>Ga0194132_10002028_pt1 | contig 39237 bp, 31 predicted proteins | sample TA2KigOf80mmetaG_FD_148612 | JGI IMG/M metagenome (GOLD analysis project Ga0194132, IMG submission 148612) | Freshwater microbial communities from Lake Tanganyika, Tanzania - TA2015054 Kigoma Offshore 80m | ecosystem: Environmental > Aquatic > Freshwater > Lake | place: Tanzania: Lake...
GAGTCGGGTCCGCAGAGCGCCTACTCGGCGGCCTCTTCTGTTTTACCGCAGGATTCTCAGGGGTCCCAAGTGGTGTCAGACCCGATCTATCGACCCGCTCAACTCGGCGGCGTGCATAGTTTAGGTGTAACTGTGAAGGCGTGCAGGGATGTTCCCACGTTATTTGAAAATTGTAAAAACTCGATAGAAATGGACTGGTACCCGTGGAAGCCGGGTACTAAGCGGCCGGCTGGCCGGCAAAGGCCGGGCTGGCCTCATGACACCCAGGCAACGCCGCCGCCCGGTGTCCGTCTTGCCGGCCGTTGCTCAGGCGTCGGTCCGGAGGGCGCTCATGGGCTCGATGCGGGCGGCACGCGCCGCGGGAATCATCGTGGCCACCAGGGAGGCCGCCAGCAGTGTGCCCACCACCAGCCCGAAGATGACCGGATCGGCCGCCTTGACCCCAAACAGCTGGGTCTCGACGAACCGGCCCAGGCTAAACGCACCACCGGCGCCCACCGCCAGCCCCTCCAGCACAACGGCTGTCATTTCACCCGCCACCAGACGCACGACGTTCGCCTGGCCGGCGCCCAGGGCCATCCGGATGCCGATCTCGCGCGTGCGCCGGGCGACAACGAACGAAAGCACACCGGAGAATCCCACCAGGGCCAGGATCGTGGCCAGCACGGCGAAGCCGCCGGCCAGCAGCGACACCAGCCTCTCGTTCGCCAGCCGGAAATTGATCTGGTCGTCGAGCATCTTCATGTCGCTCACCACCAGATTCGCGTCCACCCGGGCCACCTGGGCGCGAAGCAGGGGCATGATCCGCGCGGGGTCCGTCGAGGCGCGGGCGTAGACGTTCATGCCGCCCGCGAACCGGAGAGCGCTATCCAGGTTGATGAACATCTGCCGGGGCACCGCGCCCCGCACGTCGTGGTAGCGGGAGTTGCCGAAGACTCCGATCACCTCAAAGTCCAGCGGCGCCCGGACGCCCCGGCCCATCTTCTGGCCCACGGGGTTGGTGTTGGGGAAATAGTCGCTCACCAGCCGGTCGTTCACCAGCGCGACGCTGCGCCCGCTGCCCCAGTCCTGCCAGGTGAAGTCCCTGCCGGCGCGCACCGGGATGCGAAGGGCTTCGAAGTACCCGGGCGTCACCCAATTGAAAAAGCTTTCCGGCTCCCGGTTCTCCGGAATGCCGGGGATGGTGATGGCGCCATCCGAACGCCCGCCCGTGAACAGCCGCGTGGTGTTGGCGCCCACGGCCGCCACGCCCGGCACCTGGGCCAGGCTCTCAATCACCTGCCGGAACACCTGCGTCTTGCGCGGTGCGTCGTACGGCGTGACCGGCCGCACGAAGAACGTCACTACGTTCCTGGTGTCCATTCCCAGGTCCACGTTGCGCAGATTGCGCAGAGTCTGAACGAACAGCCCCGCACCCAGCAGAAGGATCACCGAAAGCGCAACCTGAAGACCGACGAAAACCTTTCGCAGCCGCACCTGCGCCCCGCCGCCCACCACACCGCCGCCCTCCTCGCGCATCGTGAGCGAAGGGGACACCCGCGAACTCTGCCAGGCCGGCAGCAGGCCGAAGAAAAAGGTGGTGATCGCCGTGACCACGATGGTGAAAACCAGAATCCGTGTGTCCGGCGCGGCGGAGATCGAAAGAACCGTGGGGTCCACCGGCAAAGTGCCCAGCAGGAAGCGCGTCAGCATCCAGCCAAGGCCCACGCCCAGGGCGCCGCCACACACCGCCAGCAGCAGGCTCTCGGTAAGAAGTTGCGCCAGAATCCGGCCGCGGCCCGCGCCAATCGCGCCCCGAATCGCCAGTTCGCGCTGCCGGGCGGCGCCCCGGGCCAGCAAAAGTCCGGCCACGTTGCTACAGGCAATCAGCAGAACGGCCCCCACCAGCCACTGCAGGATGATCAACGGCCGCTCAAAGCCGCGGCGCAGTGGCGAAGCGCCCTTTTCGGCGGGTTCAAGCGAGAACGTCTGTTTCAGGAACCGCTCCCGGGTTTGCGGGAAGCGGGTGAAGATGTCGTGCTTCAGCTCCACATCCTGTCGCTGGCGGTAAAGCACCTTCATCGCGGACTCGGCCTGGGTGCGGGTGACGCCCGGTTTCAGACGGGCGAACAGGTAAAACCAGGACGAGCGTTCCTCATCCAGGCGCGGGTCCGTGGGCGTGATCGACGGTTTCATGGCAATCGGAACCCAAAGCCGGGTCGGCAGACCGGTGTCGGTGCCCTCATACCCCGGGGCGCCGATGCCAACCACCGCGAAGGGCGTTCCGTTCAGCCGGATCTGTTTCCCCACCAGCGAGGGATCGCCGCCAAAACGGGATTGCCAGAAGTCATATTGAAGCACCGCCACCGGATGGCCGTTCAGGTGAAGGTCATCCTGAGGCGTGAGCGTCCTTCCCAGGTGCGGCCGCACTCCAAATACCTGGAAATAGTTGCCCGTCACCATCGTGAGCTGGATCATCTCACTCCGGTCCTCCCCCGAGGCGCCGGCCGCCGTCAGACCCGCCGGTTCGCTGCGCTGCCCCGCCAGACCGGCAAACACCGTGTTCTGATCGCGCAACGCGAGGTAGGTAGGGTACGGAAAGGTGTGGGTCCCGTCGCCGCTCTGGCTTCCCACCCGGCCGCCGTCCACTCGAAAGTAGACCAATTCTTCCGGATTCTCGCCCGGCAGCAACCGCAGCAAAATCTGGTCCACCAGGGTGAAGATCGCCGTGTTTGCGCCAATCCCAAGTCCCAGGGAGAGGATCGCCGCCAAGGCAAATCCCGGCGTCCTGACAAGCTGGCGAACACCGTATCGCAGGTCGCCGAAAAACGAACCCAGGGTCATAACGCTCCTGTTCTTCCCTGCCGTGCTGAAGGAAGTGAACGGATTGGACGGCCCGGATGTTCCCTCGTTGGGGTTTTTGACGGTTTACAACTGTGCCTTCCAAAAATTGTCTACAAAAAACTGTTGACTTTCCAAAATCGGTATTCTAGAATTGGAATTAAGCCGGGGAGGCAACTCCCACCAAAGCGAGACTAACCTCATAAGACCCCTGAAGCAAACCTCCCCGGCGCCCGTAAGGGTCTTCTTTCTTTGAATTCCCCTCCCCAGACCTTCTGATAAAATGGCCTTGCGTCCATGCACCGGCATGAAGGCTGTCACCGTTCTCGGTTCCACGGGTTCCATCGGTTGTAGCGCCCTGGATGTCGTCCGCCACAATCTGCACCGTTTTAAGATCTTTTCCCTGGCGGCGGGCGCCAACACGGACCGTTTGGCTGAGCAGATCCTGGAATTTCGCCCCGAAGCTGCCGTGGTAGGTACGGAATCGGCTCTGAAGAGTCTAACCGGGAGGCTGGAAGAGGCCGGGTTGCCGCGGGCCGATTGGCCCGAACTGGCCTGGGGCGGACAGGCGCTCATTGACGTGGCCACGGCGGAAGGCTGTGGGTTCGTTTTGTCGGCGATTGTGGGTGTTGCCGGTCTTGAGGCCACCTATGAAGCGATCCGGCGGGGAAAACAGGTGGGGCTGGCGAATAAAGAGACCCTGGTGGCGGGCGGCGAGCTGGTGATGGCTGCCGCGCGGGCCGCCGGTACCGAACTGCTGCCGGTGGACAGTGAGCACAACGGCGCCCATCAATGCCTGCGGGCGGGCCGGCGGGCGGAGGTCCGGCGTCTCATCCTGACGGCGTCCGGCGGGCCGTTCCGGGAGACCCCGGCCGGCGAGTTCCCCTCGGTGACGCCGGAGCGCGCCCTGCGGCACCCCACCTGGAAAATGGGGCCACGCATCACAATCGACTCCGCCACGTTGATGAACAAGGGGTTTGAGGTGATCGAGGCCTGCTGGCTGTTCGATTTTTCGCCGAAAGAAGTGGACGTGGTGATCCACCCGCAATCCACCATCCATGCCATGGTCGAATACAATGATGGCAGCGTAATCGCCCAGATTTCGGAGCCGGACATGCGGATGCCCATCCAGTACGCCATGACGTACCCGGAACGGCATGAAACCCGGGTCGCTGCGCTGGATTGGACCAAGGCCCGGTCCTGGACGTTCCAGCCGCCGGATCTGGACAAGTTCCGGTTGTTGCGGGCGTCGTATCAGGCGCTTGAAGCCGGTGGCACCGCGACTTGCACGCTGAACGCGGCCGACGAGGTGGCGGTGGAGGCATTCCTGGCGGGCGGGATTCGTTTCGACCAGATCGCCGATGTAGTGGAAGAGACGTTGGATCGTGTCCCGGTGCGGCGGCCGGATACGGTGGCCGGGGTGCTGGCGGCTGACGCCGAGTCAAGGGATGCCGCGGTGCGGGCGGTGCGGGCAAGGCGCTGCTAAACGTGGCAAGCTGATTAGGGAACCGACTGAATGGGAGTGCGTGATTGAATGGGAGTGCGTGATTGAATGGGAGTGCGTGATTGAATGGGATTGATTGACAAGATCCTGTGGCCCCTCGTCCTGCTGGGCATTCTGATCATCGTCCACGAACTGGGACATTACTGGGCCGCACGCTTCTTCGACGTGAAGGTGGAGGTGTTCAGCTTCGGCTTCGGGCCCAGGCTGTTCGGCTTCCGCAAGGGTGAGACGGATTTCCGCTTCTCGGCCATCCTGTTCGGCGGCTACGTCAAGATGTATGGCGAGCAGCCCGGTGAGGACTCGGCGGACCCCCGTTCCTTCCTGGGCAAACCGCGCTGGCAGCGTCTGATCATCGCCTTTGCGGGCCCGGCTATCAACATCGTCCTTGCGGTGGCCGTGATGGCCACCCTGTTCACCATCCGGTACCCGAAAGAAGTGGCGGAAGCAGGCCCGGCCGTCGTGGGCCACGTCGATCCGGATAGCGCCGCGGCCAGGGCCGGCCTGCAAGCCGGCGACAGGATTGTGCAGGTGGCCGATCAGGCCAATCCCACCTGGGATGACATCATGCTCAAGGCCGCGGTGGGCGGCAAAGGCGAACTGACGGTCGGCGTCGAACGCGACGGGCGGCGCCTGGCATTCCAGGTGCAACCGGGTGTTTCGGAAAAGACCGGCGAGCCGCTCATCGGCTGGTCGCCACCCATCCGCGTCAACCGCGTCATGCCGGGGCTTGATGCCGAACGCCAGGGGCTCCGCGAGGGCGACGTCATCACGTCGATCAACGGCGCCGCCCTGCGCAGCTATCAGCATCTGGTGGACTCCATTCGGAACAGCAAGGGCCAGCCGGTGGAGGTGGCGTTCCTGCGAAACGGGGCGCGCCAGACGGTCCGCTTGCAGCCGGCGCTGATCGACACCGGCCGCCAGAAGGTCTACATGGTGGGCGTCGATCTTTCAGCGCAGATCGTGATGACGCAGTTGGGCGTGGGCGAGGCCATCGCGGAATCCGTGAAGCACAACGTGAAGAACGCGCTGCTGATCTATCAGGTTCTCAAGGGCATTGTGGAGCGCCGCATTTCTCCGCGATCGCTGGAAGGGCCCATCGGCATTGCCGACATCGCAAGTGAAGCCGCCAAGCGCGGTGCGCTGGAGTTCTTCGCCACGCTCTCCATGGTGAGCCTGAATCTGGCCGTGTTCAACCTGCTGCCCATTCCGGTGCTGGATGGTGGCACCATCCTCATGCTGCTGGTTGAGATGGTGATGCGCCGCGACCTCAGCCTGCGCGTTCGCGAGGCCGTGGTGGGCCTTGGGTTCACATTCCTTCTGTGCCTGGTGGGCTTTATCCTGTATAGCGACATCAGCAAGCGCATAGCCGGCTAGAGCCCCCAGCCGTATATGGCTGGTTAAGACCCGGAGCCGTATGGCTGGCTAACAAGTCGAGCGCTGCCGGCACCTGGCAATGAACGGCCGATGGGGCGGGCCCGCCGGCTGGGAGATCATGATCGGCGCCAGCTCTCCCGCCGCCACCGCGCTCGGGACCATTCGAACCAGACCCTGCTGTTGCCGTTCCAGCGGCCCGTCGGCTTCAATCGACAGAATGCGGTTGTTCGGGAACCAGTCGGTGGATGCCCCGCTCAGGCGCGGCCGGTCGCCGGGCAGCACGTAGTAGAGGAAGACCATCTGGCCATCGTTCCCGCCCAACACCCGAAGCGGCAGCGGCAGGTCGAGCGTCGCCAGGGCGTGCCGGGCCTTGAACGGCTTGGGGTCCGTCCCGGCTCGCAGAACTCGAACGGGACCCTCGCCGGGCAACTGCCAATCAAGCCCGCGGCCGCCGATCACATGTTCCAGCCGAAGCTCGCTTCCGCGCTCCAGGCGGCTGGCTTGGGAGCCGCTTCGAAGGCCGATTCTCACGCCTTCCGGCAGCAGCATCCGCATCCTTTCCGTGCCGAGATCGACGGCCATCGACGAATGGGTTCTCACTGCGAAGAACCCGCTAGGTACAGGCGCACACAAAGACGACATATACTCTTCAGTGGGATCTCTGGGAGACCCATTACAAGAAAACGAACATGCAACGGATTCTCCGCTTCGCGGCGCTGGTTCCGGTGGCGGCTGCCCTGGGAGCCGATACCCCGGAAGAACACTTCGAGAAACGCGTCCGCCCCTCTCTGGTGCGGCACTGCCAGGCCTGCCATGGCCCGGATAAGCAGTTCGCCGGCCTGCGGCTCGATTCGCGGGCAGCCATTCTCAAGGGCGGGCGTTCGGGCGCGGCGGCGATCCCCGGGTCGCCCGGCGAAAGCCTGATCGTTCGGGCGATGCGCCACGAGGGGCCCGCCATGCCGGTGGGCGTGAAGTTGCCCGCCGCGGAGATCGAAGCCGTGGCCCAATGGGTGGCGGCCGGCATGGTATGGCCGGAGGCTCCGGCCAAGGCCGCCTCGGGCGGCGGATTCTATCAATGGGTCCGGCAGCGGCATTGGGCGTTTCAGCCGGTGCGCGCGGCTGCGCCGCCGGCCCCCCGGACCCCGGGCTGGTCCGCCAACCCCATCGACCGGTTTATCGCCGCGCGGCTTGAGAAGGAGGGTCTGGCCCCGGCGCCGTCCGCTCCATCTCATGCTCTGGCGCGCCGTGTGAGCTACGTGCTCACCGGCTTGCCTCCCCGTGAAAACGGGCCGTATGAGACGCAGGTGGAGAGCCTGCTGCGCTCGCCGCACTTCGGCGAACGCTGGGCCCGCCATTGGATGGACGTCATGCGGTACGGCGAAACCTATGGCTATGAGTGGAACTACGAGATTCACGGGGCGTGGAGATACCGCGACTATCTGATCCGGGCTTTCAACCTGGACCTTCCCTACAACCAGTTCGTCCGGGAGCACATCGCGGGCGACCTGCTGGCCAAACCGCGTCTGGAGCCCGCCACCGGACTCAACGAGTCGAAGCTGGGAACCACCTTCTACCGTCTGGGCGAAATGGGGCACGATGACTGCATCGAGTTCCGGGAACTGCGCCTGGACGTGGTGGACAACCAGATTGACACACTGTCCAAGGCGTTTCAGGGCCTCACCGTGGCCTGCGCCCGCTGCCACGACCATAAGATCGACCCCATCCCGACCGAAGACTACTACGGCCTGTTCGGCATCCTGGCGAGTTCCCGCCAGGTGACCCACTCCCTGGACACCCGCCCGCTGCTCACCGCCGGAGTCAAGCAGCAGTTGGATGCCCTGAAGGCTCAAATCCGCGGCGCCGCGGCGCGGCAGTGGGGCGCCGGAACCGCCACCTTTACCCGCTACTTTGACGCCGGCTACAACTGCTGGCGAGGCCTGCCGCACAAGGAACCCGCCGATCTCGACCCCATGCTGGTGAACCGCTTCGCCGAGCTGTTCCGCGCCGCCAAGCCCGACGAATCGGACCCCATGCATGTCTTCCACTCTCTTGCCGGCGGCGAAAGCTGGGCCTCGCTCCAGGCGCGGTACGCCGGCGAGGCGGAAGCGCGGCACAAGTTCAACCACGGCAACTTCACCCCCTGGGCGGACTTCCGGCTGGGCCCATCCAACTGGCCGGCCGATGGCGCCGGGTTGCGCGACGGTCTGGCGGCCGACGGGGCGCTGGCCGTGGCCTCGGAGGGCAGTACGGCAGTGGAAGGTGTCCTGGAGCAGGGCCTCTACACGCACCTCTATTCGGATAAGCTGAACGGCGCCCTGCGCTCTCCCTTCCTGCCCAAGGACAGGAAGTTCATCAGCCTGCGGGTGGCGGGTGGCAAGCTGGGCGCGCGGCGCACCATTGTGGACAACTGCGTGATCGGGGAAAACTATGACCCCATCCCCAGCACGTCGCCGCGATGGCTCAAGCTGCCCACGCTCAGCAAGGAGAAGCTGCCGATCTTCCTGGAGCTGGTGACGCGCACCGACAACCCGCGGTATCCGGACCGCCCGGGCCGCCTGCGCGGCGTGTCGCCGGAACAGCAGATTGCCTCCATCCGGTCCTACTTCGGCGCCGTGGAAGCCGTGCTGCACGACGTGGATGAGGCGCCGCGCGAAGATGTGAGCCCGGTGCAACGGCTGTTCGCCCACCAGGCGGAGGGCTTTGGCGGAGCGGTGGGGGCCGTCTTGCGCGACTCGCTGCGGCGCTGGGAGCAGGGGCGGGCCGATGGCGTCGACGCGCGCTGGATCGAGTGGGCGCGCCAGAACGGACTTCTGGAGAACGACGCCACCGACGGCAGCGAGCTGGCGCGTCTGGTGCGCGAGTATCGCGCCATCGAACAGCACATCCCCGCGCCGCAAGTCGGCTATGGGGTGGCTGACGAGCCCGCCGGATACGACGTCGACGTGCTCACCGGCGGCAATCCGAAAAACCCCGGCAAAACGGCGCCGCGCCATTTCCTTTCCCTGCTGCCGGGCGGGACCCCCGTGCGGGCCGGAAGCGGACGGCTCGAGATGGCGGAGATGATCGCCGGCCGCGACAATCCACTCACCGCGCGCGTGATGGTGAACCGTGTCTGGCACCACGTCTTCGGGCAGTCTCTGGTCTCAACCCCCGACAACTTCGGTGTATTCGGTGAACGCCCCGTGAATCCGGAACTGCTGGACTACCTGGCGGACTGGTTCATGCGCGAGGGCTGGAGCGTTAAGAAGCTGATCCGGCTGATGGTGACATCACAAACGTTCCGCCAATCCGCCGCCGAGAGCCCCCACGCCCGGCTCCTGCACCACTACCCTGTTCGAAGACTGGATGCCGAAGCGGTGCGCGACTCGATTCTCGCGGTATCGGGCCGGCTGGAACCAAGCCTCTATGGGCCCAGCATTCAGCCCTATCGGGAAAAGCCAACGGACTACCGGCGCCTCTACTCAGGCCCGCTGGACGGGAACGGGCGCCGCAGCGTCTACCTGAAGGTGACTCGCATGGAGACGCCACGATTTCTGGATACGTTCGACTTTCCCGCTCCCCTGGTGCCACGGGGCGCGCGCGACACCACCAATGTGGCCGGACAAGCCCTGGCGCTGATGAACGATTCGTTCGTGGTGGCCCAGGCCCAGGCTTGGGCCCAGGCCCTGCTGGCCGCTCCGGCCGGGAGCTTTGACACGCGGCTCACGGCCATGTTCCAGGCCGCGCTCAATCGCGTGCCGACTTCGGTGGACCGTGCCCGGTTTGAAGGCTTGGCGCGCGAACTGGCCAGCCTGCACGGCGTCGCGCCGGATGCCTGGGAGCGCAGCCTGTCCGTCTGGCGCGACCTGGCTCACACCGTGCTCAATCTGAAAGAGTTTCTGTACCTTCCCTAGCGTTAGAGCGACAGCAACCGAAGTTTCGGAACGAGATCGTAATGCCGGCGGTTGTTGGTGGCGAGCGGCACGTCGAGCGCGAGCGCGGTTGCGGCGATCCAGGCGTCCTGCGGGCTCAGCGGCCGTCCTGCCGCACGCGCGTCAGCCCGAACCCGCGCCCAAATCGTGCACAGATCGTTATCGGCGTAGGACAGCTCGAAACCCTGAATGAATTGTTCCAGAAGAGAGCGTCTGCGGTTGCCCCAGCCGGCCGAAATCGCACCCATTCGCAACTCCGCAATGGACATGAAGGACAGGACCAACTCAGACCCTCGAACCATATCAGAGTAGTGCTGCGCCAAGGAGTGCCAGTTGAAGATGTATGAGGCGATGTCGGTATCGGCAACAATCTGGCTCATTCAGGCCAGGTATCCTCGGCCCCTTGGCGTCGATCCGCGTAGATCGCCTCCACGAAGCGCTCCGTCTCTTCGTCGGGTGCGGGGTCGACGTTTCGCAAGATACTGTCGAGCGAAAACGGCCTGGGGCCGATCAGCACAGGCTTGTACCCGGCGTTTCGAAGTTCCTGTAGCTCGTTGTTCAAGTCGGCGCTCCTGAATGCCAGTATACCGTCGAACCTATCTTTGGCGCCTCCTCGAACTCTCCATCTGGCGCTGCAACCTCAACAACGCGGAGATACAGATGGTACCGCCAACGGCTGGTCCAATACCGGCTCATGCCGAGTACCAACGCCGCCGATGTGGTCCTTCACGGAACCAGTCCCGGACTACTAGCCTCCGGGTGATCCGGCGAGAACACCCGATCGATGGGCTGATCGAGCAGCCGCGCCAGACGGAACGCCAGGGAGAGGCTGGGGTCATGCTTGCCAGTCTCAATCGCGTTGACGGTCTGGCGTGAGACTTCCAAACGCTGCGCGAGGTCCGCTTGCGACCAGCCCCTTTCCGCGCGCAGGACACGGATCCGGTTAGTCACCGTTGAACTGCCGGGACTTGATTCCCACCAGCACACCGCGCAGGAGCTCGATGGCGTAGAACCAGATGAGGTTCATCGTCCAGACATAGTGCAGCGAAACCGCGCCCAGCACGATACAGGCGCCAGCCGCGGCCACAAACGCCACCGCAATCGACTCCAGATGAATGCGCCGTTCCAGCTCGTCGGCCTCCCGCACCATGGCCAGGAACGACTTGGCCAGATAGACCGCAAAGCCTGCCGCCGCCGCGACATTCACCGGCGCGATCCAAGGCTGCAGGTGCCTGTAGGGCGGCAGCGCAAAGAATCCGTTCAGGCCGCCAAGGATGAACAACCACACAAGACCCCGCGGTAAAGACAACTTGATGAAGAGCTCTTCGCGGGATTGGGGAGGAACAATCGGCCTTCCGCCCGCCTTGAGATTCAATGCTCCCGTTGCGGCCAGGACGGAATCTCGAACTTCATCGGCATCCAAGCGGCGGCGTGAGAAGTGTGAGAGGAACGCGTTCTCCGGGTCCGCCGCACGGGCCTCTTCCGTTCCCACGGCGCTCTGCCGGAAAGCCGCCGAGTTCACGATGAGCCGGTGGATGTGCTTGATGCTCCAGCCGCTGGCGGCGAACTCAGCCGCCAGCCAGTCAAGCAGTTCGGGATGCGACGGCCTGGCGCCGCGGGTGCCGTAGTCACTGGGCGTGGCGACGATACCGCGGCCGAAGTGGTACTGCCAGATGCGGTTCACCATGACACGAGCTGTCAAGGGATTGCCGGGCGAGGCGATCCAATCGGCCAGCGCTCGCCTGCGTCCCGTGGTGCCGCCCAGGGGAATGGGCCCTGTGGCTTCCCGTGTTTCAAGGCCTGGGCCGGGCGTGAAGCCGCCCAGCACGGTGAAAAAGCCGGCTTGACACTCTGTCAATAGTCTTTTACATTTTTTCGAGCAGCGGGACCCGGACCTTCTTCGGCAGCTTGCTCACCACCAGGACGTACGACTGGCGCAGCAGACGCTGATACTCGGTCTGGGAGAGTGCCGCGGCGTCCTCCAGCGCCACCCATTTTGCCCGGGCGAGATACGGGGCCGGGACAATGCCGGCGCGCTCGGTCAGGTCAACGAACTCCTCGGGCGTCACCTTGAAGCAAACGACGAGACTGCCGGGGTCCACCGGGGCCACGGCGAAGATCTTGCCGGCCACTTTGAAGACCAGGTCGTTGCCCCACTGGATCTGTTCGGTGGCTTCGGGTAGAGAAAGGCAGTAGCGGCGGATCCAATCGAGGGTCATGGTTCGATTATTACGCCGTCGCCGATGCCCTGTGTTGCGGTGAAGCCGGGCGGCTTTGGTGCCGCTTGTGTTATTCTTAAACTTCCGACAGCCAAGCGGGGACGTAGTTCAGTTGGTTAGAACGCCGGCCTGTCACGTCGGAGGTCGCGGGTTCGAGCCCCGTCGTCCCCGCCATTCCTCCTCAGAATCCGGCTCCATATTCCACCCCAGGAGAGGATTCCATGTCACCCTACCAACCGGCACAGCCGAAGATCAGCATGACGAACACACCCGAATACCGCGAACGGTACGCCAACAGCGTGCAGGTTCGCGTGAACCTCTGGGATATCTTCCTGCTCTTTGGAACCATCAGCCAGACGGCGCCCGACGCCGTGACCATCGAGAACTTTCAAGGCGTGTATCTGAGCCCGCAGCAGGCGAAGGCGCTCTGCAACGTTCTGAAAGAGAACATCACCCAGTACGAGGCCACCTTCGGCGAGATCCGGCTTGAGCCGCAACAGACGGGATCCACCGTTCAGTAGGCCATTGTGAACGAGCGCCGCCGGACGCGCCCCGACACCTACTACTTCTTCTTCGTCTTCTTCGCGGTGGTGGTCTTTCTCATCCACACCCCGTGGGTGGAACTGCCGTTCTACTGGGATGAACTGGGGCAGTTCGTGCCCGCCTCGCTCGACCTGTTCAACGACGGCGCGTGGATCCCCCGGTCCACCACGCCGAACTCACACCCACCCGGCCTGATGGCGGTGATGGCGGCGGTGTGGAGCGTCGCCGGCTTCTCCATCGAAGCCAGCCGGTTGACCATGCTGCTGTTTGCCTCGGGCGTCGCCTTTGTCACGTTCCTGCTGGCGGTGGAACTGTGCGGCGGCGTGGGTGGGGCGCCGGCGCTGACAGCGGTGCTCCTGCTGCTGGCTTCGCCGCTGTTCTACATGCAGTCCATTCTGGTGCAACTGGACCTGCCCGCGGCGCTCTTCAGCCTGCTTGGACTCTACCTCTTTCTGCGCGGGCGCGACCGCTGGGCGGGCCTGTCTTTCCTGCTGGCCGTGCTGTTCAAGGAGACGGCCATCGCGGGTGCGGCGGCGCTCTTCCTGCTGCGCTGGCGAAGGAAGCGGTATGGCGATGCGGCCTGCTACGTGCCATCCCTGATCGCCCTCACCATCTGGTTCGTGGTGCTGGCGCAAAACACGGGACACGTCTTCGGAAATGCCGAATACACAGGCTACAACGTGAACTATGCCTTGCACCCCGGGCGCATCGCGGCGGCCGTGATCCGGCGCCTCTACACGGTGTTCGTGCAGGACGGCCATTGGATTGGAACGCTTGCCATCGCCACCATCTGGCGCAAGCGCGACCTTTTCCAAACCGAAGCCTGGCGAGCCTCGGCGCTCTATGCGGCCGCCAGCGCGGGCCTGGTGTGCGTGGTGGGCGGAGCCACGTTGGAACGATACCTGTTGCCCGTGCTTCCATTGTTCTACGTGGCCGCGGCCGCGGCATTGCAGCACCTTCGCACCGGCTTCCGGGCGCTGGCCCAGGGGGGCCTGATGGCGGCCCTGATTGCCGGGCTGTTCGTGAACCCGCCGTACCCGTTCCCCTACGAGAACAACCTTACCCTGACGGACTTCGTCAAAGTACACCACGAAGCGGCTGAGTTCCTGGACCGTCACGCCGCGCTCGACGCGCGCATTGTGAGCGTCTGGCCCTTCACCGATGCCGTGCGCCGGCCCGAATTCGGCTATACCCAGAGGCCCATGCGGGCTCGCGAGATTCACGGTTTTGAGCGCAGCCGCATTCAGGCGCTCACGCTGGCCCCGGACGAGTTCCTGGTTGTCTATTCGCGCCTCTGGGAGCCTGAATACAGCCTGCTGCGCCTGCCGCGTGTGCGCTGGCTGCTTGAGAGCCTCTACGGCTACGAACCACAAGCCACCGCGATGGATTACTTTGAGCGGTTCGGCCCACCCGTGGCGCGCTGGCGCCAGGGGAGCCAATGGGTTTCGCTTTACGCTCCGCGCGGCGCGAAGTGATCAGCCCTCCAGCAGCTTTCCGAACGCTCTGCGCCCGTCCTCGAACCGTCCCAGCGCCAGGGCCCGGTCCTGATCGCTTGAAAACTTGAAGGTCTTGCGGATGAGCCGCTGGCTGCGCGCGATCTCGTCCATGAAGCCGCCGATCGCCGCCGCCTTCCGGAATCCGGTGCCCGGCACGCGCACATACACCGGGCTGGTGTGGGCGAACGCCGTGTAGCCGGCGTAGGTCTTGGCGCCGCCGGAAACCCGAGCCGCGATCCAGCCGCCTTCCTCCACGTCGATCTCCTGCTCCAGCCGTGCCTGGCGGCCCTGGCGGGCGTGCTGCTCGGCCACCACCTCGCCGTCGCGCACGATCTCCAGCTTGCCGAACGGAATGCGGGATGTCGCTTCCGCCGCCACGGCCACGCGGCCGGAGGTTTGCACCGTGGACCCGGCGCCTTTGCCGTTCACGGTGAAGCGTGTGATGAGGGGCCCGTTGGTGACAAAGGTGCGGCCGGCCCGGATGCCGGCGATCCAGGTGTCGTAGTTGAACTGGCCTTCCACCTGCACGTAGACGCGATTGTGGTCGTAGATCCACCAATCGGTGCCGGTGGAGGCGGGAATGACCAGCCCGCAGTTGAGCAGGTTGTAGTAGCGGGCGTAGTCCGCGTCCAGACCATCGGCCAGATTGTAGGCATTCATCAACCCAAGGCCCGCCGCCACCGGCGACTCCATGCCGCTGCCGTTGTGGCACCACACGGTGATGCCGCCCATCTTCTGCGCCTCGCCGCACAGCATCGACAACGTGGGGTAGTCGGGCGCCTTGCCGTCCTTGGACAGCAATCCCGTCGAGACCGGCTCCACGGCGCGCGGGATGTTGAGGAACAGGCAGTGGCCATAGCCGAAGTCGCCAAAGGTGCGGTTGTTGCGCGCCTCTTCGCCCATGTCGACGATGGTGCCGTCGCGCGAGAACTGGGGCATCCGGCCGATGGGATAACGGTTGGTGATGTAGGGCGAATCGGACCGTACAAGATAGCTGATGACGCTCACATCCAGATCCTCGGCCGGCGGCACGGTGCGAAGGCGCTCATCGGGGTCCTCGTCGATGTGCAGGTGGTAGTGTGTGTGCGTATTGCCGGAATACCAGCCTGTCTGGCGGGGGTCCGCGATGCGCCCGATGTTGAGATCCACGTTGTGCGTGATGCCCGCGCCCACTTCGGTGAACTCCACGGTGTTCTCGTGCGCAATGCCGCGAACGGCTTCAATCCGGTAGCGCCCGGCGGGCACGGCGATCTCGTAGCTGCCCCTGGCGTAGAAGTAGTGCCGCTTGTCCGGCATGGTCTTGATGGAGCGCTCCGGCATGAACACCTGGCCGGTTTCGGTGAGCGTCACACGGATCTTGGCGGGAACCGGCTTGCCTGTGGCGGCCTCGCGGATGGCGCCGCGGATGATGCCCGGCGCGCTGGTATCGGGGCGCTGGCCGCGGGCTCCGGCGGGGGCAAGCAGCACGCCGCTGGAAAGAACTGGAATGCCCGCGAGGATCTCGCGGCGGGAGAGGTGTGGAATGTGGCCCATATTCGCGCTAGCATGATACTTTATCTGAAGCCGCTATGAAACGACTGCTTCTTTCCATCTTCGCGGGAGGTCTCTTCCTCATGTCCAGCATTGAAGCCAACGCCCAGCAGCGTGTGTATGAGCTGCGCACGTACTACACGCATCCGGGCAAACTGGAGAATCTGCTGGCCCGCTTCCGCAACCACACCACCAGAATCTTCGAAAAGCACGGCATGATCAATGTCGGCTACTGGGTGCCGCAGGATGAGCCGGCCCGGAAGAACACTCTGATCTACGTGATCTCGCACAAGAGCCGCGACGCGGCCAAGCAGAGCTGGGATGCGTTCCGGAAAGACCCGGAATGGATCGCCGCCCGCGACGCATCCGAGAAGGACGGCAAAATCGTGGAGAAGGTGGAAGCCGTCTTCATGGACCCGGTGGACTTCTCGAAGCTGAAGTAGCTTTTCGGCTCACCGGCCGCTCAAATCAGCGCCGCGGGCCGGTCGACCACCGGTCAGGAGGACGTGACCATGCCCTTCGCTCGTTTGTTGTCACTGCTTGGCACATTGGCCGTGACCACGCTTGCGGCTCCGCCCACCACCAAACGGACGGACCACGCTGACACGCTTCACGGTGTCACGGTGGCGGATCCCTACCGTTGGCTCGAATCCGATTCGGCGGAAGCCGGGGCGTGGGTAAAGGAGCAGGCGGCCTACGCGCGGGCCCATCTTGACAAGCTGCCCGGCCGCGCGGCCATCGCTACGCGGGTCAAGGAGCTGGCCGAGGTTACCGCGGGAAGGGCCAGCTCTGGCGTTGGGTCGGTGGTTCGCACCGGCGGACAGACGTTTTTTCAGCAGCAGGATGCGGGCCAGAACCAGCCCGTCCTTTACGTCCAGACGGCCGGTGCTGCGCGCAGGGTTCTGATCGACCCGAACCAACGCTCGCCCGCCGGTATCACGTCGATCGGTTCCTGGTCGCCCAGCCCGGACGGAAAGTGGCTCGCGTATGGAACTTCGGTGGCTGGTTCCGATTGGCAGATCATCCGAGTCCGCGACACGGCGTCCGCGCGCGACCTTGACGACAAGATCGAATGGACCAAGTTTGCGGCCCTGGCATGGACTCCGGATAGCCGTGGGTTCTACTACTCGCGCTTTCCGGAAGTTGCGGCAGACCGGTTGCTGACCGCGGCGAACGATTTCCAGAAGGTTTACCACCACAGGCTCGAAACACCGCAATCGCGGGATGAACTCATATTCGAGAGGCCCGATCAGAAGGAGTGGGCATTCTCAGCGCTCCCCATGCAGCAGGGTCACACGCTGATCCTGATCTTCTGGGGCACCCGCCGCCAACACCGGATTTCGTGGCTGGACCCGGCTGCGCCCGGAAAGACGTTTGACCTGGTGAGTGAGTTCGAAGCGGAGTTCTCTCCCATCGGCCATCTCGGGACCGTGGTCTATTTCAAGACCTCCTACAAGGCGCCCCACGGGCGGGTGATCGCCGTCGATCTCAAAGCCCCGGCCCGCGATCAATGGCGAGAGATTGTGCCGGAATCGAAGGACACGCTGCAGCGCGCCCTTGTGCTGGGAAATCGTGTGCTGTGCCAGTACATGCGCGATGTGAAGAGCGTGCTTTCCGTCTGGCCGTTGAGTGGCGGTGCAAAGCCCGATCATGAGGTCTCGATCAACGACATCGTGAGCGCGGGCTGGGGACGGGAAAGATTCATGCCATCGCCAGTGGCCGCCGATGCCGGCCAGGCGTTCTACTATACGGCCGGATTCACGCGTCCGCCGTCGTTGTTCTCCTACGATCTCAAGGAGCGAAAGAGCGCGCCGCTGATGGATTCGAAGCTGCCCTTCGATCCGGCGGGATTCGAAACCCGGCAGGTCTTCTACAACTCCAAGGACGGCACCCGCGTTCCGATGTTCCTTGTGATGCGAAAAGGACTGCAGCCGGATGGCAACACACCGACGCTGCTGTACGGATACGGAGGGTTCAACCTTCCGTCGCTTCCCACCTACAGCCCGCGAAATCTTGCCTGGGTGGAAGGCGGGGGAATCTATGCGGTTGCCAACCTGCGCGGCGGTAACGAGTACGGCGTGGCGTGGCACCGCGCCGGCGCGCTCGACAAAAAACAAAACGTTTTCGACGACTTCATCGCCGCGGCCGAATGGCTGATCGCGAATCGCTACACCACCTCCAAGCGTCTGGCGATCCTGGGAGTCTCGAATGGGGGATTGCTGGTGGGCGCCTGTCTCAACCAGCGGCCCGATCTGTTCGGTGCGGCGATTCCAGCCGTGGGCGTGATGGACATGCTCCGCTTCCACAAGTTCACGGTGGGGGCCGGTTGGACGTCGGACTACGGATCGCCGGACAACCCGAGAGACTTCGCGGTGCTGATGAAGTACTCGCCGCTGCACAACATCAAGGTTGGGACGAAGTATCCTCCCACTCTGATCATGACCGCGGACCACGATGACCGTGTGGTCCCGCTCCACAGCTTCAAGTACGGCGCCACGATGCAATACGCCCAGGAGGGTCCGGCGCCCATCCTGCTGCGAATCGAAACGGACGCCGGGCACGGAGGCGGGAAGCCGGTTTCGAAGACCGTGGAAGAGGCAGCCGACGTGATCGCATTTCTGCGCCAATCGTTGGGCGTGCAGTAGGGCCCCCCCGAGGTTCAATCGAGGATCAATCGAAGATCAATCGAAGCTCAATCGAGGTTCAGTTGAGGCTCAATCGAGCTGTAGGAACGATGCCGCCAGCTTTTCCGGCCGGCGGATCTCGATCTTTGCCCTGTCGCTCAGCCCCAGGTTGCCCTGAATGGACACCTGGTAGCTGGATCGCAGAACTTCAAAGACTCGCGGCATCGGGTCCTTCATGGACTTCGACATCTCGCGCAGGCTGAACGACGCGCCACCCGTCTGCCGCGCCAGCAGTTCAAACAGGGACCTTCCGAAGCCCGCCACGTACACCGGGTAGATGGAAACCTGATTGCGGCGGGCCAGCCTCAGCACGTCCTTCTCCGGCACGCGGCTGGGGCCGTCGATACCCGCGGTGACCAGCAGGATCACCCGCCGGAAGCTGCTGCCTTCAAACCCGCCCTCAAGCGTCGCGTACAGCGCGTCGAGCAGGTGCGGGCTGTTGCCATACTTCACCGAACCAACCGAACGCTTCAGAATGTCCTTGCTGGAGGTGAACTCCTGGATCATGTCGGCCGAGGAGTGAAAGGAGACCACGGCCATCTGGTCCTTCTCCTGAAGCTGTTCGATGGCGCCGAACGCCACCGGCTGCACCATGCCGCCCACCAGGCTGGTGTCGAGCATCAGCATCACGTCCATCAGGCCGCTGGGCCTGAACTCCGCCTCTTCCACAGCCCGCACCTGGCCGCCGTCGGTGATCACGAAGTCGGCGGCCTTGAGATCCGTCACCGGCTTGCCCGTCTTTTGCTCGACCACGGTGACGATCAGCTTTGTCGCCCCCGGGGCCGCCGCGGGCGCCAGGCAGAACAGGGCCAACAGCGCGGTCCGCATCGCGGTTACTCCGCTTTCGCCTTCCCGCCCTTCGCCGGAGCTTCCTCACCCGTGGCGACACGCACCTTGACGCCGGTGTCCAGCCGGGGCAGACTGCTCACGGCGATCGTCTCGCCCTCCTCCAGCCCTTCCAGAACCTCCACGTCGGCATCGAAACGGTCGCCCAGCTTCAGATCGCGTGATTCGATCTTGTCCTCTTTCACCACAAACGCCTTGTTCGAGCCCAGCACATAGAGCACGCCGCGGAAGGGTATGGTGCGGATCACCTCATTCTTCTCCGTGGGAATGTGGGCGCGGGCATACGAGCCGGGTTTGAGTTCGCCCTTGGGGTTGTTGATCAGCGCTTCCACAATGAAGGTACGCTTCTGTTGATCCACGGTGGGAGAGATGCGCCAGATCTTGCCCTGGAACTTCCGGTCCGCGAAAGCCTCAATGGACACGTCAGCAATCTGGCCCACCCGCACCCAGGGCGACATCCGCTCCGGAACTTCCATGCGGAACCGGACGGGATCCGTCTTCACCAGGGTGAACAGAGGCGCGTTCGGGCGAACGTACTGGCCAATAGCGACCTGCCGCTCCTTCACATAGGCGTTGAACGGCGCCCGCACCGTGGTGTCGCGCAGCTTCTTGCGCTGCAGGTCCACCACGGCCTTGAAGCGTTCCACTTCCTGGATCAGGTTCCGTGTCTGGTTGAGCGTGGCGTCGTAGGCGGCCTGAAGCGCCTGAAAGCGCGTCTGCGCCTGATCCATATCGGCCTGCGAGCCGATGCCGGAATCGCGCAGTTCCCGCACGCGTTTGAAGCGCTGCTCGGCATCAAGCGCCTCCGCCTGGGCGCGCCGCACCTCCGGCGTCTCCTTGATGTCCCGCACGCGATCCTTCTCGTTCTTCAGCCCAAGCCGCTCCAGCGATTGCCGCATCTGCGCCTCATTCTGCGCCAGCAGGTACCGCTGCTCCTCGTCGGAAACGTGGGCCACTACCTGGCCCTCTTTCACCATGTCGCCCAGGTCCGCTTTAACGTCATCCACACGGCCCTCGATTTCAGCGCTGATAATGGCCTCGTCATAGGGAAACAGCGTGCCCACGGAGTCCACCGACCGCTGCACCTGCCGCGTTGTCACAGGGGCTACGCGGACCGCGATGGGGCCTGAATCGGCCTGCTTGGCCTGCACCGGAGGCTGTTTGTTGCAACCCGCCAGGGCGAGCGCCAGAAGGCACGTGGCGAGCGCCAGAGGGCACGTGGCGAGCGAAATCGTCTTGTTCATCTAAAGTACCTGGTTGTATCTCAAACAGTTGTATCGCAAAACCCGGCCTCCAGCGCGCCAAACGGGCGGCATCCCCGAATCGTGCATCCCCCATCGAACGGCCGGCCGCCCCCGCGGCTGATAAAATGGGGACCCGAGAAAAATGACGACCACAGCCTCCCTTGCGTTACTCCTGCTGGCCGCCGCACCCATGGCCGTGGCCCAGGACTTCGACCTGCTCATCACCGGCGGCCGCATCGTGGACGGCACGGGCAATCCATCGTACCTGGGCGACGTCGGCGTCCGCGACGGCAAAATCACCGCCATCGGCCGCCTGGCGGGCCGGTCCGCGCGCCGCACGGTCAACGCCCAAAGCCTTATTGTCGCACCTGGGTTCATCGATATCCACAATCACTCCGACTTCACCATCCTCACCGACGGCGACGCTCAGAGCATGGTGCGCCAGGGCGTCACTTCCATGATCTTCGGCGAAGGCGGTTCCGCGGCGCCTTCGGGCGGAAAACAGCAGGCCGACCCCACCGGAAGCGCCGAAAGCAGCAGCTTCGCGGACCTGGCAAGCTACTTCGCGGCCGTGCTGAAATCGGGCGTCGCCACCAACATCGGCACCTACGTCGGATCGAGCCAGGTGTGGACCTACGTTCGCGGTCCCAAAGCCGGACCCCCAACGGCCGGGGAACTGGCCGGCATGCGGAATCAGGTGCGGCTGGCCATGGAGCAGGGCGCACTGGGCGTGGCCAGTTCGTTGAGCGGACCGCCCGGAGCCTGGATCGATACCGACAGTCTGGTGGCCATGTGTGAGGAGGCGGCCAGGTACGGCGGCATCTATTCCACACACATGCGCACCGAAGGGCAGGGCGTGTTCGAATCCGTGGCCGAAGCCATCGAGATCGGGCGCCGCGCCAAACTGCCCGTGGACATCATCCATCTCAAGATCGCCGAGCATAAGATGTGGGGCCAGATGCCGGAACTGGTGGCATCCATCGCCGCCGCGCGCGCCCGGGGCGTGGAGGTAGAAGCCAACATTTACCCCTACCGCGCGGGCCAGAACAACCTCTCTTCCATCGTGCCCCCGTGGGCGCATGAGGGTGGAGCGAAGGCGCTGATTGCGCGCCTGAACGACCCGGCGCTGCGTCCTCGCATCGAACGCGAGATCGAAAACGGCATCCCCGGTTCGAACTGGTACAACCACTACACGGCCACCGGAAGCTGGGAAGGCATGCTGCTGGTCTCGCTGCGCAACCCGAAGCACAAGCGGTTTGAGGGGAAGCGCATGAATGAGGTGATCCGGACCATCGGCGGCAAGCCGCTCGATGTGCTGTTCGAACTTCTGCGCGAAAACGGCGCGTCGGTGCCCACCGTCTTCTTCCATCACTCGGAAGAGGACATGCGGTACGCGATGAAGCAGCCGTTTGTGTCCATCGGTTCCGATGGATCGGCCGTCAAGACGGAGGGTCCGCTGGCGCGCGGGAACCCGCATCCGCGCTGGTATGGCACCTTCCCGCGATTGCTGGGCCGGTACGTCCGCGAGGACAAAGTGATCTCCATGGAAGAGGCCGTCCGGAAGATGACGTCGGCGAACGCGGCCAAGATCCGTATCTACGATCGCGGTCTGCTGCGGCCCGGCCTGGCGGCGGACATCACGGTGTTCAACCCCGCCACCATCATCGATCATTCAACGTACGACAAGCCCCACCAGTATTCCACCGGCGTGGAGTACCTGGCGGTGAACGGCAAACTGGTGCTGGACGGCGGAAAGCACACCGGCGCGCGGCCGGGGGGTATCCTGTATGGGCAGGGCAAGCGATAGGGAGGGCAACAATGCATCGCAGTGATTCGAATCGCGGGCGGCTGAACCGCAGGGACTTTCTGGCCGCGCCGCTGGCCGGCGCACTGGCCGTTGAGGCTGCCGCACAGCGGCCCATTCCCATCATCGATACCCACATCCATCTGTTCGACCCCACGCGTCCCGGCGGCGTTCCCTGGCCGCCCCAGACGAACGCCACCCTGTACAAGCCGGCCCTGCCGCCCCGGTACCGGGGGCTGGCCGCGCCGCACGGTATCACCGGGGCGATTGAGGTGGAGTGCAGTCCGCTGGTGGAAGACAACCAGTGGGTGCTGGACGTGGCGGAAAAGGACACCATCATGGTGGGCACGGTCGGCAACCTGGAGCCCGGCAAACCCGGCTTTCGCGCCCACCTGGACCGGTTGACGAAGAACCCTCTGTTTCGAGGCATCCGCTGGGGCACGCTGTGGGGCCGCAAGTTCACCGAAGAGATCGCGCGGCCGGAGTGCATTGCCGACCTCAAGGCGCTGGCGGCGGCGGGCCGTTCGCTTGATTCGGCCACGGCCGGCGCGGAACTGATCGCGGGCCTGGTGCGGCTGACGGACCGCGTGCCGGAACTGCGCGTGATCATCGATCATCTGCCCCAATTCAACCCGCCCGCCGAGGCCGCGCCGTTGAAGGAGTATCAGGCGAATCTGCGTGAGTTGGCGAAGAGGCCCCAGGTGTTCGTCAAAGGGTCCGAGGTGCTGCGCCGCGTGGATGGCAAGGTGATTGAGGACCTCGCGTTCTACAAGCCGCGCCTCGATGAATTGTGGGGTCTGTTCGGCGACGACCGCATGATCTATGGCAGCGATTGGCCCAATTCCGACAACTGGGCCCCGTACGATCGCGTGTTCCGCATCGTCAATTTGTACATTCAGGGGCGCGGGCGCGAAGCGGCGGAAAAGTACTTCTGGCGGAACTCGGTGCGCGCGTACCGGTGGATGAAGCGGCACCCCTCGCAGCCCGCGGCTTAACTGCTACCAGGCCCGCGCGGCGCGGTGGCCATACGGGTCAGCGCCCGCCTCAATCACGCCCTGCGGCGTCACACGGACCAGCACCGGCCGCGCTCCGCTGGCCCAGCGCGAGTGCGATTGCACGATGTGGCCGCGTCCGGAAAGCTCACTTGCTGTGGCCGCCGGGATGCGCTCATCAAGCGCCAGTTCACCGGGGTTCATGGCGTGGTTGTCGAAGCTTGAGACCAGGTGGCGCGTCTCAAACCGCGGCGCCTCCACGGCCTGTTGCGCGTTCATGCCGAACTCCACCACGTTCAGGAACATCTGCAGCAGCGCCTGATCCTGGTTGTCGCCGCCGGGAGTGGAGAGCGCAATCATCGGCTGCCCGTTGCGCGTCACCAGCGCCGGGCTCAGCGTCACCCGCGGCCGCTTGCCGCCGCCCAGTTCATTCGGGTGGCCCTCGGTCAGCAGGAAGCTCTGCGCGCGCTGCGTGAGCGGAATGCCGGTGTCGCCGGCGATCACCGACGGCAGCCAGGCCCCGGAAGGCGTGGCCGCGAACATCAGGCCGTCGCGGTCAATGGCGTCGATGCACGTCGTGTCGCGCGCCATCAGTTCATCGTCAATGCGCACCCGCGCCATGTCCACCGCCGAAGGGTGAATCCCGCTGAAGCCGTCGATACGGCCCGGCCGGAACTCCATCGAAGACCGTGCTCCCACCAGCCTGCGCCGCTCCTCGGCGTAGGCCTTGGAAAGCAGCGTTTCCATGGGAACCTTGGCAAACAGCGGATCGCCGTAGTAAGTATCGCGGTCGGCGTAGGCCAGCTTCAGCACCTCCACCAGCCGGTGAATGTACTCCGGCGAGTTGTGCCCCAGCGCCCGCGGGTCGTCGGCCTCCAGCATGTTCAGGGCCTGAAGCAGCGACGGCCCCTGGCTCCAGAAACCGGGCTTGTGGACCGTGTAGCCGCGATAGGTGGTGGCCACCGCCGGCTCCAGCTTCAGCCGGAAGGCGGCCAGATCGTCGTAGCGCAGCAGGCCGTTGTTGTCACGGCTGAACTGGTCGATGCGGCGCGCGATCTCGCCGCGGTAGAAGTAGTCGCGGACACGGTCGATGGCGGACGCCCGATCCATGCCGGCCTTCAACGCGCGCTTCTCTTCCTCCACCATGGATCGCAGGGTGCGCGCCAGGTCGGCCTGCCGGAAGACGTCGCCCACATGCGGCGTCTGGCCGCCCGCCATGAAGACGTTCTTCGAGGCCGGCCACAGGTCGAAGAACCGGCGCGAGCGCATGATGGACCCGAACCGCACCTCATCCAGCGCCGTGCCGTCGGCCAGTTCAATCGCCGGCTGAATCACCTCCGCGAAGCTGCGCGTGCCGAACTCGCGCAGGGCCAGCAGACCTCCGTCCACCATGCCCGGCACCAGCGCCGGCATCATGCCCGCCACCGGAATCAGGCCCTTCAGTCCGTTGGGCTCCATGTTGAGGATCTCGCCCGGCTTGATGCGGCGGGCGCGGAAAAACTCGGCTGTGGCCAGCTGGGGCATGGTGCCTACGCCGGCGATGGAGAAGACTTTGCCGTCGCGCGTGCGGATGAGAATGGGCGCTTCGCCGCCAAAGCCGAAGTGGGAGTACTCGGTGATCGACGCGGCGAACATGCCGGCCACACCCGCATCCACGGCATTGCCGCCGGTCACGAAAATCCGCAGGCCGGCGTCGGCGGCCGGCTCACCGCCCGTGGCGATGGCGCCGTGAACGCCGCGCACCGCGTAGCGGGTGGTGCGCTCCTGCTCCCGCCGGCCCTGCTGCGCCAGCGCCACGGTCACGGCCAGCAGGCCGCACAAGATCCCTTTGGTTGTCATCGAATGACCCCTCGGCAGGCCGGCGCCGCCGCGGCGTCCAACCCTGCCTATAATAGTGTAACTTCGCATGGACACTGGCTTTGACGCGCCGGCCGCCCCGGCGGTGGACAACCGCCCCGGAGTGGATATTCGCGACGAACAGCCGCAACTGTGGTGCCCTGTGTGCGACCAGCGCCTGGAACAGCGCAAGTGCAAACTCTTTTGCGGGCGTTGCGGCTACTACATGTCCTGCGCGGACTACATCTGAAGAGGAAGCGTCACGAATGAGTGAAATTGCCGATCTGCTGGAACGGTTCCGGCGCGGCGGCGAACTGCTCGCCATGGCCACCACCGGCGCCGCCGGCCCGGAGCTCGATTGGAAAGCGCCCGGCAAGTGGAGCGTGCGTGAGATCGCCTGTCATCTCTCGGATTCCGAGATCGTGGGCGGGCAGCGGATCCGCCAGATCATCGCCGAGGAGGATCCCACGCTTCAGGGCTTCGATCAGGATGCCTGGGCGCGGAACCTCGACTATTCGAGGCGCAGGATTTCGCAGGCCGTGGAAATGTTCCGCCGTGTGCGCGCCGAAAACCACGAACTGCTGAAGGACCTGCCCGGGGAGGCATTCGCGCGGGCCGGAACGCACTCCGAACGGGGCCGCCTCACTCTGCTCGACCTGCTGCGAACCTACGCCGAGCACGCCGAAAATCACGTGGTGCAGCTTCGTGAAGTGCGTGCCGGGTACAAACAATCAAGGACAACCGCATGAGGTTTTCTCTTCTTCTCATGGCCGCCGGATTGGCGGCGCCGGCCGAACTGGCCACCGAAGGCGAGCGCTGGTGGGGACACATCAAGATTCTGGCCGACGACAACATGGAAGGCCGCAACACGGGCAGTCCCGCGTATCTGCGGGCGGCCCGCTACGTGGCGCAGGAATTCGAACGCGCTGGGCTGCGGCCGGGTGGCACCGATGGCTACCAGCAGAATGTCCGGTTCCGCGTGCGGAAGATCGATGAGTCGCGGTCTTCCCTCGCCTTGGTGCGGGCGGGCCAGGCCCGGCCGCTCAAGCTCGGCGAGCACGCGACAATCGGGTTGCGCATTGACCCGGCGGCTGAAGTGGAAGCTCCCCTGATCTTCGTGGGCCACGGCCTTCGGATTCCGGAAGCCAGGCACGATGATTTCGCCGGGCTGGACCTGCGCGGCAAGATCGTCGTGACGCTCTCCGGCGGCCCCAAGTCGCTTTCGGGAGCCCTCAAGAGCCACTATCAGACCGAGCGGCCGAAGATCCTGGGCAGCATGGGCGCGGTGGGCTCCATCGCGCTTTCGAACCCACGGTCCACCGATGTTCCGTGGGCGCGCTCATCGCTAGCCCGACTGATGCCGTCCATGGATCTGGAAGACACCTCATTCCACGATGCCCCGGGGCAGCGGATCTCGCTGGCATGGAACAACGCGCACGCGGAAATGCTGTTTGAGGGCGCGCCGGAGACGTTTACCTCAATTCTCGCCAAGGCCGACGCGGACCAGCCGCTGCCGAAGTTCGATCTCAAGCCCTTGATTCGCGCGCGGCAGGGCGTCGATCGGTCCTCGGCGGAATCCCCCAACGTGATCGGCGTGCTGCCGGGTGTGGATCCGAAATTGCGCCATGAAGTGGTGGTGCTTTCCGCCCATCTGGATCACGTGGGCGTCGGCGAGCCCATCAACGGCGACCGCATCTACAACGGCGCCATGGACAACGCCAGCGGCATCGCATCGCTCATCGAGATCGCGCGCGGATACCGGGAATCGGGGCGGAAGCCGGCGCGCAGCATCGCATTCGTGGCGGTCGCGGGTGAGGAGAAGGGCCTGCAGGGGTCGAAGTACTTCGCCGGGAAGCCGTCGCTGGCCAAGAACGCGCGGATGGTGGCGAACATCAACTTTGACATGTTCCTGCCGCTGCACGAACTGAAATCGCTGCACGTGATGGGCTTGAGTGAGTCCGATCTGGGAACGGTCCTCGAACGGATCGGGCCGCAGCACGGCGTCCAGATTCACGGCGATCCGGAGCCCGATCGCAATCTCTTCATCCGAAGCGATCAGTACAGCTTCATCCGCCAGGGTGTCCCCGCACTGGCGTTCAAGTTTGGTTTCGAAAAAGGTTCGCGCGAGGAGGGCGTTCAGAAAGCGTGGCTCAAGGAACGCTATCATGCGCCGTCCGACGATCTGGCCCAGCCCGTGGATCGCCAAGCCGCCGCCCGCTTCAACCGGCTTCTGGTGGCTCTCATCGACGAAGTGGCCACCGCCCCGCAGCGGCCCGAATGGAAGCCCGATAGCTTCTTCCGCCGGTTCGCGCGCCCATAGCCCCGTCCATAGGCCGGTAAAGCTCCGTTGTAAAACCGGTAAAGCTCCGTTGTAAAATAAGACCCTCAGTCCGGGACAGAACTGGCCATGTTCATTCCACTTACACCCATCCGCTTCCTGCAGCGCGCCAATGACCTGTTCGGGCACAAAGTTGGCGTCATCTCAGGCGACCGCGAGTTCACCTACGCCCAGTTTGCCGAACGCTGCCACCGTTTGGCCGACGCGCTCAAGGCCCTGGGTATCCGTCCCGGGGATCGAGTCGCGTACCTCAGCTTCAACACCCACCAGTTGCTGGAAGGCTACTACGGCGTGGTGCAGGCCAAGGGCATCGTGATGCCGCTCAACGTGCGGCTCTCCATCGGCGAGTTGAAGACCATCCTGAACCACTCCGGCGCCCGTGTGCTGATGTTTGAGAATGACTTCGCCGGCCTGGTCGAAACGTTCCGCAAGGAGTGCCCCGCCATCGAGCGCTACATCACGCTCGACGCCTCAAGCGAGGCCGCCGACATGTCCTACGAAGCGCTGCTCGCCACCGGGGAGCCCCACCGCGCGGACATTTTCAGCTTCGACGAAAACTCCGTGGCGGAGCTGTTCTACACCAGCGGATCCACCGGCACGCCCAAGGGTGTCACCCTCACCCACCGTACGCTCTATCTGCACGCCATGAGCGTTGCCACCATGAGCGAGCGCGTGCATGAGATGGTGGACCTCCATACCATCCCGCTCTTCCACGCCAACGGCTGGGGGCGTCCGCAGTCTTCCACCATGCTCGGCATCCCGCAGGTGATGGTGCGCCGCTTCGAACCGGCCGGCGTCCTCAAGCTGATTGAACAGCACCGCGCCACCGACATGAGTCTGGTGCCCACCATGGCGAACGCTCTGCTCAACCACCCGGAACTGGACCGGTTCAATCTGAGCAGCCTGCGCCGCGTGATGATCGGCGGCGCGGCCTCGTCGCCCGAATTGATCGCCCGGCTGGAAAAGGCCTTGGGCTGCGACGTCTACGCCGGCTACGGCCTCACCGAGACAGCGCCGGTCCTCACCTCGTCGCGCGACAAAGGTCTGGACTATGGCAGCGATGAGGAACGCCAGCGCCGCCGCGCCATGGCCGGCTGGCCGGTGCCTGGCGTCGAAGTGCGCGTGGTCGATGGCGACCTGAACGATGTGGCGCGCGACATGGAAGCCATCGGTGAAGTGGTGGCCCGCGGTGACCATGTCATGGCTGGCTACTACCGTGAGCCTGACGCCACAGGAGCCGTCATGACCGGCGGCTGGTTCCACACCGGCGACATGGCCGTGTGGGACAACGAAGGGTACATCCACATCGTCGACCGCAAGAAAGAGATCATCATCTCGGGCGGCGAAAACATCTCCTCCATCGAGGTGGAGAAAGCGATCTTCGCCCATCCCGCAGTCTTCGAGTGCGCCGTGGTGGCCGCGCCCGATGAGCGCTGGGGCGAAGTGCCCGCCGCGATCATTGTCCTGAAGCCTGGTGAAACCCTCAGCGCCGAAGACCTGATGAAGTTCCTCGAATCGCGCCTGGGCCGCTTCAAGCTGCCTCGCCTCATCGAGTTCAGTCCGGACGCCCTGCCCAAGACCGGTACCGGCAAGATCCGGAAGCTGGTGCTGCGTGAGAGGTTCTGGACCGGCAAGGAAAAGCGCGTTCAGGGGTGAGCGCGGCTCCCAACATCTACGTCGACATCCCCTGTGCCGATGAAGACCGGGATGCCCTCATCGCGGAACTCTACGGCGCGGGCACGCTCGGCATCGAGGAACTGCCCGGCCTGCTGCGTGCCTTCTTCGATGACCATGCGGCCGCGGCTCGATTTGGCGCCCCCTGCGTGGACGAGACCGATTGGGTGGAGGTCTCCCGCCAGGCTTGGCCCGCCCAGCCCGTCGGCGAGCGCTTCTGGCTTGCCGCGCCTTGGGACGAGCAGCCGCCGCCCGGCGGACGCATCCGGCTCACCTATCAAACGGGCGTCGCGTGCGGCAGCGGTGTGCATCCCTGCACCCAGATGTGCCTCGCGGCTCTTGAGCGCCACGCACCCGCGGCCACGGCATTCCTCGATGTCGGCTGCGGTGCGGGCCTTCTGTCAATGGCTGCGCGCGCCTTGGGTGTGGCAGGCATCGCTGCCTGCGATATCGAGCTCGACGCTCTGCTCGCCACGCGGGGCAACGGCGTGGCGGATGTCTTCGCCGGCTCGGCGCGTGCTGTGCGAAGCCGGACATTCGATCTCGCAATCTCCAACATCAGCGGCGAAGAGAACATCGCCATGGCCGCGGACCTCATGCGCGTGCTCGCCCTGGGCGGAACGCTGATCGTGTCGGGCTTCCGCGCCGGGGAAGCGGCCCGCGTTCGCACAGCCTATGCCGCGCTGACGCTGGCCGAAGAGCTGGACGACAGCGGCTGGAGCTGCCTGATCTTAAGGTGCCCCGCCCCCTCAGCCGACAACGCATAGGGCCCCCTTTGGCGGCTGAAAAATGGGGCTTAGTCGTCGCCGTTTCGCCGCATCGCCGGCCGCTCAGCGCCGGACCCCTTGATGTAGGGTCCCCGCGACCCGTTCGGAAGCACCGTCTCGCTCGATGTCAACGCCTGCGCCAACTGGTTCTCTGTCAGCTCCCGCGCCCCGCGCAGATCGGCCCCGCGAAAGTCCGCCGCGTAAAGATGGGCATCGCCAAACCGGCATCCGGAAAGGATGCACCGCCGGAACGTGGCGCCCTCAAGCACCGCCTCCCGAAAGTCACCGCCGGCCACCACCGCGTCGTCAAAGCGCGATTGGGGCAACTTCGCCTGCAGGAAACGTCCGCCCTCCATCGTCGCGTGGGAGAAATCGCAGTTCGTCAACTGAGCGCCCGTGAAACTCACATCCAGCGCCGCAATCTGGTTGAACCGGCAGAGCTGCGCCGTCACCTTATGCAGATTCGCTTCATCCAGCGTGGCCCCGGTAAAGTGACACTCGAACATTCTGGCGGAATGGAACGCCGCTCGTTCCATCCTGGCGCCGGAAAAGTCCGCATTCCGCATCGCCGCGCCGGGCAGCCGCGCCTGTTCCATCCGGGCGCGGCGCAGTCGAGTGCCGTCCAGTGCCGCCCCAGCCAGGTTCGCCCCATCCAGGAACGCGCCGTCGAAATCGGCTTCCTTCAAGTTCGCGTCGCAGAGATCGATTTTGCGAAGCAGCGCCGCTTGCAGAACCGCTCGCACCAGGCTGGCCCGGCTCAGGTCGCAACCGGTGAGTTCACAGTCCACCAGCGTCGACTCATCGAAGATCGCCCCGCTCAGGTTGGCGCGATCCAAGCGCAATTCAACGAACTGCTCGCGGCGGAACACCGCCTGATGCCCCAGGTCGCCATCCCGCAGCCACTGGGCGTGCGACGCCAGAATCGTCTCCCAGTTCCGGGTTTTCGTGGCCGTCATTCCGGTCGAGCCCTCTCCGCCATGCTTATCGTCACCTGCTGGCGCGCCTTGACGCCTTAGGGCGACAATAGATAGGAAACGGATCCCAAGAAGACCCCATGAAAAGACGTCGCGCCATTCAATCCATGCTGGGTGCGCCCGCGGCTGCCGCGCTTCCCCTGGCCGGCACAGCCCTTGCCCCCGCCGCCGCCCAGGCCCAATCCGCGCCCGCCAGCGAGTTCCCCAAACTCGCCGTCTCCCACCCCGACGCCGTCGGCGACCCCAAGCCGCGCCTGCTCACCGATCTCCAGAAAGCCACCCTCGCCCGGCTCTGCGCCCTGATCGTGCCTCCGCTCGACAACCGCCCGGGCGCCGTCGAAGCCGAGACCCCGGAGTTCCTCGACCACCTGCTGCGGCACAGCACCGCCGCCCGCCAGAAGCTCTATCGCGATGGGCTTGACCGTCTGGAACGCGACGCCCGCGCCAAGTCCGGCAAGGCCTTCTCACAGGTGGATGCCGCCCAGGCCGCGGACCTCCTGGCCCCCCTTCGCCAGGCCTGGACCTACCAGGAACCAACCGACCCCTTCGCCCGCTTCCTCCGCCTGGCCAAGGAAGAGATCCTCGCCGCCACCGTCAACTCCCGGCAGTTCGCACAAGCCGCCTCCGCCGGCCGGCGCGGCGCCACCGGCCTCAATACCTACTGGCACGTGATCGACTAGGAGATCCGCATCAATGAAAACCGATCACGACGTCCTCATCATCGGCTCCGGCGCCTCCGGCGGCATGGCTGCCTGGACCCTCACCAGAATGGGCATCAAGTGCCTCATGCTCGATGCCGGCCCCCAGGTCGATTTCGACCGCCATCGCGACTCCCGCGCCGTCTTCGACCTGCCCTTCCGCGGCCTCGGCGAGCCCGGCCGTTTCCCCCACGTCACCCAGGCCTCCGAATTCGACGCCAACTTCTGGCTCGACGAAAAACAGAACCCCTACAGCTACCCCGAAAAGGACCCCTACTACTGGGTCCGCATCCGGGCCCTCGGCGGCAAGACCCTCCGCTGGGGCCGCGCCTCCTGGCGCCTCAGCGACTTCGAGTTCAAGGCCCGTGACCACGACGGCTTCGGCGACAACTGGCCCGTCGCCTTGGCCGATCTCGCACCTTTCTATGACCGCGTCGAGCCCATGCTCCGCGTCTCCGGCCGCAACGAAGGGCTCCCCCAATTGCCCGACGGCAAGCTCATTGAGGACCGGTCCACGGACTCCCTCAGCGTCCAGCGCTTCATCGCCTCCTGCAAACAGCTCGGCGTGCCCACCACCAAGCCCCGCCGCGCCACCGGAACCCTGGCCAGTTCCGTCAACCTGCTTCTGCCCGATGCCCTGGCCACCGGCAACCTCACCATCGTGCCCAATGCCATCGTGCGCGAGATCAGCGTGGACCCCAAGACCGGCCTGGTCAACGGCGCCCACTACGTCGACCGCCGCTCGAAGCGCGACTACCACGTGAGCGCCCGCATCGTGATTCTGGGAGCTTCCACCCTCGAATCCACGCGCATCATGCTCAACTCGAAGTCGCCGCGCCACCCCAATGGCCTGGCCAACTCCAGCGGCGTGCTGGGCCACTACCTCTTCGATCAGATCTACGTCAAGAACGTCGTCACCGCCATCGTGCCCGAAGCCAGGGGCGGCAAAGGGCCCCGCAATCTCACCGGCGGCGGAGGCTATATCGTTCGATTCCGCAACGTCGGCAAGCCGGACCCGAAGCTGAAATTCCTCCGTGGCTACACCTACGATTTCGGCTCCGGCTTCACCCCCAACGCCCGCTACCTTCCCCTCTACGGCGAGCCCCTTCTGCGCGAGCTTCAGAACCTTCAGGGCACTGGCTTCAGCATGACCACCATGGGTGAAGTGCTGCCGCGCTTTGAAAACCACGTCCGCATCGACCCCAATGTGAAGGATGCCTGGGGCATCCCCAACCTGCACATCACCGCCCGCTACACCGATAACGAGCACGCCATGGCCAAGGACTCCATGGAGATGGCCGAGGCGATGTGCAAGGGCGCCGGTTTTGAGGTCCTTGCCAGGCACTCACAAATGGTCCCCCCCGGCGAAAGCATTCACGAACTGGGCACCTGCCGCATGGGCAGTGACCCCAAGCGCAGCGTTCTCAACCAGTGGAACCAGTGCCACGACGTGAAAAACCTCTTCGTCGTCGACGGCAGCGCTTTCGTCACCGGCGGCGCCCAGAACCCCACGCTCACCATCCTCGCGCTCACTCTTCGAGCCGGCGAATTCATGGCCGCGGAGATGAAGAAACAGAACCTATGACCCCGCTCCGGCGCTGGCTGGCCACCCTTCCCGTGGCCGCCGTGGTGCTTTCAGGCTGGCAGGCGGCAAAGGCGCCCGAACAGCCCATCCCATACAGCCACAGGACCCACATCGCGCTGGGGCTCGAATGCCGCAACTGCCACACCAATCCCGATCCGGGCGAGGTGATGGGCATTCCCAAAGCCTCCGTCTGCATGGGCTGCCACCAGACCGTGAAGAAGGATTCCCCGCACATTCAGAAGCTGGCCACGTTCGCCCAGTCCCGCCGCGAAATCCCCTGGGTGCGCGTCTACCAGATCCCCGCCTACGTCCGTTTCAGCCACCGCGAACATCTGGCCACGGGAGCCACCTGCGCCACCTGCCACGGCGAAGTGAAAACCCGCGACGTCCTCTGGCGCGAAGCCAACATCCACATGGGCGGTTGCATGGAGTGCCATCTCAAGAACCAGGCGAGCAATGACTGCTCGTTCTGCCACGAACCGAAATGAACAGCGAAGGCTACTACCCACTGGAACCCGGGCGCCTTGCCTCCGTGGTCACATACCTCGAAATGACGGAGCCTCCGCCCGCCCGTCCAGCCGTCTTGCCCCCGGACTGCACCCTGCGCTGGGAACCCAATCCCGATGCCGATGACTACCTCGAACTGTTCCTCCGGGTGGGCACGCCGTGGCTCTGGTTCGGCCACCTCCGCCTGCCGAAAGAAGAACTTGCCGACCTCCTCAAGCACTCGCCCATGGACCTGCTTCTGCTCCGGCGCCAAAACCGCGGCGAAGGCCTGCTCGTGCTTGACCGGCGGGAGTTTCCCGAAGTGGAACTGAGCTATTTCGGAGTCACGGAACGAATGATGGGAACCACCGCCGCGCGAGCCATGATCAACGCCGCGCTCGAACGTGTCTGGAGCCTCGAAACCTCACGGTTCTGGCTGCACACCTGCACGCTCGACCATCCGCGCGCCCTGGCGTTCTACCGCCGCACCGGATTCCGCCCGTACAAACGCGCCGTCGAGGTCTTCCAGGACCCGCGCCTCTCCGGTCACCTGCCCTCAACCGCCGTCCCCGAAATTCCGCTCCTGTAGCGTTCATCGTCATGGCACAGCCGGCACGCCAGCGGGCTCTCCCGCTGGCCGAAGCGCGCGTTCATCGCCGCATCGGGAATGCCGATCTCATGCGTCCGCGCCTGGAACAACAGGCTGTTCATGATGCGCGGCATGTGGCAGTTGACGCACCGCGCCCCAGCCTCCGATGCCGCGTGGCGTGCGTGCGGCCGCGTGGCCCCGTGGCACTGCGTGCACATGCCATCCGCGTCCGGGGCGAACTTCAGCGACACCGGGTTGCGCGCCGCATCGGCGGGATGCGGGTTGTGGCAGTGGCCACAGTGCGCCTGGCCTTCCCGGTGGCACCGCGTGCGAAGGAATGCCTCGCCAATGAAAGTGGTCTCCCGGAAGCGTCCGTCCCGGTAGAACGCCTTGCGCGAAAACTCCGCCAGCGGCCGGGACTTCTTCCGGTTCACGAACTGAATCGCATCGTCTGAATGGTTCAACTCACCCGCCGGGCCCCGGCGCAGAAGACCCGATTGCATATGGCACTGCGAGCAGATCTCCACATAGCGCCGTGCATCAAGCCCGCGGAAACTCACTGGGGGGTCCTGCGCCCGCCGGGCCACGCGTTCGCCCGCGCGCGCCGCCGCCACATGCGGCGCCGACGGACCGTGGCAGCTCTCGCAATGCACCCCCGGCTCGGCGAACACCGCGTGCGGCTCCGCGGCGCGCAGCCGGCTGGTGTGGCACGGAGCGCAGTTGCGCTGGTAGTTCGTCTCCGGCGACAGGCTCGGAAAACGGGCGATGGTGCCGCGCGCCGCATCCGGCGGATCGATGTGCTTCCAGTAGTTCACCCACCGGCCCAGCAGGCGGTTGTACTGCGCCGGGAACACGTGGATGCCGCCGTCGGCGGCCCGGGTCGCATAGGCCTGCTGCCACTTCGAACCAATCACGTAGTCCACCCGGAACCGTTGCCAACGGCCCGCCGCGTCCCGAACCTCAACGTGGTGCCGGCCCCGGTCAACCAGCATCCGCAGGCTGTTCTCGAAGACGCCGGGCTTGGCGAAAACGATGCCCGCCGCATACGGGCGCAGCATGTTGGCCATGCCGGTGTGGCGCCAATTGGCATGCTCTCCGGCATGACACCCGCGGCACGCCTCGGATCCTGCGTAGCGTGCCGGCACCCGCAGCATAGCCGATGAGGCCTGTTCCGCCGGTCCGCCAAGAATGTCCCGCGCCACGAACCGCACGCGCTGTTCAAGCGGCCCCCACTCCGCCGCCGGAATCGTGACCGGCGCCGCGAACCGGTCCAGATACTCAATCACCAGCCGTGCGTTCGCCCGAGCTTCTTCCAGACGCCCCGCCTCACGCCGCAGGCTCGCCAGCGGGGCCAGCAGCAGCGGATTCTCGGGCATCAGCCGCAACGCAAACGCCGCGTGCCGCTCCGCGGCCGGAACGTCGCGCAACGCGATCGCCGCCTTGGCCGCCGCCTCGCTGGCCAGCACCAGAAGCCAGGAATCCGGATACCGCGCCAGGAACTGCTCCGCCGCCCGCAGGCGCTCCGCGGGATCCGCCAGCGCCGCCAGCTCCACCAAGGCCCGGCGCTCGTCCGGCCTGTCGATCTGATCCAGCAGCGTCGCCGGTCTGCGCTCCGCCGAGTCGAACAGCACCGTGTCGATATCCTGCGCCGGCAACACCGGCGCCAGTGCCGCCATCAACAGCGCAAGTCTTCCCGCGCCCCTCAAAACACGTACTTGAGGACGAACTGAATGTTGCGCGGTGTGTTCGCCTGCCCCGCCACGCGCCCGAACGTCGCCGGCGCGTTCAGGCTCGCCGCCGGCCCGCCAAACACCACCCGGTTGAAGATGTTGAACATCTCAGCCCGGAACTGCAGCTTGTGCGATTCGAACAATGTCATGTTCTTGAGAATGCTGAAATCTTCATTCAACAGGCTGCAGGTGCGGACATGCGGCATCAGCGCCGGGGCATTGCCCAGCGTGAACTGCGCTGGCTGAGCGAACGCGCTGCTGTTCAGATACAGATCGCGGCCCGGGTCGAAGGCGCCGCAGGAAGCCGAGCCCCGCACATCGGGGCTGATCCAGTTGGGGCGGTTGCCGCCGTTGAACAGCGGAATCGGCCCACCGCCGCCCACACCCACCGGCGTGCCGGAAATGTAGCGCTGAATGGCGGCCAGTTCCCAGCCGCCCAGCAGCAGGTCCACGCCGCGTCCCGTGTTCGCCAGGTACTTGCGCCCGCGCCCGAATGGCAGATCGTAGGTCCAGGAAAGAATCAGGTTCTGCGGACGGTCGAAACTCGCCAGCCGCTTCTCCAGCTTCCGGTTCGCCGTGTCCAGCGGCACCGCATTGGCGGCATCGTCGCCCAGCCCCGTGTAGCCGGCGCCGCTCACGAATGCCTTCGACATCGTGTACGAGACCAGCACGCTCATGCCGGAAGCGTACTGCTTGATCAGACGCATCTGAAGTGAATGGTACGTGCTCCACCCCACCGGCTGGTAGAGGTTCCGGATGCCCGTAAACTGCGGATAGGGCCGAAGCGCCTGGCCCACGGAGCCACGGAAACCGGGGAACGGAAGCCGCACGCCCGCCGCGCCCGCCGCCGCCGAATTGATGTCCAGGTTCAGCGTATTGCCCAGACGCAGAGACTCGAACGGCACCTGGTTCAGATTCTCAAGCCCCGCCGAAAGCGCGGAGCCGCGCTGGCCCACATACCCCACATCGATCATGAACCGCCACGGAAGCTCCCGCTGCAGGTTGAAGGTCCAACTGGAAACGTAGCCCGGCTTGCCCGCGCCGGGATTCATGAAGTCGATGTTGTTTCCGTTCTGGAGCGTCGGGCTCGTGTTCGGCAGCGTGCCCGTGAAGGCCGGCAGCCCGTTGTCCAGCAGCAGCGCCGGTTCACGCCCGCCCGTGAGCTGCGGGAAGTTCTGCGAGAAAGAGAATCCATGCACGAACGCGCGATTCACGCGGCCCACGCTGGTGGCGTTGGTGGGTGAATAGAACACGCCGAATCCGGTACGCAGCACGGTCTTGGGCGTGATCGAATACGCGATGCCCAGCCGCGGCGAGAACGCCTTCAGGTAGTTCGGCGTCAGCAGCTCGCCGGGTTTCAGGAACACCAGCGCGCCGTTGCGGCCGCCCGCCGCCGCGTTCGGCGTCCCCAGGTGAAGGTACGATTGGCGGCTGTCCGCCTCCTCAATCACCGTGGGCACTTCATGCCGGAAGCCCAGCGTCAGCGTCAGCTTCCGCGTGGCCCGGAACACATCCTCCACATACCAGGCGTAGTACTCGCCGCGCATGCGCCGCAACGGCGCCGGAATCAGCCGCTGGGCGCTGAACACCTGCCCCAGCAGCGCGCTGGCCCAGCCGTTGCCCTGCCGGGCGGCATCCGGCGACGGGATGTTCGCGGTCGACAGCGGATTGAAGTTGAACGTGCCCGAAAGGCCCCCGTCGTCCGTGCCATTGAAATTGTCGTACTGGAAGAAACGCACGTCGGCGCCCCACTTGAGCTGATGGCTGCCCCGCACCCAGGTGAAGTTGTCGACAAAGCTGTAGTTCCGGTTGATCGAAGGATCGTTCGGCTGCTGGTTCGAATTGCCCAGCGCCAGCGACCCATACGGGTTCGCGATATTGAACAGCGCGTAGCCCGGAGAGTCATTCGGCACGCCCGGAATCTTAAGCGTCTCATTGCCCTTGCGCGTATCAAGCTGCCGGATCGGATTGCTCTTCGTGAACCCCATGCCGAAGTGATGCAGCAGCGTCGGCGTGATCGTCTGGTCGTAGTTCACCCGCCAGTTCAATGCGTCAATCGGTCCGAAAAACGAGAATCCCAGCGGTGTCGACTGCCCCAGCAGGTTCGAGTTGAAAGGATTGATGTAGCTGGTCCAATACACAAAGCTCAGCCGCTGATTCTGCGTCATCAGATAATCGCTCTTGATCGACCAGACGGTGTCCTTCGTCCTCGAATACGTGCGGTCCAGGAAGTTGTTGAAATACCCCGGCAGGTCCGTCGAAGGCACCAGGGTCAGCAGATTTCGCGTGATCGGGCTCAGCCGGTTGGCCGGCAGGCGGTTGCCCGCGAAAGGCGTCCGCGTGCCGTCGGCCAGCGTGGTTGCCGGGTCGAAAATCGGGATCAGCGCGTTGGCGTTGTCGCGAAAGTTCGAGAAATCGCCTTGCCGGAACTCCGCCGGCGGCAGGCTGTGGAGGTTGCTGGGCGGCGGCGGCACGTTCTGCAGCCCCGTGTAGTTGAAGTTGAAGAACAGCCGGTTCTTGCCGTTGTACAGCTTGGGAAACACCACCGGGCCGCCAATCGAGAAGCCGTACTCGTTGTACCGCACACGCGGCCGGATCCGCGCGAAGAACGGCCGCGCGTCCAGCTTGTCGTTGCGGAAGAACTCAAACGCGCCCCCGTGGAACTGGTTGGTGCCCGATTTGAACGTGAAGTTCAGAACGCCCAGGCCGCGCCCGAATTCGGCCGGGAACAGCGTGTTCTGAACCTTGAACTCTTCAATCGCCTCATACGGCGGCGACGACTGGGCCAGGAACCCCGGCGTCACCGCCAACTGCGCCGAAATACCGTCATACAGAACTTCGTTCGTGAAATCCGGGCTCCCGTTGATGTTCTTCGACCACGGTATGCCCACCACGCCCGGCGTCAGAAAGATGAAGTTCTCCGGTTGCCGCCGTCCCGTGGCTGCCGTCGTCGCGCCGGAACCGCCCACCTGAATCGGCAAATCGAGAATCGCCCGCCGGTCCAGCACCGTGCCGATCTCAGGCGACGTCGTCTGAAGCGTCACCACATCGCCCGATACCGTCACCGCCTCCGTCACCTGGCCAATCACCAACTGAATATCAAGCGTCGAAGTCGTGGCCGTCTGAATCGGCACCTGTTCCTGGACGAACTTCTTGAAGCCCGTCTTCTCCGCCTCCACCTGATACAGGCCGGGCTGCAGCGCGCGGAACGCGTAGAGCCCCGCCGCCGTCGTGCGTGATGTCAACAGCAGGTTGGTCTGCAGATTACGAGCCGTCACCATCGCTTCGGGCACAATGGCCCCCGCCGAATCTGTGACGGTCCCCGTCAGGCCCCCCAGGTTGCCCTGGGCAAAAAGAGACGATGCCAGCACGGCAAGGCCGGCAAGACGAACAGTTCGCAATGGAACCTCCAGTTCGGCCATACTATCCGGGATTTCCATTTTGGGTCTCCCGGACCCCGACAGTATACACCAACGCCTCACTCCCGTGCCGGATTTGATCAGAATCCCCTTTCCGAGGGCGGGCCAGTGCCTGCGGATGGCTTCTTTCGACCATCGCACAAAAACGAAAACTGACAACATGCCTGTTTCCAG
>Ga0194132_10002029_pt1 | contig 39237 bp, 41 predicted proteins | sample TA2KigOf80mmetaG_FD_148612 | JGI IMG/M metagenome (GOLD analysis project Ga0194132, IMG submission 148612) | Freshwater microbial communities from Lake Tanganyika, Tanzania - TA2015054 Kigoma Offshore 80m | ecosystem: Environmental > Aquatic > Freshwater > Lake | place: Tanzania: Lake...
GACCCGCGCCGCGCCCTGTCGAGGCAAGTGCGCCCGGACCCGCGCCGCGCCCTGTCGAGGCAAGTGCGCCCGGACCCGCGCCGCGCCCTGTCGAGGCAAGTGCGCCCGGACCCGCGCCGCGCGGCGCTCGCCGGTAGCCCGAACGCGGTCGATGCCGGAGGCCTTCCGACCCGCGGCCGGCGGTTGGGAGTCGTCGGGGCGACCGCGCACACGAGCGGCGGCGCACAGGGCGGTGGCGCACACGCAGTTGCTTGCTCCCGTCTCGAGGCGCCGCTACTCCAGCACGGATGAACGATCTCGCGAGAGCGGCCGGAGCGCGGCGGTGACCGCCATCGCCGAGACGGTTCCCACGGCTCCCCTCCCGACCCCTCCAGCGAGCACGCTCCGGCCGCGTGTCTCGGGGAAGTTCTTCTGCGTCGGCGAAGAGAAGCTCTACGTGAAGGCGGTCTCGTACGGGCCGTTTCAGCCCGGCACGGACGGCGTTCCCTTCCCACCGCCGGCACGGGCGCGGCGCGACTTCGAGCTGATGCGCGCCCTGGGCGCGAACACCTTCCGGACCTTCACACCGCCGCCCGTGTGGCTCCTCGACCTCGCCACGGAGTACGGCCTGCGCGCGATCGTCGGCGTCCCGTGGGCGCAGCAGGTGTGCTTCCTCGACGACCCCGTAATCGTCAAGGACAGCCGCAGGCGGATCGGCGACGCTGCCCGGGCGATCGGCAACCACCCCGGGGTGCTGGCCATCTTCGTCGGCAACGAGACGCCACCCGACATCGTACGCTGGCACGGCCCGGACGCGGTGCAGCGGTTCCTGCGATCGCTGTACCTCGCAGCGAAGGAGCAGGCCCCCGACACGCTGGTCAGCTACGCGAACTACCCGCCGACCGAGTACCTCGACCTCGACTTTCTCGATTTTCTCTCGTTCAACGTCTACCTGCACCGCGAGCCGGACTTCCGCCGCTACCTGATGCGGCTGCAGAACCTCGCCGAGGACCGTCCGCTCTTCCTCTCCGAGTTCGGCATGGATTCGCTGCGCGAAGGGCCCGAGCACCAGGCGGAGACCCTCGGCTGGCAAGTGCGCGTCGCCTTCGAGCTCGGCGTCGCGGGCGTGTCGGTGTTCGCATGGACCGACGACTGGTTCGCGCTGTCGTGGCAGACCGGCGGCGGCTTCCAGGTCGAGGACTGGGCGTTCGGGCTCGTCGATCGCGAGCGCCGCCCGAAGCCGTCGTACCACGCGGTCCAGCGGACGTTCGCGGCGGCGCTTCCCCCGCTACCGCCCGATCCGCCGCTGATCTCGGTGGTCGTGTGCGCGTACAACGCCGAGCGCACGATGGAGGCCTGTCTCCGATCGCTGGTCGACTGCCCGTACCCGAACTACGAGGTGATCGTCGTCAACGACGGCTCGACGGACCGGACGGGCGCGATCGCGCACCGCTATGCGGGCGGGCGCATCCGCGTGATCGACCAGCCGAACATGGGCCTGTCGGCCGCGCGCAACGTCGGGATCGAGGCCGCGCGAGGCGAGATCGTCGCCTACGCGGACTCCGACTGCGTCGTCGATCCGGACTGGCTCACCTACCTCGCGTACAAGTTCGACGAGGGCTTCGTCGCGGTCGGCGGGCCGAACTTTCCGCCGCCCGAGGATACCCTCGTGCCGTCGGCGGTCGCGGTGTCGCCGGGCGGACCGACGCACGTCCTGGTGAACGACGACGTGGCCGAGCACATCCCGGGCTGCAACATGGCCTTCCTGAAGTCCAAGCTCGAGGAGATCCACGGCTTCGACGTCGCGTACACGGCCGCGGGCGACGACGTCGATCTCTGCTGGCGCCTGCAGAACGCGGGCTACACGATCGGCTTCAGCCCGGCGGCGATGGTCTGGCACTTCCGGCGCAACACGGTGCGCGCGTACCTCAAGCAGCAGATGGGCTACGGCAAGGCGGAGGCGCTGCTGTTCTTCAAGCACCCGCTGCACTTCAACCTCCTCGGCCAGTCGCGCTGGCTGGGGCGCATCTACGGCGACCTGACGACCTCGTTCTTCTCGCGACGTCCGGTGATCTACTACGGCGCGTTCGGCGAGGGGCTCTTCCAGACGCTGTACGAGCGCCCGGCGTCGTTCTTCACCTACCTGCCGTTCACGCTGGAGTGGAACCTGGTCGCGGCGGTGCTGCTCCTGACGGCGCTGCTCTCGGGCGAGTACATCGTCGTGTCCTCGATTCCGTTCCTGATCTCGGTCGTCTCGGCCGCCAGCACCGCGGCGCGCGCCAAGCTCGACCCGCGCTTCGGCGGGTTGCGCGCGCGGCTGCTGGTGATGGCGCTCCTGTATCTCGGGCCGCTGCTGCGCAGCTTCGAGCGCTACCTGTGGCGGCTCCGCGGCACGCGGGACGCGGAGCCCCTCGAGCAGAAGCGCGTCCAGGCGAACGACGTATCGTGGATCCAGCGCCGGTTCGAGCTCGCGCTGTGGGGCGAGAGGGGACAGGAGAAGAGTCAACTCCTGCACGAGCTGATGTCGTTCCTCGCCATCCGCAAGTACCGTCTCTCGATCGATTCGGGCTGGAACGACTGGGACATCGAGGTCTCGCGCGGCTTCTGGACGTCGGCGCGCATCGAGGTCGCCGTCGAGAACCACACCGGCACGAAACGCCTGCTGCGCGTGCGGACGTCCCTCCACACGGCGCAGACCGGGCTGTGGGCCATGGTCGCGTGCGTCGGCGTCGCGGTGATCGGTGTCGCGATCGACAACCCCGAACTGGCGCGTATGGGCGCGATGCTCGCCGTGCTCGACGTGGGCACCATCGCGTACCAGAACTATCGCCTCGCCCGCGTGCTGCTGCGGGTGTTCGGTGCGGTGGCGAGCCGGCTCGAGCTGTCGCCGGTCGGGAGCGGCGGCGAGCACGGGGCGTGAGCGAGCTCCGCGCCCACCTTCGCCGGATCTCGCCGTACCTGCGCCCGTACCGTGCGCGTCTGGCGGGCGCGGTCGGGCTCGTCTTCCTGATCTCCCTCGCCGAGGTCGCGAAGCCCTGGCCGCTGAAGGTCGTGGTCGATAACGTCCTCGGCGGCAAGCCGCTCGCGCTCGCCGGCTATCCGGACGACATGACGGCCACCACGCTGCTCGGGCTCGCGGCGATCGGGCTCGTGATCCTCTACTTGCTGATCGGGCTCCTCCAGGTGGTGAGCAACTACGTCACGATCGACATCGGCCAGCGCATGGTCGACGACTTTCGGAGCGAGCTCTACCAGCACCTGCAGCGACTCTCCCTGCGCTTTCACCACGTTCGCAGCGCAGGGGATCTGATGTACCGGCTCGCGGCCGACACCTTCGCGATCCAGACGCTGACGATGAACGGGTTGTTCCCCACCATCTCGGCGCTGGTGATGCTCGTCGGCATGCTGATCGTGATGGCGCGCCTCGACCCGTACCTGACGATGATCGCGCTGCTCGTGTGTCCGCTGCTCGCGATCGTGATCCGCGTCATGAGCGCGCGGATCACCCGGGTGGCGACGCACGCGCGCGAGCGCGAGAGCGAGCTCTACTCGGCCGCCGAGCGTTCCATGTCGGCGATCAAGGTGATCCAGGCGTTCACGCGCGAGGAGGAGGAGCACCGGCGCTTCGTCGGCGTGAGCCGCGCGAGCCTGTCGGCGAACCTGCGGCTCTACACCTTCCAGACCGGCTACGCGATGCTGGTGAACGTGGTCGGTGCGGTCGGAACCGCCGCGGTGATCTGGGTCGGGGCGCGCTCGGTGCTCGCGGGGCAGCTGACGGTCGGCGATCTCCTGATCTTCTCGAGCTACCTGGCGTCGCTCTACGCGCCGATCAACAGCATCAGCAACAGCTACGGGCTCGTGCAGGGAGCGAAGGTCGGTGTCGGCCGCGTGTACGAGATCCTCGAGATGGCACCCGACGTGCCCGACGGTCCCCGGACGCTCGCACGCCGCGACGTGCAGGGTGGGTTCAACCTCGAGAGCGTGACGTTCGGCTACGCCCCCGAACAGACGGTGTTGCACCGCGTGTCGCTGCACGTGGAGCCCGGCGAGAGGATCGCGCTCGTCGGCCCGACCGGGGCGGGCAAGACGACTCTGGTCAGCCTGCTCGCGCGCTTCTACGACCCGAGCGAGGGCAGGGTGCTGCTCGACGGGATCGATCTGACGACGCTCCGCGTGCGATCCCTGCGCGAGCACTTCGCGATGGTGCTGCAGCCTTCGATCGTCTTTCCGACCACGCTGCGCGACAACATCACCTACGGGCGTCGCGGCGCGACGGCAGAGGAGGTCGAGGCGGCCGCCCGGGCCGCACAGCTGGCACCCCTGCTCGCGCGCCTGCCGGACGGTCTGGATACGCACGTCGGCGAGCGAGGCGCGACGCTCTCCGAAGGGGAGCGCCAGCGTCTCACCATCGCGCGGGCGATCCTGCGTGACGCGCCGATCCTGATCCTCGACGAGCCGACGTCGGCGCTCGACGCGGAGACGGAGTCGCTGCTGATGCGCTCGCTCGACGAGCTGCTCGTGGGGCGGACCTCGTTCGTGATCGCGCACCGCCTGTCGACCATCCGCAGCGCGAGCCGGGTCGTCGTGCTGCGCGACGGAGGCATCGCGGAGATCGGCACCTACGACGAACTGGTCGCAACCGGCGGGTACTTCGCGCGTCTGCACACCACCCAGTTCGGCCTCGCCGACGACCGGAGAGAGACCGTTGCCTGACCCGAAGCGCATCCTGATTCTAGGATTGATGGGCCGCTACCCGATGGCGGGCGTCGGCTGGCAGGCGCTCCAGTACGTGCTCGGGCTCGAGCGGCTCGGCTACGAGGTCTGGTACGCCGAGGACTCGGGGGCGCCACCGTACAACCCGGTCGAGATGACGGTCACCGACGACGCGACCTACAACGTCGCGTTCCTGCGCGGCGGCCTGGAGCTGATCGGGCTCGGCGACCGCTGGATCTACTGGGACGAGCGCACCGACACGTACCACGGCCACGGCAAGGACGTGCTGCACGAACTGTATCGGACGGCGGGATCGATCTGGAACCTCTGCGGTGCCAGCCCGCCGAAGCCCGATCACCGCAGCGGCGGCGCGAAGCTCGTCTACGTCGAGACCGATCCGGTGTACGAGCAGTTCCGAGCCGCGAAGGGAGACGCGGGCGTGCGCGCGATGCTCGACGCGCACGACGTCCTGTTCACCTACGGCGAGAACCTGGGCGCACCCGACTGCCCCGTCCCGCTCTCGGGCTACGCGTGGCACGCCACGCGGCCGCCCGTGGTGGTCGATCTCTGGGAGGCGCCTGCGCCGCCAGGTGGCGGCGCGTACTCGACGATCGCGACGTGGGAGAACAAGGGCAAGGACGTCGCGTTCGGCGGCGATACCTACCGCTGGTCGAAGCACCTCAACTTCCTCCACTTTCTTCCCGTCGCGCAGCGCTGCGGCCTGGAGTTCGAGGTGGCGATCCAGCCCCCCGGAGCGAGCGAGGCGACCTTGCTGCGCGACAACGGATGGCGCACGGTCGACCCGCTCGCGGCGTCCTGCGACCTCGACGTCTACCGTCGCTTCATCCAGGCCTCGCGCGGCGAGTTCACCGTCGCGAAGGACATCTACGTCCGCCCGCGCTCGGGCTGGTCGAGCGACCGTAGCGTCTGCTACCTCGCGGCCGGGCGGCCGGTGATCACGCAGGAGACCGCCGTCAGCAAGTTCATCCCGACGGGCGAGGGCATGCTCACGTTCGCCACACTCGACGAGGCGGTTGCAGCGGTGCGGGCAGTGGAATCCGACTACCAGCGCCACGCGGCGGCAGCGCGACGCATCGCGCGCGAGCACTACGCGGCGGAGCGCGTGCTCGCCGACATGACCAGGATCGTCGGCCTGGCCTGACGCGGCGGCCACGTGGCGCGTGCGGTCGCCGCGTCGGTGAGGGACGGCGCGGGCTCGCGCGACGAGCCCCCTAGTTGCCCTTCGCCTTGTAGCCCGATCGCGCGAGGATGCCGCGCGCGATGACCAGGCGCTGGATCTCGTTCGTTCCCTCGCCGATGATCATCAGCGGGGCGTCGCGATAGTAGCGCTCGACCGGGAACTCCTGGCTGTAGCCGTAGCCGCCATGGATGCGCATCGCCTCGAGGGCGACCTCGTGGCACGTCTCCGACGCGAACAGCTTCGCCATGCCGGCCTCGACGTCGCTCCGCTCACCGCGATCCTTCTTCGCGGCGGCGCTGCGGGTCAGCAGACGCGCCGCCTCGACCTTGGTCGCCATGTCGGCGAGCTTCAGCTGGATCGCCTGGTGCTCGCAGATCGGCTGGCCGAAGGTCTCCCGCTCCTGCGAGTACTTGAGTGCCGCCTCGAGTGCGGCCTGCGCAACGCCCACTGCGCGCGCGGCGATGTTCACGCGTCCGACCTCGAGGCCGGCCATGACGTACTTGAAGCCTTCGCCTTCGCGTCCGACCAGGTTCTCCGCCGGCACCGGAAAGTCCTCGAACGCGACTTCCGACGACTCGACTCCCTTGTAGCCGAGCTTCGGCAGATCCCGGCTGATCGTGCATCCGGGAATCGGCTTGCCCGCGGCGTCGGACTTCTCCGCGATCAGCAAGGTCATTCCCCGGTGGGGCGGGCTGGCGGTCGGATCGGTCTTCACCACGAGGCCGAACATCGTGCCGGTGCGGGCGTTGGTCGACCACATCTTGCTCCCGTTCACCAGGTAGTGGTCGCCCTGCTTGGCGGCGACGGTGCGGATGCGCTGCGCATCGCTGCCGGCGTGCGCCTCCGTGAGGCCCAGTGCCGCACGCTTCTCGCCACGGGCCATGACGGGCAGGAAGCGCTCCCTCTGCTCGTCGTTGCCGAACATACGGATGACGTAGGCGATCATGAGGTGCGTGTTCAGGATGCCCGACAGGCTCATCCAGCCGCGGCAGAGCTCCTCGACGACCATGGCGTAGGTGCTGACCGAGAGACCGAGCCCGCCGTACTGCTCGGGAATCGTCGCGCCGAAGAGGCCGAGCTCCTTCATGCGCGCGACGAGTGCCGTCGGGTACTCGTCGCGGTGCTCGAGGTCGCTGGCGACGGGCATGACCTCCTTGTCGACGAAAGTCCGTACCCCGGCGATGATGTCGTGGTCGATCGAAGCGTCCTGCACGTCACGTTCCTCCCCCGGCGTATTGAACACCTCCGGGAGCGGCCTTCAAGAAGCGGACGCGCATCGTCGGGCGGGCTGGAACGTCGGGCGGCCCGGGTGTATGGCCCGCAGCCATGGTGGCGAGAGCGGGCGGCAAGCTCGCGCGGAAGTGGAAGCGTGACCGCGAGCGCAAGCTGTTCACCGAGCGCGCCCTCTGGGGCGCAGGCTTCGACCTCGTCGCCGGCGTCGACGAGGTCGGCATGGGTCCGCTGGCGGGTCCGGTCGTCGCGGCGGCGGTCGTTCTCCCGGCGGACGTGGCAATCGACGGCGTCACCGACTCGAAGGCCGTGCCGAAGGCGAAGCGCGAGACGCTCGCGTTGCAGATCGCAGCATCCGCGCTCGGCATCGGCATCGGCATGGTCGAGGTCGACGAGATCGACGCGATCAACGTCTACCGGGCGGGGCTGCTCGCGATGCGCCGTGCGGTCGACGCGCTGCCCGTGGTCCCGCACCACCTGCTGATCGACTCGAGGCGCATCCCGGAGTGTCCGATCCAGCAGACCAGCGTGGACGGCGGCGACTCCACCGTCTACTCCATCGCGGCGGCCTCGATCGTCGCGAAGGTCCATCGCGACCGGCTGATGCGCGCGCTCGACGAGCACTTCCCGGGGTACGGATTCGCGGCGCACGCCGGATATGCAACGGCCGCGCACCTGCAGGCGCTCAGGCGCCTCGGCCCGTCGCCCGTGCACCGGAAGTCGTTCGCGCCCGTGCGCGCCCTGCTGCCCGCTGTCTGAACGGCCCAGCTGGGCGACTATCCCGAAATGGAAATCTCCGCCACGTCCAGCCGCCGATGCATCCCCGCCGGCTGCGTCGCGCTCCCTGCGACGAGGGAGGTAGCTACGTCCCGGTCGCGCGCCTTGCCGGCGGGGCGCCTCGACGCCCGGCCGTAGCGGATATTTCCGTGACGGAACACTAGACTCGCCCCCGAACCCGCCGCCCTGGACGGGCGGCGCCCTGCGGGAGAGGATGCGATCGATGGCCGACGTCACCATGCCCCGGCTTTCCGACACCATGGAGGAGGGCAAGATCCTGCGCTGGTTGAAGCGCGAGGGGGACCGAGTCGAGGCCGGCGAGCTGCTGGTCGAGGTGGAGACCGACAAGGCCGACATGGAGGTGGAGTCGTCGGCGTCCGGCGTCGTGCAGCAGCTGAAGCTTGCCGAGGGTGAGACTGCGCCCGTCGGTGCGGTGATCGCCGTCGTCGACGCGGGCGACGGGAAGGGCCGGAAGGCCGCCGCAGCCGCCCCCCGACAGGCCGCCGAGCCGACCGCGGCGGCGCAGCCGACGGCCGCGACGCCCGTGGCGGCGAAGCCACCGGCAGTGCCACCGGCGGTCCCGCCTGCGACGCCGGCCGAGCGACCGGCGCGCGCGGCCGTGTCCGCACCGCTGACGCCTTCACCACACCCCACGAGCCTGGCGCCTGCGGCAGTGCCCGGCCCGCGACCGGCCTCCAGCCGCGGCGACGCCGTCAAGGCCTCGCCGCTCGCGCGCACTCTCGCCGACGAGCTGGGCGTCGACCTCGGAGCGGTCCTCGGAACGGGTCCGGCGGGACGGATCACGAGGCGCGACGTCGAACAGGCGCGAGCGCGGCTTTCGGCAGCGGGCGCGGCGGCCGCCGATGCCGGAGCGCCGCGACGCGAGGATGGCCCATCGACGCACGGCAGCGTCGCATCCGGCGGGGTGCGGCGCGTGCCGCTCTCGAAGATGCGCGCCTCGATCGCGAAGCGCATGACCGACAGCAAGCGCGAAGCGCCGCACTTCTACCTGACCACCGTGGTCGACATGGACGACGCGGTCCGGTTGCGCGCGCAGCTCAAGGCCCTCGAGGTCGAGCCGTCGGTGACGTACAACCACATGGTGCTGAAGGCGTGCGCCGACGCGCTGGCCCGCTTCCCCGAGGTGAATGCGCGCTTCGCCGGTGATGCGATCGAGCTGCTCGACGAGATCAACATCGGGATCGCGACCGCGGTCGACGACGGCCTCCTGGTCCCGGTCCTGTCTGGCGCCAACCGGCTCGATCTGATCGCCATCGCCGCGCAGGCGCGCGTTCTCGCCGAGAAGGCGGAGACCGGCCGCTTCACCAGCGCCGACCTCTCGGGCGCGACGTTCAGCGTGTCGAACCTCGGCATGTTCGACGTGGACAGCTTCAGCGCGGTGCTGAATCCGCCACAGGCCGCGATCCTGGCGGTAGGCTCGGTCAAGCAGCGCCCGATCGTGCGTGACGGAGCGCTCGCGGTCGGCCACACGATGTCGCTCACGATGTCGTACGACCACCGCGTCGTCGACGGGGCGCGCGGTGGGCGCTTCCTCGCCGACATCAAGCGGAGGCTCGAGAATCCCGCGGCGCTGCTGCTGCCCGGAGGTGCACCCGCGTGAGCGTCGCCCCGGGCGCTGGCGCCGACGCGCTGCCGGGCGCGCCGCTCGAGGCGGAGGGGCTTCGGGCGCGCTGGCTCGGCCGCATCGGCTACTCGCCGGCGAGCGCCCTGCAGGAGGACCTCCGGCGCGCACACGCACGCACCGGCGACGTCCTGCTCCTCCTGGAGCACGAGCCCGTGTACACGACGGGGCGCGGGGGCCACGCCGAGCATCTGGCGGCGCTCCCGAGCGACGGCGCGGCACCGGTGCCGGTCGAGCGCATCGGACGCGGCGGCGACGTCACCTACCACGGACCAGGGCAGCTCGTCGGCTATGCGCTGGTCGACCTGCGCGCGCGCGGACGCGACGTGCACCGGTTCTTGCGGCAGCTGGAGACGGGTGTCATCACCACGTTGTCGGCGCTCGGCGTGCGTGGCGTACGCTGGACCGGACGGACGGGCGTCTGGGTGGCGGATCCGGACGCCGACGTCGGACGGATGGACGAGCGGGACATGCAGCTGGGCAGAATTCGCAAGATCGCCTCGATCGGCATCGGCGTGCGCGGCGGCATCACCATGCACGGCTTCGCCCTGAACGTGGCAATGGACCTGGCGCCGTTCACGGCGATCGTGCCCTGCGGCCTCGTCGGGGTGCGCATGACGACGGTGGCGCGTGAGACCCCGGGTCCGGTGCCATCGCTGCGCGAGGTGGCGGCTCTCGCGGCCCAGGAGGTGGCCGCAGCACTCGCATCGCCCGCTCCGCCCGAGCGCAATCCGGTGGGAGCGGTCGCATGAGCGCCCCCACTCCGGCGGGGCGACACCCTGACTGGATTCGTGTCCGCGTGCCCGGAGGGGAGGGCTACGCCCGGACGCGCGCCATCGTGAAGGAGTCTGGCGTCGCCACCGTCTGCGAGGAGGCTCGATGTCCGAACGTCGCCGAGTGCTGGGCGCACGGTACCGCGACGTTCATGCTGATGGGCGACACCTGCACGCGGAACTGCGCTTTCTGCGCCGTCGATCACGGGCGCCCGGACGCCCTCGACCCGCTGGAGCCGTACCGACTGGCGCAGGCCGTACGAAAGCTCGGCCTGCAGCACGTGGTGGTGACGTCGGTGGATCGCGACGACCTCGCGGATCTCGGCGCGGGACACTTCGCGGCGACGGTACGGGCGATCCGGCACGCGGTTGCGGAGTGTGAGGTGGAGGTGCTGACCCCTGACTTCCAGGGCCGCCGCGACTGCGTCGAGACCGTCGCGGCAGCGCCGATCGCGGTCTACAACCACAACCTCGAGACCGTGCCCCGCCTCTACAAGCGTGCGCGGGCGGGCGCGAAGTACGACCGCTCCCTCGACGTCATCCGTTTTGCGCGGGCGTTCCGTTCCGACCTGCTCACCAAGGCGGGGCTGATGCTGGGGCTCGGAGAGGAGATCGCGGAGGTGCTGGCAGTGCTGCGCGACCTGCGCAGCGCGGGCTGCGACATCATCACCCTGGGTCAGTACCTCCGGCCCACGGCGAAGCACCTGCCGGTCGAGCGCTATCTCGACCCGTCGGAGTTCGTGGACCTGGGCGCGACAGCACGGGAATTGGGGTTCCGGCACGTCGAGTCGGGGCCCCTCGTGCGCAGCTCGTATCACGCCTGGTCGCATGTCCCGCGCTGACCGAAAGGTCTGCCGCGGGCTCGCGAGAACACGTTCGTCGGCGCCATGATCTCACGCGGGTCCGTTGCTTCCTCGTCCCTTTTCCCTTACCAGACCGCGTCTTAAGCAAAGTCGAGAAAAGGGGCGGAGGAGGCGAATGCTCAAGCTGTACGACTACCCGCAGTGTCCTTTCGGCCAGAAGACGAGGATCGTGCTGGCCGAAAAGCAGCTGGACTACGAGTTGACCGTGGTTGACCTGCGGAAGCACGAGCAGCTCGAGCCCTGGTTCGTGGCGCTCAACCCCTTCCACAAGGTGCCGGTCCTGGTCGACGAGGACGACGAGGACCACCGCACGGTGGTCTACGACTCGACCGTGATCGACGAATACCTCGAGGACGAGTACCCCGAGCCCGCTCTGCTGCCGCCGCCCGGCGACTCCGCTGCCCGGGCGCGCGTTCGTCAGCTCGAGGACTACGCCGACATGGCCTTCGTCCTCGCCGCGGGCAACCTGCTCACCGAGCACGTGAAGCCCGAGGGCGAGCGGGACCCGGAAAAGCTCCGCCGGGCGAAGGACGAGGTCGACCGCACCTTCGCGCTGCTCGAGCGCGAGCTGGCCGGGGGCAAGGAGTATCTGGCCGGCTCCTTCAGCATCGCCGACGCGGCGTTCGCGCCGCGGCTGCTGCTTCTGGTGGCGCGTGGCGTGGCGCTGCCCGAGGGCGCTCGCGCTCTCCGCGGCTACGTCGATCGGCTGCGCCAGCGTGAGAGCGTCCGCCGTCTCGACGGCCTCTGAGCGAGCGGCATCGACCAGTTCGAAAGAGGGCCGGTGGGAAACCACCGGCCCTCTTTGCGTTCCGGAAGGCGCGCGACGTCGCGGCCAGCCCGGGAGTGGCGCCGCGCATCCGGTCACCTCGCGCGCCGATGCGGGGGCGTGCTCGGTCCGGGCCTTGGTCCACGGCTCGGTCCGCGGCTCGGCTCACGAACTCTCAGTCGAGGACCGGCCGCGGCTGCTTCGGGATGACCACGATCCCGGACTCGGTCACGGTGAAGCGCTCGCGATCGAGCTCGAGGTCGAAACCGATGCGCTCGCCCTCGGGAATCTCCACGTACTTGTCGATGATCGCGCGGCGCACCTTGGCGTGCCGCCGGATGCGACAGCCGTCCATGATGACCGAGTCCTCGACCTCGGCGAAGCTGTGCACGAAGACGTTGTTGCCGAGCACCGAGTTGCGTACGGTACCGCCGCTGACGATGCAGCCCTCGGACACGACCGACTGCACCGCCTGACCCCGGCGCCCGATCTCGTCGAAGACGAACTTCGCCGGCGGGTTCGGCGTCTCCACCGTCCGCAGCGGCCACAGGGAGTTGTAGAGGTTGAGCGCCGGGTCGGGCGAGCGCAGGTCCATGTTCGCTTCGTAGAACGAGTCGAGCGTACCCACGTCGCGCCAGTACGTCGGCTTACCCGCCGGCTCGCCTGGCAGGCGGTTGGTCGCGAAGTCGTACGCGTAGGTCTGCCGCTGGCCCAGGTGCGCCGGGATGATGTGCTGCCCGAAGTCGGTGCCTCCCCCCTCGCTGTCGGCGAGCTCCCTGAGAGCCGTCATGAGAAAGTCGGCGTCGAAGAGGTAGTTTCCCATCGACGCGAGGCTGTACCCGGGGCGGTCGGGCATCTCCGGCGGCTGGCTCGGCTTCTCGAGGAACCCGACGACCAGTCCGTCGCGATCCACGTCGACGATGCCGAAGCCCGATGCCTCGGCGACCGGCACGGGCAACGTGGCGACCGTCACCAGGGCGCCGCGCTCCCGGTGAAAATCGGCCATCTGTCCGATGTCCATCCGGTAGATGTGATCGGCACCGAACACCGCGACCAGATCGGGCTGGTAGTTCTCGATGAGGTTCAGGTTCTGGTAGATCGCGTCGGCCGTACCCTTGTACCAGGTCTGGCCGTGCCGCATCTGCGCCGGGACGGGCGAGATGAAGTGCTCCGCGATCAGCCCGCCGAACTTCCACCCGGCCGCGAGGTGCTCGATCAGCGACTGCGACTTGAACTGCACCATCACGTAGACCGAGAAGATCCCCGAATTGACGAAGTTCGACAGGACGAAGTCGATCAGCCGGTACTTGCCGCCGAACGGGACCGCGGGCTTCGCGCGATCGCGCGTGAGTGGAAACAGCCTCGTCCCCTCACCACCCGCCATGATCATCCCGAGGATGCGTCTTGACGCCCCAGCCATCGACGCAACAGTGTCGGTCGGCCCCCCGGGAGTCAAGGCTGCTCGGACCGACGCCGCCGGGCGGCATCGCGGGTGCACCTTGCTGCCGCCGGGCGGCATCGCGGGTGCACCTTGCTGCCGCCGGGCGGCATCGCGGGTGCACCTTGCTGCCGCCGGGCGGTATCGCGGGTGCACCTTGCTGCCGCCGGGCGGTATCGCGTGCGCACCTTGCTGCCGCCGGGCGGTATCGCGTGCGCCACCGTGCTACGGACACGTCGTGCAGGACGAAGAGGACGAGCTCGAGCGCCGGCGGCGCCAGGTGATCGAGTCGTACAAGGTCGTCTGCATCTGCAACAAGATCCGCCGCGGCGTGATCGAGAAAGCGATCGCGAACGGTGCGACGACCCTCGACGAGATCCGGCGCCGGACGCGCGCGGCGACCGGTCCGTGCGGCGCGAAGCGTTGCGGCCCGGTGATCGCGGGGATGCTGCGGCGCTGACACGAACGCCTTGCGGCACCCGCGAATGCTGCTAGGTGTCCCTATCAGGAATCCCTCTCGTTTGTTGCTTCCGTGCAGCCACGCCGAAGGAGGAGTCATGAGCAAGCTGGCCGGGTCGAAGACCCATCAGAACCTGAAGGACGCTTTTGCCGGTGAGTCGCAGGCCAACCGTCGCTACCTGTACTTCGCGCGCCGGGCCGACATCGAGGGCTACCCGGACATCGGCGGTCTGTTCCGCGACACCTCCGAGGCCGAGACCGGCCACGCGTTCGGCCACCTCGACTTCCTCAAGGAGGTGGGCGACCCTGCGACCGGCGCCCCGATCGGCGACACCGACAAGAACCTGAAGTCTGCGATCGACGGCGAGACGTACGAGTACTCGCAGATGTACCCGGGCTTCGCCAAGACCGCTCGCGAGGAGGGCCTCGCCGAGATCGCCGAGTGGTTCGAGACCCTCGCCCGGGCGGAGAAGTCGCACGCCGGACGCTTCCAGAAGGGTCTCGATACCCTCTCGCAGGGCTGATCGCGGCGTCGCGGGAGCGCACACGCCCACGGCGCGTGTGCTCCCGCGGCCGCTCGCCATCGAACGACCATGCGAAAAGTCTCTCTCGAGGATCTCGCCGGGCCATCGCGCTACGGCGAGATGCGCGACCACTTCCGCCGCCGCATCATCGAGCTGAAGCGCCACCGCCGCGTGTCGGTGGGTGATCGCGTGACACTGGTGTTCGAGAACTTCGACACCGTGCTCTTCCAGACGCAGGAGATGCTCCACGTCGAGCGCATCACCGACCTCGACCGGGTGCGCGAGGAGCTCGACGTCTACAACGAGTTGCTCCCCGGCAAGAACGAGCTCTCGGCGACGCTGCTGATCGAGATCACCGATCAGCCCCGGATCGCCGACGAGCTGCGGCGCCTCATCGGCCTCGACGAGCACGTCTCGCTACGCGTCGGCGACCGGGCGTTTCCGGCGCAGTTCGAGCCCGGGAGGAGCACGGAAGAGAAGCTCTCCGCCGTGCAGTACGTCCGCTTCCGGCTCGACCCCGAGGCCGTCGCCGAGTTCCTCGGAGGTTCCTCGCCGATCGAGATCGCGGTCGACCACCCGAACTACGGGGCGCGCACCACGCTCGACGCGGGACAGCGCGCCAGCCTTGCCGCCGACCTGGGCGACGCGTGACGGGCGCCGCAGCGCGCCGAGCGGCGAAACCGACGACGCCGCGTCAGCGCAGTACGCGCCAGCTCGAGGCGATCTACCGCACGCTCTGCGAGAGTCGGGATCACCCGACCGCCGAGCAGCTCTACCACGCCGTTCGCGCATGCGTTCCCGCCGTGAGCCGCGGCACCGTGTACCGGAACCTGGCCAAGCTGGTCGGGGCCGGGCGCGTGCGCATCGTGCACGTGCACGACCGGTGCGCGCGCTACGATGCGCGTACCGGGCCGCACGATCACTTCCTCTGCCTCGGTTGCACCATGCTGCTGGACGTCGAGTCGACGGACGGTCGTCGGGAGCGAACGCGCACGCGCATTCGCGGTCACCGGGTCGAGGGGCACGTGCTCACCTACCTCGGCACTTGCCGCCCGTGCGCGGCGGCGAGACCGTGAATCGAGGATGTCGATGACGCTGCTGCCCGACACGATCCCGATCTTTCCCCTACCCAACGTCGTGCTGTTCCCGCAGATCGACCTGCCGCTGCACATCTTCGAGCCGCGCTATCGCGAGATGGTCGCGGACGCGATGAGCGGTGACCGCCTGATCGGCATGGTGCTTCTGCGGGGCGACTGGAGGCGCGAGTACCACGGTGCGCCCGAGGTCTTTCCGCTCGGCTGTGTCGGACGCATCGAGACCTTCGATCTGCTGCCCGACGGCCGCTCGAACCTGGTGCTGCGCGGCGTCGCACGCTTCGACATGACCGCAGAGGTGGAGGGACGCGCCTACAGGCGTGCGCGCGTGTCGTGGCGGACGGAGAGCGAGCAGGCAGTCGCGGAGGAGATCGAGCACCTGAACGCGCGGCTGCAGATCAGCGTCGCGCGGCTGCTCGCGCGGCGCGAGCTCGAAGTCCCGTCGGACATGTGGGAGCGTCTGCCCCGCGGAACCGGGCTGCTGGTCAACACGCTCGCATCGGTTCTCGATCTCGCGGCGATCGAGCAGCTCGCGCTCCTCGAGTGTGACGACGTCGCGGACCGCGTCGAGCGCCTGCTGGAGGTCCTCGAGTTCCGCCTGGCTGGCGGGGCCGCGTTCCTGGCGAGCAGCGGCGACGACGAGCCGCGTCACTGAGCCGGGAGCCGCGTCGATGCCCACCGTCACGGCCCTCATCGTCGTCCTGGCCTTTCTGTCGGGGTGTGTGACGGCCGTCACCGGCGTCTGGGTCGGCCGCGGCCAGAGTCCGGTCTCGCTGGTCCTGAACTGGGGGGCGGTGACGCTGGTCCTGCAGCTCTTTGCCGCCTGCATCGCCGTGTTCCACGCCCGGGCGGACCGGGCCATCGCGCGGCAAGGGCAGGACGCGGCGCCATAGCGCCCACCCGCCCCGGGGCCGGCAGGTCCCTTCTCGGGCTTGCCCGATCTGCTAGGGAGCACGGGCGGAGGGAAGCATGCGACGAACCTTCAACGACATCATGAACGATGCGCGCCAGGTGGTCCCGGAAGTCACGGTCGACCAGGTGAAGCAGCGCCTCACCGGCAACGGCTCCCAGGCCCACGTGATCGACGTGCGCGAGAAGGAGGAGTACCGGGAGGGCCATCTTCCGGGTGCGGTGTCGGTGCCGCGCGGGTTCCTCGAGATGAAGATCGAGGAGACCGTTCCCGAACGAGGCGCCGAGATGATCGTCTACTGCCAGGGCGGCACCCGTTCTCTGATCGCCGGCAAGATCCTCAAGGACATGGGCTACACGAACGTCGTGTCCATGTCCGGTGGCTTCGGGGCCTGGAAGGGTGCCGGCAATGCATGGACGGCCGACCGCCAGTTCTCCGCCGACCAGCTGCAGCGCTACAGCCGGCACTTCCTGCTGCCCGAGGTCGGCGAGGCCGGCCAGGCCAAGCTGCTCGACGCGAAGGTGCTCCTGATCGGCGCCGGGGGCCTCGGCTCGCCGACCGCGTACTACCTCGCGGCGGCCGGAGTCGGAACGATCGGCATCGTCGACGACGACATCGTCGACCGCTCGAACCTGCAGCGGCAGATCTTGCACAACGAGGAGCGCGTCGGCATGCCGAAGGTCGAGTCGGCGAAGCTCACGCTGCAGGGCCTCAACCCCGACGTGAACGTGATCGGATACCGGGAGCGCGTGAACTCCGGGAACATCATGCGCCTGATCGCCGACTACGACATCGTCGTCGACGGCTGCGACAACTTTCCGACCCGCTATCTCGTCAACGATGCCTGCGTGTTCGCCGACAAGCCGAACGTGCACGGCAGCATCTTCCAGTTCGAGGGACAGGCGACCGTGTTCCACCCGGGGAAGGGCCCCTGCTACCGGTGCCTGTTCCCGGAGCCGCCACCGCCGGGGGCCGCGCCGTCCTGCGCAGAGGCGGGCGTGCTGGGCGTCTTGCCGGGCCTGGTCGGGTGCGTGCAAGCCGTCGAGACCGTCAAGCTCATCCTCGGCGTCGGGAACCCGCTGGTCGGCCGACTGCTGCACTTCGACACGCTGGCGATGGAGATCAAGCAGCTCAAGCTGCGGCGTGACCCGGAGTGCCCGGTGTGCGGCGAGCGTCCGACGGTCACCGATCTCATCGACTACGAGGAGTTCTGCGGGCTCCGCGGAGGCCACGACCAGGCGGCTTCGGCCTGAGATGCAGCCGTTCCCCGGCAGGGGGCGGATCTACCTCCTGCGGCACGGCGAGACCGAGTGGAATCGCGAGCGCCGCATCATGGGACGCCGCCCGGTCCCGCTCAGCGAGCGGGGCCGGGCGCAGATTCTCACCCTGGCACCGTACCTCGTACCACTCGGCATCGAGATGATCGTGACGAGCCCGCTCGAGCGCGCTCGCGCGACGGCCGAGCTGATCGCGCAGCAGATCGGTGGTGTCCCGGTGCAGGCCGAGCCCGGGCTCACCGAGGTCGACTACGGATCCTGGGAGGGCACGACCTTTCGCGATCTCGTGCAGGCCCCCGAGTTCCACGCGTACTGGCAGGAGCCGGTGGCGACGCCGTGTCCGGGCGGCGGCGAGAGCCTGCTCCAGGTGCGCGACCGCGTGTTCGCGGCGATGGCGCGTGTCGCCGAAGCCGCAGCGCGACGTCCGGCGATCGTCGTCTCGCACGGCGACCCGCTGCGCCTCATCCTGTGCGCTTGCCTGCAGATGGACCCTGCTCAGCTGCGCCGGATCCGCCTCGACAACGGCGGACTGTCGGCAATCGAGCTGACTGGTGACTGGGCCGAAGTGAAGTTCCTGAACATGCGGCCCGACCTCGACGCGCTGCTGCAGGATTGAGAGCGTCGGGCGGCCACGGAAGAAAAAAACCCCGGGGAGCCTTCCGAGCAATCCTGAGATCCGCTCGGCCTCGCGGTGTAGCGAGGGTCCCCGGGGTCGGTGGTGCCTGGAATTCTCCCAGGCGACCACGTGTGTTCTACGTAGCCGGGCCTAGGAGGCCACCACCTCACAGTCCACCTGCGTACAACTTGCAATCACGACTGGATCACCTCCTTTCCCGGCGGGGCCGCCTCCGGGGCTCATCGTTCCCGGACACGGCTGAGCGCGGGCTCCAGACCCGCTGTCGGCTCGGGACCGCCAGTCTGTCCCTTCCCGACACGACCCGTCACCCGAACGGGACTACCCCGTGCGGGCAACTCCACGGACGCTGTTCACCGTCCGGGCCGTGAGCGAATGCTACGCCCATCCGTGAATCGTGTCCAGATTCGGTCGATCGGAACTTGGAGACGGCGCGTACGGACGCGCCACGCGTACCTTGACCGCGCAGGGGGGGCATCGATAGAGCGCGGGCATGGGCCCGCTCATCGTCGCCGGGCTGGTCGCCTTTGCGATCGGCTTGATTCGCCTCGGCAGTCGCATCCCGCCGCGCGCCTTCGATCGCGACCACGAGCTGCGGCGAGGCGCCGAGCTGTCGTTCCTGCCGTTCGGCCGGCAGCCGACCGAGCCGGTCGATGCCGAGAGCGCCCGCGTCGGCAGGCCGTTCTGACGCCTGGCCCGCCGCGACCCGGCCGCAGAAGATCCCGCGGGGAAGCCACCCCGCCCGGTGGGAATCCCGCCGTGGTGCGCGCCAGCCACGGACACGTCGCAGCGAACGCCGGTCGCCCCGTGGTCGGCTTGCGCCGGCGGCAGGATCAGTCCTGCAGGAAGTCGATCAGCGCCTGGCTGACCTCCTCGGGTCGCTCCTGCTGCACCCAGTGGCTGCAATCCGGGATGAAGCGGATCGAGAACGGAGCGTCGACGAGATCTCCCGTGCCGACGGTGAGCTCCTTGCCGAGCGCGACGTCGTCCTCGGCCCAGATCATCAGAGTCGGGCAGCCGATCCGGGTGTCCATCGAGTAACGCCCGATCGCCGCCCGGTTGCGGAACTGGGCGCGATAGTAGTTGATCGCGGCGGTCGCAGCGCCGGGTGGCTCGAAGGAGCGCTTGATCTCGCGGATGTCTTCGGCCGAGAAGACCTCGCGGTCCTTGCGCACGACCATGCCGCGAAAGCCCCGCTCGAGAGCTGCCATGTCGTTGCGCGTCAGCAGCCACTCCGGCAGGCGCGGGATCTGGAAGAAGAACATGTACCAGCTGCGCAGCAGCTGCCGCGGGTTCGAGCGCACGTTCGTCGCGAAGATCGCCGGGTGCGGGCAGTTGCAGACGGCGAGCTTCCGGCAGGCGTCGGGATGGTCGATGGCGAACGCCCAGCTGATCGCGCCCCCCCAGTCGTGCCCGACGATCGCCGCGCTCTCGTAGCCGAGCGCATCGATCAGCCCGCGCACGTCGCCGGTGAGGTGCTGCATCTCGTAGGATGCGACGCTGGCCGGGCGGTCGCTGCCGCCGTAGCCGCGCAGGCTCGGCACCACCACGCGGTAGCGCTCCGCGAGCACCGGGATCTGGTGGCGCCACGAGTACCACGACTCGGGAAAGCCGTGCAGCAGCACGACGAGCGGACGCCCCCCCTCCCCGGAGGTCGCGCAGTCGAGCGTGACCTCGCCGCAGCGGATTCGCCGACGTTCGACGGCCAGCGGCGCTAACGAAACGCGGGGAGACCCGGCAACCGAGTCGGTGTCGACCATCGGCGGTGGTCCTATGCGCAACGCTGCCGGATCGCAACGCGGCACCGTAACGATCGGCGCCGCGTGGCCGTGCCGCGATGGGCGAGCCCGCCGCGGCTCCGGAACCGCTCCGCGCCGAGGACGCGCGCAACGGTCGGCACGCGTCCTCGGCGCAGGCAGCGGCGCGGTGGAAGCGGCACGGAGCGCGCCGGCCGCCGCGGTCGGACTTCAGTCGCCCTTGGCGCGCGAAACGTAGCTGCCGGTCTCGGTGTCGACGCGGATCACGTCGCCAACGTCGATGAAGTTCGGAACCGGGACGACGAGGCCGGTCTCGACCGTCGCCGGCTTGAGCGCGTTGGTGACGGTCGCCGACTTGAGGCCCGGAGCGGTCTCGGTGACGGTAAGGTCGAGCGTCTTCGGCAGCGCCACTCCGAGCGGGGTGCTCTCGAAGAACTCGACCATGATCTTGACGTTCGGCAACAGGTACTTCGCTGCGTCGCCGAGGTCCTCGGCGGAGAGACCGATCTGCTCGTAGGTCTCGGTGTTCATGAAGTGGTGCTGCTCGCCGTCCGAGTAGAGGTACTCCATCTCGTGCTGCTCGAGGGTGATGCGGTCGACCTTGTCTTCCGAGCGAAACCGGTTCTCGGTCGAGTTTCCCGACCGGATGCTGCGCAGCTTGGTCTGCACCATGCCGCGCCAGTTGCCCGGCGTGATGTGGACGACGTTCGTCACGCGATAGAGTTCGTTGTTGTACATGATGACCATACCCACGCGGAGCTGGGTGGCGGGGATTACCATCGTTGCTTCCTCCTGGTGGAGCGGCGGGCGCGATACGGCGCGTCGGTGCGGAGCTGCGGTTTCGGCGCCATGCGTCGGCGCAGAGCTAGGGTTTCGGCGCCATGCGTCGGCGCAGAGCTAGGGTTTCGGCGCCATGCGTCGGCGCAGAGCTAGGGTTTCGGCGCCATGAAGACCAGCATCGTGAGCCGTTCCGGTCCCGGGTTCGTGACGCCGTGCGGCTCGGACGGTGCGGCGTACGCGGCCTCGCCTGCGCCGAGCCGGCGCGTCGCGCTGCCGATCTGCACGTCGGCCACGCCGTCGATCACGTAGTAGATCTTGTCCGAGCCTGCATGGGCGTGCGCGGACTGTGCCTGGCCGGGCTCGAAGCAGTAGACGTCGCAGAACATCCGCTCCGAGTCGAACAAGTTGTTCTTGCGCATCTTCTCCGTCGCGAAGACGGCCCTTTCGCGAACGTCGACGAAAGCACTCATGGGAACCTCAGCGCCGCGCCGCGACCGCGATCGTCGCGACGGTCAGGGCCACGGTGAACCAGGCCGCGCCGGCGATACGGGAAGTCATGCTGCGCAGCTTCGCCTCGTCCACGGCCTCACCCCACTCGTCCTGTCGCACGAGCCGGTGCCCGAGGCCGAACGCGATGTACGTCCCGGACATGACGACGAGGAACGCGAGGCCGAGCTTCCAGACCAGGTGGCTGCCGAAGTCGGCGAAGTAGGTCGTGCCGAGCGCCTGCTTGTACTCGGTGATGCTCCAGGCGCCGGTCATGACCATGACGCCGAGCAGGGCGATGGCGAGCGGGTCGTAGATCCGCAGGCAGCGGGCGAGGGCGGTGCGCCGCGCCGCGCCGTCGGCGGTCCGGCGGGCCCGGGGCACGGTGAACAGGGCGAGCCCCGCGGTGGTGCCCAGGTAGAGCCCCGTCGCCAGCAGGTGGAGCTGCAGCAGCATGCCGCGTGGGTACCCAAAACCCCCCCTTTTCGAAAGGGGCGATTGCATGGACTGGGAGCGGCTGCTTGTTATCGAGCGGAGCAGCCATGAAGCCTACGAAAGAGATGTTCGATGCCGCACGCGAGCTTCACGTGGGTCGCGTGCAGGCCTACGGGCGCGGCGAGCTGAACGACGCGCAGTTCCGCCCGATCCGGCTGTCGTACGGGCTCTACTACCAGCTCGATCACACGAGCTACATGCAGCGGATCAAGATCCCCGCCGGCCTGATGACCGCCGACCAGATGGACACCCTGGCAGACATCACCGACGACTACGGCCGCGGCGTGACGCATGTCACCACACGTCAGGACGTGCAGATCCACTGGGTACCGCTCGAGAAGACCGGCGAGATGTACCAGCGCCTCGAGGCGGTCGGCGTCACCGCGCGCGGCGCCTGCGCGGACAGCGTGCGCAACGTGACCGCGTGCCCGTTCGCCGGCGTGTCACCCGACGAACCGTTCGACGTGACGCCGCACGCGCTGGTGATCCACGACTGGTTTCTGTTCAACCCGCTCAACCTGACGCTGCCGCGCAAGTTCAAGATCGCGGTCGAGGGCTGCCCCCTCGACTGCGCCCAGGGCACGATCAACGACATCGGCCTCTACGCGCAGACCAAGGACGGCACGCCGGGCTTCGCGGTATGGGCGGGCGGTGGCCTCGGTGCCGCCCCGTTCCTCGCGGTGAAGGTGCTCGACTTCATCCCGGCCGAGGACGTGCTGATCGCGTGCGAAGCGATCGTGCGCATCCAGCACCGCTCGGGCGAGCGCAAGCTGCGCCACAAGGCTCGGCTCAAGTTCCTGGTGAAGAAGCTCGGCGTCGAGCGCTTCCGGCAGATGGTCGAAGCGGAGTGCGAGCGCGTGGCCGCCGAGCGCGGCCCGGCGCTCCGCGACGACGTGCGCGCGGCGGTCGCCGCGTACCAAGCGCCGAAGCCCGGCAAGGCGGCGGAACCGATCGCGCCGCGGGTGGGGTTCGAGGACTGGGCGCGCACCAACGCCCCGGCGCAGCGGGACGGCGCGTACTGCTCTGCGGTGGTCGCCCTCGCGCTCGGTGACGTGACCGCCGACGAGCTGCGCGCGCTCGCGGGTCTCGCCCGCCAGTTCGGCGACGGGACGACGCGCGCGACCAACGACCAGAACCTGGTCTTCCAGTCGGTGCACCGGAGCGCCCTGCCGGCGTTCCACGCAGCTCTTTGCGACCTTCGGCTCGCCAACGGCGGCGCGATGCACCTGACCGACGTAGTCGCGTGCCCGGGCTCCGACTACTGCAGTCTCGCGGTGACGCGCTCGATGGGCGTCGGCGATCGCATCCGCACCCACCTCGCGGAAGCGAAGTTCGACGGCGATTCGCTCGGCCAGTTCCACGTCAAGATCAGCGGCTGCCCGAACTCGTGCGGCCAGCACCACATCGCCGACATCGGCCTCACCGGCATGATGGTGAAGGACGAGAACGGCGCCGAGATGCCGCACTACTCGTTGCTCGTCGGCGGCGCCGTCGGCGAGGGCCGGACGCACATCGGTCGCCGGCTGTTCGGTCGCTTCGCCGAGGCCGACGCGCCGCGCGCGATCGCGGCTCTGGCGCGCCACTACGATGCGCAGCGGCAGCCCGGCGAGCGGTTCGCGGAGTTCGTCGCGCGCGTGGGCACCGACCAGCTCGATCGCGTCGCGCAGGAGGCCGTCGGCGGTGCCATCCGCTGACGACCCCGACGACGAACCGGCCGCCGGAGGTAGGCCGCCACCGACCGAGCCGTTCTACCGCGGGACGCTGATCCGTCTGTCGCGGGCCGGCGGGCGCGGCGTCGTCCGCAGCTTGCAGACCGGCCGCGAGATCCCGTTCGAGCGCGAGCACACGATGATGCCGGTCCCGCGCGACGGCTCAGATTGGTTCGAGCTGCGCGAGGGGATGATCGTCGGCTACGACGTCGGCTGGACGTCGCGCGGCCTGCGGGTGACGAAGCTCTTTCCAGTGCCACCCGTGCTCACAGCGGAAGTCCCGTCCGAAACGTGAAGTAGCGGCCCAGCAGCTCGCCGACCAGAACGGCGAGGGTCGCGATGTAGAAGAGCCCCGTGGCGGCCATCGTCTGCGGGATCGCGAGCACCCGCCGGAGCATCGCCGACATCGCGAGCGCCGCCACGGGGCCCAGAGCCACGCGCAGCAGCAGCAGCTCGAGGTGGGTCTGCAGCGGGTCACGCTCCGCCGGCACGCCGCTCACCAGCAAGGCCGCGAGCACTGCCACCAGGCCGGCGATCTCGGCCCAGACCGTCCCGACGAAGTACCGGAAGCAGCGGTGGAACGGCTCGATGTCCATCCCCGGGTCGATCAGGTACCAGTGGCCGATCAACATGCCCGTGGTGACGGCCCCGAGCGTCGCTGCCGAGACCAGCGTCGTGACGGTCGCGAGCAGGTGCAGGAAGGGGCCGACCTCGGGAAACAGGCTCCACGCGCTAGCAGCGAGGGCCGCCGCACCCGTCAGCAGCGACGCGGGATAGAGCCGGGCCCGGAGCGTCATGGCGTCGCCCCAGAGCGTGACGACGTAGAGCGAGAACAGCGCGAGGAACGCGATCCAGAGCACGACCTCGAGGCCGCCGACGCCGCTCGCGTCGCGGGTGAACCAGAGCCACGCGGTACCGAGGCCACCGGTCAGCGCGGCGCTCAGGAAAACGCCCGCGCTCGACTTGTAGAAGCCCCGTTCCATCTCGTGGAAGGGCGGCACCGCGAGCGACAGCAGGCCTCCTACGCCGAGCTGACAGAAGACGAGCAGAAAGCAGCGGGCGAAGAGCGTCATGCGGCGGACCGGCCCGCGCCGACGAGTTGAAGCCCTCTGGGGACCGTGCAAATCTGGCGAGATCCAGCGGCGACAGGAGAACGAACAGAGTGGTCCATGCCCACCTCCCATACCGTATCACCCTCCGAATCGGCATCCTCGCGGTCCTCGCGATCCTCGTGGGCTGCGGTGGCGACACCAGCCGCAGCGAGATCGACGCGCTGCGCAAGGAGGTCGCGGAGCTGAAGGCGGCGCAGGCGCAGCTAGAGGCGACCGTCTCGACCCTGCAGCCAAAGTGGGCGAAGAAGGCCGCCGCCCCGGCAGCGGTCGCGGCACCGGCCGACCCATTCGCCGCGGTGGCGGCCGCCGAGGCGCCGGAACGCGAGACGGTGCTCATCATCCCGACCAGCTTCGCGCCCCGCAAGGGCCCCGAGGTCGCCGCCGTAACGGTGGTCGAGTTCGCGGACTTCCAGTGTCCGTTCTGCCAGATGAACGCGGGGCTGCCCGACAAGCTGCTGGCCGAGTTCCCGAACCGGGTCCGTTTCGTGTTCAAGAACTTTGCCATCGGCAAGCATCCCGGGGCGAACCGCGCGGCCAAGGCAGCGTGGGCTGCCCACCAGCAAGGCAAGTTCTGGGAGATGCACGACGCGATCTACGGCGGCAACACCCAGCAGCTCTCGGCCGAGCTTCTGCGTGGCTATGCCGAGAAGATCGGGCTCGACATGGCGAAGTACGACGCCGACGTCGCATCGCCGCAAGCGCAGACCGCCGTGTCCTTCGACAAGATCCAGGCCAAGAAGATGCGGGTTCGCGGCACACCGACGTACTTCGTCAACGGCAAGCGCGTACAGGGCGCGTCGCAGGATGCCGTCCGGACGAAGGTCCAGGCCGAGATCGACGCCTTTCCGGGACGCACGGCGAATTGATCGGCTCTCCAGAAAGACCCGAAATCACCTGGTGCTTCGGGTGCTTCCGCTAACGGATCGTGGTACCGTGGCGATATCGAGAACCAAGGGGTGTGCGATGCGCAAGCACGGTTGGTCACGGGGCGGGATGACGACGATGGTGGTAGCGGGGCTCTCGGTGCTGCTCCTGGCGCCGGTCGTCCACGCACAGCAGGGCAACCCGGTTCCCGACTCCACCGAGAACAGCACGTTCTCTGCGTACGGTCCGCCAACGGGGCTCCAGGAGACGCCGCCCGAGTACGATGCCTTTGCGGGTGACCGTCCGATCGCTCCCGAGCCGTGGAACCGCGCCGTGAGCTTGAACCTGAGCCTGGGCTCGATGCTGATCAACACTCTCTTCTTTCCCGTCAAGCTGGCCGTCGGGATCGTCGGCGCCGAGGTCGGTGGCCTCGCGGGCGCGATGAACGGTGGTGACGAGGAAGCAGCTCGCGGCATCTGGAACGTCACGACCGACGGCTCGTACTTCGTGACCCCGGCGGCACTCGACGGCCGCTCCGAATTCACCCTCGGCAGCGACGCGCCCTGACGGGCTGCGCGCGGTTCAGCGCACGATCGCCGAGTCGATCTGCCGCGCGCGCAGCGCGTCCGCCAGCTGCGCACGGTAGTCGGGCCAGCGGAAGGCAGACGCCGCCCACCACTCGTCGCCCGCCTCCTCGGCAAGCGCGATGGTGAAGGGTCGCTCGAGTCGCCCGCAGAACACGAGCAGATCGCCCGAGGCAAGGTCCTCGAGCAGGGCGTCCTCGAGCCCGTCCGTGCCGGACACGAGCGCGATCTCGGCACCGCAGCCGTCGAACGACGGCGATAGCGCGATCGGCTCGGGCAGCGCGTCCTGCGGGTCGTCGTCCCCGGAGGCCGGTGCGATGCCGTCGCGGCTGCGCGCGGCAAGCTCCTCCGCCAGAGCGATCGGATGTACCAGCGTCTCGCCGCTCCGCGAACGCCGTCTCGCCGTGACGCCGGTGTAGAGCCGGGGCGGGACGACTTCCGGTCGCGCGAGGCCCGCGAACACCTCGAGGGCCAGTCGCGCGGCGGTCACCGGATCGCCCGAGGCGGACGCTCGTCGCAAGTCGGCCACGAGCGGCTCGGCGAGCACCGCGTCCGTCGCCCGATCGAGGCGTCGCGCGAACTGCGCGAGTTGCTCGCAGTCCGACGCGTCCGGGCGTCCTGCCACGCCGTCGCGCAAGGCGCGGCGTACCGCGTCTCCGACGCGCATCGCCGCCCCCAGCACCTCCTCGGCGAGCTCCGTCGCACCCCGCAGCCTGCGCGCCACGGTATGGCGCGCGATGACCGCGGACAGGAGGTCGGCGAATTCGCGGTCGCGATCGTCCGCCGTCATGGGTTCCGGGCTAGCAGATGGCAGCGGCGGACGCGCGAGCGGACACCGTTCCGCTGCGCGCGGCGGCCTGCTAAGACATTCGCCCGATGCCACGCTCCGTCCGCCGGACGACCATCCCCGAGGTGCTCGAAGTAGCGCTCGAGCTCGAGCGCAAGACCATGGCGCTCTACGCCGACTTCGTGCGCCTGTTCGCCGACGATCCCGAGCTGCGCCAGTTCTGGTTCCACATGGCGAGGCACGAGGCCGCGCACTGCGGTGCGCTGATGCTCGTGGACTGCATCCTGCGCAATGACCCCGATCTCGGGGGCGAGACCAAGGTACTCTTCGACACCTCGACAGGCATCCGACTGCGCTCGCTGCTCGCGGGCTACCGACGCGAGCTGCGCCGGGGCGTCACCCGCGAGCGGGCGTTCGAGATGGCAGTGGACCTCGAGAGCTCCGAGCTCGAGGACGTGGTCGTCGACCTGCTGCAGGTGGTCCAGGACCCCGGCTGGCGGGATCAGGCTGTCAAGATGCTGATCCACGATCTGAGCGACATGAGCTACATGATCGAGAAGCACACCAAGGACGAACGCCTGCTCGCGCGCGCGGACGCCCTGGTCGAGCGCCGCATCGGCCGCCGGGGCGCGACGCCGGCGGTCGCTCGCTCGGCAGCTCCGCGCCGTCCACCGGGCACGCGCCGCGCGCGCTGAACTCCGGTCGCGACGCAGGTCGCCGCGTCACGCAGCCACCGTCGACCCGGACTCTTGACGATGCCGCGGGCGGCCTTAGGTTGCCTCACGATGGAACCCGAGGTCACGGAGCGCGATATGGCGCTCCTTCTCCTGAGCGAGGATTCGCTGGTCACGCTCGCCGCCATGCTCGGATGGCAGGCGAGGGCGGCACTCGACGTTCGCGACGAAGTGGAGTCGCTCGCGCGCGAGATGCTGCCCGCCTGAGTCCGGGACGAGTCAGCGCAAGCCGGTGCCGTCGTCGCGTGGCGTGGACTCGACGAAGACGCCGTGACTGCCCGCCAGCCGCGTGATCGTGGCGCGCGCGAGCTTGCTCGGCTCCGAGTGGCCGTTCTCCCACCGGTTCACCGTGCTCACGGTGATACCCAGCGCGTGCGCGAACTCTTCCTGGGTCATCGACAGGCGGGAGCGCATGTCACGGATCGTAAGGCCGCTGTTCTTCAACATGATGGAAATTGCCTCCTGACCCGCCCGTCGGGGCGGCTCTTCTTCTGGGCGCGCCGTGTTGGTTGTTTCTTCAGACGCCGCGGCAGGCCCGTGCGCGTTGCCGTGAAAGCAATCGACATGCCCCGTGCATGCGCCGCAAACACAGGGGTTTTTCGGCCCCCGGGCCCGGTGCTGCGCGATCCACCGTTAAACCAGTGACGCTCGGCGAAGTTTCCGCGGCGCCGCAGCATCGGGTGCGGCACCGCCCCGGGTAGCGGACATGCTGGCGCGGCTGCGCCGGGCTCGCTACCCAGGGACCGACGCCGCTCCGGCAACGGAGCCACACGAGGACGATGCGGGGATGTCCGGAGGAGTGACGCCGTTCGACGCCGACGAGTCGGCAATTGCCGTGGCGCACGCCAACGTGGCGCTGGTGAAGTACTGGGGGAAGCGCGACGAGCGCCTGAACCTGCCCGCCGTCGGCAGCATCTCGCTGACCCTCGACGGGCTGCGCGCGTCCGCAACCGTCGGGCCACGCCCGGACTCCGGCGCCTGCTTCCTCCAGGACGGGCGCCCCGTCGACGGCGTCGCGGGACGGCGCATGGCAGGATTTCTCGACCTGCTGGCAGGCGGCGATGGCCCCAAGCTCGCGACCTCGGTCGAGGCGAACTTCCCCGTCGGCGCCGGACTCGCCTCCTCGGCGGCGATCTTCTGCGCCGTCACGGCAGCAGCGCTCTCCCTGCTCGGCCGGCACGTGAGCCTCGCGCACCTCTCCGCTCTCGCGCGGCAAGGGTCGGGATCCGCATCGCGCTCGGTGTACGGCGGCCTCGTCGAGTGGCACCGTGGCGTCGCGGACGACGGCAGCGATTCGTACGCGACGCAGATCCTGCGGCACGACGAGTGGCCACTCGCCCTGCTCGTTGCGATCACCAGCGAGGACATGAAGAAGCACCCTTCGCGGGACGCCATGCGGCATGTCGCGGCCACCTCGCCACTCTACGCCGGATGGCTCGAAGCGCAGGACGACGACCTGCGAGCGATGCGCGCGGCCATCGCCGCGCGCGATCTGGCCGAGGTCGGACGCATCGCCGAGGAGAACTGCCTCCGCATGCACGCGACCGGCCTCGCCGCCCGCCCGCCGGTCCTCTTCTGGACGCCCGCAACCGTTGCCGCCATGGACGCCGTACGAGCGCTGCGCGACGACGGCGTCGGCGCATGGTTCACGATCGACGCCGGGCCGCAGGTCAAGGTGCTGTGTCACCCGGACGACGCCGAGGCCGTCGCGAGGTGTCTGCGCAGCGTTCCCGGAGTCCTGCGCGTGCTGCGCTCGGGATCCGGTCCGGGCATCGCGATGCAGCGGGGCAGCGTGCCGTGGACCTGATCGCGTCGGCACCGGGAAAGGTCTTCGTGATCGGCGAGTACGGCGTCGTCGACGGCGGGCCGGCGCTGGTCGCGACCGTCACCCGCCGGCTTTACGCACGGGTCCGAGCGCGGCGAGGCAGCGGCGAGCTCATCCTGCGGTGCGGCGACGCGACGGCCCGCCGCCCGCTCGCGGCCGAGCGCGTCGACGACGTGCCGCCAGGGCTACGGTTCGTCGCCGCCGCGGCGCTGGTCGGCGCCCGGGCGTTCGGTCTCGCGGATACCGACCTCGAGGTTTCGACCGAGAGCGAGCTCGACCCGGGCGCCACGAAGACCGGACTCGGTGGCAGCGCCGCCGTGACCGCCGCCACCGTCAGCGCCATCCAGCGCATCGCGCTGGGTGCGACACCCGATCCAGCCGACGAGCGCCGGCAGGTGGCCGCGGCGGTCTTCGCGCACCGTCTCGCTCAGGGCGGCGGCTCGGCCGCCGACGTCATCGCTTCGAGTGCCGGTGGTCTCGTCTGGCTCGACGGTCTCGACGGTAGCGACGTGCCGGAAAGCGTCTCGGCCGCGGTCGCGCGGACGCACGGCGCCGACCTGGCGTGGAGTCGCGTCGAGCTACCGCCCGGGCTCTCCCTGGAGGTCGTCGCCAGCGGACGGTCCTGTGCGACGGGACCGCGCATCGCGCGCTACCGCGCCGCCGCTTGCGGGCCGTCGGGTGCTGCGGTTCGCGCCTGGCGAGCCGGAATGCGCGCCGCGGCCGAGTGCTTCCGCGACGGTTGCCGTGCGGGCGATGGGACTCTGCTGCTGCTCGCCATGGGCACGGCCGCTCGCTTGCTGTCGCGGCTCGGCGCGATCACCTCGGTGCCGGTGTACACGCCGGAGCTGCGTCGCGCGTGCGCCGTGGCGGAGGACCTGCCCGCGACCGCCGCAAAGCCGTCGGGTGCGGGTGGCGGGGACTGCGCGGTCGCGCTGACCCGGCAGCAGCAGCGCGTCACTTTGCGCGAGCGGTGGCAGAGCGCCGGTCTCTACCCGCTGGCGCTGGAACTGGAGCCGCGCGGCGCGGCCTGCGAGGTGCTGGCGTGAAACGCAGGACGATGGGCTCGGCACAGCAGGGGACCGACGACCTCGCGGCGCGCAAGCAGTCGCACCTCGATCTCTGCATCCGCGAGGACGTCCAGGCCGCGCGAAAGAGCACGCTCTTCGAGGAGGTCGAGTTCGTCCACGACGCGTTGCCCGACCTGTGTCTCGAGGACATCGACTGCCGCGTGCGCTGGCTCGGCAAGGAGCTCGCCGCCCCGCTGGTCATCACCGGCATGACCGGCGGTACGGCGGATGCGTTCGCGGTGAACCGCGACCTCGCGACGGTTGCCGAGGCCGCCGGCATCGCCTTCGGCGTCGGCAGCCAGCGTGCGATGCAGAAGCGGCCCGACAGCGCGTGGACGTATCGCATCCGCGAGTTCGCTCCGACGACGGTCCTGCTCGCGAACATCGGGCTTGCCCAGGCCCGGACGATGTCGGCGGACGAGCTCCGACCGCTGATCGACGAGATCCGGGCCGACGCGCTCTGCCTGCACCTGAACGTCGCTCAGGAGTTGATCCAGCCCGAGGGCGATCGCGACTTTCGGCAGGGAACGCAAGCGTTCCGCCGTCTCTGCCGGGAGCTCCCTGTGCCGGTGATCGCCAAGGAGACCGGCTGCGGGCTGTCGCGTGCGGTGGCGCTCCGACTGCGGGCGGCCGGCGTCAAACACATCGACGTGTCCGGCGCGGGTGGCACGTCCTGGGTGCGCATCGAGGCACTCCGCGCACCCGGCGGATCCACGCTCGGCGATCTGTTCCGCGACTGGGGCATCCCCACCGCAGCGAGCCTGCTCCAGGTACGCGGGCTCGGCCTGCAGGCGATCGCGAGCGGCGGTGTGCGTGACGGTCTCGACGTCGCCAAGGCCGTGGCCCTCGGCGCGACGCTCGCTGGGGCTGCACTGCCCGTTTACCAGGCGTACCGCGAGGGCGGCACCGCGCGAGCACGCGCGTTCGTCGACGAGCTGATCGCCGGCCTACGCATGACCATGCTGCTGACCGGCGCCCGGACGATCGCCGAGCTGCGGCGGCGTCCCGTCGTGCTCGGCCCGACGCTCGGCACCTGGCAGCGCCTGGCGAGCGGGGCGCACGCTACGCCGGCGCGACGCAAGGCGTGAGGAAGGAACCATGAGCGGCCTCAGCCGATCGCGCATTCCCGGCTTCTATCAGCTCTCGGTGGCGGACCGCCAGCGGATGATCGCTGGCGTCGCGGAGCTCACCGACGACGAGCGGGCCCTGTTGCTTACCGAAGCACCGCTCTCGCTCGAGACCGCGGCGCGCCTCACCGAGAACACGATCGGCGTGTACGCCCTGCCTCTCGGCGTCGCACTCAACTTCGTCGTCAACGGGCGGGAGGTGCTGGTCCCGATGGTGACCGAGGAGCCGTCGGTGATCGCTGCCGCGAGCAACGCCGCGCGGCTGGCGCGTCCGTCGGGCGGCTTCCAGGCGGACGCCGACGCATCGGTGATGATCGCACAGGTGCAGCTCGTCGACGTGCCCGACCCCGACCAGGCGTGCGCGCGCCTCCGGGCGGAGCAGGAGCGGATCGTGGCGCGGATCGACGCGGTCGAGCCGGGAATGGCCCGCCGCGGAGGCGGTGGGCGCGGCGTCGAAGCGCGGGTCGTCCGGGCGCCGCTCGACCGGACCTTCGTCGTCGTGCACCTGCTGGTCGACGTGGGCGATGCCATGGGGGCCAACGCGATCAACACCATCGCCGAGAGGACTGCGCCGCTGCTGGCCGACATCGCCGGCGGCACCCCGCACCTGCGGATCCTCTCCAATCTCACCGACCGGCGCCTCGCCCGCGCGACCGTCGCCTATCGCACGAACGACCTCGCGATGCCGGGACGCGACGGAGCGAAGGTCGCGGCGGCCGTCGAGCTCGCGAGCCTCTTCGCCGAGGCCGATCCGTATCGCGCAGCGACCCACAACAAGGGCATCATGAACGGCATCGACGCCGTGGCGCTCGCCACCGGCAACGACTGGCGGGCGCTGGAGGCCGGAGCGCACGCATACGCCGCACGCGACGGCAGCTACGGCGCACTGGCCACCTGGCGGCTCGAGAGTGGCGTCCTGCGCGGGCGCATCGAGCTTCCCGTCGCCGTCGGCACGGTCGGCGCCACGGTCGACGGCAACCCGCGCGCCCGGCTGGCGCTGAAGCTGCTGGGCGTTTCCGGCGCACCCGAGCTCGCCGGCGTGCTGGCAGCGGTCGGCCTCGCGCAGAACTTCGCGGCGATACGCGCGCTGGCGACCGAGGGCATCCAGAAGGGACACATGTCGCGGCACGCGCGCGCCGTCGCGACGGCCGCGGGCGCCAGGCCCGACCAGGTCGAAACGCTTGCCGAGGCGCTGATTGCCTCGGGCGACGTCAAGGTCGAGCGCGCTCGCCAGCTGCTTGCCAGCGGTACGCTCGGCGGGCCGGCGTCCTGAGGCCGGGCCGGCGTGGCGACGCGCGTTCTACGAGCAGCGACGGCGCAGGCGTCGGGCAAGGTGATCCTGCTCGGCGAGCACGTCGTCGTGCACGGTCAGCCGGCGATCGTCGCCGGCCTCGGCCGGGGCGTGCGCGTCGAGATCGAGCCGGGATCCGCCGCGGCGCCGCACGACCCGCGTGTGGACGCGGCACTGCGGCTCGCGGCGAATCTCCTCGGGATCGCCGACGAGGGTTTCGCGCTGCGCATCCGAGGTGACCTGCCGATCGGCATGGGTCTCGGGGGCTCGGCGGCGCTCGCCGTCGCGATCCTGCGCGCGCTCGCCAAAGCGGCGGACCTCGCCGTGGACCCGACCGTGATCGCCGCGCATGCGCACGAGATCGAGCGCCTGTTCCACGGCACGCCGTCGGGCGTGGACAGCACGGCCGCAGCGTACGGCGGGCTGCTGTGGTTCGAGGCGGGCCCGCCACCGCGGCACGAGCGCCTGCGCCTGCCCCGGGACTTGCCGCTGGTGGTGGTGCTCTCCCGGACCGTCCACTCGACCGCCGTGACGGTCGGCAGCCTGCGCGCGCGCGCTGCCGCCGCTCCCGAGGTCTATCGGCCGGTTTTCGCCGCGGTCGGCGAGCTGGTACGCGCCGCACGGCACGCGATCGAAGCCGACGAGCGAAGCCGCCTCGGCGAGCTGATGACCATGAACCATGGCCTGCTGCGCGCATGCGGCGTCTCGACGCCGGAGCTCGACGACATCGTGGACGCAGCGCTCGCGGCCGGAGCGTCGGGGGCCAAGCTCACCGGGGCGGGTGGCGGCGGGGCGGTGATCGCGTTGCCGGTGGGAGATCCGCAGCCGCTGTCCGCGGCCCTGGCCGCCGCCGGGCACGACTGCTTCACCACGCACCTGAGCGCATCGCCCGGTTGACGCGCCCCGCGCTGCACGGACATCGACCGGCCGACACGTTCTGCGCTGCACGGACGTGGTGCGGTCTGCTAGGAGATCGGCGTGACGACCGAACCAGGAACGGCAGACCGCGCGGCAGGCCAGCAGCGCGTCCAGGCTGCGACGTGGGCCGCGATCGCGACCCTGGCGGGCACCGTGATCCTGCTCTACACCGGCGCCAGAACCGGAGAATGGCGCGGCGTGGCGGTGAGCGAGGTGCAAGTCCTCGTCGTCGGGCTCGTCACCTGGTACGTGCTGCGCGAGCGCTGACCCGCCTGCTCATCTGACGTCCGCACCGGCCTCGCCGACCACGCAGGATGGCACCGGCACGGCGTTTCCTCCGACGTCCGCACCGGCCTCGCCGACCACGCAGCGCTGAAGGCGCTCCGGGCGTGCTCATCGGACCGCGTGGCCGCGGGCGAGGTCGTCCATGCGCACCGCGAGCGTGAAGTCGAGCTCCGTCACGCCGCCGGCGTCGTGCGTGACCAGGTCGACGCGCACCGTTCCGTAGACGTTGAACCACTCGGGATGGTGGTTCATCGCCTCGGCCACCAGGGCGACGCTCGCCATGAAGCCGAACGCGGACACGAAGTCCGCGAAGCGATACTCGCGGTGCAACTTGCCCGCGGTGAGCGCCCAGCCGGGCAGGTCGTTCAGTCGCCGCTCGATCTCGGTGTGGTCGATCTTCCGGCTCGGCATGCTCACGCCTCCCATCGAAGAGTCCCTCGCACCCGCCGAGCCTCTAGTCGTTCCCTTGACGATTCTCCATCGCTGCGGATACGCCTCGACGGTGGTCCAGATCCTACCCTGTCGGATGGTCGGTCTCGTCGTCACACTGGCGCTGGCCGGTGCAGCCTGCTCGGATGCGCCGCAGGCCCCGGCGAGCAGGTTGCGGGTCGGCGTGGCGGCGGTGCCGATCACCCCATGCGGCGAGAACGCGGACTGGGACGGCCCGGTGACCGCGAGCGGCGTGTGGGGCGAGATCTACGACGACGCGAACGGCAACGGGCGCTACGACGCGGGCGAGCCGTTCACCGACGACCCGGCGAACGAGGTGCTCGATCCGCAGTCGAAGGGGAAGTACGACGGCATCTACATGGCCGGCTTCGGCGCCGACCGGATCGCGCTGGGATGTCACGACGACCTCTGGGCGCGCACCATCGTGATCGACGACGGGCGCACGACGTTCGCGCTTACCTCGGTCGATCTGGTCGGCACCCTGAAGTACGGCTCGTACTACGGATTCGTGCACGCCGAGGCGATGATCGACCCGGCGCTCGGGATCGACCACTTCTTCTACTCGAGTACGCACAATCACCAGGGACCCGACGCCCTCGGGCTGTGGGGCCCGGACACGGTGGTCGACGGCAAGTTCCCGAGATACTTGACGTTCGTCGACCGCCAGGTCGCCAAGGCGGTCGCCCTGGCCGCGGGCGCACTCGCGCCGGTCCGCCAGGTGCGCGCCTTCCGCACCGACGCGAACGCCCACCCCGAGCTGGTCGGCCTGCAGGTGCGCACCGGCTGCCGCCCACCATGGATCTTCGACTCGGAGCTGCGCGCGCTCGCGTTCGACGGCCAGGACGGCACGATCGCGACGCTGCTCAACTGGGGAACCCATCCGGAGTCGCTCGAGAGCGAGAACGAGCTCATCACGTCGGACTTTCCGCACTACATCCGCGACCAGGTGGAGCGCCGGATCGGCGGAACCGCGGTCTACGTATCCGCGGACCTCGGCGCAGCGGAGATCGTCGGCGACACCTGCGTCACCGGCGCGGACGCGCGCCATCCCGACGGCCGCAACGAGTTCGACTCGCGCGAGGACATCGGCTTCCCGCGGACCGAGTCCATCGGCCGCCTGGTCGGCGGCGTCGCGGCCGACGGCCTGCTCGCGGCAGCCGCGGTCGACGTGTCGGCGATCGACGTGCGCACGGCGAGCCGGCGCGCGAGCTCGTCGAACGCCACCTTCGAGCTGGGTCGCATGCTCGGACTGCTCGACGTCGACGCGGCGGTCTACGACCCGGCGCAGTGTCCGGGCGGCACGGGGCTGTGCGCGCTGCTCGAGCAGGCAGCGATCACCTTAGCGGACCGGACCGGGACGCCGCAGATCCAGATCGTGACCGTGCCGGGCGAGGTCTTCCCCGAGCTCTATCTCGGCGTCGCGACGCACCGTCGCACGGACTGTCCCGCCGCCGACACCAGGCGCCCGGCGGAGCCCTCGATCCGCGACGCGATGGACGCGCCGTTCAAGCTCGTGGTCGGCCTGTCCCCCGACGAGCTCGGCTACGTCGTGCCGGGCTACGACTACTATCCCGCGAACGTCTTCGACGAGCAGCGCGATCCGTGCGACGGCCGGAACTACGATCCCGACTACCCGCGCCGCACCGTGCCGACGCACTACCACGAGGTGCTCTCGCTGGGCGCCGAGACCGCGAGCTACGTGACCTGTACCGCAGTCGAGCTGCTGCGCGGGCCGGGAGCGGTCGCGGACGAGCCCGCGTGTCGCGCTCTGCCCTGATCCTCGCGGTCGCGCTGGCTCTGCCGCTCACGACCGCCGGCCGTGCCGGGGCGCACCTGGTCGCGGGTGGCGCGGAGACGCTCCTCGGCATGATGGCGTCGGCCGACGGCATGGTCGTCGCGCGCGCGGCAGCGGCGACGCACGCTCGCGGCGACAAGGCGGCGGCGACACCGTTTCTCGCCCGCCAGACGGTCGCCGGCATCGCCCCGGAGAACGAATTCGTGCTCGACGCGGAGCCGCCGATCCTGCGCTATGCGGAGCTGCAGGACGTGCTGGTCCTGCTCGCGCGTCGGTCGCACGGGAGCGACGGCGTGCGCTGGGTGTCGGCACAGCCCGCCGGTGCGGCGATCGTGCTGGCGAGTCCGGTACTGCCCGAGCGCTCGCGCTCGGTGCTGCAGGCGCTCTGGTCCGTCGCACACCCGGCATCGGGCACCAGCGGCGATCCGTCGCTCGCGGTGAAGGCGCTGATCGACGCGCTCTCCCTCCCCGAGCAGAAGCTGCGCGCGCTCGCCTACCTCGACCTGGCGGCGCTCGCCTCCGACCCAGAGCACTTCACCCCCGTCGCCACCACGCGGCTCGCCAGCTACGGCGATCAGCCGGGCGACGACGCGCAGCTCGCACCTGCGGTACGCGACGTGGGTCGCCGCCTGCAGCAGAGCGGCCCGGCGGCGGCAAAGGCGACGGGCGAAGGCGTCGCGCGATGAGCGGCTCGACGAGACCGGCAGGTGGAACCACGACCGTGCCGCGTCCGCACGGGGACGCGCTGCTCCGCTGGTGGGATCCCGTCAGCGACGCTCGGGCGAGCCTGGTGCTCTGTCACGGCTACGCCGAGCACGGCGGAAGGTACGACGCCGTCGCGTCGCGCCTGGCGGGGCAGGGGCTCGCCGTGTGGGCGATCGACCTGCACGGTCACGGCGCGTCGGGGGGCGAGCGTGCCAGCGTGCGCGACGTCGCCCACCTGGTCGAGGACGTGCTCGTCGCGCTCGACCGTGCGCACGCGGCACGGCCGCAGCTGCCGGCCTTTCTGCTCGGGCACAGCATGGGCGGACTGGTGTCGACGGCCCTCGCGCTGGACCACCAGGACCGGCTCGGCGGCCTCGTCCTGTCCGGTGCCGCGATCGCGGACCCGGCCGGAATCGAGCCGCTCCTCGAGCTCGACCCGCTCCCCGAGGTCGTGCTGTCTTCGGACATGCTGTCGCGCGACCCGCAGGTCGCGGCGGACTACGACGCCGACCCGCTGAACTACCGCGGCCCGTTCCGGCGCGAGACGCTGCGCGCCCTGACCAGCGGCGCCCGCCATGTCCGCGTGCGCTTCGCGTCGCTGCGCCTGCCGCTGCTCGTCCTGCACGGCGGCGACGACCAGATCGTGCCCGCGGCGGCGAGCCAGGACCTCTTCGACGGCGCCGCGTCGTCCGACAAGGAGCTCGGGATCTACCCGGGCCTGCGGCACGAGATCCTGAACGAGCCCGAGGGGTCCGAGATCACCGACCGGATCGCGGCCTGGATCCTCCAGCGCTGCTGACGGACCTCGAGAAGCCGCCTTGGCCCGCTGTCCGGGCGTCTGCTACGGCTTCCCGTGTCGCCGGCCAGGGCCGGCACCCCAACGAATGGCCGAAGCAGTAGAATCGTCCCTGAGCCCCGCCGCCGAGACCGAGCCGAAGGAAGCGATCGCATTCGATTCCCTGCCGCTCCCCGAGGTCGTCCGCGACGGCATCCGCAACGCAGGCTTCACGCACTGCACTCCCATCCAGGCGAAGATCCTGCCGCTCTCGCTGGCCGGTCGCGACGTCGCCGGACAGGCCCAGACCGGTACCGGGAAGACCGCCGCGTTTCTGATCACCGTGTTCACGCGGCTGATCGAGCACGGCCAGAAGGTCACCGCCGCCGCGCCGCGTGCGCTGGTCATCGCCCCGACGCGCGAGCTCGCGGTGCAGATCGCGAAGGACGCCGAGATGCTCGGCGCCGGCAACGGCCTCACGATCCAGGCGGTGTACGGCGGCGTCGACTACAAGAAGCAGCGCGAGAGCCTGCGACAGGACGTCGATATCCTGGTGGGAACGCCGGGACGCCTGATCGACTACCTGAAGCAGGGCGTCTACCGGCTGAACGCGATCGAGATCCTCGTCATCGACGAGGCCGACCGCATGTTCGACATGGGCTTCATCAAGGACCTGCGCTTCCTGCTGCGGCGTTGCACGCCGACCGACCAGCGCCAGTCGATGCTGTTCTCCGCGACGCTCTCGCACGACGTGCTCGAGCTCGCCTACATGTTCATGAACGACGCCGTGAAGGTCGAGGTGAACCCCGAGCAGGTCACCGCGGTCGGCGTCGAGCACTCGCTCTACCACGTCGGCAAGCACGAGAAGATCCCGGCGCTGATGGGCATCATCAAGCGCGAGGGCGCCGAGCGCACGATGGTGTTCGTGAACATGCGGCGCACCGCGGACTACATCTGCCGCACGCTCGCCGTGAACGGCTACAACGCGGAGCAGATCACCGGCGACATCGAGCAGCGCAAGCGCATGAAGATCCTCGAGGAGTTCCGCGAGGGCACGCTGCCGATCCTCGTCGCCACCGACGTCGCGTCGCGCGGGCTGCACATCGACGACGTCACGCACGTCATCAACTACGACCTGCCGCTCGACCCCGAGGACTACGTCCACCGCGTCGGCCGAACCGCTCGCGCAGGCGCGTCGGGCACCGCGATCTCGCTGGCGTGCGAGGAGTACGTCGAAGGGCTCGAGGCGATCGAGAAGCTCATCGGCTTCAAGCTGCCGCACGACTTCCCCGACGACGACATGCTGCTGCCGTTCAAGCACGCACCGCGTCCGCCACGCCGGCCGCGCGACGAGGGGCCGCGCCGTGGCGGCGAGCGACGGAGCGACGGGCCGGGGCGCGAGCGGGACCGC
>Ga0194132_10002030_pt1 | contig 39229 bp, 51 predicted proteins | sample TA2KigOf80mmetaG_FD_148612 | JGI IMG/M metagenome (GOLD analysis project Ga0194132, IMG submission 148612) | Freshwater microbial communities from Lake Tanganyika, Tanzania - TA2015054 Kigoma Offshore 80m | ecosystem: Environmental > Aquatic > Freshwater > Lake | place: Tanzania: Lake...
GGTTGAGCTGATCGCGCCGATCGCGATGGACGAGGGGCTGCGCTTCGCCATCCGCGAGGGCGGCCGCACCGTCGGCGCCGGCGTCGTCGCCCAGGTCCTCGAATAACCGGCGGCAGGCGGAACCGCGCAACAGACAACACCAAGGCAAGCGGGCAATGGACAGCCAGAACATACGCATCCGCCTGAGGGCTTTCGACCACCGGGTGCTGGACCAGTCGACGAGCGAGATCGTCAACACGGCCAAGCGCACGGGCGCGCGGGTCCGCGGCCCCATTCCGCTGCCGACGCGGATCGAGCGGTTCACCGTGAACCGCTCGCCGCATATCGACAAGAAGTCGCGCGAGCAGTTCGAAATCCGCACGCACAAGCGCCTGTTGGACATCATCGATCCCACGCCGCAGACGGTCGACGCGCTGATGAAGCTCGATCTGGCGGCGGGTGTCGATGTGGAGATCAAGCTGTAGGGGCCGCGAATGCGCACTGGATTGATCGCGCAGAAGCTGGGCATGAGCCGGGTGTTCCAGGAAGACGGCACGCATGTGCCGGTCACGGTGCTGCGGGTGGAGAACTGCCAGGTGGTGGCGCAGCGGAGCGAGGAGAAGGATGGCTACACCGCGCTGCAGCTTGGCGTCGGCAAGGCCAAGGTGAAGAATGTCGGCAAGCCGATGCGCGGCCACTTTGCCAAGGCGGAAGTGGAACCCAAACGCGCGCTGGCCGAGTTCCGGGTGGGCAAGGAGGGGCTGATCGAAGTGGGCGCCGAGCTGCTGCCCAGCCATTTCGTCAAGGGCCAGTTCGTCGACGTCACGGGCACCAGCATCGGCAAGGGCTTCGCCGGCGTGATGAAGCGGTGGAACTTCCGGGGCCTGCGGGCGACGCACGGCGTCTCCATCTCGCATCGCAGCCACGGCTCGACCGGCAACCGCCAAGATCCGGGACGCGTGTTCAAGAACAAGAAGATGGCCGGACATCTGGGTGCGCAACGGGTCAATGTGCAGAACCTGCAGGTGGTGGACACCGACGTGGCGCAGGGCCTGCTGTTGCTGCGCGGCGCCGTGCCGGGCCCCAAGGGCGGTTTCGTGCTGGTCAGCGATGCCCTCAAGCGCAAGGCGCCCGAGGGGGTGCCGTTTCCGGGCGCGGTGAAGCCGAAGCCGGCGGCGGCGCCGACGGTCGAAGCGAAGGCGGAAGGCTGAGGCGATGAAGGCGGAAGTCAAGACGCTCGACAACGAAGCGGCCGGCGAGATCGAGCTGGCGGAGGCGGTGTTCGGCCTTGCGGCGCGGCCGGACATCCTGCACCGCGTCGTCACCTGGCAGCTTGCCAAGCGCCAGCAGGGCACGCACAAGACCAAGCAGCGCAGCGAGATCAACCGCACCAGCAAGAAGGTCTACAAGCAGAAGGGCACGGGCCGCGCCCGGCACGGCAACCGGCGGGCGCCCATCTTCCGTGGCGGCGGCATCACCTTCGGCCCGCAGGTGCGCAGCCATGCCATCGAGCTGCCGAAGAAGGTGCGGGCGCTCGGCCTGAAATGCGCGCTGTCGGCGAAGCAGGCGGCCGGCGAACTCGCGGTGCTGGACGGCGCCCAGCTGGCGGAGCCCAAGACCAAGGCGCTGGCGAGCAAGCTCGCCAAGTTCGGCTGGCGGAACGTGCTGATCATCGACGGCCCCGGGCTCGATGAGAACTTGCAATTGGCCGCGCGCAATCTGCCCAATGTCGACCTGCTGCCCTGCAAGGGCGCCAACGTCTACGACATCCTGCGCCGGCACCAGCTGGTGCTAACCCGGGCGGCGGTGGCGGAACTGGAGGCACGGCTGGCATGAACCGGGAACAGATGTATCAGTGCGTGCTGGGCCCGGTGATCACCGAAAAGGCTACCAAGGGCTCGGAACACAACCAGGTGACCTTCCGCGTGCGGCTGGAAGCCAGCAAGCCGGCGATCAAGCAGGCGATCGAGGGGCTGTTCAAGGTCAAGGTCAAGTCGGTCAACACGCTGCGCGTCAAGGGCAAGGAGAAGCGCTTTCGCGGCCATGTCGGGCAGCGCTCGGACTGGAAGAAGGCGATCGTCACCTTGGCCGAGGGCCAGAGCATCGACGTGACGACGGGGATCTGAGCCATGGCGCTGAAGAATTACAAGCCAACCACGCCCGGGCGCCGGCAACTGGTGCTGGTCGATCGCTCGGGCCTGCACAAGGGCGGCCCGGTCAAGACGTTGACCGAGGGCAAACGGGCCAAGGGCGGGCGCAACAATCTGGGCCGCATCACCATGCGTTGGCAGGGCGGCGGTCACAAGCAGCGCTATCGGGTGGTGGATTTCAAGCGCCGCAAGTTCGATCAGCTGGCCACGGTCCAGCGGCTGGAATACGACCCCAACCGCACCGCCTTCCTGGCGTTGATCAAGTATGCCGACGGCGAACTCGCCTACATCCTGGCGCCGCAGCGGCTGGCGGTCGGCGATGCGGTGGTGGCCGGCAAGAAGGTCGATGTGAAGCCCGGCAACGCCATGCCGCTGAACGGCATCCCGGTCGGCACCATCGTGCACAACGTCGAAATGACGCCCGGTCGGGGTGGACAGATCGCGCGATCGGCCGGCACCTATGTGCAGTTGGTCGGTCGCGACCAGGGGCTCGCCATCCTGCGGCTGGCATCGGGCGAGCAGCGCATGGTTCGCGGCGAATGCATGGCGACGATCGGCGCGGTCTCCAATCCCGATCACGCCAACGAGGTGATTGGCAAGGCCGGGCGCAACCGCTGGAAGGGCCGCAAGCCCAGCGTGCGCGGCGTGGCGATGAACCCGGTCGACCATCCCCATGGCGGCGGCGAGGGCCGCACCTCCGGCGGCCGGCATCCGGTGACGCCTTGGGGCAAGCCGACCAAGGGCAAGCGCACGCGCAGCAAGAAGGCAAGCGACCGGCTGATCGTGCGCCGGCGCTATCAGAAATAGGGGGCGGGCGTGACGCGTTCGGTCTGGAAAGGTCCGTTCATCGATGGCCACCTGCTGGCCAGGGCCGAGAAGGCACGCGGGTCGGGGCGCAAGGACTTGATCAAGACCTGGTCGCGCCGCTCGACCATCCTGCCGCAATTCGTCGGCCTGACCTTCGCCGTGCATAACGGCCACAAGCATGTGCCGGTTCTGGTGAACGAGGACATGGTGGGCCACAAGTTCGGCGAGTTCGCCCCGACCCGAACCTTCCACGGTCATGCCGGCGACAAGAAGGCCAAGCGAGCGTAGTCATGGGCAAGCCGCAGAATTTGCCGAAAGTGGCGGAGCACGAAGCGCTGGCGATCGCCCGCATGCTGCGCACTAGCCCGCGCAAGCTCGACCTGGTGGCCGGCCTGATCCGGGGCCAGAAGGTGGAGACGGCGTTGAACGCGCTCAGCTTTTCCAGCCGCCGCATCGCCAAGGACGTGAAGAAGACGTTGCAGTCGGCGATCGCCAATGCCGAAAACAACCAAGCGCTGGATGTCGATCGACTGTATGTCGTCGAGGCCAGCGTCGGCAAGTCGCTGGTCATGAAGCGCATGCATCCGCGCGGGCGCGGCCGCTCGGGCCGGATCATCAAGCCATTCAGTCAATTGCGCATTGTCGTGCGCGAGCGCGCGGAGACCGCCTGATGGGTCAGAAAGTCAATCCGGTTGGCCTCAGGCTGGGCATCAATCGCACCTGGGACAGCCGCTGGTACGCCAGCCGCAAGGAATACGCCCAACTGCTGCACGACGACCTGGCGATCCGCAAGTATCTGGAGGGCCGACTGGCGCAAGCGGGCGTCAGCCGGATCGTCGTCGAGCGGCCGGCCAAGAAAGCCCGCGTGACCATCCACACCGCCCGCCCGGGCGTGGTGATCGGCAAGAAGGGCGCCGACATCGAGCGCTTGCGCAAGGATCTGGCGCAGCGCACCAAGGGCGAGGTGCATCTCAACATCGTGGAGATCCGCAAGCCGGAGATCGACGCCAAGCTGGTGGCGGAGAACATCGCGCAGCAGCTCGAACGGCGGGTGTCGTTCCGCCGCGCGATGAAGCGCGCGGTGCAGTCGGCCATGCGGCTGGGCGCGCAAGGCATCCGCATCACCTGCGGCGGGCGTCTGGGCGGGGCGGAGATTGCGCGCGTGGAGTGGTATCGCGAGGGTCGCGTGCCGCTGCATACGCTGCGCGCGGACATCGATTTCGGCCGCGCCACCGGCTTCACCACCTACGGCACGTGCGGCGTCAAGGTCTGGGTGTTCAAGGGCGAGATCCTGGCGCACGACCCGATGGCGCAGGACAAGCGCCTGGCCGAGGGCCAGCCCTCGGGCGGCCGGGCTTGAGAGGCGGCCATGCTGCAACCCAACCGCACGAAGTATCGCAAGGCCTTCAAGGGCCGCATTCATGGCAATGCGAAGGGTGCGACCAGTCTGAATTTCGGCGCCTTCGGCCTGAAGGCGATGGAGCCGGAACGGGTCAGTGCCCGCCAGTTGGAGGCCGCGCGCCGCGCCATCGTCCGGCACATGAAGCGCCAGGGCAAGATGTGGATCCGCGTCTTCCCCGACGTGCCGGTGTCCAAGAAGCCGACCGAAGTGCGCATGGGCAAGGGCAAGGGCACGCCGGAATTGTGGGTGGTGCGGGTCAAGCCCGGTCGCATCCTGTTCGAGTTGGACGGCGTGTCGCCGGCGGTGGCGAAGGAGGCGTGCGAGCTGGGTGCCGCCAAGCTGCCGATTGCCTGCAAGTTCATCGTCCGGCCAACGGAGGCGTGAGCCGATGAAGATCGTCGAACTGCGGAGCAAGTCTTCGGACGAGCTGAAGGACAGCCTGCTGGAATTGCGCAAGGAGCAGTTCAACCTGCGCTTTCAGCGCGCCAGCGGCCAGCTCGAGAACACCGCGCGCGTGCGCACGGTCAGGCGGGACATTGCGCGGATCAAGATGCTGTTGGACAAGGCCGCCCGCCCGGCCGGCGGCAAGGGGGCATAGATGTCGCGGCGCGTGTTGCAGGGCGTGGTGGTCAGCGACCGCAACGACAAGACGGTGGTGGTGCGGGTGGAGCGGCGCTATTTGCACCCGCTTTACAAGAAGGTGGTGCGGCAATCCGCCAAGTACCACGCGCACGACGCCGAGAACCGCTGCAAGGTGGGAGACCAGGTGCGCATCCGCGAATGCCGGCCGTTGTCGAAACTGAAGCGATGGGAAGTGCTGGCCGACCAGCCTCTGGCGGCCGCGTGAGGCTGACATGATCCAGGTCGAAACCGTGCTCGACGTCGCCGACAATTCCGGCGCCCGCCGGGTGCAGTGCATCAAGGTATTGGGCGGCTCGCGCCGCAGATACGCTTCCGTTGGCGACACCATCATCGTCAGCATCAAGGAAGCGATCCCGCGGGGCCGCGTGAAGAAAGGCGATGTGCATTCGGCGGTGGTGGTGCGGACCGCCAAGGAGGTGCGCCGCCAGGACGGCTCCGCCATTCGCTTCGATCACAATGCCGCGGTGCTGATCTCCAAGCAGGGCGAGCCGATCGGCACCCGCATCTTTGGTCCGGTGACGCGCGAACTGCGCGCCAAGAACCACCTGAAGATCATTTCGCTGGCGCCCGAGGTGCTGTAGATGCAACCGCGCTTCAAGATCAAGAAGGGCGACGAGGTGGTGCTGATCACCGGCCCCGAGAAGGGCAAGCGCGGCAAGGTGCTGCGCATGCTGCCGCTGGAATCGCGTGCCATCGTCGAAGGCGTCAACATGGTGAAGCGCCACACCCGACCGCGTTCCGGGCAGCCGGAAGGGGGGATCGTCGAGAAGGAAGGCGCGGTGCATCTGTCCAATCTGGCGCTGGTCGATCCGAAGGACGGCCGGCCGACCCGGGTCGGCTATCGTTTCCTGGCCGATGGTCGCAAGGTGCGGTTTGCCAAGCGTTCTGGCGAGGTGATCGATGCCTGAGGAGAAGATCGTGCCGCGCCTCAAGCAGCACTACGAGAACGTGGTGCGGGCGCAATTGACCGAACGGTTCAAGTACCAGAACCGCTTCGAGGTGCCGCGGCTGGAGAAGATCGTGCTGAACATGGGCGTCGGCGAAGCGGTCAGTGACCGCAAGAAGGTCGAAGCCGCGACCACCGAGCTGCAGGCGATCGCCGGGCAGAAGCCGGTGGTCACCAAGGCCAAGAAGGCGATCTCCACCTACAAGCTCCGCGCCGGCATGCCGATCGGCGTCAAGGTGACGCTGCGGCGCGACCGGATGTACGAGTTTCTGGACCGGCTGGTGACCATTGCCCTGCCGCGGGTGCGCGACTTCCGCGGCGTCTCGCCCAAGAGTTTCGATGCACGGGGCAATTACGCAATGGGCCTGAAGGAACAGATCGTCTTTCCGGAGATCGACTACGACCAGGTCGACGAGGTGCGCGGCCTCGACATCGTGATCTGCACCACCGCGAAGAACAGCGAGGAAGCCAAGGCCTTGCTGGCCGGCTTCAACATGCCGTTCGCGACCTGAGGGGCGGACGGCGGGAGAGCAAGGGATGGCGAAGAAGAGCGCGATCGAGAAGAACAACCGGCGGCGTCGGTTGGTGAAGAGCCTGAGCGCCAAGCGAGCGCGGCTGAAGGCCGTGACGCAGGACCGCCAGGCGACGCAGGAAGAGCGTTTCGCGGCCGCCATCAAGCTGGCCAAGCTGCCCCGCAACTCGTCCAAGACGCGGATCCGCAACCGCTGCGAGCTGACCGGGCGGCCGCGGGCGTTCTATCGCAAACTGAAGATTTCGCGCATCTCGTTGCGCGATCTGGGGTCGCGCGGGCTGATTCCAGGCATGGTCAAGGCGAGCTGGTAGGGAAGGCCCAGGCACATGGCAGTGACCGATCCGTTGGGCGACATGCTGACGCGCATTCGCAACGGCCATCATGCGCGCAAGAACAAGGTGTTGGCCCCGGCCTCGCGGCTCAGGGCGCATCTGCTCGACGTGCTGAAGCGCGAAGGTTATATCCGCGATTATCGGCTGGTCGGCGAGGCCGGCAAGGACCGCAAGCTGGAAATCGAGCTGAAATACGTCGAAGGACGGCCGGCGATCCAGGAGATCGCCCGCATTTCCAAACCGGGCCGGCGGGTCTATTCGCCGATCGGCGACTTGCCGCGGGTGAGCAACGGCCTTGGCATCACGGTGTTGTCGACCTCCAAGGGGGTCATGTCGGATGGTGAGGCACGGGCCGCGAATATCGGCGGCGAAGTGCTTTGCCGCGTGTTCTAGGGGAAATTGCGATGTCGCGCATCGGCAAGCGGCCGGTCGAACTGCCGGCCGGGGTCACGGCGGAGCTGGTCGGCCAGCATTTGTCGGTCAAGGGCAAGAAGGGCAAGCTCACGCTGACCGTCGCCGACGATGTGGCGGTGGCGCGGGAAGGCAACGCCATCGTGCTGAAGCCGCGGGTCGACAGCAAGCAGGCGCGCGCGCTCTGGGGCCTGCACCGCAGCCAGATCAACAGCATGGTGCGGGGCGTGGCGGAAGGCTTCGTTCGGCAACTGGAGATCAACGGCGTCGGCTACCGGGCCGCCGTGCAGGGCCGCAAGCTCAACCTGCAACTCGGGTACAGCCACGACGTGAGTTACGACATTCCTGCCGGCATCGACGTGGTTTGCGAGCGACCGACCGCGATCAGCGTGTCCGGCATCGACAAGCAGAAGGTTGGCCAGGTCGCGGCCGAGATCCGTGCCTTCCGCGGGCCAGAGCCCTACAAGGGCAAGGGCATCAAGTTCGTCGAGGAGACCATCTTCCGCAAGGAAGGCAAGAAGAAGTAACGGCCATGGTGAAGTCAGAGGCTTTGTTTGTCCGGCGTCAGCGCCGGACGCGGTGGAAACTGAGGCTCGCGGCGGCAGGCCGGGCGCGGCTGTCGGTGTTCCGCTCCTCGCAGCATATCTACGCGCAAGTGATCGACGACGTTGCCGGGCGCACGCTGGCGCAGGCGAGCAGCGTCGAGAAGACGATGCGCGAGGAGCTGAAATCGGGCGCCAACCTGACGGCGGCCAAGCGCATCGGCCAGTTGGTGGCGGAGCGGGCCAAGGCTGCGGGCATCACCACGGTCGTGTTTGACCGCGGCGGCTATCGCTTCCACGGCCGGGTGAAAGCCCTGGCCGATGCGGCGCGCGAAGCGGGCTTGAGCTTTTAGGCAATCCAGCGCGTCGGGCGTGGCGCGCAAGGCGGGAACGGACGGCAGGCATGGCACGGGGCGAGCAGACGGAGCGGGGCGCGCGGGGGGACGGCGAGCTGGTCGACCGGCTGGTCCACATCAACCGTGTGGCCAAGGTGGTCAAGGGCGGTCGGCGTTTCGGCTTCTCGGCGCTGGTGGTGGTGGGCGACCAGAAGGGCCGGGTCGGCTTCGGTCACGGCAAGGCGCGCGAGGTGCCGGAGGCGATCCGCAAGGCCACCGAGTCGGCGAAACGCGCAATGGTGCGCTTCCCTTTGCGCGAGGGACGCACGCTGCATCACGACTGCGCCGGCCATCATGGCGCGGGCCGGGTGGTGTTGCGCGCGGCGGAGGCTGGGACGGGCGTGATCGCCGGCGGCCCGATGCGCGCGGTGTTCGATTGCCTGGGGGTGCAGGATATCGTCACCAAGTCGGTCGGCTCGTCCAATCCCTACAACATGATCCGCGCCACTTTCGATGCGCTGGGCCGGCAGATGTCGCCGCGCATGGTGGCCAATCGCCGCAGCAAGAAGGTGACCGAGGTGATCGGCCGCCGGCGCGGCGATGCGACGGATGCCAATTGAGGGCGCGCGCCATGGCAACCAACAAGCAGATCCGCATCACCCAACTCGGCAGCCCGATCGGCCGGCCGGGGGCGCAGCGCCAGACGCTGATCGGCCTGGGCCTGAACAAGCGCCATCGCAGCCGAGTGTTGATCGATACGCCGGCGGTGCGCGGCATGATCCGCAAGGTGCAGCACCTGCTGCGTATCGAGGAAGTGAAGTAGCCGGCCGGCGGCGGGCGGCGAACGAAAGGCTCTTGCCATGCGTTTGAACGAGATCAGGGACAATCCCGGAGCCCGCAAGGAGGGGCGCCGGCTGGGCCGTGGCATCGGCTCCGGCAAGGGCAAGACCTCGGGCAAGGGCCACAAGGGCCAGAAGGCACGCGCCGGCATCGCCATCAAGGGCTTCGAGGGCGGCCAGATGCCGCTGCATCGCCGGTTGCCCAAGCGCGGCTTCAAGAATCCGTTCCGCAAGCTCTACGCCATTGTGAACCTGCGCCGCTTGCAGGCGGCGATCGAGGCGGGCAAGCTCGATCCGGCCAAGACCATCGGCATGGCCCAGCTGGTTGCCGCCGGGTTGGTGCGCGACAAGGCGGAACGGGTGCGTCTGCTGGCGGACGGCGAGTTGAAGTCGCGCGTCGAGATCGCGGTCACTCGGGCATCGGCCGCCGCGGTCGCGGCCGTGGAGCAGGCCGGCGGCAAGGTGGCGCAGTCCGATCCGGCGCCAGCGGCCGAGGCGAGCTAGGCCTTCCGCCCAGGGGTCATTCGGGTCGATCTCGACGGCCGGGCCGGCGTGCCGGTTCGGCCAGGCGAACGAGGCGTAGGGCATGGCATCGGCTGCTGAGCAACTGGCTGCCAACATCAATTTCGGCGCCTTCGCGCGCGCCACGGAGCTGAAGAAGCGCCTGTGGTTCACCCTGGGGGCGCTGATCGTCTACCGCATCGGCACCTATGTGCCGTTGCCGGGCATCGATCCGGTGGCGCTCGCAGAAATCATCCGCCAGCAGCAGGGCGGCATCCTGGGGATGTTCAACCTGTTTTCGGGCGGCGCGCTCAATCGCATGACGATTTTCGCGCTCAACATCATGCCCTACATCTCCGCCTCGATCATCATCCAGTTGATGACCACGGTCTCGCCGCAGCTTGAGGCCTTGCGCAAGGAGGGCGAGGCAGGGCGCAAGAAGCTGAACCAGTATACTCGCTACGGCACGGTGCTGCTGACCATAGTCCAGGCCTATGGCATCTCGGTCGGGCTCGAGGGCATGAGCGACGGCGGTGGTGGCGTGGTGTCGAAACCGGGCTTCTTCTTCCGTTTCACCACCGTGGTGACGCTGACCGGTGGCACCATGTTCTTGATGTGGTTGGGCGAGCAGATCACCGCGCGCGGGGTCGGCAATGGCATCTCGCTGATCATTTTCGCGGGCATCGTGGCGGAATTGCCGGCGGCCCTCGCCGGCACGCTGGAACTCGGCCGCACCGGGGCATTGTCGCCGGTTTTCATCGTCTTCCTGATGCTGATGGTGGCGGCGGTGATCGGCGCCATCGTGTTCATGGAGCGTGCCCAGCGCCGCCTGCTGGTGCAGTATCCCAAGCGTCAGGTCGGGGCCCGCATGTTCGGTGGCGAGAGCTCGCACCTGCCGCTGAAGCTGAACACCGCCGGTGTCATCCCGCCGATCTTCGCCTCCTCGCTGCTGCTGCTGCCGATGACCATCGCCAGCTTTTCCAGCCAGGGCGGGCCGGAATGGCTGGTCACGGTGACCACGCTGCTGTCGCATGGCCAGCCGCTCTACATCGCGCTATATGTCGCGGGGATCGTGTTTTTCTGCTTCTTTTATACGGCGGTTGTGTTTAATCCGACCGACACCGCGGACAACCTGAAGAAGTATGGCGGCTTCATCCCCGGCATCCGTCCCGGCGCCCGTACGGCGGAATATCTCGACTACGTGTTGACCCGGCTGACCGTGGTCGGCGCCCTTTACCTGTCGGCGGTCTGCATTCTGCCGGAGATCCTGATTGCCAATTACTCGGTGCCGTTCTATTTCGGCGGCACTTCGCTGTTGATCGTGGTCAGCGTCACGATGGATACCGTTGCCCAGGTGCACAGCCACCTGCTGGCCCACCAATACGAGGGGCTGATCAAGAAGGCGAAATTGCGAGGCAGGCGCTGATGCGGCTGATCCTGTTGGGGCCGCCCGGCGCCGGCAAAGGGACCCAGGCGGAGCGCCTGCAGGCGCGTTTCGCTGTCGCCCAGCTTTCGACCGGCGACATGCTGCGGGCCGCCGCCAAGTCGGGCAGCGAGGTCGGACGGCAGGCGGCACGCATCATGGCGCGGGGCGAACTGGTGCCGGACGCGGTGGTGGTTGGCATCATCGACGAGCGGGTGGATTCGGCCGATTGCCGTAATGGCTTCATCCTGGACGGCTTTCCGCGCACCATCGCGCAGGCGCAGGCGCTGGACGCGATGCTGGCGCGCAAGGGGCTGAAGCTCGACGCGGTGCTGGAACTGACGGTCGACGAGGAGGAGCTGGTCGACCGAATTTCCGGCCGCTTTGCCTGCGTCAAATGCGGCGCGGGCTATCATGACCGGCATTTGCAACCGAAGGTCGCGGGCGTGTGCGACCGCTGCGGCGGAACCGAGTTCAGCCGCCGGGCGGACGACAATGCGGTGGCCGTGCGCACCCGGCTGAAGGCGTTTCGCGAACAGACCGCGCCGCTTCTGCCCTACTACCGCCAGCGCGGCATCTTGCGCAGCATCGACGGCATGACCGGGATCGACCAGGTGACAAAGGCGCTGTTTGCGGCTTTGGCGCCGCCGGCGTGAACCGACCGGGCGTCGCCGGCCGGGCTATGGTAAACGGGTCGCTAAAGCTGTTGACAGGATTAGCGAAAAACGGTAGGTGCACGGTCTTCGGCTGGGGCCGCCGGGCCGTCGGCGCAATCCTGCTGAACAGTGAGGGAATCGTCCAGTGGCACGCATCGCGGGCGTGAACATCCCGACCAACAAGCGGGTCGAGGTGGCGCTAACCTACATTCACGGCATTGGCCGCTCCAAGTCGAAGGAGATTTGCGGCAAGGTTGGTATCCCGGCCGACCGGCGCGTCAGCCAGTTGACCGAGCACGAGGTGATTCAGATCCGCGAGACGATCGACCGCGAATACTCGGTCGAGGGCGACCTGCGCCGCGAAACGGCGATGAACATCAAGCGGTTGATGGACCTTGGCTGCTATCGCGGCCTGCGCCATCGCCGCGGTCTGCCGGTCAGGGGCCAGCGGACGCATACCAACGCCCGGACCCGCAAGGGCAAGGCGCGGCCGGTTGCCGGCAAGAAGAAAGCGACCAAGTAGGACGAACCGATGGCCAAGGACAAGACGCGCACGCGCAAACGCGAGCGCAAGAACATTACGTCGGGCATCGCCCACGTCAGCGCTTCGTTCAACAACACGATGATCACCATCACCGACGTGCAGGGCAACGTGGTGGCGTGGTCGTCATCGGGCTCGATGGGGTTCAAGGGGTCGCGCAAGTCGACGCCCTATGCGGCGCAGATGGCGGCGGAGGATGCCGGTCGCAAGGCGGCGGAGCATGGCGTCCGCACGCTCGATGTGATGGTCAAGGGGCCGGGCTCGGGGCGCGAGTCGGCGTTGCGCGCGTTGCAGGCTGCCGGCTTCGTCCTCACCGCCATCAAGGACGTGACGCCGATCCCGCACAATGGCTGTCGGCCGCCGAAACGCCGGCGCGTCTGATCGCAGCCGTTGGCGCCGGGCGTCGCCTCGGGCGGGGCGATGGCGGTGCCTGGAAGTGAGTGAGACCCGTTTGCGCGGCCTGGAGCCGCCTAGCCGAGGGTGAGCCGTGATCCAGAAGCAGTGGCAACACCTGATCAAGCCGAACAAGCTGAGCGTGGAGTCGGGGCTCGACCCGCGGCGCACGGCCAGTGTCACGGCCGAACCGTTGGAGCGTGGCTTCGGCCTGACCTTGGGAAATGCCTTGCGCCGGGTGCTGCTGTCCTCGTTGACCGGGGCCGCCGTCACTTCGGTGCAGATCGACGGCGTGCTGCACGAGTTCTCCTCCATACCGGGCGTGCGCGAGGATGTGACCGACATCGTGCTCAACTTGAAGGCGCTGGCGCTGAAGATGCACACCGAAGGCAGCCGGCGGGTCAGCTTGCGCGCCGAGGGTCCGGGCGAGGTGCGCGCCGGTCAGATCCAGTGCGGCGCCGATGTCGAGATCCTCAATCCCGATCTGGTCATTTGCCACTTGGACCGTGGCAGCAAGTTGTCGATGGAAATGACCGTCGAGACCGGCAAGGGCTATGTGCCGGCCGACCGCAACCGGGCCGAGGATTCGCCGATCGGCCTGATCCCGGTCGACGCGGTGTTCACGCCGATCCGGCGGGTTGCCTACAAGGTCGAGAATACGCGCGAAGGCCAGTATCTCGACTACGACAAGCTTACCATGCAGGTCGAGACCGACGGCACGGTCAAGCCGGAGGACGCCGTCGCCTATGCCGCGCGCATCCTGCAGGACCAGCTCCAGCTCTTCATCAATTTCGAGGAGCCGCGCGAGGAGCCGAAGAAGCTGGACACCGACCGGCCTAAGTTCAATCGCCACCTGTTGCGCAAGGTGGACGAATTGGAACTCTCGGTGCGTTCGGCCAACTGCCTCAAGAACGACAACATCATCTATATTGGCGACCTGGTGCAGAAGTCGGAGGTGGAGATGCTGCGGACGCCCAATTTCGGCCGCAAGTCGCTCAACGAGATCAAGGAAGTGTTGCAGCAGATGGGCCTGCATCTGGGGATGGAGATCTCCGATTGGCCGCCGGACAACATCGACGAGCTGGCCAAGCAGCTCGAGACCGAGTTCTAGGCCGGTCGCGGCCGGAGGGAGCGGGTTATGCGTCATCGCGTGAACGGTCGCGGGTTCAGCCGCTCAAGCGAGCACCGCAAGGCAATGTTCGCCAACTTGTCGTGCTCGCTTCTGAAGCACGAGCAGATCAGCACGACGCTGCCCAAGGCCAAGGACTTGCGGCCGATCGTGGAGCGGCTGATCACGCTGGGCAAACGGGGCAGCCTGCATGCCCGGCGTATCGCCCATGCGCGCCTGCCCGAGGCAGGCGTGGTAGACAAGCTGTTCGGCGAGTTGGCCGAGCGTTATCGCGAGCGTTCGGGTGGCTACGTGCGCATCCTGAAGGCTGGCTTCCGGCATGGCGACATGGCGCCGATGGCGGTCATCGAGCTGGTCAACCGCAACCCCGAAGCCAAGGGCGCCGGCGATCGCCCGGAAGCTGATGCCGAGCCGGCAACGGCCGAACAGGCCGCCTGACTGGCGGCCTAAGCGGGCGGCGCCGGGTCGCCGTCGGGGCATGTTAGGCTGGGCCCTGGCCACGTGAGCGGTGCTGGGCGTGATGGGCGCGGCCGTGAAATGGACGATACTGGCGCTGCTGGCACTGCTGGCGCTGGTCTCGGTCGCGCCCGTGCCGGCAGAGGAACGGCGGCTGCCGTTGAGCCGGGCGGAGAGCCAGCTCTCGTTTGCGCCGCTGGTGAAGCAGGCGGCGCCGGCGGTGGTCAACATCTACGTCCGGCAGGTGGTGCAGGAGGCGGGGCGTTCGCCCTTCTTTGACGATCCGTTCTTCCGTCAGTTCTTCGGCGATCGCTTCAATTTCGACGGCCCCGCCCGCCGGCGCATGCAAGCCTCGCTGGGCTCGGGCGTGCTGGTCAGCCAGGACGGACTGATCGTCACCAACCATCATGTGGTGCGGCACAAGGGCACCATCACCGTGGCCTTGGCCGACCGACGCGAATTCGAAGCCAAGCTGGTCTTGAGCGACGAAAAGACCGACCTTGCCATCCTGCGCATCGATGCCGCGGGCGAGCACCTGCCGCATCTGCCGCTGGGCGATTCCGATGCCCTGGAGGTGGGCGATCTGGTGCTGGCGATCGGCAACCCGTTCAACGTCGGTCAAACCGTGACCAGCGGCATCGTCTCCGCCCTGGCGCGCAGTGGCGTCGGCGCCTCCGATCTGCAGTCCTTCATCCAGACCGACGCGGCCATCAACCCCGGCAATTCAGGCGGCGCCCTGATCGACATGGCGGGCCGGCTGGTTGGCGTCAACACCGCGATCTTCTCGCGCAGCGGCGGCTCGCACGGCATTGGCTTCGCGGTGCCGGCCAGCGTCGTGCGCGTGGTGTTACAGAGCGCCAAGACGGGTTCGCCCGTGGTCCGTCGGCCGTGGCTCGGTGCCGCCTTGCAGGACGTGACGGCGGAACGGGCGGGATCGCTGGGCCTGGCGCGACCGGGGGGTGCGCTGGTGCGGCAGGTCGCGCCGGGCAGCCCGGCGGAAGCGGCCGGCCTGCGCCCGGGCGATGTCATCGTGGAACTGGAGGGTAAGCCTGTCGCGGACGCCGCCGGCACGATCCATCGTCTGGGCACGCTGGCGGTCGGCGGCCGCGCCGGACTGACGGCGCAGCGCGACGGACGCGCCCAGCAGCTCAGCTTGCCGTTGCTGCGGGCACCGGAAACGCCGCCACGCAACGAGACCGCCCTGAACGGCCGGCATCCGCTGGCCGGTGCCACCATCGCCAATCTGTCGCCGGCGCTGGCCGAGGAAATGGATCTCGACACGACGGCCGGCGTGGTGGTGATTGCGGTGCGCGGCGGCTCGCCCGCCGCCAACTTGAGGGTACGGGCGGGCGATCGGGTTCTGGCGGTCAACGGGGTCGAGACGGGCAGCGTCGAGCAGGTGCGCCGGCAACTCGACCGTGCCACGGGCGAATGGCGGCTCAACCTGCAGCGGGGCGAGCAGGTGCTGAACCTGATCGTGCGGGCGTGAGAACGCTGTTCGAGGCAACCGCGCCCGAGGCGGACGCAAGCCGACCGCTGGCCGATCGGTTGCGCCCCAGGCAGCTCGGCGATGTGCTGGGTCAGGAACACCTGATCGGTCCCGAAGGACCGCTGACGCGTATGCTGGCGGCGCGGCACCTGCCGTCGCTGATCCTGTGGGGACCGCCAGGCACCGGCAAGACCACCATCGCGCGCCTGCTGGCCGAGCGTGTGGGCCTGCATTTCGAGCAACTCTCGGCCGTGTTCTCCGGCGTGGCGGACTTGCGCAAGGCCTTCGAGGCGGCACGCAAGCGGCGCCGGGACGGCGTCGGCATGCTGCTGTTCGTCGACGAGATCCACCGCTTCAACCGCGCGCAACAGGACGGCTTTCTGCCCTATGTCGAGGACGGCACGGTGACCCTGGTCGGCGCCACCACGGAGAACCCGTCGTTCGAATTGAATGGCGCGTTGCTCTCGCGCTGTCATGTGCTGGTGCTGAAGCGGTTGGAGGACCCGGCTCTGGAAGCGCTGTTGCGGCGGGCGGAGCAGGCCATCGGGCGGAAGCTGGCGCTGAGCGACGAGGCCCGCGCGGCGTTGCGCGCGATGGCCGACGGCGATGGTCGGTTTGTCATCAACCTGGCCGAGGACCTGCTGGGCGATCCCGACCAGGACGTGCTGGATACCGCGCGGCTGTCGGCGCGGGTGCAGCGTCGCGCACCGCTCTACGACAAGGCGCAGGAAGGCCACTACAACCTGATCAGCGCGCTGCACAAGTCGCTGCGCGGCTCCGACGCGGACGCGGCACTCTATTGGCTGGCGCGCATGCTGGCGGGCGGCGAGCAGCCGCTCTACATCGCCCGGCGGCTGGTGCGGTTCGCGGTCGAGGATGTCGGTCTCGCCGATCCCGAAGCGGTGCACCAGGCGCTGGCGGCCAAGGAGGTCTACGATTTCCTCGGCTCGCCGGAAGGCGAACTGGCCTTGGCGCAGGCGGTCGTCTATCTCGCCACGGCGCCCAAGTCGAACGCGCTCTACGTCGCCTTCGGCGAGGCTGGACGATCGGCGCGGGAGACCGGTTCGCTGATGCCGCCGCTGCACATCCTGAACGCGACGACCCGGCTCATGCGCGATCTGGGCTATGCCAAGGGCTATCGCTACGATCACGATACCGAGGAAGGTTTCTCGGGGCAGAACTATTTCCCCGAAGACCTGCCTCGCCAGGCGTTCTACCGCCCTGGCGAGCGGGGCTTCGAGCGCGAGGTGGCCAAGCGGCTGGCCTACTGGAGCAGGCTGCGGCAGCGGGCGGGCAGCGAGGATCCGGCGTGAAGCTGTTGCTGGCCGTGGCGGCGGGTGGGGCGCTCGGCTCGCTCGGCCGCTATCTGTTGAGCGGCCAGATGGGTCGTCTGCTGGGCCTTGGCTTTCCCTGGGGTACGCTCGCGGTCAACATCCTGGGCTCGTTGGCGATGGGTCTGCTGGTGGCGGCGATGGCGCTGCGCTGGAACGCGTCGGCGGAACTGCGCGCCTTTCTCACCATCGGGATCCTTGGCGGCTTCACCACGTTCTCGGCCTTCTCGTTGGAAGTGGTCCTGCTGCTGGAGCGCGGCCAGTGGGTTCCGGCGGCGGCCTATGTCGTGGCCTCGGTCGCGCTGTCTGTAGGTGGCTTGTTCCTGGGCCTCTTGCTGATGCGCCAGGCCCTGGCATGAGCCAGATCGCGCAGCTTCAGGTGGGCCCGGAGGAAGCGGGCCTGCGCCTCGACCGCTGGTTCAAGCAGCGCTTTCCCGACCTGCCGCACGGCCGGCTCGAGCGGCTGCTGCGCACCGGCCAGGTTCGGGTCAACGGCGCGCGCGCCAAGTCCGGGCTGCGGCTGGCGGCTGGCCAGTTGGTGCGGGTGCCGCCGCTGCGGGCCGCGGCGCCCGAACGGCTGCCGCCGCCGGTCGACCAGGCCGAGGCGGAGGCACTGCGCGCGCGCGTGCTCTATCGCGACGACGAGGTGCTGGCCCTCGACAAGCCGGCCGGACTCGCGGTGCAAGGCGGCAGCGGCCAGACAAGGCACCTGGACGGCCTGCTCGATGCCTTGCGTTTCGATGCCGCCGAGCGGCCGCGCCTGGTGCATCGGTTGGACCAGGATACCAGCGGAGTGCTGCTGCTGGCGCGTGGCGCCGCGGCTGCCCGCCGGTTGACCGAGGCGTTTCGCCGAGGCGAGGTCGCCAAGCTCTATTGGGCCATCGTTGCCGGCGTGCCGCAGCCGCCGCGTGGCCGGATCGACGCGGCGCTGGTCAAGCGCGGCCGGCCTGGCGGCGAGCGGGTGCGGGTGGACGACGACGAGGGCCGCCCGGCGGAGACGGACTACGCCACGCTCGACCGGGCGGGGCGCCGCGCCGCCTTGCTGGCGCTGCAGCCGCTCACCGGACGCACCCATCAACTGCGCGCGCATCTGGCGGCGATCGGCACGCCCATCCTGGGCGACGGCAAGTATGGCGGGCAGGCCGCCTTCCTGCCGGGCATGACGCTGGTGCGGCGGCTGCACTTGCATGCCCGTCGGTTGTTGTTCCGGCGGGCGAACGGCAGGCGCGTGACCGTCGTGGCGCCGCCGCCCCCGCACCTAGCGGAGACGGCGGCGGCGCTCGGCTTCGTGCTGGCGGAGGCGGAGGATCCTTTCGCCGCCGACGGAATTCAGTAATCTGACGAGCCAAGCGAGAGGGGAACGAGGACGATGCCATTCGCGCAGAGCAAGGGGGCGAAGCTCTACTACGAGGAGACCGGTTCCGGGCATCCGGTGATTTTCGTGCACGAGTTCGCGGGCGACTGCCGAAGCTGGGAGCAGCAGGTCCGTTTCTTCTCCCGCCGGTACCGCTGCATCGTCTACAACGCTCGTGGCTATCCGCCCTCCGAGGTGCCGACGGACGGCAAACTGTACAGCCAGGACATCGCCACCGACGATATCCTGGCGGTGCTCGACCATCTGCAGGTGCCGAAGGCGCATGTCGTGGGCCTGTCGATGGGCGGCTTCGCCACGCTGCACTTCGGACTGCGTCATGGCGCGCGGGCGAGTTGCCTGGTGGTGGCCGGCTGCGGCTATGGCGCGCCCAAGGGCGACCGCGAACGCTTCCAGGCGGAGGTCGCGGCGACCGCCGATCGTTTCGAGAAGGAGGGCACGCGCGCCGTCACGCTCGGCTATGGCGTCGGCCCCACGCGCGTGCAGCACCAGAACAAGGACCCGCGCGGCTGGGCCGAGTTCAACGCGCAGCTGGGCGAGCATTCGCATATCGGCTCGGCACTCACCATGCGCGGCGTGCAGGCCAAGCGGCCTTCAGTCTATGATCTGGAGGCGAAGTTGCGCAAGCTGACGGTGCCAACCCTGATCGTCACGGGCGACGAGGACGAGCCGTGCCTGGATGCCAGCCTGTGGATGAAACGCACCATTCCCAGCGCCGGCCTGTGGATGGCGCCGCGCACCGGGCACAACATCAACCTGGAGGAGGCGCAAGCCTTCAACGACCAGCTGGCGGATTTCTTCGCGCAAGTGGAGAACGGCCGCTGGAGCTTGCGCGATCCCCGGTCGCTTTCCAAGAACATCCTGTCGCTGGAGAAGAAACCGGCCAAGGCCAAGGCGAAGGCAGGATAGGAGCGGCGTGCGGCGCTTCTATCGCCACGTGGGCGTCGCAGGGGAAGCCGGGGGCTTTGCCGTGCTGCTGGACGGCAAGCCGGTGCGCACGCCCAAAGGGCTGCCGCTGCTGTTGCCCACGCTGGCGCTGGCCGAGGCGGTGGCGGGCGAATGGCTGGACCAAGGCGAGACCATCCGCCCGCTCGGCATGCCGTTACTGCGGCTCGCCAATACCGGCATCGATCTGATGGCCGAGCAGGCCGAACGCAGCCGGCGGGCGCTGCTGGCCTATGTCGATACCGACCTGATCTGCTACTTCGCGGATCGGCCGGCGGAGCTGCTGGCCCGCCAGCGCGCTGCCTGGCAGCCGGTGCTGGACTGGGCGAACCGCCGCTACGACATCGCCCTGGCGACGACGCATGGCGTGAACCCGTTGCGCCAGCCGGCCGCGGTCGGCGCCGCGCTGGAACGCAGCCTGGCGGCGCAGTCCGGCATGCCGCTGCTGGCGTTGCAAGAAGCAACGGTGCTGGCGGGCTCGCTGCTGCTGGCGCTCGCCGCTTGCCAGGGCGCGCTCTCCGCCGGCGATGCCTGGGCCGCCGCCACGGTGGACGAGCGGTTCCAGGCCGAGACCTGGGGCGAGGATCCGGAGCAGGCGAGCCGCCTGCGGGATCGGCAGCGGGAGTTCGCCGACGCCTTGCGTTTGCTTGTCCTGCTGCGCGGCTGAGCGGCCGGCCGCAAACTGGCCAAGGCGTTGGATTTGGTGCTATGTCGGCTGCCGCGCGGACAGGGCGGAACGCCTGCCAGCGATCAAGGAGGGAGCGCGATGCGGCATATCCTCCGCCAGCTTGACGAGAAGCGGCGGCTGGCCCGGTTGGGCGGCGGCGAACGACGGGTCGCGGCACAGCACGCCAAGGGCAAGCTGACGGCCCGTGAGCGGCTGGAATTGCTGTTCGACGAAGGCTCGTTCGAGGAATACGACATGTTCGTCGAACATCGCTGCCAGGACTTCGGCATGCAGGAACAGACGGTGCCGGGCGATGGCGTGGTGACCGGTTGGGGGACCGTCAACGGCCGCATGGCCTTCGCCTTCAGCCAGGACTTCACCGTGTTTGGCGGCGCGCTGTCGGAGGCGCATGCCGAGAAGATCTGCAAGATCATGGACCAGGCGATGAAAGTCGGCGCGCCGGTGATCGGGCTGAACGACAGCGGCGGAGCGCGCATCCAGGAGGGGGTCGCCTCGCTGGCGGGCTACGCCGAAGTGTTCCAGCGCAACGTGCTGGCCTCGGGCGTGGTGCCGCAGATCTCGGTGATCATGGGGCCGTGCGCCGGGGGCGCGGTCTATTCGCCGGCGATGACCGACTTCATCTTCATGGTGAAGGACAGCTCGTACATGTTCGTCACCGGTCCCGACGTGGTGAAGACGGTGACGCAGGAGAGTGTGACGCACGAGCAGCTCGGCGGCGCGCTTACCCACACGCAGAAATCCAGCGTGGCCGACGGCGCCTACGAGAACGACGTCGAGGCGCTCGCCGAACTGCGCCGGCTGTTCGATTACCTGCCGCTGTCGAACCGCGAGAAGCCGCCTCATCGGCCGAGCGACGACGATGTCGCGCGCATCGAGGCCTCGCTCGACACGCTGGTCCCCGTCAATCCCAATCGGCCCTACGACATCAAGGAATTGATTGAGAAGGTGGCGGACGACGGCGACTTCTTCGAACTGCAGGCGGCGTTTGCCAGGAACATCGTCATCGGCTTCGCCCGCATCGGCGGCCATCCGGTCGGCGTGGTCGCCAACCAGCCGATGGTGCTGGCCGGATGCCTCGACATCGATTCCAGCCGCAAGGCGGCCCGTTTCGTGCGCTTCTGCGACTGCTTCAACATCCCCATCGTCACCTTCGTCGACGTGCCGGGCTTCCTGCCGGGAACCGCTCAGGAATATGGCGGCATCATCAAGCATGGCGCCAAGCTGCTGTTCGCCTATGCGGAGGCGACCGTGCCCAAGGTCACGGTGATCACCCGCAAGGCCTATGGCGGGGCCTATGACGTGATGAGCTCGAAGCACCTGCGGGGCGATGTGAACTATGCCTGGCCCACCGCCGAGATCGCGGTGATGGGGCCGAAGGGCGCCGTCGAGATCATATTCCGCGGCGAACTGGGCGATGCTAAACGGATCGAGCAGCGCACCCAGGAATATCGCGAGAAGTTCGCCAATCCCTTCGTCGCCGGGCATCGCGGCTTCGTCGACGACGTGATCCTGCCGCGCGACACCCGCCGGCGCATTGCCCGGGCACTCACCATGCTGCGCGACAAGCGGCTGGAGAATCCCTGGAAGAAGCACGACAACATCCCGTTGTGACAGCCGCCATGTTCAAGAAACTTCTGATCGCCAATCGCGGCGAGATCGCCTGTCGCATCATCCGCACGGCGCGTCGGCTGGGCATCGCCACGGTGGCGATCTATTCGGAAGCGGATGAGGGCGCGCTGCACGCGGAGATGGCGGACGAGTCGTTGCCGATCGGGCCGGCGCCGGCGGCGCAGAGCTATCTGGCGGTTGAGCGCATCGTCGAGGCGGCGTTGCGCAGCGGCGCGCAAGCGGTGCATCCGGGCTTCGGTTTCCTGTCCGAGAGGGCGGCTTTCGCCGAGGCATTGGAGAAGGCGGGCATCGTCTTCGTCGGCCCGCCGGTGGCCGCCATCGCGGCGATGGGCGACAAGATCGAATCGAAGAAGCTGGCGACTCAGGCCGGCGTCAGCATCGTGCCGGGGCATCTGGAAGCGGTCGGCGACGTCGCCATCGCCGGCGCTGTAGCGCGCGAGATCGGCTATCCCGTCATGATCAAGGCCGCCGCCGGCGGTGGCGGCAAGGGCATGCGGGTGGCCTATGGCGAGACCGAACTGGAGGAGGGTTTCATCCGCGCCACTAGCGAGGCGACCGCCAGCTTCGGTGACGGCCGGGTGTTCATCGAGAAGTTCATCGAAGAGCCGCGGCATATCGAGATCCAGGTGCTGGCCGACGGGCACGGCAACTGTCTTTATCTGGGCGAGCGCGAGTGTTCGATCCAGCGCCGCCACCAGAAGGTGATCGAGGAGGCGCCCAGTCCGTTCCTGGATGCGGCGACCCGCCAGGCGATGGGCGAGCAGGCGGTGGCGCTGGCCCGCGCCGTCGGCTACCGCTCGGCCGGCACGGTCGAGTTCATCGTCGACCGAAACCGCAACTTCTACTTCCTGGAGATGAACACCCGCCTGCAGGTTGAGCATCCGGTGACCGAGATGATCACCGGCATCGACCTGGTGGAGGAGATGCTGCGGGTGGCGGCGGGCGAGCGGTTGCGCCTTGCCCAGCACCAGGTTCGGCTGGACGGCTGGGCGATGGAGGCGCGCATCTACGCGGAGGACCCGGAGCGCGGCTTCCTGCCCTCCAGCGGCCGGCTGGTGCGGCTGGTGCCGCCCGCGGAGGGCAACGGCGTCAGGGTCGATACGGGTGTGGTCGAAGGCTCGGAAATCAGCGTCTACTATGATCCCATGATCGCCAAGCTGGTGACGCATGGCGGGGACCGGGCGCAGGCGATCGAGCGGATGCAGGCCGCGCTCGACGCCTACTGCATTCGCGGCATCGCGCACAACGTCGGCTTCCTGGCCAGCATCTTTGCGCATCCGCGGTTTGCCGCCGGCCGGCTGTCCACCGCCTTCATCGCCGAGGAATACCCCGACGGCTTCAAGGGCGCGCCGCTGAACGAGCCGGTCCGGCACGCCTTGCTGGGCTGCGCGGTGTTCGCGCAGCGCGCGCTTGATCGGCGCGACGCCGGCATTGCCGGCCAGTTGAATGGCTGGGCTCCGCCAAGCCAGCAGGCGCTGGTCGTTCGCCTGGGCGAAGGCGAGCACCATGTGCAAGTGGCACAAGTGGAGGGCGGCCTTGATCTGACCTTGGCAGCCGGCCAGGTAATCCCGGTGCGCAGTCATTGGCGTCCCGGCAAGTTGCTGTGGCGTGGCAGCATCGAGGACAGACAGGTGGCGGTGCAGATCGACCGGCTGCCGGGCGGTTTGCGGCTGACCCATGCCGGGGTCAGCCTGAAGGTCACCGTCGCCAACCCGCAGGCGGCCGCCCTGGCGGCGCTCATGCCGGTCAAGGCGCTGCCGGATACCTCGCGCTACTTGCTGTCGCCCATGCCAGGCTTGGTGCTGCAGGTCCATGCCGCGGCAGGCGAGGAAGTCAAGGGCGGCCAGCCGCTCGTCGTCGTCGAGGCGATGAAGATGGAGAATGTGCTGCGCGCCGAACGCGATGGCCGCATTAAGACCATCGCCGTCAAGGTGGGCGACAGCCTGGCGACCGATCAGGTGATCCTGGAGTTCGAATAGTCGGGCGGCCGGCCACGCCCGCCGGTTTACCGGAATTTTACCTATCTCGCCGAAGCATTGACGTCGCCTGGACAATCGGGGACGCAGGTGCAGCTTGGTTCGACCGCCGGGGCGTGGGAGCCGCTCGAGGAACGCTCCGTCGTGGAGACGCTGGCCCTGGCGCAGACCCGCATCCTGCGTTCCGTCGCGCTCGACGCGCCGATCGACCGCACGCTCGGCCAGATCGCCGACATGGTCGATGCATTGTCGCCCGACTACATCACCGCCATCCGCGTGCTGCACGGCGACGGACGGCATTTCTACCGGGTGCCGACCAGGCGACTGCCGCCGGGTCAGCTGCTCCCCGACAACCTGCTGACCAGCGACTGTCTGGACGACGAGCGCCGCCCGCTGGTGCGCGGCGCGATCCGGCTGGTCGCGGACTTGCGCCAGGATCCGCGGCTGGCGCCCCTGGCCGGCATCGCCGGGACGGCCGGCATCCGCAGCATCTGGTACCAACCGGTCGTCGGGCGCGACGGCGAGCCGGTCGGCCTGTTCGCGCTTTACTGCCGCGCCCGCGGCGAGCCGAACGAGGCCGACCTCGACATCATTGACCTTGGTACCGAACTGACCGCCGTGGCGCTGGAAAGCAAGCGTGCGCGCGAGGCCCTGGTGCGCAGCGAAGCGCGCTTCCGCGCGGTTGCCGAATCGGTCAGTGACCTGGTCTGGGAGACCGACGCCGAGCTGCGACTGTCCTATGTCTCCGGCCGGGTGCAGGACATCTTCGCTCTGCCGCGCAAGGCAATTGTCGGTCTGCGCGTGCAGGACCTGCTGGTCTCGGCGACGGTCGGCGACGGCGTGCACCCCATTCTGCGGGCCTTGGAGCGTCGGCAGGCCTTTCGCGACGCGGTTGCCCAGGTGCCCGACGCCGCCGGCCACGGCCGCTGGCTGCGCGTCAGCGGCGAGCCCAGTTTCGCGCTGGACGACCAGTTCGAGGGCTACCGCGGGGCGGCCCGCGACATCACCTCCGCACACAAGGCCGAAGAGCGGGCGCTGCTGGCGCAGTTCCGCATCGAGGCGGCGATCGAGAGCATCGACGCCGGCTTCGCCCTGTTCGACGATGCCGACCGGGTGGTGCTGTAGAACAACCGCGCCCTGCAGATGTTTCCCGAGGCGGCCGACCTGTTCCGCAAGAAAGCGACCTTCGCCGACATCTACCTCTGCCAGGTCGAGTGCGGTTCGATCCCGGTCGATGCCTCCGGCGCACCGGCGATGTTGCAGCGTCGGCTGGCCCGCAGGCAGGCACCCAGCGGGCCGTTCGACGAGCGGCTGGGTGACGGTCGCTGGGTCCACGCGGCGGAACAGCGCACCCCCAATGGCGGCTGCACCTGCCTGTGGAGCGACATCACCGAGATGAAGGCACGCGAGGCGGTGCTGGAGCAGGCGCGCGAGGCAGCCGAACTAGCCAACCGCTCGAAAAGCCAGTTCCTGGCCAACATGAGCCACGAACTGCGCACGCCGCTCAATGCCATCATCGGCTTCTCCGACATCCTGCGGCACGAGCTGTTCGGCCCGATGGGCGAGAACCGCTATCGCGAATACGCCGCCGACATCCACGACAGCGGGCGCCATTTGTTGCAGCTCATCAACGATCTGCTGGATCTGGCCAAGCTGGAAGCGGGTCGGCTGGAACTGTCGGAAAGCATGGTGGAAATCCCCCTTGTGGCCGAGGCCAGCCTGAAGATGCTGCGCGGCCGGGCAAGCCAGGCGGGGTTGCAACTCGACGCCGAGATCGATTCCAATCTGCCACTGATCGTGGCCCACGAACGCAAGCTGAAGCAGATCCTGATCAACCTGCTGTCGAACGCCGTCAAGTTCACGCCCCGCGGCGGGCGCGTGCTGCTCCGCGCCAACGTCGCGCCGACCAGCGGCGAACTGGTTCTGGCCGTGCGCGACACCGGCACCGGCATGGCCAAGGAGGACATTCCCAAGGCGCTCAAGGTGTTCGGGCAACTCGACGACAGCCTGACCCGCAAACACGAAGGCGCCGGTATGGGCTTGCCGCTGACCAAGAGCCTGATAGAACTGCACGGCGGGCGCATGGAGATCGAGTCGGCGGTGGGTCACGGCACGGAAGTCAGGATCTATCTGCCGCGCAGTCGCGTGCGGGCGCCCGCCGCGGCCTGACATGCCGGGGAACGGAGCCAGGGCCGTGCAGGTGCGGATCGAGGGACGCGTGCAGGGCGTCGGGTTTCGCGCCTGGGCGATCCGCGAGGCGCGGGCGCGCGGGCTGTCGGGCTGGGTGCGCAATCGCACGGACGGCAGCGTCGAAGCGCTGATTGCCGGGCCGACGCCCGCGGTCGAGGCCATGGTCGCGGCCTGCCGCAGCGGCCCGCGTGCCGCGGTGGTGACGCAAGTCGGCGTGGCCCCCGCCAGCGATCCGCGCAGCGACAATTTCGTGCAGCGCCCGACCGTCTAACGGCGCCCCGCCGGCTCGCCGAACACGGCCGCGAAGGCCTGCCGCAACGCCATGTCGACCTCCGGCATGCTGGCCGTCAGGCCCAGCGCTGCCAGCGAGGTGACCGGATACTCGGCAATGCCGCAAGGCACGATGCCGCGATAATGTGCCAGTTCGGGATCGACGTTGAGCGACAGGCCGTGAAAGGCGATGCCGTGACGCACGCGCAAGCCGATGGCGGCGATCTTGGCCTCGCCGGCGCCGTCGTGAACCCACACGCCCACCCGCCCGGCGCGCCGTTCGCCCTTCACGTTGAACCTCAGCAGAGCCTCGATAATCCATTGTTCCAGGCTGGCGACATAACGGCGCACGTCGAGTTGTCTGGCGCGCAGGTCGATCACGGCATAGGCGATCCGCTGGCCGGGTCCGTGATAGGTGTAGCGCCCGCCGCGCCCGGTCTCGAACACCGGCAGGCGGCCGGGTTCGCGCAGCTCCTCCGCTCGCGCGCTGGTGCCGGCGGTATAGAGCGCGGGGTGTTCCAGCAGCCATACCAGTTCGCCTGCCCGGCTCTGGCGCAAAGCCGCCAGCCGCGCCTCCATCGCCGCCACGGCCTCTGGATAGGCCACCGGGCGATCGCTGGTCCGCCATTCGAGGCGGTTTGCCGGCAGCCGGTCGGACAATGTCATTTGCGCAACGTTAACATGGCTGACCTAGGATCAGCGGCAATCGTTCACCCTGGGTAACGCCGTCTATCATGTCAGCGGTCGAAGACGTTTCCATCGAGCTGTCGGTGGTGATCGGCAGTACCGCGATGCCCATCCACCAGCTCTTGAAGATGGGCCGCGGCGCGGTGATCGAGCTGAACGCCACGGCCGACGACCATGCCTGGATCTACTCCAACAACAAGCTGTTCGCGCGGGGCGAGATCGTGGTCACGGGCGAGACGGTGAGCGTGCAGATCAGCGAGACGTTGCAGAAATAGCAGTCCGCGCCGCGCCGGCGCCGGCTTGAAGGCCCGGGGCCCATCTGCTATTTCCGCCGAACCTGTTCTATCGCGGTCGTGGCGGAACTGGTAGACGCGCAGCGTTGAGGTCGCTGTGGGGGTAACTCCGTGGAAGTTCGAGTCTTCTCGACCGCACCAACTTGACCGACCGGGCCGGCCCGGCGCAGCGGAAACCCAGTAGCGGATGGGATGGGGGCGCGATGAGCGAGCGCGAGGCCGCGGCGGCCGTGGTCGCGCCTGAGGACGTGCACGCGATCACGCCGGAACTGGTCGCGGCGGTGTCGCAGGCCTTGGCCGAGGCGCGCCATGCCGAGGCCCGCAGCACGGCCAGCGGACTGCATGTCGCCGATCTGGCCGACCTGCTGGAGCAGTTGCCGCCGCCGCAACGCGGCCAGCTGGTGACCGTTCTGGGGCGCGGGCTCGACCCCGAGGCGCTGCCCGAACTGGACGGCACGGTGCTGGAGGACGTGCTCGCCGCCCTGGCGCCGCACGACCTGGCGGCCGCCATCGCGGCGCTGGACACCGACGATGCGGTCTACCTGCTGGAGCGCCTGGACGAGACGCGGCGCGAGGAGGTGCTGCGCCGGGTGCCCGCGCCCGACCGGGTGGCGGTGGCGGAAGCCCTGGCGCTGCCGGAGGAGAGCGCCGGCCGGCTGATGCAGCGCGAGCTGATCGCCGTGCCGCTGTTCTGGACCGTCGGACAGGTGATCGACTATTGCCGCGAGACCGCGGACTTGCCGGACGATTTCTACGAGATCTACCTGGTGGATCCGCGGCACAAGCCGGTTGGGCAGGTGGCGCTGAACCGCCTGCTGCGGGCCAGGCGCCCGGTACTGATGCGTGACATCGTCTCCGTGGAAGTGCACCCCATCGCGCTCGACATGGACCGCGAGGAGGTGGCGTTCCTGTTCCGGCAATACCGCCTGACCTCCGGCCCGGTGGTGGATGGGGACGGTCGGCTGGTGGGCGTCATCACCTTCGACGACGTGGCGGAGGTGATCCAGGAGGAGGCGCAGGAGGACATGCTGCGGCTGTCCGGCGTGTCGCAGGAAAGCGACATCAATGAGCCGGTGCTGCGCACGGTGCGCTCGCGCGCGCTGTGGCTGGGCGTCAACCTGGGCACCGCCTTCGTCGCCTCCTTCGTCATCGGCCTCTTCGATGCCACCATCGAGAAGGTCGTCGCGCTTGCCGTGCTCATGCCGATCGTCGCCTCGATGGGCGGCAATGCCGGCATGCAGGCGGTGACGGTGACGGTGCGCGCGATCGCCACCAAGGAGGTCACCGCCGCCAACGCCCTGCGCATGGTGTGGAAGGAATGCGGCGTCGGCCTGCTGAACGGCGTGCTGTTCGCCGGCCTGGTGGGCGTGGTGGCCGGGCTGGTGTTTCAGCAGCGCGACCTGGGCCTGGTGATCGCCGCCGCCATGGCCACCAACCTAGTGGTGGCCGGGCTTTGCGGCACGCTGATCCCGTTGGCCCTCGACCGCAGGGGCGTCGATCCGGCGGTGGCGGCCAGCGTGTTCCTGACTTGCGTGACCGATGTGATCGGCTTCCTGGCCTTCCTGGGCCTGGCGACGCTCGTTCTGCTCTAGTTGGCGGCGGCCGCGGCGGCCGGCACCAGGCCGAACGCCTCGGCCAGCAATTCGTAGGAGCGCCGGCGCTTGGCGTAGTCGTGCAGCACACTGACGACAACGAATTCCGCAACGCCGTATTCGGCGCCCAGTTGCAGCAGGCGCATCTTCACCTGCTCGGCCGTTCCGGCGATGGTGCGGCGGCGGTTGTAGTTGACCAGGTGGCGCTCGGGATCGCTGTAGGGGTAGGCCAGCGCCTCGGCCGGTGTCGGCACCGGGCCGGTGCGGCCGGTGCGCAGGCGCAACAGCCAGAGGTCGCGGCTCAAGGCCAGGTGCTCGGCCTCTTCCGCCGTCGGCGCGGCGATGCAGAACACGCCGATCGAGCCTTTCGGCTCCGGGCAGCCGGCGCTGGGGCGGAATTGCTGGCGATAGGCCGCCATCACCTCCGCCCCGCCCTCGTCGTTGATGAAATGGGCGAACGAGAAGGGCAGGCCGAAATAGGCAGCATAGGCGGCGCTCTGGTCCGAGGAGCCCAGCAGCCACAATTCCGGCTGGCCGGGCCCGCGCGGCTCGGCATGGATGCCGTGGAACGGGTGATCGGGCCCGATGCGGTCCGTCAGGAAGTCGGACAGGTCTTTGATCTGACGCGGGAAATACTCAATGCCGAGCTTCCCGGGGCCGTGCGCCAGGGCCTGCGCCGTGCGCCCGTCGGAGCCGGGCGCGCGGCCGATGCCGAGGTCGATGCGGCCGGGATAGAGCGCTTCCAGCATGCGGAAGTTCTCCGCCACCTTGAGCGCGCTGTAATGGCTCAGCATGACGCCGCCCGAGCCGACCCTGAGATGCCGGGTCTCCGCCGCCAGCCGGGCGATCAGGATTTCCGGCGTGGAACCCGCCAGGCCGGAGGTCGAGTGATGCTCCGCCACCCAGTAGCGGTGGTAGCCCAGCCGATCGGCCAGCCGCGCCAGCGCGATGCTCTCGCTCACGGCCTGCTGCGGCGTCGCCCCCTCGGCGATCGGCGACTGGTCGAGGATGCTGAGCTTCATGGCGGCCTATGCGAGAAAGCGCTTCGGCACCCGGAACACGCCCTTGATGCGCGCAAGATCGCGGATGCAGACCTGGACATGCGTCTTGGCGTGGAAGCCGGAGGTCGGATAAAGCGGCCTGCCCTCCACGAACACGCCACGCACCGAATCGAAGGGAGGATCACTATGCTCCTCACGAATTTGATGCAGTGTTTCGATTACCGCACAGTCGAGATTCCGACGGAGCAAGTCTGAGCCATTAGCGGGTAACGGACGATCTGTTTCCTTGGCAATGGTCAGCACGGATTCGTAGGCTAGCCGTACCTGATCGATGCCGGCCGTTGTCGCCATGTCCAAGCAACGGCCTAGTTCCAGGACTGCGCCCACAACCGCTGCACTCTTTATCTTGGCCGGGCCGGCGCGGCGTCGCTTTCGTTCATTCGCCCAACGAAGCGCGCGTTTGGGGTTCGCCTCCTAGAAGTAGATGCCGTGTCCCAACCAATCGTAGTCATTCCGGCTGTGCTTGAAGTCCTCTCCAGCCAGCAAAGCTCCCGCGGTTTCATCATCGCAACCATGATAACCAAGCACGAAGCTCGATATCAGCGAGTCGGAAGACACGTCATTTGCTGTAGTTCTTGGTCAGACGGCCCGATCTCGTGTAAATGCCCATCCTGACAAGTGTGTCCAAGGCCGTTTTCGGAGACTTGGTTGCCTTCTTGACGAAGGCCTCCGCCGCCGCGTGGAACCGCTCCACCTCGTCCTTCGGCGCGGTCATGCCGGCCAGGCTGGGCCCGGTCTTCGCCGTTGGCTTCGTCGCTTTCTTCGCCAAGAGCTGCGTGCCTCTTGCCGTTCGCCCAATTCGCCCGCTGACTGTAGCATGCGGGTGCCCGCGAGTGGCAAAGCCCGAGATTGCGAGCCCGCCATGCTGCCCAACCGCTATCCGACGCTGGATTTCCACCTGGGCGAGACCGCCGACCTGTTGCGCGAGATGGTGGCCGCCTTCGTCGCCGATCGTGTGGCGCCGCGCGCCGAGGCGATCGACCGCTCGAACGAGTTCCCGCGCGATCTGTGGCCTGAGCTCGGCAAGCTCGGCCTCTTGGGCATCACCGTCGAGGCCGAGCACGGCGGCGCCGGCATGGGCTATCTCGAACATGTGGTGGCGATGGAGGAGATGAGCCGCGGCTCGGCCGCGGTCGGCCTCAGCTACGGCGCGCATTCCAACCTGTGCGTCAACCAGATCCGCCGCAACGGCTCGGCCGCGCAGAAGCGCAAGTACCTGCCCAGGCTGATCTCGGGCGAACATGTGGGGGCGCTGGCGATGTCGGAACCGGGCGCGGGCTCGGACGTGGTCGGCATGAAACTGCGCGCCGACAAGCGCGGCGATCGCTACGTGCTCAACGGCAACAAGATGTGGATCACCAACGGCCCCGACGCCGACGTGCTGGTGGTCTATGCCAAGACGGCACCTGAAGCGGGCCCGCGCGGCATCACCGCTTTCCTGATCGAGAAGGGGTTCCGCGGTTTCTCGACGGCGCAGAAGCTCGACAAGCTGGGCATGCGCGGCTCCTCCACCTGCGAACTGGTCTTCCAGGACTGCGAGGTGCCGGAGGACAACGTCATGGGGCCGCTCAATCAGGGCGTCAACGTGCTGATGAGCGGGCTCGACTACGAGCGGGCGGTGCTTGCGGCCGGCCCTCTCGGCATCATGCAGGCCTGCCTCGACGCGGTGCTGCCCTACCTGCACGAGCGCAAGCAGTTCGGCCAGCCGATCGGCAGCTTCCAGTTGATGCAGGGCAAGCTGGCCGACATGTACACCACGTTCTCGGTCTGCCGCGCCTATGTTTACGCCGTGGCGCGGGCCTGCGACCGCGGCCAGACGACGCGGAAGGACGCCGCCGGCGCCATCCTCTACGCGTCCGAGAAGGCCACCTGGATGGCACTCGAAGCCATCCAGTGCCTGGGCGGCAACGGCTATATCAGCGACTATCCGACGGGCCGCCTGCTGCGCGACGCCAAGCTCTACGAGATCGGCGCCGGCACGCAGGAAATCCGCCGCTGGCTGATCGGCCGCGAACTGTTCGAGGAGACCGCGTAGGCATGCTGCTCTCTGCCACCCAGGAAGCCATCCGCGAGGCCGCCAGGCGCTTCGCGGTGGCCGAACTGGCGCCGGGCGCGGCCGAGCGCGACCGCAGCGGCGAGGTGCCGCACGAGGCGCTGGCGAAGCTGGGGGCGCTCGGCTTCATGGGCCTCTGCGTCGCGCCCGAATGGGGCGGGGCGGGGGCCGATTTCGTCTCCTACGTGGTGGCACTGGAGGAGGTCGCGGCCGGCTGCGGCGCTACCTCGACCATCATGAGCGTCAACAACTCGCCCGTTTGCGCCGCCATCGCCGGCTATGGCACGGAAGCGCAGAAGCGCCGCTTCCTGGTGCCGCTGGCCAAGGGCGAGGCGATCGGCGCCTTTCTGCTGACCGAACCGCAAGCCGGCTCGGATGCCGCCAACCTGAAAACCCGCGCCCGCCTGGTCGGCAACCGTTACGTGCTGGACGGGGTCAAGCAATTCATCACCAGTGGCAAGACGGCGAAGGTGGCGATGATCTTCGCGGTGACCGAGCCCGAGGCCGGCAAGCGCGGCATTTCCTGTTTCCTCAGCAGCACGGACGCGCCCGGCTACCGGGTCGCCAGCATCGAGAAGAAGCTCGGCCAGCGCGCCTCCGATACCTGCCAGATCGTGCTGGACGGCCTGGAAGTGCCGCCGGAGAACCTGTTGGGCCGGCCAGGCGAGGGCTACCGCATCGCGCTCGCCAATCTCGAATCGGGCCGCATCGGCATCGCCGCGCAGGCGATCGGCATGGCGCGCGCCGCCTTCCATGCCGCGCGCGACTATGCCAAGGAACGCGAGGCGTTCGGCAAGCCGATCGTCGAGCACCAGGCGATCACCTTCCGCCTGGCCGAGATGGCGACCGAGATCGCCGTGGCGCGGCAGCTCGCGCTGCAGGCGGCGGCGTTGAAGGATGCCGGCCTGCCCTGCCTGATGGAAGCCAGCCAGGCCAAGCTGATCGCCACCGAGATGGCCGAGCGGGTGTGCTCGGCCGCCATCCAGATCCACGGCGGCTATGGCTATTTGCGCGACTTCCCCGTCGAGCGCCTGTGGCGCGACGTGCGGGTCTGCCAGATCTACGAGGGCACCAGCGACATCCAGAAGCTGGTGATCGCGCGGGAACTGGCGGGCGGCTGAAGCAAGCGGGGTTCCGCGCCGGCCGCGCCCGTTCTAAGGTCGTCCCATCCATGAGCGAGCTTGTCAGCAAAGTCGATCCACGCGACGCCCAGTTCCGCGCCAATTTCGCCGCCAACCAGGCACGGATGGCGGAATTGCGCGAGCTGCTGGCGAAGATCAAGCTGGGCGGCGGCGCGCGCGCCCACGAACGCCATCTGGCACGCGGCAAGCTGCTGCCGCGCGAGCGCATTCAGGCGCTGGTCGACCCCGGTTCGCCGTTCCTGGAATTGTCCCAGTTCGCGGCGCACGAGGTGTACGAGGACGAGGTGCCCGCGGCCGGCGTGATCACGGGCATCGGCCGCATCGCCGGCATCGAGTGCGTGCTGGTGGCGAACGACGCCACGGTCAAGGGCGGCACCTACTATCCCTTGACGGTGAAGAAGCACGTGCGGGCGCAGGAGATCGCCTGGCAGAACAACCTGCCATGCATCTACCTGGTCGACTCGGGCGGCGCCAACCTGCCGCAATGGCCCGAGGTGTTCCCCGACCGCGAGCATTTCGGCCGCATCTTCTATAACCAGGCGAACATGTCGGCGGCCGGCATCCCGCAGATCGCGGTGGTGATGGGCTCGTCCACCGCCGGCGGCGCCTATGTGCCGGCGATGTCGGACGAAACCATCATCGTGCGCCGGCAGGGCACGATCTTCCTGGGCGGCCCGCCCTTGGTGAAGGCGGCGACCGGCGAGGAGGTCAGTGCCGAGGAACTGGGCGGCGCCGACCTGCACAGCCGGGTCTCGGGCGTCACCGACCACTACGCGCTCGACGACCGGCATGCCATCGCGCTCTGCCGACGCATCGTCGGCAACCTGAACCGCGTCAAGCGGCAGTCGCTCGATGTACGGCCGCCGCGGCCGCCCGCGCTCGACCCGCGCGAGCTCTACGGCGTGCTGCCGACCGACGTGCGCCAGCCCTATGACGTGCGCGAACTGATCGGCCGCCTGACGGATGCCAGCGAGTTCGACGAGTTCAAGCCGCTCTATGGCGCCACGCTGGTCTGCGGCTTTGCCCGGCTGTGGGGCTATCCCATCGGCATCCTGGCGAATAACGGCATCCTGTTCTCGGAATCGGCGCTCAAGGGCGCGCATTTCATCGAGCTGTGCTGCCAGCGCCGGATCCCACTGCTGTTCCTGCAGAACATCAGCGGCTTCATGGTGGGCCGCAAATACGAAGCGGGCGGCATCGCCAAGAACGGCGCCAAGCTGGTGACGGCGGTGGCCACGGCTGCCGTGCCGAAGTTTACCGTGATCGTCGGCGGCAGCTACGGCGCCGGCAATTACGGCATGTGCGGCCGCGCCTTCGGCCCGCGCTTCCTCTACATGTGGCCCTCGGCGCGCATCGCGGTGATGGGGCCGCACCAGGCGGCGGGCGTGCTGGCGCAGGTGCGCCGGGCCAACATCGAGGGCGCGGGCAAGGGCTGGTCGGCCGAGGAGGAAGCCGCCTTCAGGCAGCCGGTGATCGAACAATACGAGCGCCAGTCGCTGCCGCTCTATGCCTCGGCCCGGCTCTGGGACGATGGCATCATCGATCCCCTGGATACGCGCGACGTGCTGGGCCTGTCGATCTCGGCCGCGCTCAACGCATCCATCCCCGAGACGCGCTTCGGCGTGTTCCGCATGTAGGCTTGGCGAGGTCAGAGGATGACGGACGCAATCGTCCTGGTGAACAAGCGCGCCGACGGCCTGGCCGAGGTGACGCTCAACCGGCCGGAAATCCACAACGCGCTCAACGAGCACGTCAACCGCCGGCTGGTGGAGATCTTTCTGGATCTGAAACACGATCCCGGGGTGCGCTTCGTCAGCCTAACCGGCGCTGGCGTCAGTTTCTGCGCCGGCGCTGACCTGGATTGGATGCGCCGCACCTCGTCCTACAGCCAGGACGAGAACATGGCCGACGCGATCGTGCTGGCCAACATGCTGCGCGGCATCTACGAATTGCCCAAGCCGACGATCGCGCTGGTCAACGGCCCGGCCTATGGCGGCGGCCTGGGCATGACGGCGGTATGCGACGTGGCGATCGGCGTCAAGACCGCCAGTTTCACCCTGTCCGAGGTCAAGCTGGGCCTGGTGCCGGCCACCATCTCGCCCTACGTGGTGCAGGCCATCGGTCCGCGCCAGGCGCGCCGCTATTTCCTCACGGCGGAACGCTTCGACGCGCGGAAGGCCATGGAACTGGGCCTGCTGCACGAGGTGGTGGAGGACCAGGCGGCCTTGCTGGCGGCACGCGACAAGGTGCTGTCGGCGCTGCGGCTGGGCGGCCCCGGCGCGCAGGCTGCCTCCAAGGACCTCATCTTCGCGGTGCAGGAACGGTCGATCGACGAGGCGGTGCGGCGCGACACCGCCCGGCGCATCGCCGAGGCGCGCGCGACCAGCGAGGGCAAGGAGGGGATCGCCGCCTTCCTCGGCAAACGCAAGGCGGCGTGGGTTCCGTGAGAGGAAAGCGGCGTTGTTCCGTAAGCTCCTGATCGCCAATCGCGGCGAGATCGCCTGCCGGGTGATGCGCACTGCCCGGCGTCTGGGCGTGCGCGCGGTCGCGGTCTACTCCGAGGCCGACCGGCGCGCGATGCACGTGGCGCTGGCGGACGAGGCGGTGCTGATCGGCCCGCCGGCCGCGCGCGAAAGCTATCTCAATGGACCGCGCATCGTCGAGGCCGCCCGGCAGACCGGCGCCGAGGCGATCCACCCCGGCTATGGCTTCCTTTCGGAGAACGCCGAGTTTGCCGAACTCTGCGCCCAGGCGGGATTGGTGTTCATCGGCCCGCCGGCGGCGGCGATCCTGGCCATGGGCGACAAGGCGGCGGCCAAGGCGCTGATGCAGCAGGCAGGCGTGCCGGTGGTGCCGGGCTATCACGGCGACGCGCAGGACGAAGATCTCCTGGCCGAACGGGCGGCGGAAATCGGTTATCCGGTTCTGATCAAGGCGGTTGCCGGCGGCGGTGGCCGCGGCATGCGGCGGGTGGACGGGCCGGAACAGTTCGCCGCGGCGTTAAAGGGGGCTCGGCGCGAGGCGGCCTCGGCCTTCGGCGATGACCGGGTGCTGGTTGAACGTTATCTCGGCAAGCCGCGGCATATCGAGTTGCAGGTGTTCGCCGACATGCATGGCGGCGCGGTGCATTTGTTCGAGCGCGATTGCTCGGTGCAGCGCCGGCATCAGAAAGTGCTGGAGGAAGCGCCGGCACCCGGCATGACGGCCGAGATGCGCGACACGATGGGTGCCGCGGCGGTGCAGGCGGCCCGCGCCATCGGCTATGTCGGCGCCGGCACCATCGAGTTCATCGCCGACGTGACGCACGGCCTCAGGCCCGACGCCTTCTTCTTCATGGAGATGAATACCCGGCTGCAAGTCGAGCACCCGGTTACCGAAATGATCACCGGACAAGACCTGGTGGAATGGCAGTTGCGGATTGCCTGCGGCGAGCGCCTGCCGCTCACGCAAGAGCAACTGACGATCAATGGCCACGCCGTCGAGGCGCGCGTCTATGCCGAGGACCCGGCCCGCAATTTCCTGCCGTCGACCGGACTGCTGCAACGGCTGAAGCTGCCGGCCGAGGGGCCGCATCTGCGCATCGACACCGGCGTGCGGCAAGGCGACGAGGTGTCGGTGCATTACGACCCGATGATCGCCAAGGTGATCGCCTGGGACCATGACCGCGGTGCGGCCCTGCGCCGGCTGGCGGGCGCGCTGGAGAGCTTGGAGATTGCCGGACCCACCGCCAACGTGCGGTTCCTGGCCGCGGTGGCGCAGCACCCCGCCTTCGTCGGCGGCGATCTGGATACCGGCTTCATCGAACGCCACCGCAAGGATCTCATTCCGCCGCGCGGGCCGGTGCCGGTCCGCGTGCTGGCATTGGCAGTGCTCGACCGGCTGCTGATGCGCCGACGCGAAGCGAAGGCCGCCGCCGCCTCCTCGAGCGATCCATTTTCGCCTTGGGCCGGGGTCAATGGCTGGCGCCTGAACGATGCCGGCGAGGACAGGCTGACTTTCCGCGACGGCGAGCGCGACGTCGTGGCGTGCGTCGGCTACCTGGCGGACGGCGGCTTTCGCCTGACGATCGAGGGATACGTCATCCTGGCGCGTGGCGAACTCGAGGCCGATGGCGACCTGTCGGCCGATCTCGACGGTCTGCGCCTGACGGCGGCGGTGGTGCCGCATGGGCCGGACCTGGTGGTGTTCGACGCGGGCCGCGGCTATCGCCTGGGGCGGGTTGATCCGCTGGCGCTGCCAGGGCTCGACGAGGTTGGCGAAGGCAGCGTGCGGGCGCCGCTGCCGGGCAAGGTGGCGCAGCTTCTGGTCTCGGCTCCGATGAAGGTGAAGAAGGGCCAGCCGCTGCTGGTGGTCGAGGCGATGAAGATGGAGCACACCATCGCGGCGCCGGCGGATGGGACGGTGACAGCCTTGCGCTACGCCGCCGGCGACGCCGTCGAGGAAGGCGCGGAACTGGTCGGCTTCGAGCCGGCCGAACCATGAGCCGGCGGTTCGGTCCGGCGCACAGCATCGCCACGGCAGTCCTGCTGCTGGCGCTGCTGCTCGCCCTGTTCCCGCCGGCGGGCCTGAGTCCGGCTGGCGCGCGCATGGCGGCGCTCAGCCTGGCCACCATCGGCCTGTTCGCCACCGGCGCCCTGCCGGAACACGTCACGGCGCTGCTGTTCTTCGCCATCGCCATGCTGTTGCAGGTGGCGCCGGCCCAGGCGGTGTTCTCGGGCTTCGAATCGACGGCCTTCTGGTTGGTTTTCGGCGGCCTCGTCATCGGCGTCGGCATCCGCACGACGGGCTTGGCCGAGCGGCTGGCCGACGCCATCGCCAAGCGGCTGGGCAACAGCTATGCGGCGATCATCGGCGGCACTGTCGCGCTTGGCGTGGCGTTGGCTTTCCTCATGCCGTCCACCATGGGCCGCACGCTGGTGCTAATGCCGATCGTGCTGGCGATGGCGGAGGGGCTCGGCTTCCCGCAAGGCTCGATCGGCCGCGTCGCCATGGTCCTGGCCGCCGGCTTCAGCACCATGATCCCGGCCTTCTCGATCCTGCCGGCAACCGTGCCGGCCTTGGTGCTGAGCGGCGCCAGCGAGACGCTTTACGGCTTGAAGCCGATTTATGGCAGTTACCTGGCGCTGCATTTCCCGGTGCTCGGTTTCTTGAAGGCGGTTGCCCTGTGGCTGCTCATCCTGTGGCTGTATCCCGACAAGCCGGCGGCCGAGCGCGACCTCAAGCCGCGCGGCGCGATGCGCGGCGGCGAACGCACGATGGCGGTTTTGCTGGCGCTGGCGCTGGTGCTGTGGGCGAGCGACTTCCTGCACGGCATTTCACCGGCCTGGATTGGGCTGGCGGTCGCCGCCGTCTGCTTGCTGCCCTTTCTCGCGGTCTTTCCGGCGCAAGCCTTCAACGACAAGATCAATTATGGCTCCCTGTTCTATGTCGCTGGCGTACTGGGTTTGGGTGCCCTGGTATCGCAGAGCGGCGCGGGCAATCTCATCGCCGGTTGGGCACTGGCGGCGATCGATCTGCACCCGGGCGAGCCGCTCAAGGCCTTCGCCAGCGTCGTCGGTCTGTCGGCCGTATCGGCGATGTTCGTGACGCAACCGGGCGTGCCGGTGATCATGACGCCACTGGCGCGCGAACTGGCGGAAGCCGCGGGGCTGTCGCTGCCGGCCATGCTGATGTTGCAGGTCGTGGGCTTTTCCACCGTCATTCTGCCCTATCAAACGCCGCCCTTGGTGGTGGCCATGCAGCTCGGCCAGGTGCGCATGGCCGATGGCAACCGGCTATGCCTGTGGCTCTTGGCGGTGACGTTGCTGGTGCTGCTGCCGCTCGACTATTTCTGGTGGCATGCGCTCGGTTGGCTCGGCTGAAATGCCATTGCACTTGCTAAAAATCTGCGTCGGGGTGGACGAAGTGGCGGAGCTGGTCGCCTGGCAGAAACAGCGGCTGGTCGATCTGAAGCGCCAGGGTCTGCCGGCGGAATTGCGCCATTTGACGCATCAGCTGCCCAAACGGGCGGCCGAGATCGTCGCCGGCGGTTCGCTCTACTGGATCATCAAGGGCTTCGTGCGGGTGCGCCAGCGTATCCGGCGGATCGACCTGTTGGAGCCCCCGGAGCGCGGCAAGCATTGCGCCCTGGTGTTGGATCGCCGTCTGGTGCCGACCGAGTTGCAGCCGCGCCGGCCGCACCAGGGCTGGCGTTATCTCGACGCCAAGGATGCGCCGGCCGATCTCGATCAGGGACGGAGGCGGACCGGTCTGCCGCCGGCGCTGCTGGCGGAACTGCGCCAGCTTGGCTTGCTGTAGGCTCGAGAGGCTGGGTGGGGCGCAGCCTGGGAGACGCATCGATGCCCGAGCGACGCCGGGTGCTTCGGCTGCTGGACACCTCGAAGAACCCCATCATTGACGACGAAGCATCGCCGATGAGGGCATGGCCTGCGGCCCAGCCTGCGGATTGGGTGCTGTGGCGGGGTCTATTTGGTCTGCGGTGGCGTGTCGATGCAG
>Ga0194132_10002031_pt1 | contig 39208 bp, 31 predicted proteins | sample TA2KigOf80mmetaG_FD_148612 | JGI IMG/M metagenome (GOLD analysis project Ga0194132, IMG submission 148612) | Freshwater microbial communities from Lake Tanganyika, Tanzania - TA2015054 Kigoma Offshore 80m | ecosystem: Environmental > Aquatic > Freshwater > Lake | place: Tanzania: Lake...
CCTCCCCTCCGTCTCGCTGGCTTCGCCAGCGAGCCACCTCCCCGACGTCGCTTCGCTCCGTCAGGGAGGAGTTCCGGAACACGACTCCCCGACCTCGCGGCGCTCGGTCGAGGAGGAGTTCCGGAGTTCCGGAGTTCCGGGGTTCCGGAGTTCCGGGGTTCAGCAGTTCCGGACTGCGCGATCTCGACGTGGTGCGCTTCGGAACTCCTCCCCACGGCTTCGCCGTGGGGAGGTGTCGCCTCGCGGAGCGAGGCGACGGAGGGGACCGACTCCGACGGGTTGCGCGCCACGCGGACTTCGCACGCGGAAGTCCACCGCGTACGTCGGGACCGCACCCGGGAGGATCGTGGCGGACCCGATGCGGGCAGGATGCCCGCGGTCCACCTCGGGCTCGAACGAGTCCCCCACTCTCCCGCGAGCGCAGCGATGCGGGGGAGTCGGGCTTGTCGCGACGCGACAAGTCCGGTGGGGGAAGGTCCGAATCACGACGTGCGGATCGAGGCGCCGACTCGACACGCGACGTCTCGATCGCTGCGCCCTGCGACGCTCGTCGCGCGTCGTGCCACCCTCACCCGCCTCGCGAACTGCGTTCGCGTGGCGACCTCTCCCGCTCGTCGCGGCGCTCCTCGCGGGAGAGGTGAAGCCCGCCCGACCGACGTTCTACGCGGTCCCGCGGCGCCAGGGGACCGAGGGCGCGCCCTGCCAGAGCTGCTCGAGGTCGTAGTACGCCCGCTGGTTCGGCTCGAAGAGGTGCGCCACCACGTCCACGAAGTCGACCACCACCCACGAGATCGAGGGATCGCGGCTCTCGCCGAGGGAGCCGAAGCCCTGCGCCTTGCCGATCTTCTCGATCTCCGTCGCGGTCGACTTCATCTGCCGGCTGCTCGTGCCGGAGCCGAGCACCACGTAGTCGCAGACGGGGCTCGCGCCGCGGACGTCGAGCACCCGCACGTCCTCGAACTTGCGGTCGTGGAGGTGGCGGGCGACCTCGATCGCGAAGGCGCGGACCTTCTCCGGATCGGTCGAGCTGCGGGATCGGATCACCGGCGGCTCCTCATGAGAGCCCGATCCACGACGCCACCATCGGGTGGAACTTGACGACGAGTCCCGCGAAGACGACCGAGACGATGCTGACGAGCTTGATCAGGATGTTGAGGGAGGGACCGGAGGTGTCCTTGAAGGGATCGCCCACCGTGTCGCCGACGACCGCCGCCTTGTGGGCGTCCGACCGCTTGCCGCCGTACTGCCCGGTCTCGATCCACTTCTTGGCGTTGTCCCACGCGCCGCCCGCGTTCGCCATGAAGATCGCCACCGCGAATCCCGAGACGAGCGAGCCCGCGAGCATCCCCATCACCCCCGCGACGCCGAGGAGGAGCCCCACCACGACCGGCACGATCACCGCCATCAGCGAGGGCACCACCATCTCGCGGAGGGCGCCCTGCGTGGAGATCGCCACGCAGTTGGCGTAGTCGGGGTACTGGCGTCCCTCGACGGTGACCTCGAACGGCCACTTGTTGGGATCGGCGATCTCCGCGTCGATCATGCCGGCGGCGCGGAAGCCGGTCTTCATGATCCCGAACTGGCGGCGGCACTCCATCATCATGCGGTAGGCGGCGCGACCGACCGCGTTCATGGTCATCGCGCAGAAGACGAAGACGAGCATCACCCCGATGAAGAGCCCGCTCAGCACCATGGGGTTGAGCAGGGTCACGTCGAAGGAGGCGAGCAGCTGCGGCAGGCTCGCCGACGCCGCGGGGGCGAGCTCGAACTCGACGTTTCGAAGCCGACCCTCCTCGACCGCGAGCTGCACCGAGCCGTGGAAGGTGCGGGTATCCGCGTCCCAGGTCGCCTTGAGCGTCGCGGTCGCCGCCTCGATCGCCTCGCGGCGGTCCGGATTCAGGAGGATCCCGCCCTGCACGCCGCTCGCGCCGGGCAGGGTCAGCGCGAACAAGCCGTCGCCGACGTACGCGGCGCCCCCGGAGTCCTGCATCGACTTCGTCGCCTCGCCCGACGCGACGATCGACGCGTCACGCACCTGCGAGTCGATCGCCGACTGCACGGTGATCGCGTACGCCGCGAGGAGGGCGAGCGCCGTGAGCGCCGCCGAGCCGATCGCGAAGCCCTTGCCGGTCGCCGCGGTGGTGTTCCCGAGCGAGTCGAGCATGTCGGTCCGCTCGCGGACGTGCTTGGGCTGGTGGGTCATCTCCGCGTTGCCGCCCGCGTTGTCCGCGATCGGACCGTACGCGTCGGTCGCGAGGGTGATCGCGAGCGTCGCGAGCATGCCGACCGCGGCGATCGCCACGCCGAAGACGCCGAGGAGGAAGACCTGCGACCCGCCCGCCGCGATGAAGGCGACGAGGATCGCGACGACCGTGGTGATCATCGGGATCCAGGTGCTCACCATGCCCTCGGCGATGCCCGAGATGATCACGGTGGCGGGACCGGTCTGCGCCTGCTCGCTGATCCGCCGGGTGGGGGCGTGCTCGTAGGAGGTGTAGCGCTCGGTGCCCCAGGCGATCACCAGTCCCGCGAGGAGACCCGCCACGATCGCGATCCAGAGCCCGACCCAGCTCACCACCGGCACGCTGCCGAGGAGCACCCAGAGGAGCCCCGCCGAGCCGCCCACGATGAGCAGGCTCGACGCCCACACGCCGAGGTGCAGGCTCTTCAGGAGCTCGCCCATCGTCGCGCCCTCGCGGGTGCGGACGAGGAAGATCGAGATCGCCGAGGCGATGATCCCGAGCCCCGCGAGCGCCGCCGGCACCGCGACGAGCTGGATCGCGTGCTCGCTGGTGAACGCCTTGAACTCGCCGGTCGTGTCGCTCGCGAGGCGGAACGCCGCCGCCGCCGCGAGCGCCATCGCCGCGAGGATCGATCCGTAGTAGCTCTCGTAGAGGTCCGCGCCCATGCCGGCGACGTCGCCGACGTTGTCGCCCACGTTGTCGGCGATCGTCGCGGGATTGCGGGCGTCGTCCTCGGGAATGCCCGCCTCGACCTTGCCGACGAGGTCGGCGCCGACGTCGGCGGCCTTCGTGTAGATGCCGCCGCCCACGCGGCTGAAGAGCGCCTGGAGGCTCGCGCCCATCGCGAAGCTCAGGGTGGCGGTGGTCACCGCGACGAGATCGGTCTCCCCGAGCACCTGCGTGAGCACGAGGAACCACGCGGAGACGTCGAGGATCGCGAAGCCGGTGACGCAGAGACCCATCACGGCGCCCGCGCGGAAGGCGACGGTCAAGCCATCGTTCAGCGACTGCTTCGCCGCCGCCGCGGTCCGGGCGGAGGCATTGGTCGCGGTCTTCATCCCGAAGAAGCCGCAGATTCCCGAGAGAAGCCCGGCGATCGGCACGCCGATCGCGCTCATCGGTGCCTGCAGACCGGTGGCGCCCATCGCGATCAGGACGCCGATGAGCAGCACGAACACCACCGAGACGACCTTCCACTGCGCCCGGAGGTAGGCATAGGCGCCCGCCCGCACCGCCGCGGCGACCCGGACCATGCCCTCATCGCCCTCGCTGCGGGCGACGACGGATCCGTAGAACGCCCACGCCATGAACAGCGCCACCACGCCGCCGATCGGAGCGAGGTACCACGCGGCGGGGATCGCGACCGCCACGGTCTCGGCGGCGGAGGCGAGGGAGGGGTCGGACTGCAATGCAACCATCGGTCGTGGCTCCAGCACTGGTTCTTGAAGACGCCATCGCCGGTCTCGGGACACGCCGGGACCGGCGACGCTATGAAGACAGGTTCGTCGGAACGCGCGAGGCCGAGGCAGGAGGATCCCCCGAGCGCCTCGGTCGCGACGACCCCACGGTCAACTCGGACGTGGCGCAGGACGCGACATGGGACCGGCGAAGTCGCGGGTCACGCGGACCTCGCGGCGGCGCATGTCGCGACGACGGCGCTCCGAGGGCTTCTCGTAGTACTGCCGCCGCTTGATGTCCTTGGTGAGCCCTTCCTTATCGCACAACTTCTTGAAGCGGCGGAGCATCTGTTCCGCGCTCTCGCCGCCGCGAGCCTTGATCCGAATCGCCATGAGGTCTGCCTTGGGGTCCGAAGGGTCGATCTGCTCCCCGGACGGACCGGGGAATCGGGCATTACTACAGACCGCCCCCCCGCTTGGCAAGCGTCTGCTTCATGGATGGAGTCCCCTCGCGCTCTCGGGCGGCGTCCGCCGGAGGTCCGGCTACCCTCGGGAACGCGGAAATCGCCCCTTCCGGGTCGCTCGGGTCACTCTCCGGCTCGCCCCCCAGATCGCTCCCCCAAGTCGCCTCATGGTCCTCCTCGTCGACGGGAACAACGTCTTGCACGTCGAGGGCGTCCTCCCCTCCGAGGTCGCCGGCGGCGGCGCCGTCGAGCTTGCGGGACTGATCAGCCGCAGCCGCTACCGCCATGACGAGGCGGTGATCGTCCTTGATGGTCCGGGCGACGCCGCCCTCGACCTCCCCGGGCGGGTCCGGATCATCCACTCTGGACGCCACCGCACCGCCGACGAGGTGATCGTGGACCTCGTCGAGCGCAGCTCGACGCCGCGGTCGATCGTGGTGGCGAGCTCCGACCGGGAGATCCTCCGCCGCGCCCGCCGCCGCCGCTGCCGGGTGCTCACCGCGGAGGAGTTCCTCGCCCAAGTTGGCCGCGACGCGGTCGCCGACCGCCGCCGCGCCTCGGCTCGCCCGACGCCTCCCGCCGGCAGCACCGAGCGGTGGATCCGCGAGTTCGGCGTGCCACCGGAGTGGCTCGAGCTTCCCGCGGCAGGGACCGCGCCTCCTTCACCGGAGGCTTCGTCCTCGCAGGCTTCGTCTCCGGAGGCTTCCTCGCCGCTCCCCGCGCCTCCCGCCTCGGCGCCTCCGCGCGACGAGGCGCCGACGCGAGGTCCGGAGCCTCCGCGGCACCATCCCCGTCGTGCCCTCGAGGGGGTGCGGCGGCTCGACGAGGTCGATCCGCGCGAGCTCGAGCGGTTCGACATGGGCGAGTGGATCGATCGACCGCCGCCCTCCTCCGCTTGACGATCCCGCCCGACCCGAGGACCGTCCGCACTACCGCCATGAGCCTCGACTTCGACCGCCCCCCCGCCGATCCCGTCACCCTCGCCCGCGCGTGGTTCAAGGACGCCGAGGGCACCGGGCTTCCGAATCCCAACGCGATGACCGTCGCGACGATCGATCCGGATGGTCGACCGTCGGCGCGGATCGTCCTCCTCCGCGGCTTCGACGAGCGCGGCGCGGTCTTCTTCACGAACCGCGAGAGCCGCAAGGGCGTCGCCCTCGAGGCGCACCCGCGGGCGGCGCTCCTCTTCCACTGGGATCCGCTCGACCGGCAGATCCGGATCGAGGGTCGCGTCACGCACGCGAGCGACGAGGAGTCGGACGGCTACTTCGCGGCGCGCGCCCGCGAGAGCCAGATCAACGCGTGGGCGAGCAGCCAGTCCCGCCCGGTCGAGGACCGCGCGACGATGATCGCCCTGCAGCGGGCGATGACCGAGCGCTTCGCCGGTCGCGAGGTGCCGCGTCCGCCGCACTGGGGCGGCTACCGCGTCTCCCTCGACCGCCTCGAGTTCTGGCAGGGCGACCGCCACCGCTTCCACGACCGCGTCATCTACCTGCATGACGAGCGCGGCGGCTGGATCACCCAGCGGCTCTGCCCCTGACGACCTGCGCCCGATCGGCGATCACCCGTACGCCGGCTCCTCGACCCGCGGCGGACCGCGCCGCGGCGAGCGCTGCCGCGGCGGTCGATGACCACCCCGCACCCGCACCCCCGCGGCGCCGACGAGCTCGCCGAGGCGATGCATCAGGTCCGCGGTCGGCACCACGCGGAGCCCGCGCGGCACGATCACCACCGACTCCCCGCCGAGCTCGAGGGTCACCGTCACCTCGACCGGACGCCCCCGCAGCGAGGAGACGCTCGACGCCGCCTGCCGCAGCAGCCCGTGCACGAGCTGGAGCGTCGCCTCGGGCGAGGGACCGCCGTCGGTCTTGGTGGGCACGAGCACCTCGAGCCGCGTCGCGAGGTGAAGCGGCGCCTCGGTGATCGGGATCGCCTTGTCGATGAGGAGCGTCGCGCCGCCGCGGGAGCGGTCCACCACGCCGAGGAGGAGGATGATCCGGTCGAGCGCGAGGAGCTCGGCGTGGGTGCTGAAGGTCTCGGGGAAGGCGATCGCCTCGACGACGCCCGCCGCGTCGTCGAGCTTGACCCGCGCCATCCGCTCGCCGCGCTTCGTCGCGAGCGCCCGCGACTCGACCACGGTCCCTCCGAGGATGACCGAGGCGCCGTCGGGAAGCTCGGCGAACTCCGCGGCGCGGTGGGTCGCGAACTCCTTGATCCACGCCCGCCACTCGTCGAGGGGATGCCCGGAGACGTGGAAGCCGAGCGCCTCCTTCTCCTGCGCGAGCGTCTCGGCGCGGGTCCACGCCGGCGCCGACTTGAGCGGGATCTCCGGCGCCGCCGCGGCGGCGCCCGACGCCCCCTCGCCGCCTCCGCCGAAGAGGCTGTCCTGACCGCTCCGCCGCGCCTCCGCGGCGCGACGCGACGCCGCCATGCAGTCGGGGATCGTCGCGAGCATCGAGGGTCGCCGCTCGAGCCCGTGGAGCGAGTCGAGGCATCCCGCCTTGACGAGGAGCTCGACCGTCTTCGGGGTCACCCGCGTGGGGTCGATCCGCTCGCAGAAGTCAAAGAGCGACCGATAGGGACCGTGCGCCTCGCGCTCCGCGATCGCCTCGCGGATCGCCTGCGAGGGCAGGTTCTTCACCGCCTTCAGCCCGAACCGGATGTGCCCGCGCGAGGCGGTGCGCGGCTCGCCCTCGTCGAAGCCGACGAGGAAGTCGGCGCCGGAGGCGTTGAGGTCGGGCGGGCGCACCTCGACGCCGAGGTGCGGGCGGCCCGGCGCGTGGTCGGGCCAGGGCAGGCGGCGGCACTCCTCGAGGTACTCCGCCCACTCCTCGACCTTCCGCGCCTGGCTCTCGAAGGTGAGCACCGCCGCGAGGTACTGCGCCGGGAAGTAGGTCTTCAGGAAGGCGGTCTGGTAGGCGACGATCGCGTAGCCGGTCGAGTGGCTCTTGTTGAAGCCGTAGCCGGCGAAGCGGAGGATCAGCTCGAAGAGCTCGTCCGCCCCGCGGGCATCGACGCCGCGGGAGGCGGCGCCCTTGGCGAAGTCGCTCCGCGCCGCGTCGATCGTCGACGCCTTCTTCTTCGAGATCGCCTTGATGATCGTGTACGCGCCGCGGAGCGGGATCCCGCCGAGGCGATGCAGCACCTGCATCACCTGCTCCTGGTAGACCATGATCCCGTAGGTCTCGGCGACGAGCTCGTCGACGAGCGGGTGGACGCTCGGGACCGCCTGCCGCCCGTGCTTGCGGGCGTTGTAGTCGGGGATCAGGTCCATCGGACCCGGGCGGTAGAGGGCGTTCGCCGCGATGAGGTCCTCGATCCGGTCCGGCTGCATCTCGAGGAGCAGCCGCCGCATCCCGCCGGACTCGAACTGGAAGATGCCCGCGGTCTCGCCGCGACGGAAGAGCCCGAAGACCTTCTGGTCGGCGAAGTCGAGGCGGTCGAGATCGAGCGGGTCGAGGCTGCTCGACGCGCTGCTCGACGCGCCGACCGCGCGGCGGATCTCCTCCTCGGAGAGCGTCTCCCGCACGAGCCTCTTCGCGAGCTCGATCGTCGAGAGCGTGCGGAGCCCGAGGAAGTCCATCTTGAGGAGCCCGACCCGCTCGCAGGTCGGACCATCCCACTGCGTGACGACCGCCTCCGAGTCGCCGCCGGAGGCGCGGCAGAGCGGGACGATCTCCTCGAGCGGTCGGGTCGCGATCACCACGCCCGCGGCGTGCACGCCGGCGTGGCGGGCATGGTCCTCGAGCGCCTGCGCGACCTCGAGCACCCGCTTCACCGTCGCGTCCTGCGCCGCATCGCGGAGCTCCGGGCTCTTCTCGAGCGCCTCCTCGACGGTGATGTGGAGCTCCGGCGGCACGAGGTTCGCGAGGCGCTGACCATCCGCCGGCGCGAGCCCCATCACCCGCGCGACGTCCTTGATCGCCGCCTTCGCCTTCAGCCGCCCGAAGGTGATGATCTGCGCGACGTGCCCGTACTTCTGCCGGACGTGCTCGAGCACCGCGGCGCGACCGTCCTGGCAGATGTCGATGTCGATGTCGGGGTACTCGGTGCGGTCCGGGTCGGTGAAGCGCTCGAAGAGGAGTCCGTACCGCTCGGGGCAGGCGTTCGAGAGCCCGAGCACGTAGCCGACCATCGTGCCGACGCCGGAGCCCCTCGCGACCGCGGGGATCCCCTGCTGGCGCGCCCAGTTCACGAAGTCCCAGACGATCAGGAAGTAGGGCGTGATGAGCTTCGCGGAGAGGATCCCGAGCTCCCGCTCGAGCCGCGCCCGGATCGCCTCGCCGCCCGCGTCGGCGCCGTAGCGCCAGCGGAGCCCCGCCTCGCAGAGCGCCCGCAGCGCCTCGTCGCACTCCTTCCGGAGCCGGGCGAGCTCCGCGTCCTTCGGTCCCTCCTCGTCCGCGGCGTAGGGTCGCACCTCGACGGTCGCGCTCGCGCGGGCGAACCAACCCTCGACGTCCGCCGGATCGAGCGCGGGCATCTTCCCGTGCCGCAGCACCCGCACCATCGGGGCGTGGTTGCGGCCGAAGTCGAGCTCGAGCGAGCAGCGCTCGGCGATCCGCGCGGTGTTGCGCACCGCCTCGAGGTCCTCCGGGAAGAGCGCCGCCATCTCCGCGGGCGTCTTGAGGTGGAGCTCCTCGCTGTACCGCAGGCGGTCGGGGCTCTCCTTGGTCTTCCCGAGCGAGATGCAGCAGAGGGTGTCGTGGACGTCGTGGTCCTCGCGCCTCAGGAAGTGGACGTCGTTGTCGACGACGAGCGGCAGGTCGAGCTCCTTCGCGAGCCGGCGGAGCAGCGGGTTGATCCGCTCCTGCTCCGGCACGTGCCGCTGCATCTCGAGGTAGAAGCGGGGTCGCCCCTCGGGATCCGGCGCGAAGGTCGCGGCGTGCCACCGCGCCTCCTCGACGGCGAGGCGCCAGTGGCGATCCTCGTTCGACTCCGCGAAGTTCCAGAGGTGGTGCGCGATCGAGGAGCCGAGGTGCCCATTGATCGCGATCAACCCGTCGCCCCACTGGGCGAGGGTCGACTTGTCCATCCGCGGCTTGTAGTAGAAGCCGTGGAGGAAGGCGTCGGAGCTGAGCTTCAGGAGGTTCGCCCAGCCGGTGCGGTTCTCCGCGAGGAGCACGAGGTGGAACCCGCCGTCGGCGACGCCGGTGTGGGTGCGGTCGCGGCGGTCGCCCGGACGCCCGTCGCGGTCCGGCGCGACGTACGCCTCGATCCCGAGGATCGGCTTGATCCCCGCCTCCAGAACCTTCAGATAGAACTCGGCGGCGCCGTAGAGGTTGCCGTGGTCGGTGATCGCGACCGCGGTCATCCCGAGCTCCTTCACCCGCTCGACGAGGCGGTCGATGCGGTTGCCGCCGTCGAGCAGCGAGTACTCGGTGTGCAGGTGGAGGTGGACGAAGGGCTCGGGCGCCGATGACGCCGTCGGCGCCGTTGACGCCGATGGCGCCGCGGGAGCAGGCCCCGTGCTCCCGGCATTCGTCGACGAGCGGCGGGCCATGGGGGGTCGATCATCCTCCGTGCCGCACCGCGATCCGCCTCCGCGACGAGTCCCGCGCGACCCTCGCATGCTACGCTCGACCCTCGTCGGCGCGCGGTCGATCCGACCCGCGCGGACCGTGAACTTCCGACGCCCCGAGCCCGCGATGCGCGAGTCCCGCTCCCCGCCCCTCCTCCCCGCTCCCGCCGGCGTCGGTCGGCGGATCGACGCCTTCTGGCGGCGGGTGGCGGCGTGGTTCGAGGCTCGCCTCCGACCCGGCGCCTCGGGTCGCCTCGACCTCGCCTCGCTCGGATCGCTCGCGCTCGCGATCCTGCTGCTGCCGGTCGCGATCGCCCTGATCCTGACCGTCCTCGTCGTGTTCGCGGCGCTCGCGGTGGTGCTCCTCGTGCTGGGGCTCGTCGCCGGCGTCCTGAACCGCGTGGTGCGCGGCGGACGCTCCGGATTCCCAAGCGAGTCGGGCGGCTCGGACGGCGAGGGGCGCGTGAACGTCAGGGTGATCCGCCCGGACGCGGGTCGCTGAGAGCGCCTCGCGGCTTCCTCACTCGCCGTCGAGGATCTCCGGCACCTCGCCCTCGTCGGACGCCTCGAGCGGCTCGTCGCCCGCATCCGCGAGCCACGCCTCGCGGAAGCCGCGGACGATCGGCCCCGGTCGCCCCTCGCCGATCGTCGCGCCCTCGAGGGCGACGAGCGGCATGACGCCCCAGCTCGAGTTCACCAGGCACGCCTCCTCGGCGCGGAGGAGGTCCTCGATCGAGAGCAGGCGGCGCTCGACCTCGAGCCCCTCGCGCGACGCCTGCTCGAGGATCGTCGCGCGGATCACCCCCGGCAGCACCGGCGCGCGGAGGGCGCCCGGCGGCTCCTCGCCGCGGGCGAGCGGGGTCAGCACCCGCCCCTCCCTCACGACGATCAGGTTGCTGACCGATCCGCCCGCGAGGTGGTTGGTGACCGCGCACCAGATCGCCTCGTCGAGCCCGCGCTCGGCGGCGTCGCGGAGCGCGGCGAGGCGGCTCCAGTAGTCGAGCGTCTTGTGTCCCGCGAAGGGATCGAGCGGGTTGAGCCGCCCGTCGGCGACCACCGCCCGCGCGCCCCGCTCGAAGAGGACCGCGGGATACGCGGTCGGCGGCTGCACGGCGATCAGGATCGTGGGATCGCCCGGTCGCCCTTGATCGCGGAGGAGGTTGAGCCCGCCGCCCGAGATCGTCACGCGGATCCGCGCGTCGCCGATCGAGGCGCGGGCGAGGGTCGCCTCGACCGCCGCCGCGAGGGGCGCGATCCTCAGGCGGTCGCTCAGGCGAAGCTCCCGCGCCGAGTCGCGGAGTCGACAGAGGTGTCGACCGAGGTGCATCACCCGCCCGCCGCGGGCGAGCATCGTCTCGAAGAGCCCCATGCCATGCTGGAACCCCGCGTCGAAGGCGGAGATCCGCGCCTCCTCCCGGGAGACGAAGGAGCCATCGAGCCAGATCGCTCCCGCTTCGGCCGCCGCGCCGCCGGTCATGAGGTGCCTCCTCCGCCCGGCGCGACCTCCTCGCGCCCGATCGTCTCGAGCTCGAACCCGATCACCTCGAGCGACCCGCCCTCGCAGCGGAGCCGCAGCCGCCGGAGCCCGCCGTCCGCGGCGAGGAACCGCACCGCGGGGGTCCGCGAGTCGACCTCCGGATCCGCCGGCTCGTAGGTGATGGTCAGGTCGCCGCGGGCCGCCTCCGCGAGGATCCGGTCGACCTGCTCGGCGACCCAGCCCTCGGGCGCGATCGCCGGCGGCGGCAGCACCGCCCGACCGCCCCGCAGGTCGGACTCGAGCGTCTTCGCCCAGGTCCTCGCCATCGCGTCGCAGGATCGCCTCGACTGCTCGAACCAGATCCAGATGGCGATCGCCACCAGCACCGCCGGCGCGCCCCGCCGAAGCGCCGCCCGCAGCCGGCGCGATCCGCCTCCTCGCGAGGAATCCACGGGCTCGAGCATCGTCGGAGTGTACCGGTCGCTCGTACACTCCCGCCCCTCCCGAACACCCCCCATGCCACTGCTCTCCGTCAACGCGCTCCGCTTCGGTCACGGCTCCCATCAGGTGCTCGAGGAGGTGACCTTCTCGATCGAGCCCGGCGAGAAGATCGGTCTCGTCGGCCGCAACGGCTGCGGCAAGAGCACGCTCCTCAAGTGCATCGCGGGCCTCATGAAGCCGGACTCCGGCCTCGCCGCGACCTCCCGCAACGCCCGCATCGGCTACCTGAGCCAGGACCCGCGGCTTGATCCCGAGGACACGCTGCGCGGCGCCGCGGAGGCGGCGTTCGACGAGCTGCACGCGGCGCACCGCGAGCTCGACGAGGTCTTCGCCCGCATGGCGGGTCCGGAGGGCGCCGACGGCGCCGCACTCGAGCGGCTGCTCGCGCGGCAGGCGTCGGTCGAGGCGCGGATCGAGACGCTCGGCGGCTACGCGATCGACCACAAGATCGACGCGATCCTCCACGGGCTCGGCTTCACCGACGACCAGTTCGACCAGAAGGTCCCGACGCTCTCGGGCGGTCAGAAGGCCCGCCTCGGGCTCGCCCGGCTCCTCCTCGAGCAGCCGGACCTCCTCCTCCTCGACGAGCCCACCAACCACCTCGACATCGCGGGGCGGCGCTGGCTCGAGGAGTTCCTCGCCGAGGAGTTCCGCGGCGCGGTGATCGTGGTGAGCCACGACCGCTGGCTCCTCGACCGCGTGGTCTCCCGCATCCTCGAGATCGACCAGGGTCGGCTCCGCGAGTACCCCGGCAACTACCACGACTTCCTCGCCCTGCGGCAGGAGCGGATGCTCACCCAGTCGCGGAACTACGAGAAGCAGCTCGACCGGATCCGCGCCGAGGAGCAGTTCATCGCCCGCTACAAGGCGGGGCAGCGGGCGAAGCAGGCCCGCGGCCGCGAGACCCGCCTCGAGCGCTTCAAGCGCGACGAGCTCGGCGAGCGCCCGCTCGAGCAGGAGGTGATGAACCTGCTGCTTCCCAAGGCGCCGCGGGTCGGCGACTTCATCCTCGCCGCCGAGCACCTCGCGAAGTCCTACGACGAGCGCCGGCTCTTCGGCGACCTGACCTTCTCGATCAAGCCGGGCGACCGCATCGGGATCATCGGGCCCAACGGCGCCGGCAAGACCACGCTCCTCAAGGTGCTGCTCGGCGAGATCGAGCCGGAGGAGGGCGAGCTCAAGCGGAGCCCTCGGCTGAGCGTCGGCTGGTTCCGCCAGACGCAGGACCATCTCGACCTGAGCCTTCCGGTCTACCGCTACCTTCAGACGGTGATCCTCTCCCTCGACGGCTCCGCGAAGGCGTCCGAGCAGCAGGCGCGGAACCTCGCGGGCGCGTTCCTCTTCTCGGGCGACGACCAGGAGAAGTGCCTGGTGGACCTCTCGGGCGGCGAGCGGGCGCGGGCGGTGCTCGCGGGGCTCGTCTCCGCGGCGCACAACCTGATCGTCCTCGACGAGCCGAGCAACCACCTCGACATCCCCTCGGCGGAGCGCCTCGAGCACGCGATCACCGAATACGGGAAGCAGGCGTCGGGCGCGATGCTCCTCATCAGCCACGACCGCGCGCTCCTCGAGGCGACCTGCGACCGGCTGATCGTCCTCGACGGCGAGGGCGGCGCGACCGAGTTCGCGGGGCGCTACTCCGAGTGGCAGGCGCGGCAGGAGGCGCTCGAGGCGGACGCCGCCCGCGCCGCCTCCAAGGCGACCGAGCCGCGACCTGCCGCGGCGAAGGGTCCGAGCGTGAGGTCGACCGGGGGCGGGGAGAAGCCGGCGAAGGCGCAGACCGCGAAGCCCGGCGGCGCGAGGGGCGGGACCGCGACCGCCTCCGGCGGCGACTCGCTCGCGCGGATGACGACCGCGCAGCTCGAGAAGGAGATCGAGTCGCTCGAGCGGACGATCCGCGAGATCGACACGCAGCTCCTCGATCCCAAGGTCTACGGCGACGCCCGGAAGGCGAAGGACCTCGCGCAGAAGCGCGAGCACGCCGCCGGTCGCCTCGAGCCGCTCGAGTTCGAGTGGTCCCGCCGCGCCGGCGGCGAGTGAGACCCGCGGTCGTCCCCCGACCTCGCCTCGTCGAGCGCCGGGGGCAGCGTTCTCGGATCCGCCGCGCGACGCTTCCTCCTCTTCGGGGTCTCCCGACCTCATGGACCCCGGGGGATCGGTCGATAACCGCCCTGTCCCCGACCGCCCGTCGGTCGCCGTCCTGAATCCCGAGAGCCGCCCGATGCCCCGCAACATCCCCGTCGGAAACGGAGAGCTCCTCGTCACCTTCGACGACCTCTACCGGATCCGAGACCTCTATTGGCCGCACGTCGGGATGCCCAACCACACCTGCGGGCACGTGCAGCGCTTCGGCGTGTGGGTCGACGGCGAGTTCGCGTGGGTCGAGAGCGGCGAGTGGACGCGGAGCCTCCGCTACAAGCCGGACACCCTCGTCACCGAGGTCAGGCTCCGCAACGACCGCCTCGGGCTCGAGCTCGTCTGCCAGGATGCGGTCGACTACTGGAGCCCGGTCTACTTCCGGAAGATCACCGCGACCGACCTGCGGCAGCGACCGCGGGAGATCCGCCTCTTCTTCCACCACGACATCTCGGTCAACGAGAGTCCGGTCGGCGACACGGTGAACTGGGACCCGACGACCGAGGGGCTCATCCACTACAAGAACGATTGCTACCTGCTGATCAACGGCTTCGACGGCCGCAGCTACGGCATCGACACCTGGGCGACCGGCGCGAAGCGCATCGGCGATGCCGAGGGCACCTGGCGCGACGCCGAGGACGGCATGCTGAGCCAGAACGCGATCGCGCAGGGCTCGGTCGACTCGACGATCGGCCTCAAGATCTCGCTGCGCCCGGGCGGCACGACCTCGGCGTTCTACTGGATCGCGGTGGGCCGCACCTACGCCTCCGTCGTCGAGCTCAACCGCAAGGTCCACGAGAAGAGCCCGCAGCGGATGATGGACCGCACCGAGGCGTACTGGCGCTGGTGGTCGTGCAAGGAGCCGATCGACTTCACCCCGCTGCCCGAGCCGATCCGCGACCTCTACACGCGGAGCGCCCTGATCGTCCGCACCCAGATCGACAACGCCGGGGCGATCCTCGCCGCGAACGACTCGGACATCACCCACTTCGCCGGGGACACCTACTCCTACTGCTGGCCTCGCGACGGCGCGCTCGTCGCGCGGGCGCTCGTCCTCGCCGGGCAGGGCGACCTCAGCCGGCAGTTCTTCGGGTTCTGCGAGCGGGCGCTCGCGAAGACCCCCTACTTCCTGCACAAGTACAACCCAAGCGCCACCCTCGCCTCGAGCTGGCATCCCTGGGCGATCGACGGTCGGCAGATCCTGCCGATCCAGCAGGACGAGACCTCGCTCGTGATCTGGGCGCTCCGGCGCCACTTCGAGGTCTTCCGCGACGTCGAGTTCGCCAAGGGCGTCTACAACCGCCTCGTCGTCGAGCCGGCGACGTGGATCCTCGACTACCGCGACCACAACGGCCTGCCGCTCCCGAGCTGGGACCTGTGGGAGGAGCGGCGCGGCATCCACCTCTTCACCGTCGCGACGACGATCGGCGCGCTGCAGGCGGCGGCGGCGTTCTGCCACGACATGGGCGCGTTCGACCGCGCCGCGGAGTTCTCCGAGGGCGCCGAGCGCATGAAGGGCGCGATGCTGCGGCATCTCTGGCAGCCGGAGCTCAAGCGCTTCGCCCGCATGGCGACGCCGCTCGAGGATGGCTCCTACCGCCTCGACATGACCCTCGACGCCTCGGCGTACGGGCTCTTCGCCTTCGGGGCGCTTCCCGCCGACGACCCTCGCGTCGTCTCGCACATGGAGGCGCTGCGGGAGCGGCTCTGGGTCAAGACCTCGATCGGCGGCGTCGCCCGCTACGAGAACGACTACTACCACCAGGTCGAGCAACAGAACCTCAAGGACGTCCCGGGCAACCCGTGGATCATCTGCACGCTCTGGCTCGCCGAGTGGGAGATCGCGAAGGCGAGCTCCGTCGAGGAGCTCCAGCAGGCGGTCAAGTACCTCGAGTGGACGCAGGCGCGGGCGCTCCCCTCGGGCGTCCTCGCGGAGCAGGTCAATCCCTTCGATGGTCGCCCGATCTCGGTCAGCCCGCTGACCTGGTCGCACGCGACGGTCATGTCGGTGGTGGTCCAGTACCTCCTCAAGCACGCGGAACTGACCGGACGCAGCTCCGGCTGCCTCGCGGAGCTGGCGATCGCCCGGTCCCGGACGCGACGGAGCTGAGGACGCGCCCGGCGTCGGGATTGATCCTCGGTCCATGACGCGGGCGATCAGCGCCCGCTTCCGCGAATGAGTCCGGATCTGGATCTCGATCTGGGTCTGAATCTACGGACCCTCGACTCCGAACTATGCCCCCGATGCGTCGGGATGACCTCCACGCCGCCGAGACCCTCGACTCCGTCGCGAAGGCGATCGGCGAGTGGACCCTCGCGCTCATGTCCGAGCGGGACCCCTCCTTCGCCGCGCGGCTCGAGGGCGACGCCCGCCGGCTCTGGCGGGGAGAGCTCAAGAACCGCCTCGACCATCTCGCCGAGGCGGTCGCCTGCCGCTGCCCCGAGCTCCTCGCCCGAAACGTCCAGTGGAGCCGCGAGGCGTTCGAGTCGAGGGGACTGCCGCTCGAGGACCTCCGCGCGAGCCTCGAGGCGATGCGGACGGTCCTCCTCGAGCAGCTTCCGGCGCCGATCGCGAAGACCGCCGCGGAGCTCGTGGACGCGGGGCTCGCGCGGCTGCACGCCCCTGCCGCCGGTCGCGCGGACCGCGCCGCGAACGAGCGTCAGGAGCCGCTCGCCGGCGACGATCCGGACGTGATCGCGGCGCGGCTCTACCTGCTCCACATGCTCGACCGCGAGCAGGAGAAGGCGTCGGAGATCGTCCTCGACCTCCAGTCCCGCGGGCGCGGCACCGTCGAGATCTACGAGAAGGTCCTCGCCCCGGCGCTCGCCGAGGTCGGTCGCATGTGGCACCTCCGCGAGGCGTCGGTCGCCGACGAGCACTTCTCGACCGCGGGCACGCGGCTCGTGATGGCGGAGCTCCGCCAGCACGCCCACCGCGAGGCGCCCTGCGGTCGAAGCGTGCTCTGCACCGCGGTGGGCGGCGACCTCCACGACCTCGGGATCCGCATGGTCGCCGACGTCTTCGAGTTCGCCGGCTGGCATGCCGAGTGCCTCGGCGCGGACATGCCCGCGGAGGAGGTGGCGGTTGCCCTCGAGTCGCGGGTGACCGGGCGCTTCGACCTGCTCGCGGTCGCCGCGAACACCACCCTCGGGCTCCGCCCGATGGCGCGGCTCGTCGAGACGGTGCGGCGCTCCCGCGCCGGCAACGGAATCAAGATCCTCGTCGGCGGACTTCCCTTCCGGCTTGCCCCCGAGCTCGCCGAGGCGGTCGGTGCCGACGGCGTCGCCCGGACCGCGAGCGAGGCGGTGCGGCTCGCCGATCGGCTGCTCGCGGCGTCCCCCGCGGCATCGCCGCGATCCTGACGATCCGATCCTCGCGGACGCGGCCCTGCCCCCTGGTCCTTCAGCGGAGGCGTCGATCGAGGCGGCGCCGCTCGGCGATCGTGCGGATCGCCGCCGCGGCGTCATGATGCTCGCCGTGCCGGGGCGGCGCGAGCGGTCGCGGTCACCCCGGCGCGTGGAGACCGATCATGGAAGCCCTCACCGCCGTCGCCGTCGCCAGCCTCATCCGTTCGATCCAGGAGATCTCCGCGGAGCTCAAGCGGATCAACGAGCAGCTCAAGTCGCTCGAGCGGACCATCGAGAAGACGCGGAAGTAGTCGCGGGAGGAAGTTCCGCCCGCGGCGATCGCGAGGTCCGAGCAAGAGCGTCGCCCACCGAGGACGCCGCCGCGAGGTCGTCGCGGCGGCGCGGAGGATGCAGGGTCGCTCGGGGCGGGGGCTCGGGCGACCTCGTCGCGTGTTGCCCGCCGTCCGTCGCTCGCCGCTAGTCGCGCCGGCCGAACAGCATCGCGACGCGGAAGACCATCTTGAGCGCCTCCATGTAGACCCACGCGAGGGTCACGATGAGCCCGAACGCCGCGTACCACTCCATCGACTTGGGGCTGCCCGCGGCGACGATCTCCTCGACCTGCCGGAAGTCCACGATGAACCAGAGCGACGCGATGATCAGGATGAAGGCGTTGAGACCGAGCCCGATCAGCGCCGCGCTGCCCCCTTCCATCGCCGAGGAGAGGGAGAGGAAGGGCATCGCGACGCCGAAGAGCGAGAGCACGAAGCTGACGAGGTAGGTCACGAAGATGCCCGCGGTCGCGACCCAGAGGATCCGAGTGAAGGTCTCGCCGCCCCGCAGCACGCCGAGCGAGTAGAGGGTCAGCATGGTGAGCAGGATGGCGATCGTCACCACGAACGCCTGCAGCGCGATGCCGCCGGGCACCTGAATTCCCTGCTGTGCGAGGATGTTCTGGAAGAGCATGCTCACCGCGCCGAGGAGGAAGCCCTCGACGATCGCGTAGATCGGTCCGAGCCACATCGCCCGCGCCGGGTTCCCCCGCAGGGCGAAGAAGATCCCGAGCACCACGACGAGCGCCGTGATGTTCGCGATCCAGAGCGCCCCCGGGAACGCCGAGGTGACCTGCCAGCCGACGAAGCCGGAGGCGGTCGCCATGAGCGCCATGAGGATCGTCTTGTTGACCACGCCCTGGACGGTCGCGGTCTGGGCGCGACCCGACGCGAGCCCTCCGGTCTGGAAGACGTTCGGCAGGTCGTCGCCGGCGAGGACGGGATTGGTCGACTGCAGGTTCATGGGGAGTTCCTCCGTGAGGCGGGAGCGTCTCGAGAAGCCAGCGCCCTCCAAGTGGGCGTGCGGGCGCGGCGGATGGTAGGAATCGGACTTGCCGAGGTCATCCCTGCAGCCGAGGTCGATCGCGACCGCGGCGATCGCCGCGGGAGACTCGACGCGGGGCGGTCGCGCTCACCCGCCGCCCGACGCTGCGGCGTCCCTCGCCGCCGGCTCCGCCGCCACCGCGAGACGGTCGATGACCTTCACCCGGAGCGACGCGAGCCGGTCGCCGTCGGCGGCGACCTCCTCGGCATCCTTCGAGAGGTCCGCCGCCTTGAGCTGCGCCGAGACCTCGTCGAGGAGCGCGTCCGCGTAGCCGAGCGCCTCGACCTGCGTCAGCAGCACCCGCCGCTCGAAGGCGTCGCCCGAGGAGAAGAGGAGCTCCCGCGTCGTCGCGCCCTTGATCGCCGACCGCACCCGGACCTCGGGCGCGGGAAGTCCCGTCGCGTCGAGCGGGATCGAGCTTGCCTTGGCGATCGTCTCGAGCCGCGACGCCGCCTCGCCGCAGGTCGTGGCGATCTCGCGGAGGAGCCCGGCGGTCGCCTCGCTCGGCGACTTGATCGCGAGGATGCCGTCCACGCCGGCGTTGTCGGAGAGGACCCGCCACGCGAGGGACATCGCCTGCGATCGCTCGTCGATGGTGCCGCGGATCGCGGGCGGTCGCGTCCCGCAGCCGAGGAGGCTCGACGTCGAGCCCGCCGCCGCGGCGGCGAATAGGACCGCCCAGCTGACGCCCCGCCTCGCCCGACCTGCCCCGGTCACAGCACCTCCGCCGCGAGGCTCGCGAGGTCGCTCCGCTCGGTCTTCGCGAGCGTGACGTGCCCGGCGAGCCGGTAGCCGCGCATGCGGTCGATCAGGTGGGTCAGCCCGTTGCTCGAGGCGTCGAGGTAGGGGTGATCGATCTGCCCGATGTCGCCGCAGAGGACGATCTTCGTGCCGTCGCCGACGCGGGAGACGATCGTCTTCACCTCGTGGGGCGAGAGGTTCTGCGCCTCGTCGACCACCATGAACTGGTGCGGGATGCTCCGCCCGCGGATGTAGGTGAGCGGCTCCATCACCAGCTTGCCGGTCGCCATCAGCTGGTCGAGCCGCTGCTCGACCGAGCGGCTCTCCGCGTCCTCGCGGCCGCCGCCGCGGGTCGAGAGCAGGTAGGTGACGTTGTCGAAGATCGGCTGCATCCAGAGCGAGAGCTTCTCGTCCTTGTCGCCGGGCAGGAAGCCGATGTCGCGCCCGAGCGGCATGATCGGCCGCGCCGCGAGCAGCTTCTCGAAGCGCTCCTCGCGGATCGTCTTCTGCAGGCCCGCCGCGAGGGCGAGCAGCGTCTTGCCCGTGCCCGCGGGACCGATCATCGAGACGAGCTTCACGTCGTCGTCGAGGAGGAGGTCGAGCGCCATCGTCTGCTGGACGTTCCGCGCCATCACGCCGAAGACCGGCTTGCGCGGCCCGGTCACCGGGATCAGCCGACCGGTGTCGGAGAGGAACCGCGCAAGCCCCGCGTGCGAGGCATCCTCCCGGTCCTGCAGCACCACGTACTCGTTCGGCACCGCCTCGAGCCGCCCCGGCTCGTCGCCGCGCCGCGAGGAGACCGGCAGGTCGGCGAACCGCTCGAAGGGAAGCTGCCGCTCGGTGTAGAGCTCGTCGATCAGGGCGCCCGGGGCGAGGACCTCGACGTAGCCGGTCCGCAGCCACTGGGCATCGACGCGGTCCGCCTCGAAGTCCTCCGCGGGGATGCCGAGGGCGTCGCACTTGACCCGGGCGTTGATGTCCTTCGAGATGAAGATGGTCCGCTTGCCCTGGCGATGCAGCGCGTGGGCGACGCCGAGGATGCGGTTGTCGGACTGGTCGAGGTCGAGGGCGAAGGGCGAGGAGAGGTCGCAGCGGTCGATGCGGATCGAGCCGCCCTGCTCGTTCCAGGTGATCCCCTCGAAGAGCCGCCCCTTCTCCCGAAGCCCGTCGAGGCTGCGGATCACCTGCCGCGCGTTGCGGCCGGTCTCGTCGTTGTTCTTCTTGAAGCCGTCGAGCTCCTCGATCACCGTGAGGGGGATCACCACCTCGTGCTCGGCGAACTTGAAGATCGACTGCGGGTTGTGCAGCAGGACGTTGGTGTCGAGGACGAAGTGCTTGCGGACGCCTGCCGACGCCGCCCGGGCGGGGGTCGAGCCCTCGGAGGTCTCGACGGACGCGTGATGCTTCGTCAAGGGACGCTGGTTCCTTCCTGGGCGTGGACCAACCCGAACGCGGCGGGTCCGACGGACCTCCTGTCCGATCGACGCGACGCGAGGTCGATGCTAGCAACGCGGGCGGTCGATCGCGCGGGGTCGCGGGCTCCGCGGGCGCGGACTTCGCGGATCGTGAACGAGGCGTGCGAGGCCCGCCCGCGGGGGTCGCCTACCGCTCGCGGCTCGCGACCGGCGCGGGGCTCGGCGCGTCGGGCGCCGCGTCGATCTCGACGACCCGCGAGGGCGCGGGCAGCGTGCGCTCGAACGCGCGGCGGTTCCGGTAGATCCCCCACAGCTTGGTCGTCGCGACGACGGCGTCCATGAAGCGGACCTTGGAGCCGGCGACCTCGGTCCACGAGGTCACCGGGACCTCGAGGAAGACCTCCGCCGGATCGGCGACCCCGCGGGCGCGGACGTGGTTCGCGATCCGCTGGATGAGCTCCATGTCGAAGACCCACCGCGAGGAGTAGGGGCTCGCGACCGCGGCGCGAAGCGCCGGGGAGCTCCGCATCAGCTTCGCCCCGCACTGGGTGTCGTGCACCGGAAGGTCGAGGGCGAGCGCCGCGAGGTTCGCGACCGCCCGCGCCGCATAGTGGCGCCCGGCGTGACGGCGGACGCTCCGCCCGAGCATCTGCACCCGCGAGCCCATCGCCATCTCGAGGCGGGGGTTCGCCTTGAGCGGCTCGAGCAGCCGGAGGAGGTCGTCGAGCGGCGTCGCGAGGTCGGCGTCGAAGAAGCCGACGAACTCCGCCCCCTCGGCGATCGCCGCGAGCATGCCCCGCCGCACCGCCTCCGCCTTGCCTTGGTTCGCCTCGAGCCGCAGCAGCGACGCCCGCTCGGCGCCGACGCGGGCGACGATCGCCTCGATCACGCCCGCGGTGCCGTCGCGCGAGCCGTCATCGACGAACCGGAAGTGCCATCCCGGATGCGCCTCGAGCCACGCCGCGAACGCCGCGGCGGGCAGCCGCTTCTCCTCGTTGAAGCACGGCACCACCACCTCGATGCGGCGGGGGCGTGTCTCGGGAGGGTTCGGGCGCATGGGGAAGGATGCCTCAGGGAGCCGCGGGGGCGACCCGCTCGAGGACGAGGATACGCATTCGCCGCCCGTCCTTGTTGATGTGGATCATCGGGACGCTGCCGACCTCGACGAGCCCGAGGTCCCCCGCCGACTCCTCGAGCGCCGCGAGATGATCGGTGGTGGTCACGAGGAAGGCGGTCGAGGGCTCCCGCGCCCACGCGGCGACCTCCGCCGGATCCTTGGGGAGGTCGAGGATCGGATTCTCGACCGGTCGATCGAGGTAGTAGTAGAGACCTGGCTCCCGGTAGCCGTGCACGTGGACCGCCGTCGCGTCGGCGAGGCGAGGTCGCAGGATCGCCGCGATCTCGGGTCCCGGCTTGATGAGCCGATCGAGTGGTCCGACGCCCATCACCACCGCGACGACGATGAGGACCGGCGTGCTCGCGAGGAGGAGCGCATTGACCGAGGCGATCCGCTCGCGGAGCTGCCACGCCGCGGCGAGGAGTCCCACGCCACCGACGAGCACCGCCGCGATCGAGGCAGACGCGATCGCCGCGGCGCCACCCGCCACGACTCCTGCGGCGGCGATCGCGGCGGCGGCGAGGATCGCCACCGTGCCGTGGAAGAACGCCCCGCCGCGGAGCCAGTCACGGTCCTTCGCGGAGAGCCGACCCTCGCGGTACGCCGCGAGCGCCGCCGCCGCGAGGATCGCCAGCGGAGGAAACACCGGCAGGATGTAGTGCGGCAGCTTCGTCGCCGCGAGGCTGAACATCACGAAGGGCGGGACGATCCAACCCCAGAGCACCGCCCGCCCGCGGACGCTGCCGAGATGCCGCCGCACCAGCGCCGACGCGCCCGCGGGCAGATGGATGATCCATGGGAAGAGCCCGGCGATGACGATGGGCACGTAGACCGGCAGCGTCAGCAGGTAGCCGAGCGGACCGCTGCCGCCGTGACCCTCCATCGGGCGAAGCGCCCGCCCGATGACGTGCACCATGAGACCGGTCTGCGCCATCTCGCCGCCGGTCGCGCGGTTCGCGGGGATCGCCCAAGCGAGGAAGATGGCGAGGCCAAGCAGCGTCGCGACGATCGTCCCGAGGAAGGGTCGCCAGCCCGCCCAGACCTCGCGGCGCCCGAGGATCACCGCGACGAGGAACATCGGAAGCAGCACCGCCGGACCAAGCGGGAACTTGGTCAGCATCGAGCCGCCCATCGAGATCGTCATCGGGATCCACGCCCACCACCACGAGCTCGGTCGCGCGACCTGCTCGACGAACGCCCACGCGCCGAGGGTGATGAAGAAGAGGAGCACCATGTCGAGCATGGCGGAGGAGCCGAGGATGAACGGAAGCGCCGCGCCCATGAACATCGCGGTCGCCCACCGTCCGACCTCGCGGTCGAGGAGGCGCCGGGCGACGAGGCCGGTGAGGAGCCCCGTCGCGAGGAGCGCGACGACCGAGATCAGCCGGGCGGCGAACTCGCCCTCGCCGAGGACCCGCATCACCGACGCCATGAGCCAGTAGGTCATCGGGGGCTTGTGGGCGAAGGTCTGCCCGTTGACCTGCGGCACCAGCCAGTCCCCCGAGTGGAGCATCTCGACGGCGGTGCGGGCGTAGTTGGTCTCGTCGCGGTCGAAGAGCCGGGTCGAGGCGGCGACGACGAGCGCCGCCGCGACGAGGAGCCACGGGCTCGCCGCGAGCAGGAAGGAGACGAGCCGCCCGCCGGTCTCGCCCCGCCTCTGGAAGGGCTCGGGCTCGGTCTGGGGGCGTGCGTCGGGAGGGGTCATCGCTCGATCGCCCGGCGCCGTCGCGCGGGGTCCGTGGATCCATCCAAGGGGTCCGCCGACTTCCTCTGGAGTCGAGCGGCGGAGTCTACCTGCCTCGGGCGCCCGCATCCCGCAGCGCCGTGCGTCGAACCCGCCGCGGGTGCGCCCCGCCGCGCGTACGCTCTCCGCCGCATGTTCCGAAGCCTCCGCGAGTTCCTCGGTGCCCTCGAGTCCGCGGGCGAGCTCGTGCGCGTGCGGGAGGAGGTCTCGCCGATCCTCGAGGCGACCGAGATCGTCGACCGCATGTCGAAGAGTCCCTGCCCGCGCCCGAGCGCGGCGGCGCAGCGCTTCGACCCGCTCCACGCGCACCTCGGCGGTCGCGCGATCCTCTTCGAGAAGGTCGCGGGCTGCGACCTGCCGCTCGCGATGAACGTCTACGGCTCCTACTCGCGCGTCGAGATGGCGCTCGGCTGCGGCGGCGTGGGAGGAGCTCATGGACGTCACGCGGGAGGTCTCGAGGCGATCGCGTCGCGAATCGCCGGACTCACCCGACCGCAGCCGCCGCGCTCGCTCGGCGAGGCGATCGCCCGCGCGAGGCAGTTCCTGCCGCTCCTTCGCATCGGTCCGCGGCTCGTGCGGCGCGCCGCGTGCCAGGAGGTGGTGCGGCTTGGCTCCCGCGGCGAGGTCGACCTGCGCCGCCTGCCCTTCGTCAAGTGCTGGCCGCTCGACGGCGATCCCGCCGCGGTCGGATTCGGGATCTCCGCGCAGGACTCCGGCACCGCCGCGGGCGAGGGTCGCTACCTCACCTTCGGCGGCATGCACACCGTCCACGCCGACGACCGCGACGATCCCCGCCCCGCGAGCCACAACATCGGGATGTACCGGGCGCAGCTCGTCGACCGCACCCGCCTCGCGATGCACTGGCACATGCATCACGACGGAGCCAATCACTGGCGGAGCTGGAAGAAGCTCGGTCGCCCGATGCCGATCGCGATCGCCCTCGGCGGCGAGGGCGTGATGCCCTACGCGGCGACCGCGCCGCTGCCGCCGGGTCTCAGCGAGCTCCTCATGGCGGGCTTCCTGAACGGCCGAGGCATTCCCTTGGTCCGCTGCAGGACCGTGCCGATCCGGGTGCCGGCGAACAGCGAGATCGTGATCGAGGGCTTCGTCTCGACCGACTGCGGCATGATCGGCTTCGATCCGCGCCACGACGGCGCGCTCGGTCCCGGCGCGGTCTTCGAGGGTCCCTTCGGCGACCACACCGGCTTCTACTCGCTGCCCGACCGCTACCCGATCGTCGAGGTCACCGCGGTGACGCATCGGCGCGACGCGGTCTTCCCCGCGACGCTCGTGGGGCTCCCGCCGCAGGAGGACTACTACCTCGGCAAGGCGACGGAGCGGATCTTCCTGCCGCTGCTCAAGGTGCTCATCCCGGACATCGAGGACTACCACCTCCCCCGCTTCGGCTGCTTCCACAACGCGGCGTTCGTCCGGATCCGCAAGCACTACCCGCTGCAGGCGCGACGGGTGATGCACGCGGTCTGGGGCGCCGGGCAGATGGCATGGACGAAGTCGATCGTCGTCGTGGACGACTCGGTCGACGTGCACGACGAGCACGCGGTGCTGCGGGCGATCGCCGCGAACTGCGACTTCCGCCGCGACCTCGAGCGGGTGCGGGGTCCCCTCGACATCCTCGACCACGCGGCGCCCTTCCTCGGGGCGGGCGGCAAGATCGGCTTCGACGCGACCCGCCGCTCGAGGGGCGAGGAAGGCCCGCTCGGCACGATCGATCCGCCAGCGATGCCCGAGTCGCGGGCGGTCGCCGACGCCGCGGCGCGGCTCGCGTCCCTTCACGGGCACGCCGGCATCGCCGCGACCTCGCTTCCTCCCGAGGGCGTCGGCGCCGTCGCGGCGATCTCCCTCGCGCCGGGCGGGGACGCCGACGCGGCGCTCGAGCTCGCCCGCGCCTCGCTCGGCGAGCTCCCGGCGGCTCGATGGATCATCGCGGTCGACGAGCCGCTTCCGATCGACCGCCTCGAGCCGATCCTCTTCATGCTCCTGAGCAACGCCGATCCGGAGCGGGACATGATCCTCCGCGGTCGGCACCTCCTCTGCGACGCGACGCGGAAGCTGCCGGGCGCGCGGCGCGACCTGCCGGTCCGCGACTACCCGCCGCTCGTCGCGATGGATCCCGAGGTCGCGGCGCGGGTCGAGTCGCGCTTCGCGGCGTCCCTCGGGCTCGCGCCGGCGCGGATGTTCCCCTCGGGCGGGGTCACGCGATGAGTCCGGACGACCTCCCGCCGCCGCGCGACGCATCCGGCGGACCCGCGCCCGACGACTCGATCCCCGCCTCCGCCCGGTGGATCCATCGGGTCCTCCTGCTCGGGCTCGTCGCGGTCTACTTCTTCCTCTCCTACTGCATCCTTCGCGCGCTCCTCGGCAGCGTCGGCGGGTCCTTCGGGACGATCGCGAAGGCGCTCCTCGCGACCGCGGCGATGGGCGCCTTCATCGTGTGGGCGGTGCCGCTCGCCGAGGTGCCGCAGATCGTCTTCCGCCACCTCCTGCCGCAGCGTCGCGCCCGCCGCGGTCGCTGCCCGCACTGCGGCTACGACCGACGCGATCGCGCGTGCCCCGAGTGCGGCTTCGCGGGCGCAGCCCCCGGGCCGTGGCAGCTCGGCTGGAGCACGGTGCGACGATTCGGCGTGGTGCTCCTCGTCGGGTTCCTCCTCGGCGCCGTGACGGGCGAGGTCTGGACCTCGCTCGACGAGCGCCGCTTCGCCGCGGAGTCGGTCGGTCGCCCGGCGCACGTCCGCCCGCGGGCGTGGCCCGCCGACTTCGCGAACCTCGCGTGGGATCCCCGCACCGGCGTCTCCGCGGTCGATCCGTTCCAGTCGCCAAGGATCGAGGGCTGGCGACCGAAGGATCGGTCGTCGCCTCCGTCGGCACCGGTCGCGGAAGGCTCCGCCGCGGCATCATCGCGCGGCGACTCGGGTCCCTGACGATCCGCCATGCCGGGCGTCATCCGGGTGGCATTGATCCAACATAAGTTCCACGGCTCGGTCCTCGTCGAGGACTAATGTTCTTCCTGATGTTGACAACCGATCCGACGTCGTTATCTTCCCACCTTCTTCCGGAGCAGGTCACGCGACCTGCTCCTTGTCATTGATGGGTGCGGTTTTGCGGCACGTTCGTCGCCGCAGGATCGGCCCGCCCTTGGAGACCCTGCCGATGGCCCGTCCTCCGAAGCTCGCCAACGCCTCGCTCGAGGCGCTCACCGCCGAGATCCACCGCCGCCGCCGCGCGCTGCCCAAGCTCGAGGCGAGGGCAAGCGCCCTGCGGGAACAGCTCGCGGAGGTCGAGGCGGAGATCGCGTCGCTCGGCGGCATCGCCGGCGCAGGTCGAGGGGGTCGTCGCGGTCGGGCGGGCGGCGGTCGCCGCGGTCGCGGTCGGCGCGGCGGCAACCTCGCCTCCGACGTCGCGAAGGTGCTCGGCGACAAGCCGATGGGCCCGAAGCAGATCGCGGACGCGATCGTCGCCGCGAAGCTGCGTGCCCCCGCGAAGACCCTCGCGATCCAGGTCTCGCAGGTCCTCGCGAAGAACAAGTCGATGTTCGCGCGGCAGGGTCGCGGTCAGTGGACGAGGAAGGGCTGATCGCCCCTCCGCTCCCTCGGGCTACCTCGCCGCGAGGGGGACCTGCTTCGCGGTGATGTCGACCGGGGCGAAGGTGGTCGCGGGCTCGATGATCCGAAGCCCCGGCGCCGAGAAGTCGATCCTCGTCAGTTCGATCAGTTCGATCTGGTCGATCAGTTCGATCTGGTCGGTCAGTTCGATCGGCAGGCCCGGCTCAGCGCACGGAAGCGAGCCCGCATCCCACGGCGGACGTCCATCGACGACGGACCGGCGCATCGTCAGCCCGGACCGCCGCCCTCCGGCTTGAGGAAGAGGTAGTAGAGCCTCCCCTCGGCGTACTGCCCGCCCGCGAGGATCTCGGCGCTCGGACCGATCCCCATGAAGAGGTCGCAGCGACCGGGCGCCTGGATCGCGCCACCGGTGTCCTGATCCATCATGAACCGCTGGAGCGGCGCGCCTTGCTCGCCTCCGCCGCGGGTGTCGACCATGGCGACGCAGCCCGGCGGATAGACCTTCTTGTCGGTGGCGATCGATGCCCGCGGCGTGACCCGCACGCCGAGCGAGCCGGCGGGCCAGGTCTTGCCGTCGTAGTCGGCGAAGAAGACGAAGCTCTCGTTGCGGTTGATCAGCCGCTCGACCTCCGCGGGGTTCTCGCGGTAGACGCGGCGGATCTCCGCGAGGCTCAGTCGATTCGGCTCGATGAGTCCCGCCTCGACCATCGCCTTGCCGAGCCCGAAGTAGGGTCGTTCGGTCTTGCCCGCGTAGCCGATGTGGCGGATCGAGCCATCGGGCATCCGCAGCTTCGCGGAGCCGTTCACCTGCACGATGTAGGCGTCGAGCGCCGTCTTCATCCAGTAGAGCTCGAGCCCGTCGAGCAGCCCGCTCGCGACGATCTCCGACCGGGGCGGCCAGGGAACCACCTTGCCGTCCGCGTCGCGGCGACCGAGCGGCGTCCCGTCGTCCGCGGTCACCAGCGATGCCGGGCGGCGATAGATCGGCGAGGAGAACTGCGCCGTGCGCACGGGGCTCGCCTCGAACTCCGGCGCGAAGTAGCCCGTGAAGAGGACCGTGCCGGAGCCATCCCAGCCGATCGACTCGTAGACGTCGAAGCGGCGGCGGACCTCCTCCACGAACTCCGCGGCGGTGCCCGAGGACTGCAGGAGCTGCCGGAACGCCTCGACCGACGCCTTCGCCTCGGCGTGCGAGATCTCGTCGTCGCCGTCCCAGCGCTCGACGCGATAGGGATAGCGCTGCTTGCTCGAGGGAACCGAGAACCAGCGGAGGCTCTCGTCGAGGCTCGCGGTGAGCCCGGCGTCGCGGCTGCGCCACGCCGTGGCGAGGTCGGGCAGCTGATCCGGCGGCACGAGCCGCAGCGCCCGCGCGTTGGGATCCATCGGGCGCGAGTAGTCGGGCGCCGTCTTCGAGGCGCAGCCGGCGGCGGTCCAGACCACGGTCAGGGCGGCGACGACCACGACGCCCGCGGCGGATCGGCGGGCGGACGGCAGGCGGGCAGACGAAGGCATCGGCGCTGGCTCCTCCAAGGCGGCGGCGACCATCGGAGCGCCGGCACGCGGGCTCCGCGACGGCGGATCATCGGCTCGGAGCGGGTCGCTGCCCGAGATTCCCGGACGGAGGAGCGGTCGCCCGGATGTCGCGGCGTCGGGGCTCGCACGCGCGACGGCTACAATCGACCTCGTCGCCTCCTCGAGGAACCTCATGACCACCCTCCCCCTGCTCCCGATCGTCCTGGCGTCGGAGGTCACCTCCCTCGCCTTCATCCAGAACATCGGGATGCCGGGGCTGATCGTCATCCTCGTCGTGGCGCTTCTCATCTTCGGACGCCGCCTTCCGGAGGTCGCCCGCTCCATGGGCAAGAGCATCATGGAGTTCAAGAAGGGGCTCAAGGACGCCCAGACCGACATCGAGGACGAGGTGAAGCGCCCCGCGAAGAGCCCGCGGCAGTTGTCCGAGGACGCGACCCGCGAGGCGATGTCGAAGAACTCCGCCGAGGCGAGTCCCTACCGCACCGACGGGCAGGGCTGAGCGGAGCCGTGATCGGAGATCGTGCCGGGTCGGGCGTCGATCGCTCGGGCGAGGTCGGCTCGACGAGCCTCGGCTGACCGGTTCCCCCTCGCCGTGACGACCCCCCTGGAACCATCCCCGACGACGCGATCGACCGCCGGTCGTCCGCTCGGGGTGCGGCGCACCGTGCTCTGCGAGGCGACCGCGAGCTGGCAGGTCGCCCGCCCCGCGGAGGATCTCGCCCGCGAGATCGACGAGGTCCGCGACGCCGCAGGCGAGGTCTGGCGCGGCGAAGATCCCGTCGCGCGGCTCGATCGCTTCGCGCATCACGCCCGCTCTCGCGTGGCATTCGAGGAGGCGCGGCGTCGGCTCGTCTCGCTGCGTCGGCTCGTCCTCCTCGGTGCGGCGATCCTCGTCGCGCTCGCCGGCGCCGCCGCGGTCGCCGCGGTGCTGCCCTCCTCCCGGACGCAGCCGGTGAACGTGTTCTGGCTCCTCGGCGGCTTCCTCGCGACGCAGACCATGCTCCTCGTCGGATGGATCGTCGCGTTCCTCGTCCTGCCGGGAGTCCCGCCCTCGATCGCGGCGCCCTTGATCCGACTCCTCCGCTGGCTCGGCTCGCGCACCGCGGGAGCCGCGACCTCCCATCGCGACGCCCCCGGCGACGCGACCGCGATCCGCCTGCTCGGCGAGCGATGGTCACGGGTGCAGGCGCGAGGGCGGCTCGGTCGCTGGACGCTCGGCACCGTCTCGAACCTCCTCTGGACGGTCTTCAACCTCGCGGGGCTCCTGACCGCGGTCGCGCTCCTCTCGGCACGGCAGTACCAGTTCGCGTGGGAGTCGACGATCCTCACGCCGAGCGCCTACGTCCTCGTCACCGACGCGGTCGCGTCGCTGCCGAGGGCGATGGGCTTCCCGGCGCCCGACTCGACGCTCATCGACGCGAGCCGCTTCGATCCGGTCTCGCCGCAGGAGTTCCTCCCGCAGGGCGATGCCGAGCGCGCCGCGTGGAGCGGGCTCCTCGTCGGCTCGATCGTCGCGTACGCCCTCCTGCCGCGGGCGGTCCTCTTCCTCGTCTCCCTCGCCGGCATGCTGGTGGTCGGCGGGCGGGCGAGACCTGACTCCGCCGATCCGGCGGTCGCGCGGCTGCTTGCGGCGCTCGCGCCGACCTCGCGACGCGAGGGGGCGATCCCGCCCGATGCACCGCTGCCAGTCGTGGGCGCCGCGCGAGCGACCATCCCCCGCCCGGCGGGTCCGCCCGCGCTCGCGGGACTGGAGCTCGACCCGCCTGCCTCCGGGTGGCCGCCGGCGCTGGGACTCGCGATCGATGACCTCGGGCTCGTCGCGAGCCGCGAGGAGCGGCGAGCCTGCGCGACCCGCCTCGCCGCCGCGGGGACCTCGCCGGATCCGCTGGTCCTCGTCGCCGACCTCGTGGTCGTCCCCGACCGCGGCATGCGCGCCGCGATCGAGGAGATCGCCTCCGCCGCGGGCGGTCCGATCGTGGTGGTCCTCACCGGCGGCTCGCGCCTCCGCGCCCGGGAGTCGACCGCCGGCGCCGCGCATCGCCTCGACGACTGGCGGCGGCTGCTCGCGGACCCGAGCCTGCGGTCGCCCGGCATCGTCGAGGTCGATCTGGATCACCTGACCGCCGAGAGCCGCACGATCCTCCGCCGCGCGATCGAGGGCGCCGCCGCCGCGACCGGCTCGCCGCTCGTCGAGCTTTCCGCGGCGTTCTCCCTCATCCGAGGCGCCGCCTTGGAGTGGCGCGACGGAGAGCGCGCGGTCCGGACGCCGATGCCGCTCGAGGAGGCGGAGCTTCACCGCGCGATCGCCCGCCACTTCGAGTCGCGGAGTCCCGGTCGCCTGCCCTTCACGGCACCATCGCTCGACGACGCGGCGGGCTCGCTCCGCCGCGCCGCGGCGCGGGTCGAGGCGATGCTGCCGCCCGCGCTCCGCCTGCGACCGCGCTGGCTCGCCGCGGGCGCCGTCGCGGGCGCCTTGGGCTGCGTCGCCGCCGCGACGATGGTCGCCCCGATCGCGATCTCGGCGCTGCCGGCATGGTCGGCGATCGGCGCAGCGCTCGGGGGCGTGCTCTCGTCGCTTCGGCGCGGCGACGCCTCGGGATCGCCGGCACTCGAGCAGGAGTCGACGGTCGACCTCGCCCCCGCCACGAGCGCCGCCGCCGTGCAGGCGGTGCTGCTCGCCCACCAGGGTCGAGGCGAGCGCGACGTCGCCGAGGCGCTCGCGGCGGCGTTCGATCCGGATGGTCCCCCGCCGCTTCGAGACCCCGCGGCGGTCGCCCGCTTCCTCGACTCGATCATGACGCGCCTCTCGGCGCGCGGCGGGGAGCGTCGGTCATGACCCCGCTCCGTCTCGCCGTCGTCGGGCACACCAACACCGGGAAGACCTCGCTCCTCCGCACGCTCGCGCGGCGGCGGGACTTCGGCGACGTCTCGCCGAGCCCCGCGACCACGCGGCGGGTCGAGCCGCTCGCGCTCCTCGCGGGCGGCGAGGAGGTCGCGGTGCTCCTCGACACGCCCGGTCTCGAGGACTCGATCGGGCTCCTCGAGGCGATCGACGCGATGCGGCACGACCGCCGCGAGGATCCCCAGACCTCGATCGAGCGGTTCCTCGCCTCGGAGGAGGCGAGGCGGCGCTTCCCGCAGGAGGTGGCGGCGCTCGAGGCTGCACGGAGCGCCGACCTCCTGCTCGTGGTGATCGACGCCCGCGACCGCGTGCGACCGCGGCACCTCGACGAGCTCGAGGTCCTCCGCCGCTGCGGTCGCCCGGTCGTGCCGCTCCTCAACTTCGTCGCCGCGGAGGGCGCCGACGCCGAGGCATGGCGCGGCGGGCTCGCGCGACTCGGTCTTCATGCCGTCGCCTCCTTCGACGTGGTCGTCTACGACGCCGAGGACGAGGCAAGGCTCCTCGAGGCGGTGCGGACGCTCGCCCCCGACCACCGCGGGGCGATCGACCGGCTGCTCGAGGACCGCCGCGTCCGCCGCGACTCGATCCGGCGGGCGACCGCGGCGGCGCTCGGAGACCTCCTCGTCGACGCGGCGTCGCTCGTCGTCGAGGTGATGCCGGCGCCCCGCGGGGACCCGGCGATCCGGCGACGCCTCGAGGAGGACGCCGGCGAGGCGCTGCGGGAGCGGCTGCGGACCCTCGAGCGTCGGACGCACCTCGAGGTCCTCGCCCTCGCCGGCTTCGACGCCGCCGACGCGAAGGTCGCCGAGGCGGCGCTCGCCGACCTCTCGATCGGCATCGACCTCTTCTCGCCGGAGGCGCTGCGGGCGATGGGCTTCACCGCCGCGACCGGCGCCGCGGCGGGCGCCGCGACCGGCGCCGCGATCGACCTCGCGGTGGGCGGACTGAGCCTCGGCGCCGCCGCGGCGATCGGCGCGGTCATCGGCGGCACCCTCGGCGCCGCGGGTCGGCAGGCGCGACGGCTGCTGCTCCTTGCCCGCGGCGGACGCGAGGTCACCGCGGGCGACCCGACGCTCCTGCTTCTTCTTCGCCGCGCGATGACGCTCGTCCGCGGACTCGAGATCCGCGGTCATGCCGCGGTCGAGCCGCTCGCGGTCGGCACGACGCCGGGGAAGGATGCCTCTCGGCGCGAGGACGAGCGCCTCGCGGCGATCGTCATGCCGCTCCTCCGCGCCGCGCGATCGCGGCTTGGTCATCCCGCCGGGGAGGCGGGGACCTCGGCGTCACGCGAGGACCTTCGGCGCGAGGTCGCGCGGGCGATCGAGGACGCCCTGCGCCCGCGGTGAGGAGCGCAGGGCGTCCGTTGATCGTCAGCCGCCGAGGGCGAAGGAGATCACCGAGGTGGTGCCGTCCTTCGCCGTGATCTCGACCCACAGCATCGAGCCATCGGGAAGCGGCGAGGGCGCCTCGGCGTGGGTGTGCCAGTGCCCTTCCTCCTCGCCAGCCTTCGCCTTGACCGAGCCCGCGGCGTCCTGGGTCCCGATCCAGAACCGGACCGCCGACGCCTCGCCGAGTCCGCCGTCGATCCAGACGTCGATCGGCACGTCGCCGCCCGCGGTCACCTCGCCATCGCGGGACGCCTTCACCGTCGAGGCTCCGAGCGTCTGCTCGCCGAGCTCGACCGTCTCGCCGTGGTGATGGTCAGACGCTTGCTCCCCGGCATCGCCGTGATCGTGATCGTGATCGTGATCGTGGTCGTGGTCGTGGTCGTGGTCGTGATCGTGATCGTGCGAGCCCGACGTCGAGGCTGACTTCGGCTCGTCGCCTCCGCCGCAGCCGGAGGTGGCGCCGAGGAAGGCGAGGCTCGCCGAGGCGAGGAGCAAGGCGAGGGGGTTCGTGCGGTGCATGGAGGTTCTCCGAGAGGAACACGTGGATCCCCGGGCATCCGGGAGTTCGATCGCGGGGCGACGCTGCCCGCGCGGGGTGATCATCGCAGGATCGCCGGGCTTCGGTCATGCCGGCGTCACCTCCGGCTCGAGGAGGGCGATCGAGGTGCCGGCGCGGGCAAACGCCAGCGCGTAGCCGACCGGGACCACGAAGAGGTTGAGGAACGTCGAGGAGACGAGCCCGCCGAGGACGACGACGGCGAGCGGGGCGAGGAGCTCGCTTCCGGGCTCCCCCGCCGCGAGGGCGAGCGGCAGCAGCCCGAGCGCCGCGGTGAGCGCGGTCATCAGGATCGGCACGAGCCGCTCCATCGAGCCCTGCACCACCGCCTCGACGAGGCTGCGTCCCTCGTGCCGCTGCAGATGGTCGAAGTGGTTGACGAGGAGGATCCCGTTGCGGACCGCGATGCCGAAGAGCGTCACGAACCCGACGAGGCTCGCGATCGAAAGGACCGGCGCGACGTAGCGGTCGCCGCCGAGACCCATCAGCGACTGCACGTTCGCAAGGACCGACGGCGACTCGCTCACGAAGACCGCGACCACGCCGCCGATCAGCGCGAGCGGAAGATTGAGCATGACGAGGAGCGCCGTCCGCGAGCGTCCGGTCGTGAGCTGCAGCAGGAGGAACATCACGACCGCGACGACCGATCCCATCAGCAGGATCGTCCGCGCCGCCGACTGCTGCGCCTCGAACTGCCCGCCATACCGCACGGTGAATCCCGCCTCGGCGACGATCGGATCGACCTTCGCCCGCACCTCCGCGACGAGGTCGCCGAGGTTGTACCCCGCGGCGACGTTGACCGAGACCACCGCCTTGCGGCGGGCGTTCTCGCGGGCGATGAGGTTGCTCGTCATCTCCGGACCGAAGTCGGCGACGTCGCCGAGCCGGACCATCGCCCCATGCTCGCCCCGCAGGATCAGCTCGCCGAGCTGGTCGATCCGCGCCCGCTCCTCGTCGGCGAGCCGGACCACGAGGTCAAGGCGTCGGATGCCCTCGTTGATCTCCGCGACGGTCTCGCCGTGCAGCGCCTGGCGGACCTGCTCCGCCGCGGCGGCGGGCGTGAGCCCGGCCGCGGCAAGGTCCTCGGCGCGGTACCGGATCGGCACCGACGCCACCATGATCTCGCGGTTGGCGGCGACGTCTCGGGTGCCGGGAATCGACTGCAGCACCGACTCGATCCGCTTCGCGACCGCCCGAAGCCCGTCGAGGTCGTCGCCGTAGACGTCGATCGCGATCGCGGCGGGCGTTCCCGAGAGCAGGTGCGACATGCGGTGCTCGATCGGCTGCCCGACCATGGTGGTGATGCCGGGCACGCCGGCGAGGACGCGGTCGATCTCGTCGCGGACGGCGTCATGATCCCCCTCCGGCGCGACGACGCGCGGTCAGGGCACGAAGGGCGACTTCCCGAAGCCCTCGCGGATGTAGTCGTTCACGGCGCCCGCGGCGTACCGCTCGTCCCACGCCCCACGGCGGTTCTGCTTCGCCCGCTCGATGAAGACGAGGAAGGCGTGATGGCGTCGGGCGCAGACGCGGGCTTCCTCGGCGGAGAGCACCCGGGCGGTCCAGAAGGCGCCGCTCCCGGGGTACTGGGATGGCTCCGAGAGCACCTCGCGGACCTTCGCCGCGTTGGGGCGGCGCCGCTCAAGCGGGACGCCCGCATCGACGGTGATCTCCTCGTCCGGAACGAACGAGGGATCGATCGAGCGGACGTAGCTCTCGATGTCCCGCTGCCAGCCGGCACGCCCCTGGGGATCGGCAAGGGTCGAGGCGTCCTTCCACCCGGCGGCGGTCGCGATCGACTCGATGGACCCATGCGAGGCTCCCAAGGCGTCGTAGCCGGCACCCTGCCAACCCGCCATCGTGCCGCTGGTCGCACCCCAGGTGTGGGTGCTCGGGCTGGGCGAGTGGTAGTGGTTGCCGCCGGAGGTCGCGGTTCCGAACTCGAACGTGCTCGGTCGCAGCGCATCCGCGCACGCACCCGCGACGCCGCTCGTCGTCAGGGCGAGGGCGTTGCCGCCCACCTCGCAGGAGAGGACGCCATCCGGCGCCGACGAGGATGCCACCGTGAGGGCGGGACCGCTCTTCGCGGTCACCACCACGTTGTCCCTGATCCGCAGGTGCATCGAGGTCTCGGCGGGACTCGCCCCATAGGCGGCGATCCCACTGCCCATGAGGTGACCGCCGCCGTTGCTCGGGCGGTGCAGGTGCGCCACGACGTTGTCGATCAGCTCGCCGATCTGCTCGTTGCCGACCGCCATGGCGATCCCGACGCCGAAGCCCCCCGGAGGAAGCAGGTGATCGTCGTGCAGGACGCAGTTGCCGCGGACCATCGCGTCCTGCAGCAGGGTCCGATCGGCTTGACCATGCCCGACGCTCAGCGCCTGGTGATTCCAGAGCAGGAGGTTCCCCTCCGCCCGACCGCCGACGCGCATCTGGATCGAGCTCCCGCCGCCCCCTCGCGAGACGATGTTGCCATCGAAGTCAAGCTCCGCCGCCGCGGACAGGTAGCAGTTCCGGTCGAACCACGTCCGCGTCGGCTGCAGACCCGCTCCCGCGGGAACTTGTCCTTCGGTGCCGGTGCTGACGAGCCGTGACGTCCATGTCGCGGGGTTCAGCGGGTCCTCCTTGAAGCCGTTCTGGTCGAACACGCACTGGCGGATCGCGACCTCGCCGTTCGTGCTCACGAAGATCCCCTGCACATGCAGTCCCGAACCCGATCGCCAGTTCGCCTCGACGATCGAGCGGTGCACCTCGACGCACTGCGGGCTCCGACCTTGGACCGTCTGGATCGACGAGCCGCGGCTGCTTCGGAAGCGCACGCCTTCCAAGCGGATGTTCGCGGAGGCGTACCAGATCTGCGCCGACTCGCTGACCGGACCCGTGGTCGGCATCGATCCGGCATTCCGGAACTCGAGCGAATCCACGATGTAGTTGCCCCCGCCATCCCACGATCGAATGAACTGCGGAGGCGTGCCTTGCACGATCGGTCGATCCACCGCCGGATCGCCGTACGCCGCGTAGACCCGGGGCTCGGAGGGCGACCGCCCCGCGGTGCGGTAGTCGATGAACCGCGTGCTGCCGAGGTCGAAGACGTCGCCGCGGCGAAGCAGCATCCACTCCGGCTCGCCGCGGAGGCTCGTCCCCGATCCATCGCGGAGCGCGATCCTCGCGGCGGCGATGGTGCGGTAGGCGACGACCGCGCCGATCGGGTTGGTCGGATCGAGCCCGATCTCCGGGTCCGCGGGCAGGTAGTAGCCACGCCCCTGCGCGTTCATCGCCGCGGCGGCGTCGTCGCCCGCCGCGGAGACGAACACGATCCGCGAGTCGCCGGCGACGAACATCGGGAGGTCGAGGAAGCCCTCCTCGTCGAGGAGCCGCAGCTCGCCCCAGCGGTTGAGGAGCCGCGAGAGGTCGGCGCCGCCCACGATGCCATCGCCGTCGAGGTCCTCGACGCCCTGCCCCGCCGTGCCCCACGAGACGAGGAGCACGCCGAGATCAGCGCCGTCGATCCAGCCATCGAGGTTCAGGTCGCCCATGCCTCGCGCCGCCTGCTCGAGGAAGCAGGACCCCGCCGCGTCGGACGAACCACCGAACGCGGCGGGGGCGAGGAGGGCGGAGAGGGTCGAGCAAAGGACCGAAGATAGGATGGCTCGGGAGCTGCTTCGTCGCACGGCACGACTCGTCGAGATCGCGAATGGACGGCTTGCCACGACGCCAAGCCGGTCCCTCACCAAGACGAGCGAGGGGGACCGCGGATCGACAGACCCCTGCAGGAGCGTGACTTCGAGGAGAGTTCCTCAGTCCGCGGACGCCGCTCGGTCCTCGCGGCAGGTCCGCTTCGTCGCCGGCAGGCCGACCGACCGATCGATCGATGGCGATCGATGGCGATCGATGGCGATCGATGGCGATCGATGCGTGCTCGCCACCCCGCCCACACCGGTCGCCCGATCCGCGATGACCCGCAGACGGTCTCGCGGCGATGAGTCTCGTGGCACTCGCACGGTCGCGTCGGCGACGCGCCTGAGCCGAGGCGATCCATCGAGAATCGCTCGGTTCGGACCTGATGAGGCGGACGACCGCGCGGCTCGACGCGATCGGGGGCGTGACGTCGCGGCGTGACCGTGCATCGTCGGGGTGATTGCGCCGCCATCGACGGAGCCGTCGCACTGGCGTCGATGCCATGACCGAACGTCGGCCGATCGCCGGCCGATCATGCCCCCGCGGCAGCGTGACCATCGACCCGGCGGACGATGAGCTTGTCGATGCGGACGCCGTCAGTGTCGACGACCTCGAGCTCGAGCCCCTGCCAGGTCGCCTTCTCGCCCTCCTGCGGGATCCGACCCAGGATCGTGGTCACGACTCCCGCGACGGTGCTGACGTCGGGAAGCAGTTCCTCCGCCTCGGCGGGAATCTGCAGGGTCAACGCCATCTCGTGAAGCGGAAGGCGACCATCGACGAGCCACGAGCCGTCGCTGCGCCGGGTCATCGTGGGCATCGCCGCGTCGCCCTTGCGGCTCACGTCGCCGAGGATCGCCCGCGCGACGTCGTTCAGCGTGAGCATGCCGAGGGTGCCGCCGTACTCGTCGACCACGAAGGCGAAGTGCGTGCGGGTCGCCTGGAACTGATCGAGCAGGCGCAGCGCCGGCATCGACTCGGGCACGAAGAGCGGCGAGTGGGTCACCGAGGCCACGGAGAACTCCTTGCCTGCGACGAGCCCGTGGGCGATGAGGTCCTTGACGTGCACCACGCCGACCACGCGGTCGAGTCCGCCACGGCAGACGGGGAAGTGCGAGTGCGGGCTCGTCCCGACGAGGACCCGCACCGCCTCGAGCGGCGTGCGCTCGTCGATCCAGACGATGTCCTTGCGGGAGATCATGAGGTCGCGCACGACGAGGTCGCCGACCCGCATGGTGCGCTGGAAGAGCGCGAGCTCCTGCGGCGTGAAGACGCCGGTGCCGGCGGCGCGGGCGATGATCGCCCGCACGTCCTCCTCCGAGACGTCGTCGCCCTCCCGCGGCTTGAGCCGAAGCACGCGGAGGAGGAGGTCCGTCGAGGCGGAGAGAAGGCGGATCGGCCACGCCGCGACGATCGAGAGCAGGTTGAGCGGCCGCGAGATCGCCGCCGCGACCGCCTCCGGGTGCGCCAGCGCGATGCGCTTGGGGACGAGCTCCCCGACGACGAGCGAGACGTAGGTGAGGAGGAGGACGACGATCACGAGGGCGATGACGTCGGCGTGCGGCGCGAGCCGCGGGACCGACGCGACGAGTCCCTCCAGCCCGCCGGAGAGGGCGTTCTCGGCGAACGCGCCGGCAAGGATGCCGATGAGGGTGATCCCGACCTGCACGGTCGAGAGGAACCGGGTCGGATCCTTGGCGAGGAGGATCGCGGTCGAGGCGCCGCGGCTGCCGCGGGCCGCCGCCCGCTGCAGGCGGGACTGGCGGCTCGTCATCACCGCGAGCTCCGACATCGCGAAGACGCCGTTGAGGAGGACGAGGGCGAGGAGGATGAGGATGGAGATCGCCATGGGGCGATGGTAGAGGCGGGTGATCACGCGTCCACGTCGCCACGACGCGGCGGAGCGGAGCGCGGCTCGCGAGCGCCGCGAGCAAGTCGCGATCGACCCCCGAGCGACGGTTCGCACGACTCGGAACTCCTCCTCGACCGAGCGAAGCGACGTCGGGGAGGCGTGCTCCAGAACTCCTCCCTGACGGAGCGAAGCGACGTCGGGGAGGCGTGCTCCAGAACTCCTCCCTGACGGAGCGAAGCGACG
>Ga0194132_10002032_pt1 | contig 39176 bp, 50 predicted proteins | sample TA2KigOf80mmetaG_FD_148612 | JGI IMG/M metagenome (GOLD analysis project Ga0194132, IMG submission 148612) | Freshwater microbial communities from Lake Tanganyika, Tanzania - TA2015054 Kigoma Offshore 80m | ecosystem: Environmental > Aquatic > Freshwater > Lake | place: Tanzania: Lake...
TGGAGATCGAGCTGATCTCGCCGATCGCGATGGACGAGGGTTTGCGCTTCGCCATCCGCGAAGGCGGCAAGACCGTCGGCGCCGGCGTCGTCGCTTCGATCATCAAGTAACGGAACGCTGACGCAGCGCATAGGTTGGGACGGGCACGATGGAAAGCCAGAACATCCGCATCAGACTGAAGGCGTTCGATCACCGTGTGCTCGATCAGTCGACCAACGAGATCGTCGAGACGGCCAAGCGCACCGGTGCCGAAGTGCGGGGGCCGATTCCGCTGCCGACCCAGATCGAACGCTTCACCGTCAACCGCTCGCCGCACATCGACAAAAAGTCGCGCGAGCAGTTCGAAATCCGCACCCATCGTCGTCTGCTCGACATCGTCGATCCGACGCCGCAAACGGTCGATGCCCTGATGAAGCTCGATCTCGCGGCCGGCGTCGACGTCGAGATCAAACTCTAAGGGAGAGACGCCCGTGCGCCGCACAGGCCTCATTGCACGCAAGCTCGGCATGAGCCGGTTGTTCGACGACCAAGGCCGTCATGTGCCGGTCACCGTGCTCGCGGTCGACGACTGTCAGGTCGTCGGCCAGCGGACCAAAGATAGCCACGGCTACACCGCGCTCCAGATCGGCGCTGGTAAGGCGCGGGTCAAGCGCGTGACCAAAGCGCTGCGCGGTCACTACGCCAAAGCCAACGTCGAGCCCAAGAAGCGGCTGATCGAGTTCCGGGTTAGCGACGATGCGCTGGTCGATGTCGGCGCCGAATTGGTGCCGAGCCATTTTGCCGTCGGTCAATTGGTCGACGTCGTCGGCATCGCCGTCGGCCGCGGCTTTGCCGGCGCGATGAAGCGGCACAATTTCTCGGGCCTGCCGGCCTCGCACGGCGTCTCGATCTCGCACCGCTCGCACGGTTCGACCGGTAACCGGCAGGACCCCGGCCGCGTCTTCAAGAACAAAAAGATGGCCGGCCACATGGGCACCAATCGCGTCACCGTGCAGAACCTCGAGGTCGTATCGGTCGACGATGCGCGCGGCTTGATCGTGGTCCGCGGCGCGGTCCCCGGCTCGGCCAACAGCTGGGTATCGGTGAGCGATGCGGTCAAGGTTCCGCTCCATAAGGAAGTACCAAAACCGGCCGGCATCAAGGCTGCCGCCGGGTCGGCGGCGCCGGCCGCTGAGGAGACCAAGTAATGAAAGTCTCGGTAACCACGCTCGACGCCAAAGGCGCGGGGTCGATCGAGCTCGACGACAGCGTGTTCGGGCTCGTCGCCCGCCGCGACATTCTGCACCGTCTCGTCACCTGGCAGCTCGCCAAGCGGCGCGCCGGTACCCACAAGGTCAAGGACATCGGCGAGCTGACCGCGACCGGGCGCAAGATGTACAAGCAAAAAGGCACCGGCCAAGCCCGCCATGGCCACGCCAAGGCGCCGCAGTTCCGTGGCGGCGCCAAAGCGTTCGGACCGCACAACCGCGACCACTCGACCGACCTGCCGAAGTCGATCCGTAAGCTCGGCCTCAAGATGGCGCTCTCGGCCAAGCGGGCCGAGGGTAAGCTCGCGGTGATCGATACCGCGGCGTTGGCCGAGCCCAAGACCAAGGTCCTCGTCCAGAAGCTCAAGGCGCTCGGCTGGAATTCGGCGCTGGTGATCGACGGTCCTGAGCTCGACCGCAATTTCGAACGCGCCTCGCGCAACATCCCCGAGCTCGACCTGCTCAAGGATGTCGGTGCCAACGTCTACGATATCCTCAAGCGGGACCAACTCGTTCTCACCAAATCGGCGGTCGAGCGGCTGGAGGCGCGCCTCAAATGACGCAGGAAACCAAGTTCGACGTGATCCGCCGCCCGATCATCAGCGAAAAGTCGACCCGCGGCTCGGAGTGGAATCAGGTGACGTTCGAAGTCGCCGACTGGGCGACCAAGGCCGACGTCAAACGGGCGGTCGAGACGCTGTTCAAGGTCAAGGTCGCCGCGGTCAATACGGTCCGCGTGCACGGCAAGTGGAAGCGCTTCCGCGGCTTTCTCGGCCGCCGCTCGGACATGAAAAAAGCAATCGTCACGCTGGCCGAAGGTCAGTCGATCGACGTGACCACCGGCATCTAGTCGCGCACGGCGGTCAGGAGTAGGGACATGGCACTGAAGACGTTTCGGCCGACCACACCCGGGCAGCGCGGGCTTGTCCTCGTCGACAAGTCGGCGCTGTGGAAGGGAAAGCCGATCAAGAAGCTGGTCAAGGGCCTGAACAAGACCGGCGCGCGCAACAATTTGGGCCGCATCACCAGCCGCCACCACGGCGGCGGCCACAAGCAGCGCTACCGCATCGTCGATTTCAAGCGTGATAAGCACGCCGCCGCCAAGGTCGAACGGCTGGAGTACGATCCGAACCGCACCGCGTTCCTGGCGCTGCTCCGCTACGAAGACGGCACGCTCAGCTACGTGCTGGCGCCGCAACGGCTCTCGGTCGGCGACACCGTCGAGGCCGGTGAACGCGTCGACGTCAAGCCCGGCAATGCGATGCCAATGAAGAACATTCCGGTCGGCACCATCATCCACAACATCGAGATGAAACCGGGTTCGGGCGGCCAGATCGCGCGCTCGGCCGGTGCCTATGCCCAGTTGGTCGGCAAGGACGCCGGCTATGCGTTGCTGCGCCTGTCGTCGGGTGAGCAGCGGATGGTGCGCGCCGACTGCATGGCGACGATCGGCGCGGTCTCCAATCCGGACCATCAGAACGTCAAGATCGGCAAGGCCGGGCGCAATCGCTGGAAGGGCTGGCGCCCGCACGTGCGCGGCACGGCGATGAACCCGATCGACCACCCGCACGGTGGCGGCGAAGGCCGCACCAAGGGCGGCCGTCATCCGGTGACGCCGTGGGGCTTCCCGACCAAGGGCAAGCCGACGCGTCAGAACAAGGCGACCGACAAGTACATCTTGCGGCGCCGCTCGAAGACGCGCGTGTAGGGAGGAATCGGTGGCTCGTTCGGTTTGGAAAGGTCCGTTCGTCGACGGCTATCTGCTGAAGAAAGCGGAGACCGCGCGCTCGTCGGGTCGCAAGGAGCCGATCAAGACGTGGTCGCGCCGCTCGACGATTTTGCCGCAGTTCGTCGGTCTCACCTTCAACGTCTACAACGGTCGTAAATTCATCCCGGTGCTGGTCACCGAAACCATGGTCGGCCACAAGTTGGGCGAGTTTTCGCCGACGCGGACGTTCCACGGTCACTCGGGCGACAAGAAGGTCAAGAAAGAAGGCGAGACTGCGTAAGCGACGGATTGGAACGATGGGCAAGAAAGCTTTCACGCGCAGACTGCAAGAAAACGAGGCGCTCGCCACCGCGTCGGGGATTCGCGTGTCCCCGCGCAAGCTCAACATCGTCGCCGGCCTGATCCGCGGCAAGAAGGTCGATCAGGCTCTGGCCCAGCTCAGCTTCACGCGCCGGCGCATCGCCGTCGACGTCAAGAAAGTCCTGCAGTCGGCGATCGCCAACGCCGAAAACAACCACCAGCTCGACGTCGACCGGCTTTACGTAGCCGACGCCCATGTCGGTCGGGCGTTCGAACTCAAACGGTTCATGCCGCGGGCGCGCGGTCGGGTCGGCCGAATCCACAAGCCGTTCAGCCACCTGACCATCGTCGTCCGCGAGCGCGAGGAGGTTTCCTGATGGGTCAAAAAGTCAACCCGATCGGGCTTCGGTTGGGGATCAACCGGACCTGGGACTCGCGCTGGTTCGCCGACGGCGACGCTTACAGCAAATTGCTGCACGAGGACCTCAAGATCCGCAAATTCTTGATCGACCGGCTCAATCAGGCGGGCATCTCGCGGGTGATGATCGAGCGGCCGGCCAAAAAGGCACGGATCGCGCTCCATACGGCGCGGCCCGGCGTGGTGATCGGCAAGAAGGGCGCCGACATCGAGAAGCTGCGCTCCGACCTCGCCAAGATGACCCAGGGTGAGGTTCACCTGAACATCATCGAGATTCGCAAGCCCGAGATCGACGCCCGTCTCGTGGCCGAGAATATCGCCCAGCAGCTGACCCGCCGCGTCGCCTTCCGCCGCGCCATGAAACGCGCGGTGCAGTCGGCACTGCGGCTCGGCGCCCAGGGCATTCGGATCAACTGCGGCGGCCGTCTTGGCGGCGCCGAAATCGCCCGCATGGAATGGTACCGCGAGGGCCGGGTGCCGCTTCACACGCTGCGCGCGGATATTGACTACGGCGAGGCGACGGCGATGACCGCCTACGGCACCTGCGGCGTCAAGGTTTGGATCTACAAGGGCGACATTCTCGCCCACGATCCGATGGCGCAGGACAAACGGCTCAACGAGCAGCAAGTCACGCGCTGACGGTCCGCGTAACGGAGTGAACGATGCTGCAACCCGCCCGCACCAAGTACCGCAAGGCCTTCAAGGGCCGCGTCAAGGGCAAAGCCACCAGCGCCAACGCGCTCAACTTCGGCTCGTACGGCATGAAGGCGATCGAGCCGGCGCGGATGACCGCACGCCAGATCGAGGCTTGCCGGCGCGCGATTACGCGCCACTTGAAGCGCAGCGGGCGGCTGTGGATTCGCGTGTATCCGGACGTACCGGTGTCGAGCAAACCGACCGAGGTGCGAATGGGTAAAGGCAAGGGCACGCCCGAGTTCTGGATGTGCCGGATCAAGCCCGGCCGCATCATGTTCGAGCTCGACGGCATCACGCCGGCGCTCGCGCGCGAGGCGTTCGACCTGGGTGCTGCCAAGCTTCCGATCAAGGTCCGCTACGTCGCGCGGGCCGGCATCATGATTTAACGGGATTGCGATGAAGGCCGACGAACTCAAAGGCAAGAGCCTCGACGAGCTCAAGGATCAGCTGCTGCAGCTGAAGAAGGAGGCCTTCAACCTCCGCTTTCAGCGTGCCAGCGGCCAGCTGCAGAACACGGCGCGAGTCCGCGAAGTGCGGCGCGATATTGCCCGCCTCAAGACCGTGCTCCGCGCACGCGAACGCGCGGCCTAGGAGTCTAACGATGCCGAAACGAGTACTGCGTGGCCAGGTGGTGAGCGACAAAGGCGACAAGACCGTCGTGGTCGTCGTCGAACGGCGTGTCATGCACCCGGTCTACAAGAAGTTCATCCGCCGGCGGAAGAAATTCCACGCCCACGACGCCGAGAACAAGTGGAAGGTGGGCGACACCGTGGAGATTCGCGAGTGCCGCCCGGTTTCCAAGCTCAAGCGTTGGGAAGTGGTGGCCGGCGAACGGGCCGGCGGCTAGGCGCGGAGCGTACGAGGTAAGATCATGATTCAGGTGCAATCCAAGCTCGACGTCGCCGACAATTCGGGCGCGCGTCAGGTCGAGTGCATCAAGGTGCTGGGCGGCTCACACCGCCGGTTCGCGACCGTCGGCGACATCATCGTCGTCTCGATCAAGGACGCGATTCCGCGCGGCCGCGTCAAGAAGGGCGACGTCCATAAGGCGGTGATCGTACGCACCGCCAAAGAGATCCGTCGCGCCGACGGCAGCGCGATCCGCTTCGACCGCAACGCCGCCGTACTGATCAATCCGCAGGGCGAGCCGATCGGCACACGCATCTTCGGCCCGGTCACGCGCGAGTTGCGCGCCAAGCAGCAGATGAAGATCGTGTCGCTCGCGCCGGAGGTGCTGTGATGGCGGCGCGTATAAAAAAAGGCGACAACGTCGTCGTTCTCGCCGGCAAGGACAAAGGCAAGAAGGGCAGCGTGCTGCGCGTGGTCGCCGCCGGCGGTCGTGCCGTGGTCCAGGGCGTCAACATGATCAAACGGCACACGCGGCCGCGGCCGGGCGAACCGGGCGGCATCGTCGAGAAGGAAGCGCCGATCCATATTTCGAACCTCGCCCATGTCGATCCCAAGTCGGGCGGCCCGACCCGGATCGGCTTCCGTATTCTCGACGACGGCCGCAAGGTTCGCTTCGCCAAAAAGTCCGGCGAAGTGATCGATCTCTGAGGTGAATGCCATGGCTCAGCCCCGACTGCGCGAGCACTACGAGAGGGCGGTCAAGCCGGCGCTGGTGGCCAAGTTCGGCTACACCAACGCCATGCAGGTACCGCGGCTTTCGAAGATCGTCGTCAACATGGGCGTCGGCGAAGCGCTGAAGGACGGCAAGAAGATGACGGCCGCCGCCGGTGAGCTCACCGCCATCGCCGGGCAGAAAGCGCTGGTCATCAAGTCGCGCAAGGCGATCGCCAACTTCAAGCTCCGGATCGATGCCGAAATCGCCTGCAAGGTGACGCTTCGCCGCAATCGGATGTACGAGTTCTTCGATCGGCTGATCACGATCGCGCTGCCGCGGGTGCGCGATTTCCGCGGCGTGTCGCCCAAGAGCTTCGACGGGCACGGCAACTATGCGCTCGGCCTCAAGGAGCAGATCATTTTTCCCGAGATCGACTACGACAAGGTCGACGAGATTCGCGGCATGGACGTGGTGATCGTGACGACGGCACGGAGCGATGACGAGGGGCGCGAGCTTCTCGCTCAGTTCGGTTTGCCGTTCCAGAAATAGCCGGAGAAGCGTTATGGCGAAGAAAAGCTCGATCGAACGCAACCGCAAGCGCGAGCGCATGACCAAGCGCTTTTCCGCCAAACGGGCGAAGCTCAAGGTGATCGCGGGTGATCGCGAGCTGCCGCCCGAGGAACGCTTTGCGGCGCAGCTCAAGCTGGCGGCGTTGCCGCGCAACGGCTCGCGCGTGCGCATCCGCAACCGCTGCGAGCTGACCGGGCGTCCGCGCGCGGTCTATCGCAAGTTCAAGTTGGCCCGCATCAAGCTCCGTGAACTGGCCTCGGTCGGCCAGATCCCGGGCATGGTCAAGGCAAGCTGGTAAGGGGAGAGCCGATGGCGATTTCCGATCCGTTGGGCGATCTGCTCGCCCGTATCCGCAACGGGCAGCGTTCGCGCATGGCGACGGTGCTGTCGCCGGCGTCGCGGCTGCGCGAGCGGGTACTCGACGTGCTGAAGCGCGAGGGCTACATCTGCGACTTTTCGCGCAAGGCCGAAGAGGGCACGTTTGATGCGCTCGTGATCGAACTCAAGTATCGCGAAGGCGAGCCGGTGATCCGCGACATCGAGCGGGTCTCGACACCGGGGCGGCGCGTTTATTCGAAAATCAGGGAATTGCCGCGCGTCGCCGGTGGCCTCGGCATCTCGATCCTGTCGACGCCCAAGGGCGTGATGTCGGATGCCGAAGCGCGCGCTCAGAACGTCGGCGGCGAAGTTCTCTGTAACGTGTTCTAGGGCAGCGCCATGTCACGCATTGGCAACAAACCGATCGCGATCCCGGCCGGCGTCAACGTCGAGGTCAGCGGCCAGAAAGTCGCGGTGTCGGGCAAGAAGGGCAAGGCCGAGATGGTCCTGGTGGGCGACCTCTTGGCCAAGGTCGACAAGGGCGTGGTGTCGGTCGCACCCAAGCAGGACACCAAACGCGCCCGCATGATGTGGGGCATGTCGCGGACCTTGATCAACAACATGATCAACGGCGCGGTCAACGGCTACACCGTCGATCTCGAGATCAACGGGGTTGGCTACCGGGCCGCGGTCGCGGGCAAGACCCTCAATCTTCAGCTCGGCTTCAGCCACGAGATCGCCTACGCGATCCCGGCTGGGATCGAGATCAAGTGCGAGAAACCCACGACGATTCGTGTGTCCGGCGCCGACAAGCATCTGGTCGGCCAGGTTGCGGCCGAGATTCGCGCGTACCGGGGTCCGGAGCCCTACAAGGGCAAGGGCATCAAGTACGCGGATGAAGTCATCCACCGCAAAGAAGGCAAGAAGAAGTAGCGCGCCATGGCCAACCGCAAAGACAGCACCGCTCGCCGCCAGCGCCGGACGCGGGCCAAGTTCCGCCTGCGCCGCAACGGGCGGCCGCGGCTCTCGGTGTTTCGCTCGCACGAGCACATTTACGCCCAGATCATCGATGACATTCACGGCGCGACCCTGGCGGCGGCATCGAGCCTCGAAAAGGACATGCGGGCGAAGCTCGCCAAGGGCGGCAACAAGGACGCGGCTATCGCGGTCGGCAAACTGATCGCCGAGCGCGCCACCGCGAAGGGCATCAAGGACGTCGTGTTCGACCGAGGCAGCTATATCTATCACGGTCGGGTCAAGGCATTGGCCGACGCGGCGCGTGAAGGCGGCTTGAACTTTTGAGGAATCAGCGGATGGCGCGTGGCGACGATAGACGGGATCGAGGCGATCGGGGCGATCGCGAGCGCGGCGACGGCGAACTCGTCGACAAGCTCGTCAGCATCAACCGTGTCGCCAAGGTGGTGAAGGGCGGCCGGCGCTTCGGCTTTGCCGCACTGGTGGTGGTCGGCGACCAAAAGGGTCGGGTCGGCTATGGCAGCGGCAAGGCGCGCGAGGTGCCGGAGGCGATCCGCAAGGCGACCGAGTACGCCAAGCGGCATCTGGTCCGGATTCCGCTGCGCGAAGGCCGCACCATCCACCACGATGCGACTGCCAAATTCGGCGCCGGCCATGTCGTGATCCGCTCGGCGGCCGCCGGCACCGGCATCATCGCCGGCGGGCCGATGCGCGCAGTGTTCGAGACGCTCGGCATTCAGGACGTCGTCGCCAAGTCGATCGGCTCGGCCAATCCGCACAACATGGTCAAGGCGACGTTCGCGGCGTTGCAGCGCGTGTCGTCGCCGCGGTCGGTAGCGGCGCGGCGCGGCCTCAAGGTGTCGGACATCCTGAGCCGCCGGCGCGATCAGAGCGAGGGAGAGGAATAGGTCATGGCCGCGGCGGCGAAGATCAAGGTGACGCAGATTCGCAGCCCGATCTCGCGCCCGGCGTGGCAGCGCACGGTGCTGATCGGGCTCGGACTCAACAAGATGCACCGCTCGCGCGTGCTCGAGGATACGCCCTCGATTCGCGGCATGATCGCCAAGGTTCATCACCTGGTGAAGATCGAGGAAGCGCGCTAGCGCGGGATCGCCGCGCCCGCGCCGATTTTGACGACGGTCGCGCGGGCTTGACCCGCGCATGAGGAGTTTGGCGATGAAGCTCAACCAACTTTCCGACAACCCCGGCGCGCGCAAGGCGCGCATCCGTTGGGGCCGCGGCATCGGCTCGGGCAAAGGCAAGACCGCCGGTCGGGGTCACAAGGGCCAGTTGGCGCGCACCGGCGTCGCGCTTAACGGCTTCGAGGGCGGCCAGATGCCGATCTACCGGCGCCTGCCCAAGCGCGGCTTCATCAACCCGTTCACCCGCAAGCCCGAAATCGTCAACATCGGCCGCATTCAGGCCGCGATCGACAGCGGTGCGCTCGATGGCGCCCAGCCGATCACGATCGACGCGCTCAAGAAGGCCGGCATCGTCGGCAAGGGGCTCGATGGCGTGCGCCTGCTCGGCGACGGCACCATCAAAGCCAAGGTCGCAATCGAGGTGTCGACCGCGACACCCTCGGCGGTCGCCGCGGTCGAGGCCGCCGGCGGGACGGTCAAGACCCTCGCCGTGCGCAAGTCGGCCGAGCCGCCTAAAGAAAAGAAGAAAAAGAAAGACAAGAACGCGAAAAAGAAAACCGCCGCCGCCGAGGAATAGCGCACACCCCCGATGCCTTCGGCCGCCGAACAAATCGCCGCCAACATCAACTTGGGCGCCTTTGCCAAGGCGACCGAGCTCAAGAAGCGTATTTGGTTCACGCTCGGCATCCTGCTGGTGTACCGGCTCGGGACCTACATCCCGGTGCCGGGGATCGATCCGCAAGTGCTGGCCGAGATTTTCCAGCAACAGCAGGGCGGCATTCTCGGCATGTTCGACATGTTCGCGGGCGGCGCGCTCGGGCGCATGACGATCTTCGCGTTGAACGTGCTGCCCTATATCTCGTCCTCGATCATCATCCAGTTGATGACGACCGTCTCGCCCCACCTCGAGGCGCTGAAGAAAGAGGGCGAGCAGGGCCGCAAGAAGCTCAATCAGTACACGCGCTACGGCACCGTGCTGTTGGCGGCGATGCAGAGCTACGGGATCGCGGTTGGCCTCGAGAGCATGTCCGGATCGACCGGGGCGGCGGTGGTCGAGGCCGGGCTCTTCTTCCGCGTCAGTACCGTCATCACCCTGACCGGCGGCACCATGTTCCTGATGTGGCTCGGCGAGCAAGTGACCGCGCGCGGCATCGGCAACGGCATTTCACTCATCATTTTCGCCGGCATCGTCGCCAACTTGCCGTCCTCGATCGCCGGCACCCTCGAGCTCGGCCGTACCGGCGCGCTGTCGCCGCTTCTGATCATCGCGCTGATCGCACTCGTGTTCGCGACCATCGCCGTCATCGTCTTCCTCGAGCGGGCCCAGCGGCGGCTGGTGGTGCAGTATCCGAAGCGCCAGGTCGGCAGCCGCATGTTCGGCGGCGAAAGCTCGCACCTGCCGCTCAAGCTCAATACCTCGGGCGTGATCCCGCCGATCTTCGCCTCCTCGCTGCTGCTGCTGCCGGTGACGGTCGCGAGCTTCTCGGCCCAGGGCGGCCCGAGCTGGCTGATCGACATCACCGCGTTCCTCGGCCGCGGCCAAATCGGCTACCTCCTGATCTACGCCGCGCTCATCATCTTCTTCGCGTTCTTTTACACCGCGGTCGTCTTCAACCCGGCCGACACCGCCGACAATCTGAAAAAATACGGCGGCTTCATCCCCGGCATCCGCCCCGGCGCCAACACCGCCGAGTATCTCGACTACGTGCTGACGCGGCTGACCGTGGTCGGCGCCGCTTACCTCACCATCGTCTGCCTATTGCCGGAGATTCTGATTTCCCAGTACAGCGTGCCGTTCTATTTCGGCGGAACCTCGCTCCTGATCGTCGTCAACGTGACGATGGATACGATCGCGCAGATTCAGTCGCACCTGATCGCCCATCAATACGAAGGGCTGATCAAGAAGTCGAAACTGCGAGGCCGCAACAAGTGATCCTGATCCTGCTCGGTCCCCCGGGCGCCGGCAAAGGCACCCAAGCCAAACGCATCGAGGAGCGCTTCGGCTTGCTCACGCTCTCGACCGGCGACATGCTGCGCACCGCGGTCCGCGAAGGAACCGACGTCGGCAAGCGCGCCAAAGCGGTGATGGACGCCGGCAAGCTCGTTTCGGACGAGATCATCGTCGCGATCGTCGATGAGGCGATCGGACGGCTCGAGCCGACCCAGGGGTTCATCTTGGACGGCGTGCCGCGCACCACCGCGCAGGCCGACGCGATCGGCGCCATTCTCGAGAAACGCGGCCGCACCCTCGACCACGTCATCGAGATGAAGGTCGACGACACGGTCCTGACCGAGCGCATCACCGGGCGCTTCACCTGCGCCAAGTGCGGTGCCGGATATCACGACACCTTCAAGAAAACCAAGGTCGCCGGCGTTTGCGATAAATGCGGGAGCCGCGAGTTCACGCGACGTTCCGACGATAACGCCGACACCGTCAAAGCCCGGCTCAAGGCCTACCACGCCGAGACCGCGCCGCTCCTCGACTACTACCGGCAGCGCGGCCTGATCCGCGCCGTCGACGGCATGGCGGAGATCGACCAAGTGACCCGCCAGATGGAACAAGTGCTTACGCGTAACTAGTTGAAGTGAAACGATAAGTTGGGTGTCGATTGACTTGACCCGGCTGCGCCTCTAAAAAGACGCGGCCGCGCCCAGGTCCCACATCGATAATGACTACCCAACGTTGCTGAAGGAGAGCGAACGTGGCTCGTATTGCCGGCGTCAATATACCGACCAATAAGCGCGTCGAGATCGCGCTGCGCTACATCTATGGCGTTGGACCGGCCCGCGCGACCGACATCTGCAAGCGGCTCAACATCGGGACCCAGAAGCGGGTCAGTCAGTTGACCGAAGGTGAAATCATTCAAATCCGCGAGATGATCGACCAGGAGTACACGGTCGAAGGCGATCTCCGCCGCGAGATCGCGATGAATATCAAGCGGTTGATGGATCTGGGCTGCTACCGCGGTCTGCGCCATCGTCGCGGCTTGCCGGTGCGCGGCCAGCGCACGCATACCAATGCGCGTACCCGGAAAGGCCCGGCGCGCGCGATCGCAGGCAAGAAGAAGGCAGTCGTCTGACCATGGCCAAAGAACCTCAAGAAGCGCCGCCCTCCGCGTCGACGCCCGCTCCGGCCGCCGGCGGCGGTGCCGCGGCGCCTGCCCAGGGCGGCGGTCGCGTCAAGCGGCGCGAGCGCAAGAACATCACCTCGGGCGTCGCCCACGTGAATGCGACGTTCAACAACACCATGATCACGATCACCGACGCCCAGGGCAACACCATCGCGTGGTCGTCCTCGGGCCAGCAAGGGTTCAAGGGCTCGCGCAAGTCGACGCCGTTCGCCGCCCAGATGGCGGCGGAAGCGGCCGGGCGCAAAGCTCAGGAGCACGGCGTCAAGACCCTCGAGATCGAGGTCAAGGGGCCGGGCTCGGGGCGCGAGTCGGCCTTGCGCGCGTTGCAGGCGGTCGGGTTTCAGATCACCGCAATTCGCGACGTCACCCCGATCCCGCACAACGGCTGCCGGCCGCCCAAGCGTCGCAGGGTGTAACGCGTTGGTGCGACGGCGGCTGCGGGATCGCAGCCGCTGTGTTCGTTGAGTCTCGCGTCTGGTCAAGACGCTCACGCCTATGAAGGAAGCGATAACGTGGTTCAGATCCAGAAAAATTGGAAAGAACTGATCAAACCGAACAAGCTCGTGGTCGAGCCGGGCGACGATGCCAAGCGTTTCGGCACCATCGTCGCCGAACCGCTCGAGCGCGGCTTCGGCCTGACGCTCGGCAACGCGCTCAGGCGCGTGCTGCTGTCGTCGCTGCAGGGCTCGGCGGTGACCGCGCTCCACATCGACGGCGTCCTACACGAGTTTTCGTCGATCCCGGGCGTGCGCGAGGACGTGACCGACATCGTCCTCAACATCAAGGCGTTGGCGCTGCGCATGCACGGCGAGGGCCCCAAGCGGATGAAGCTCGCCGCGACCGGCCCGGGCGAGGTCAAGGCCGGGCAGATCGAAGCCGGCCACGACATCGAGATCCTCAACCCCGAGCTCGTGATCTGCACCCTCGACCAGGCGGCCAAGCTCAACATGGAGCTCACCGTCAAGAACGGCAAAGGGTACGTCTCGGCCGATCGCAACCGGCCCGAGGATGCGCAGATCGGGTTGATCCCGATTGATGCGATCTACAGCCCGGTCCGCCGCGTCTCCTACCGGGTCGAGAACACCCGCGAAGGCCAGATTCTCGATTACGACAAGCTGACGATGCAGATCGAGACCAACGGCGCGGTCGCACCCGAGGACGCGGTCGCCTACGCCGCGCGCATCCTGCAGGACCAGCTCCAGCTCTTCATCAGCTTCGAAGAGCCGGTCGAACGCCCGCGCGAGGACAAGATCGTCGAGCCGCAGTTCAACCGCAACCTGTTGCGCCGGGTCGACGAACTCGAGCTCTCGGTTCGCTCGGCCAACTGCCTCAAGAACGACAATATCGTCTACATCGGTGACCTCATCCAGAAGACCGAGGCCGAGATGCTGCGGACCCCGAACTTCGGCCGCAAGTCGTTGAACGAAATCAAGGAAGTGCTGACGGCGATGGGCCTCCATTTGGGCATGGAAGTCGCCAACTGGCCGCCGGAAAACATCGAAGAGATGGCGAAGAAGCTCGAGGAAAACTTCTAGGCGTCGCGCTCCGGCGCGAAGCGAGGGAAACAGTCATGCGTCACCGTATGCACGGCCGGCGATTGGGACGACCGACCGACCACCGACTGGCGATGCTCGCCAATCTGGCGGCGTCGCTGATCAAGCACGAACAGATCACGACCACGCTGCCCAAGGCGAAGGAACTGCGTGCGGTCGTCGACAAGCTGATCTCGCTCGGTAAGCGCGGCGACCTCCACGCCCGCCGCCAGGCGCTGGCGTTCTTGCCCGAACGCGCGACCGTTTCCAAGCTGTTCGCGACGCTCGGGCCGCGCTATGCCGCGCGCAAGGGCGGCTACACCCGCGTTCTCAAGGCCGGCTTCCGCTACGGCGACTCGGCGCCGCTCGCGATCATCGAGCTGATCGACCGCGATCCAGCCGCCAAGGGCGTCGATTCCGGGCCGACCGCCGAGAAAGCGGCCGCGACGCAGGAAGAGCAGGCCGCGGCGACCTGAGGCGGTCCGATCCGCCGCTCGACCGGGGCAGCCGTCCGGCTGCCCTTTTTCGATTCCGGCGCTAGATTGAAGGCATGAGATCGACCCGATGGCTCGGCGCGGCTGGGGCCGGCGCGGCGTTCGCCGCCGCGCTGCTGCTCGCGCCGCCGGCATCCGCGCAGAAGGCGGTACCGGCCACCCGCGCCGCGGTCGAGGCGTCCTACGCCCCACTGGTCAAGAAGGCGGCGCCGGCGGTCGTCAACGTCTTCAGCCGCCGGGTGGTGCGCCAGGCGCGTTCGCCGCTGCTCGAGGACCCGTTTTTTCGCCGCTTCTTCGGCGAGGATTCGCCCCTCGGCCAACCCAGCCAACGCATCCAAAGCTCGCTCGGGTCGGGTGTCGTTCTCCGGTCCGACGGCGTGATCGTCACCAACCACCACGTCATCAAGGACGCCGCCGAGATCACCGTCGCGCTCGCCGACCGGCGCGAGTTCGAAGCCAAGCTGGTACTCGCCGATGAACGCACCGATCTCGCCGTGCTCAAGATTGACGTCGGCAGCGAAGCGCTCCCCGCCCTTGAACTTCGCGACTCCGACGAGGTCGAGGTCGGCGATCTCGTGCTCGCGATCGGCAACCCGTTCGGCGTCGGCCAGACCGTGACCAGCGGCATCGTCTCGGCGCTGGCCCGCACCCAGGTCGGGATCACCGATCTCCGCTTCTTCATTCAGACCGACGCCGCCATCAATCCCGGCAATTCGGGCGGCGCGCTCGTCACCATGGACGGCAAGCTCGCCGGCATCAACACCGCGATCTTCTCGCGCTCCGGCGGTTCGCTCGGGATCGGTTTCGCGATCCCGGCCAACATGGTCGGCGTCGTGCTCAAGGCGGCGATGGCTGGCGGCCGGGTCAAGCGTCCGTGGCTCGGCGCCGGCGGCCAGCCGGTGACCCAGGATCTGGCGGCCTCGCTCGGCCTCGCGCGGCCGGGCGGCGTGATCGTCAATAGCGTGCAGAAGAGGAGCCCGGCCGAGACAGCCGGCTTGCGCGTCGGCGACGTCATCCTGGCGATCGACGGTTACGACGTGATCGACCCCGGCGGACTCGCCTACCGGATCGCAACCCGTCCGATCGGCAGCGTCGCAACGGTGGCGATCGTTCGCAACAAGGCGCGAACGACGCTCAAGGTCGCGTTGACCGAACCGCCCGAGGATCCGCCGCGCGAAGAAGCTTTGCTCGAGGGACGCCACCCGCTCGCCGGCGCGACCGTCGCCAATCTGTCGCCGGCGGTCGCCGACGAGATCGGGTTCGCCGGCGCCCCGACCGGCGTCGTCGTACTCAAGGTCGCCGCCGAGTCGCCGGCCGCGCGCTTTGGCGTCAAGCCCGAGGACGTCATCGCCGAGGTCAACGGGGTCGCCATCGATCGCGTCGCGGCGCTGCGGGCGGCGGTGGCGCGGCCGGCGCCCACCTGGCGCCTCGCCATCAGGCGCGGCGAGCGTCTTATCGCCGTGACGATCCAGGGATGAAGACGCTGTTCGAGGCCGCCGGGATCGACGACGAGGCGCCGCGCCCGCTGGCCGATCGTTTGCGCCCGACCGGGCTCGATCGGGTCCTCGGCCAAGATCACCTGCTGGCGCCGGGCGCGCCGCTTCGACGCATGGTCGAGTCGGGCCACCTGCGCTCGCTCGTCCTGTGGGGACCGCCGGGATCGGGCAAGACCACCATCGCCCGCATCCTCGCGCGCGAGAGCGGCATGGACTTCGTTCAGCTTTCGGCGGTGTTTTCGGGAGTCGCCGAGCTTCGCAAGGCGTTCGATGAGGCGCGCGCCCGCCGCCGCGACGGCCGCGGCACCGTCCTTTTCGTCGACGAGATCCATCGCTTCAACCGCGCCCAGCAGGACGGGTTCCTGCCCGTGGTCGAGGACGGGACCGTCACGTTGATCGGCGCCACCACCGAGAACCCCTCGTTCGAACTGAACGCGGCGCTGCTGTCGCGCTGCCAGGTGCTGGTGCTGCGCCGGCTGGACGACGCTGCGCTCGAGGCGCTCCTGGTCCGGGCCGAGGCGGCCCTGAAGCGGCCGCTCCCGCTCGAGCCCGATGCGCGCCAGGCGCTGAAGGCGATGGCCGACGGCGACGGGCGCTACCTCCTCAACCTGGCCGAGGAAATCGCCGAATTTCCGACCGCCAAGCCGCTCGGTACCGCGCGCCTGGTCGAGGCGATCCAGAAGCGGGCGCCGGTCTACGACAAAGCCCAGGAAGGCCACTACAACCTGATCAGCGCGCTCCACAAGTCGCTGCGCGGCTCGGATGCCGATGCCGGGCTCTACTGGCTCGCGCGCATGCTGGTCGCGGGCGAGGACCCGCTCTACGTGATTCGCCGGCTGACCCGCTTCGCGGTCGAGGATATCGGGCTCGCCGATCCCGAAGCGTTGGTCCAGGCGATCGCGACCAAGGACGCCTACGACTTCCTCGGCTCGCCCGAAGGCGAGCTCGCGATCGTGCAACTCGTCGTCTATCTCGCGACCGCACCCAAGTCGAATGCCACCTACCGTGCCGAGGCCGCCGCCAAGCGGGCCGCGCGCGAGCACGGCTCGCTGATGCCGCCGATGCACATTCTGAATGCACCGACCCGGCTGATGGCGGACTTGGGCTACGCCAAGGGCTACGTCTACGATCACGACACGGCCGATGGGTTCTCGGGCCAGAACTACTTTCCGGACGGCATGGCGCGCGAGCGTTATTTCGAGCCCGGCGAGCGCGGTTTCGAGCGCGAGGTCAAGAAGCGCCTCGACTATTGGGACAAGCTCCGCGCCGACCGTGCCGCCAACCCGCATCCCGGCCGCGGCGACAAATCGCCATGACGCAGCGCACCGTGACGGTCGAACCGGACGATGGCGGCGTGCGTCTCGATCGCTGGCTGCGCCGGCGCTTCCCCGCCCTCGGCAACGCCAAGGTCCAGAAGCTGCTGCGCACCGGCCAGATCCGAGTCGATGGCGGCCGCGCCAAGGCCAACCAACGCCTCGCCGCCGGCCAAGAGGTGCGCTTGCCGCCGTTCCTGCACGAGGATGCGGCGCCCAACCGTTCTCCCCCGCGCCAGCGCGATATCGATGCGGTGAAGCGCCTGATCCTCTACGAGGACGAGCAGGTGCTGGTGCTCGACAAACCAACCGGACTCGCGGTCCAGGGAGGGAGCAAGCTCTCGCGCCATCTCGATCAAATGCTGGAAAGCCTGGTTGGCGCCAAGGGCGAGCGACCGAAGCTCGTCCACCGGCTCGACAAGGAGACCAGCGGCATCTTGGTGTTGGCCAAGACCGTCAACGCCGCCGGCTCGCTCACCCAGTCGTTTCGCACCGCCGCCGCACGCAAGATCTATTGGGCCTTGGTTAAAGGTGTCCCGGTGCCGCGGAGCGGCCTGATCGAAAAACCGCTCGCCAAGCAGTGGACCCCGGCCGGCGAGCGCGTGGTGGTCGCCGCCGATGGCAAGCCGGCACGGAGCCGCTATGCCGTGATCGACACGCTCGGCAAGGACCTCGCCTGGCTGGCGCTCGCACCGCTCACCGGCCGCACCCACCAGCTTCGCGTCCATTGCGCCGCGCTCGGGCACCCGATCGTCGGCGATGCCAAGTACGGCGGCGAAATCGCGCTCGCGATCGCCGGTCCGATGGCACCGCTGCTCCACCTTCATGCCCGCGCGATTGACGTCCCGCATCCGTCGGGGAAACGGCTACGGGTGATGGCGCCGTTGCCGCCGGCGCTGCGCGCCTCGTGGCGGACGTTCGGGTTCGACCCGCGCGAGGACGACGACCCGTTCGCGCCGATCCGCTTCAAGGACCGCATCGCCCGGACATGACCGCATCGCTCCGCCTCGTCGTGTTCGATTGGGACGGGACCCTCGTCGATAGCGCGGGCGCGATCGTCACGGCTATGGGCGAGGCGTTCGCGGCCCATCGCTATCCCGCCCCCGATCCGGCGGCGGTACGCCGCATCATCGGCCTCGCGCTTGAGACCGCGGTCGCGCGCCTGCTCCCCGCCGAGCGAGCCGGCGCGGCGCCGGCGATTGCGGCGAGCTATCGCCAGGCCTACGCCGCGGCGCGCGCTCGGCCCGACGACGTCGAGTCGGTCGTCATCGACGGCGCGGTCGCCGAGCTCGATCGCCTCGCGGCGCAGGGCTACCTCTGCGCTGTCGCGACCGGAAAATCGCGCCGCGGCATCGCCCGCGCCCTCGAGCGCACCGGGCTTCGCGGCCGCTTCGTCGCCTGGCGCACCGCCGACGATGCGCCGGGAAAGCCCCACCCCGGTATGCTCGAGCAGGTGATGGCCGAGGTCGGGATCGAGCCCGCCGCGACCGTGGTCGTCGGCGACACCACCTTCGATATCGAAATGGCGCGGAACGCCGGCGCCGGCGCGATCGGTGTTGCCTGGGGCTACCACCCACCCGCCGACCTCGCCGCCGCCGGGGCCGCCCGCGTCATCGATCGTTTCGACCAGTTATCGATGTCGGTCGAGGGCGTGCTGACGGTGCGATGACCGCGCTCACGATCAAGCGGTTCTACAAGGCGGTCACGGTCGCGGCGCCCGCCCCGGGCGAATGGCGCGTTCTCCTCGATGGCCGGCCGGCGCTCACTCCAGGTCGACGCCCGCTCGGCGTTCCGAGCCAAGCGCTCGCCCAGGCGATCGCGGCCGAATTCGATCGGCAAACCGAGCGGCTTACGGTCGCGGCGATGCCGATCGCGCGCCTTACCGGAGCCGCGCTCGATCTCGATGCGCCGGCGCAGGAGCGCCTGATCGATCAACTTGCCGCTTTCTGCGACACCGATCTCCTGTGCCACCGTGCCCAGCAGCCGGCCGAGCTCGCCCTGCTCCAAAGCACCGCGTGGGATCCGATCCTGGCGTGGGCGCGCGGCCGGTTCGGTGTCGTACCGGTCATCGTTCGCGGCGTCATTCCGGCGCAGCCCGCGCCGGAGGTCCGGCGAGCTTACCGCTCGGTCGTCGCCGCGTTGGGCCCGTTCCGCTTGGTGGCCCTGAAGGCCTTGGCCTCCGCAACCGGTTCGCTGCTCTTGGGTCTCGCCGTGCTCGTCGGCCGCCTCGATGCCGAAGGCGCTTGGCATGCGGCGGAGCTCGACGAGCAATATCAGATCGAGCGTTGGGGCGACGATGCGGAAGCGCGCGCGCGGCGTCTCGCGATCCGGGCCGAGATCGGTGCCGCCGCGGTCGTGGCCCGATCCGGGGACGATCTAACAACTTATTGATATTGATAGTAACTTTGACCTCGATCGCCGTTGGGATCGGCGTGCTGGCCCTGGCCGGAGCGGCCTGCTAATACTCGAAACGCATCTGTCGTTGCTGCGAGCGCATAGGTTCGATGGCGAAACTCAAAGAGCTGCTGAGCGATCTCATCAAGCGGCGCGAAGTCGCGTTTTGGGGCGGCGGCCTCGATAAGGCCGAAGCACGCCACGCCAAGGGCCAGATGACCGCGCGCGAACGGCTGCTGACGCTGTTCGCCGACCACACCTTCCAAGAAATGGGCATGCACGTCGAACACGACACGCGCGAGTTCGGCATGCAGGACAAGAAGCTGCCGGGCGATGGCGTGGTCACCGGCGTCGGCTACGTCGACGGCCGCCCGGTTGCGTCGTTCAGCCAGGATTTCACCGTCGCCGGCGGCTCGCTCGGCAAGGTTCACGCCGACAAGATCTGTAGCGTCATGGACTACGCCGGACGTGCCGGCATGCCGATCGTCGGCTTCAACGACTCGGGCGGCGCCCGCATCCAAGAGGGGGTCGAATCGCTCGCCGGCTACGGCCGCGTCTTCTATCACAACGTCCTGATGTCGGGCGTGGTGCCGCAGATCGCGGTGATCGCCGGCCCATGCGCCGGCGGCGCCGCCTACTCGCCGGCACTGATGGACTTCATCATCATGACGCGGCAGAACGCCCACATGTTCATCTGCGGTCCCGACGTCATCAAGGCGGCGACCGGCCAGTCGACGACGATGGACGAGATCGGCAGCGCCGTCGCTCACGCCACCGTCTCGGGCAACATTCACTTCATCGCCGACGACGATCATCACGCGATCGAAATCGTCCGCCGCCTGCTCTCGTTCCTGCCCGCCAACAACGTCGTCGACCCGCCGCACAACTCGTCCGACGAGCTGGTGCTCGAGGACGACCACGACATGGACGGTTTGGTGCCGGAGTCGCCCAAGGACCCGATCGACGTCCACAACGTGATCGCCAAGCTGGTCGACGGCGCCGACTTCCTCGAGGTGCAAAAGGAATTCGCCAAGAACATCGTCGTCGGCTTCGCGCGGATCGGCGGCATCGTCGTCGGCATCATCGCCAACCAGCCCAAGGTCAAGGCCGGGACCCTCGATATCGACGCTTCCGACAAGGGTGCGCGCTTCATCCGCTTCTGCAACTGCTTCAATGTTCCGATCGTGACCCTGGTCGACGTTCCCGGCTTCCTGCCCGGCGTCACCCAGGAGCTCGGCGGCATCATCCGGCACGGCGCCAAGATGCTGTTCGCCTACGGCGCCACCACGGTGCCGAAGATCACGGTGTTCATGCGCAAGGCCTACGGCGGCGCCTATTTGGCGATGTGCAGCCGCGATATGGGTGCCGACCTCGCGTTCGCGTGGCCGACCGCCGAGATCGCGGTGATGGGCGCCGAGGGTGCGGTCAACATTCTTTACCGGCGCGAGCTGGCCGCGGCGCCCAATGCGCGCGAGCTGCAGCAGCAACTGGTCGCCGACTACCGGGCCAAGTTCTCCTCGCCCTACCTCTCGGCGGCCAAGGGCTTGATCACCGACATCATCGAGCCGTCCCGCACCCGCGCCGCGGTCGCGCTGGGCTTGCGCAGCCTGCTCTCGAAGCGCGAAACGCGCCCGACCAAGAAGCACGGCAACATCCCGCTCTGAACTCGGCATCGCGATGACGCTCGGCCTTCTGCTCGTCGCCATCGCCGCCGGCGGCGGGGCGTTTTTCCTGCTCTGGCAACGGGTCCAGACTCTCGAGGGGATGATCGAGCGGTTGCGCCGGCAAGCGACGGCGTTACCCACGCCGGCGCCGCTCGCCATGCCCGGCGACGCCGCCCCGGCCGCGAGCGCGCCGCCGGCGGCGTCACCGCCCGCGAGCTCGGGCCCGGCCAAGCGTCCGTTCATCTCGGTGGTACCGAAGGCGCCGACCCGCGAGGAGCAGGTCGCCAAGGACTTGCCGATCATCTTCGCCGCGGTCGCGGCCTACATGGCCGATGTCAAGCCGGTGATTCGCGTCTACACGCCGGCGCAAAGTCCCGGCATGTGGGGCATGGTCAGCCGCTTCGATCATCGCCGGTCGAATCGCATGAGCTGGGATCGCGGCGTTTCGGCCGCCGGTGCGAACGAAACGCGACGGCAGTGGTACAAATTCTGGTCGAAGGCCTGACGTCGAGCGAGACGGGTGAGGAAACGATGAAAAAACTGCGGATTACGGTCGAGAACCGGTCCTACGACGTCACCGTCGAGGAGCTTGAAGACACCAGCGCGCGGCCGTCGGCCCTGCCGACCCAGGTGCCACGCCCGTTCATTTCCGTGGTCAACCCGGCACCGGCGGCGGCACCCGCACCGCGTGCCGCCGCCCCGGCACCGCGCCCTGCTGCCGCGTCGGCCGCCCCGCCCGTCGCCGCCGGCGCCGGGAGCGTGTTGAGCCCGCTCGCCGGCGTCATCGTCTCGGTCGACGTCGCGGTCGGCCAAGCCGTCAAGGAGGGCGACAAGCTCTTGTGCCTCGAGGCGATGAAGATGAACACCGATGTGCTGGCGCCCCACGCCGGCACCGTCACCGCGGTCCACGTCGACGTCGGCGTCCCGGTCCAAGAGAGCCAAGTCCTGGTTACGGTTTCCTAGGCCGCTCCGGCCTGCGATGCGCACGGCGGTCCGCGTTCGCATCACCGGCAAGGTGCAGGGGGTCTGGTTTCGTGCCTGGACGCGCGAACAAGCCCAAGCGCTCGGCCTCGACGGCTGGGTCCGCAACTTGAGCGACGGATCGGTCGAGGCGCTGTTCGCAGGCCCGCCCGCGGCGGTCGAGCGCGCGCTCGCCGCCTGCCACCGCGGACCGCCCGCTGCCCGCGTCGCCCAGGTAACGCCGACGCCGGTTGCGGCCGACGATATTGCCGCCGGGTCTGGCTTCGCGCAGCGACCCGACGCATAGGTCGAGCGTCGCGGTGGCAGGGAGGGGGCCCCTCAACCGAAGGTTTCGGCGAAGGTCGCCTTGAGCGCCTGATCGACTTCGGCCATCGTCACCGGTAGACCCAAGTCGACCAGCGAGGTGACGCCGTGGTCGCGGACGCCGCACGGCACGATCCCGGCGAAATGCCTCAAATCGGGTTCGACGTTGAGCGAGACGCCGTGGAAGCTCACCCAGTGGCGAATGCGCACCCCGACGGCCGCGATCTTGGCTTCGCGGCCGCCGCCCTGGTCGATCCAGATCCCGACCCGGCCTTCGCGCCGCTCGCCCTTGACGTTGAAGCGGGCGAGGGTTGCGATCAGCCAATCCTCGAGGGTGCGGACGTAAGCGCGGACGTTGCGGCCGCGGCGGCGGAGGTCGAGCAGGACATAGGCCACGCGCTGGCCGGGGCCGTGATAGGTGTATTGGCCGCCGCGGCCGGTGGCGTAGACCGGAAAGGCGCCCGCATCCAAGAGGTCGCCCGGCTTGGCGCTGGTTCCGGCGGTATAGAGCGGCGGATGCTCCAGGAGCCACACCAGCTCGGGCGCTGCCCCAGCGCGAATCGCGGCGACTCGGGCCTCCATCGCCCTGACCGCCGCCTCGTAGTCGACGGCGCCCACGTCCGTCTTCCATTCGATCGCTGCCATGCTAGGATTCTAGGGCGTTGCGACGGCCCCGTCCCGTCGCATTAACCAATTGCTAACCGTAATTCGGGTAGAAGCCGTCTATGCCCAGCAACGAAACCATCGGCCGCGACATCCCCAAGGCGCTCGACAATGTGACGGTCGAGGTCTCGGTGATGCTCGGCAAGGCGGTCATGCCGATCCACCAGCTTCTGAAGATGGGTCGCGGCGCTGTCATCGAACTCGATGCCACCGTGCACGACCACGCCCTTATCTTCGCCAACAACCGCCTGATCGCCAAGGGCGAGGTGATGGTGGTCGACGACCACATTGGGGTCTCGGTGACCGAAACGATCCGCGGGCTCGTCTAGCCACAGCGCCGCTCGGGCACAACGCCCGTATTTAGCGATTTTTCTTTATTTTCCCGGCGGCCAGCTAATCCTTGATCGGCTGGCAGGGATTTGTTATTCGGGCGGCTGATGCGGTTGTGGCGGAACTGGCAGACGCGCAGCGTTGAGGTCGCTGTGGGATAACATCCCGTGGAAGTTCGAGTCTTCTCAACCGCACCAGTTCGAGCGAGCCCGTGCACCGCTTGCGGGCTTCGTCTTTATCGGGCCCCCTAGGCAGGCGCCCGCTCCGGCCGGTGCGGCCGGCGAGGAGACGTCCATGACCGAGCCGACGGTCGCCGCGCCGCCCCCGTCGCAAGCCGAACCGGCGCCCGAGGACTTGGGCTACGGCCCGACCCCGGAGCTCGTCCAGGCGGTCGTCAACGCCGCCGAGGGCGGCGACGCCGCGGCGGTCCGGACGCTCCTGGTCCCGCTCCACGCTGCCGACATCGCTGGTGTCGTCGGGCAGCTGACGCCCGATCAGCGGGCGATGGTCGTGGCGGCGCTGCGCGGGCGCTTGGATCCCGAGGTGCTGGCCGAACTTCACGTCGTCCTTCAAGACGAGATCGTCGAGCTGTTCGAGCCCAACGAGCTGGCGACCGCGATCACCGCGCTCGACACCGACGACGCCGTCAACGTCATCGAGAACCTCGAGGCTGCGGACCAGCGCGAGGTATTGGCGGCAATTCCGGCGGCCGACCGCGCCCACGTCGAGGAGGCGCTCGCTTTCGCCGAGGAATCGGCCGGCCGGCTGATGCAACGCTCGTTCGTCGCGGTGCCGGTATACTGGAACATCGGCCAGATCATCGACTACCTGCGCGACGAGGATGACCTCCCGGAGGAGTTCTACGAGATCTTCGTCGTCGACCATAACCGCAAACCGCTCGGCACCGTGCCGCTCAATCGCGCCATGCGCGCCAAGCGGCCGATCGTGGTCGGCGACATCATGGATAAGGAGCCCAAGATCGTTCCGGTCGACATGGACCAGGAGGACGTGGCCTATGTCTTCCGCCAGTACGACCTGACGTCGGCGCCGGTGGTCGATCGCGACGGCCGCCTGGTCGGCGTGATCATGGTCGACGACATCCTCGACGTGATCCACGAGGAGCACGGCGAGGACATGATGCGGATGGGCGGCGTCACCGAGGGCGATCTTTATACCTCGATCGTCAAGACCACGCGCTCGCGCTCGGCCTGGCTGGCCGTCAATACCGGGACCGCGCTCTTGGCCTCGACCGTGATTTCGCTGTTCGATGCCACCATCGAGCAGATGGTCGCGCTCGCGATCCTGATGCCGATCGTCGCGTCGATGGGCGGTAATACCGGCATGCAGGCCCTCACCGTCGCGGTCCGCGCGCTCGCGACACGCGAGCTCACCGCGGCAAACGCGCCACGCCTGATCAACAAGGAGCTGGTGGTCGGGCTGCTCAACGGAGCGCTGTTTGCGGTGATCATCGGCTCGGTCGCGACGTTCTGGTTCGCGAGCCTTCCTCTGGGTTTGGTTCTGGGGGCGGCGATGGTCGTCAATTTGGGCGTCGCCGGCCTCTGCGGCATCTTGATCCCGCTCGCGCTCGAGCGGTTCGGCGCCGACCCGGCGCTGGCGGCCTCGATTTTCCTGACCATGGTCACCGACGTGGTCGGGTTCGTCGCATTCCTGGGACTCGCGGCGTCGTTTCTGCTCTGATCGGACGTAAGACGAACGAGGGTACGATGACCATCCCCAAGGGCATTACCGTCGAGACGGCGAACGCGTTCGGGCGCGAATTCCTGCCCGGCCATCTCGGGCTCAACTTCACCGCGATCGAGCGTGGCCGCGTCGTCGCCGAGCTGACGATCGCGAAGCACCATGTCGCACCGAACGGCTATCTCCACGCCGCGACCGTGATCGCCATCGCCGACACCGCCGCCGGCTACGGCTGCGTCGCCTCGTTGCCCGAGGGCGCACAGAGCTTTACCACCATCAACCTGAACTGCAATTTCCTCGGCACCGCGCGCGAGGGCACGATCCGCGCCGAAGCCAAGCTCCGGCACGGCGGCCGCACCATTCAGCACTGGGACACCGAGGTGTTCGATCCCGCCGGCAAGCTGATCGCCACCTTCCGCTGCACCCAGATGGTGCTGTGGCCGCGCTGAAGGCGTATCGGCCGTCGCCGCGCCGCGCCGGCGCCGGCCGGCGCGCGCCGGATCCCGACTTCGAAGCGCGCGTCCGCGCGAGCTTTGCGCGCCAGGGGTTCATGGGGCGACTCGGCGCCCGGATCGTCGCGCTGGCACCCGGACGACTCGCGATCGCGCTCGATCATCGACCGACGCTGGTCCAGCACCTCGGCCACTTTCACGGCGGCGTCGTCGCGACCCTGGCCGACAACGCGGCCGGTTATGCCGCCTTCACCTTGATGCCGGCCGGCGCCTCGGTCCTGACGGTCGAATTCAAGATCAATTTCGTGGCGCCGGCGGCGGGCGAGCGGCTCGAGGCCCGCGCTGTCGCCGTCAAGCGCGGCCGAACGCTCACCGTCTGTGAAAGCCGGGTTTATGCCGGCGGGCGAAGATCGAGCTTGTGCGCGATCGCGCTGGTATCGCTGATGGCACTGCCCGGGCGGGCCGACGAGCCCTCGGCCGCACGGCCGAAGGCGAGCGGCGGCCCCGCATACCGGGCGCCGGCGGTCGATGCGACGCTTGTTCCGGCCAACCCCGAGTTCGCGGCCGCTGTCGCCGGCGTCTACCGGCGCCAGCCGTTCGGACCCGAGCTCGGCTTTGCGCTCGATCGAATCGCGCCGGGGCTCGGTCAGTTTTCGCTCCCTTTCCGCGCCGACCTCACCCAGCAGCACGGCTTCTTCCACGGTGGCGTCGTCGCGACCGCGGCCGACCTCGCGATGGGGGCTGCGGCCGGCTCGCTGGCGCCGGCCGGCGCCGCGCCGGTGACGGTCGAGTTCAAGCTGAACCTGCTCGCCCCGGCCGCGGGCGAGGTCCTCACGGCCTATGGGACCGTCCTCAGGCCCGGCCGAACCGTCACGATTTGCCGCGCCGACGTCACGGCGGGAAGCGCCGGGACCGAGCGTCTATGCGCCACCGCGCTCGGCACGATGATTTCGGTAAATATTTGATTTAAAAAGATAAAATAGGCTGGACCGCGGCCGAGGACAGACCCCCGCCGGGGCTTCGCTTTTGCGGGGCCAGGGTCTAGAGTGCGGCACGGGCGAATTCGCGAATGATTTCAAATCGATACCCTGCGCTCGACTTCGGCCTCGGCGAGGCGGCGGACATGTTGCGCCAGTCGGTGGCGAGCTTTGCGGCGGTCGAAATCGCGCCGCGCGCCGCAGAAATCGACGCGACCAACCAGTTTCCGCGCGACCTCTGGCCGAAGCTGGGCGAGCTCGGGCTGCTCGGCGTTACCGTCGAGGAAGAGTTCGGCGGTGCCGGCATGGGCTACACCGAACACGTGGTAGCGATGGAAGAGATCAGCCGCGCCTCGGCCGCGGTCGGTTTGAGCTACGGAGCGCACTCGAACCTCTGCGTCAATCAGATCCGCTTGAACGGCAATCCGGCGCAGAAGCGGACGTACCTGCCCAAGCTGGTGTCGGGCGAGCATGTCGGCGCGTTGGCGATGAGCGAACCGGGCGCCGGCTCGGATGTCGTCGGTATGCGCCTTCGCGCCGAGCGCCAGGGCGACCGTTACGTGCTGAACGGCAACAAGATGTGGATCACCAATGGGCCGGTGGCCGACGTGCTCGTGGTCTACGCCAAGACCGATCCGCAAGCCGGCTCGCGCGGCATAACCGCGTTCCTGATCGAGAAGGGCTTCAAAGGCTTTACGACGGCGCAGAAGCTCGACAAGCTCGGCATGCGCGGTTCCGACACCTGCGAGCTCGTTTTCCAGGACTGCGAAGTCCCGGTCGAGAACGTGCTCGGCAAAGAGGGCGGCGGCGTCCGCGTCCTCATGAGCGGGCTCGACTACGAGCGCGCCGTGCTCGCCGGCGGCCCGATCGGGCTCATGCAGTCATGCATGGACGTCGTTGTCCCGTACCTCCATGAGCGCAAGCAGTTCGGCCAGGCGATTGGCGAATTTCAGCTAATGCAGGGCAAGCTCGCCGACATGTATACGACGATGAACGCGGCCAAGGCGTACGTCTACGCGGTTGCGCGCGCCTGCGATCGCGGCCAGGCCAGCCGCAAGGACGCGGCCGGCGTCATCCTGTTCGCCGGCGAGAAAGCGACGTGGATGGCGCTCGAAGCGATCCAGTGCCTCGGCGGCAACGGCTATATCAACGAGTTTCCGACCGGGCGGTTCCTGCGCGACGCCAAGCTCTACGAGATCGGCGCCGGCACCTCCGAGATCCGGCGCTGGCTGATTGGCCGCGAGTTGTTCGAAGAAACCGCCTAAAGGGGGGCCGATGGCCGCGCCGCTCGAATTCTATTTCGACTTTTCGTCGCCCTACGGCTATTTCGCGTCGACCCGGATCGACGCCATCGCTGCCAAGGCCGGGCGCGAGGTCGCGTGGCGGCCGATCCTCTTGGGCGCCGTCTTCAAGGTCGTCGGCACCGCGCCGCTCGTCAACTACCCGCTCAAGGGCGAATACATGCGCCACGATCTCGAGCGGCAGGCGCGCCTGTTCAAGCTCACGTTCCGCGAGCCGCCCGGCTTCCCCCACAACACGATCGCCGCGGCCCGCCTGTATTATTGGATTCACGATCGCGATGCGGCCAAGGCGCGGGCGTTCGCCAAAGGCGTCTACGCCGGCTTCTTCGAACGCGGTTCGGACGTGTCCGCGCCCGAGGCGGCGGTCGCGATCGCCGCCGGTTTGGGCCTCGGCCGCGATGCGGCGGCGGGGGCCCTTCAGGACCAGGCGGTCAAGGATCGCCTCCGCCACGAGGTCGACGCCGCCATCGCCAAGGGCGTGTTCGGCTCGCCCTTTGTCATCGTCGACGGCGAGCCGTTCTGGGGCTCCGACCGGTTGGATCAGGTCGAGGCGTGGCTCACGACCGGCGGTTGGTGATGGGACGGCGCCGCTCCGATAGGGCGGGCTCGAGCCGATGACCGTCCTCGACTCCCCCCTCGATACCGCGAGCACGGCGTTCCAGGCCAACGCCGAGCGCACCCGGGCCCTGGTCGACGATCTCCACGCGACGCTCCTTCGCATCGCCGAGGGTGGGCCCAAAGAAGCGCGCGCCAAGCACCTCGCCCGCAAGAAGCTCCTGGCGCGCGATCGCGTGTCCCGTTTGATCGATCCCGGCACGCCGTTTCTCGAGATCGCGCCGCTCGCCGCACACGGGCTCTACGACGGCGAGGTACCGGCCGGCGGCATAGTCGCCGGCATCGGGCGCGTCAACGGCCAGGAGTGCGCGATCGTCGCCAACGACGCGACGGTCAAGGGCGGCACCTATTTTCCGATTACGGTCAAGAAGCACCTCCGGGTCCAGGAGATCGCGCAGCAGAACAACCTGCCCTGCATTTACCTGGTCGATTCGGGCGGCGCCAACCTGCCGAACCAGGACGACGTCTTCCCCGACCGCGACCACTTCGGCCGCATTTTCTACAATCAAGCGACGATGTCGGCGCGCGGCATCCCACAGATCGCCGTCGTGATGGGCTCGTGTACCGCCGGCGGGGCCTACGTGCCGGCTATGTCGGACGTCGCCATCATCGTCAAGGGCCAAGGCACGATCTTCCTCGGCGGACCGCCGCTGGTAAAGGCCGCGACCGGCGAAACGGTGAGCGCCGAGGAGCTGGGTGGCGCCGACGTCCATTCGCGCGTTTCCGGCGTCACCGATTATTACGCGACCGGCGATGACCACGCTCTCGATCTCGCGCGCCAGACTGTCGCGAGTTTGAACCGGCGCAAGCACGTGACGCTCACGCTCAAGGCGCCGGTCGCGCCGCGCTACGCGGCCGAGGAGATCTACGGCTTGATCCCGGCCGACGTGCGCCAGCCGTTCGACATGCGCGCCGTGATCGCGCGGATCGTCGATGGCAGCGAGTTCGACGAATTCAAGGCGCTCTACGGCTCGACGCTGCTGACCGGGTTCGCCCATATCGCCGGTTATCCCGTCGGGATCATCGCCAATAACGGCGTGTTGTTCTCGGAATCGGCCGAAAAAGGGACCCACTTCATCGAGCTGTGCGCCCAACGCAAGATTCCGCTGGTGTTCCTGCAGAACATCACCGGCTTTATGGTCGGCAAGAAATACGAGACCGGCGGCATCGCCAAGGACGGCGCCAAGATGGTGATGGCGGTCGCGACAGCGCGGGTGCCGAAGTTCACCGTGATCGTCGGCGGTTCGTTCGGTGCCGGCAACTATGCGATGTGCGGCCGTGCCTACGCGCCGCGCTTCCTCTGGCTGTGGCCGAACGCCCGTATCTCGGTGATGGGCGGCGAGCAGGCCGCGAACGTTCTGGCGCAAGTGCGCCGCGACGGCCTGAAAGCGAAGGGCGAGACCTGGAGCGAGCGGAGCGAAGCGCAGTTCAAGAAGCCGATTCTCGATCAGTACGAGCGCCAGGGCCATCCCTATTATGCGAGCGCGCGGCTGTGGGACGATGGCGTGATCGATCCCAAGGAAACGCGCACGGTCTTGGCGCTCGGTCTGTCGGCGGCGCTGAACGCACCGATCGAAGAAACGCGCTTCGGCGTATTCCGGATGTAGGGCGAGGGGTAAGGGATGGCGACCGTCGACTGGACCAAGGACGCGCGCGGGGTCGCGACCGTGACGCTCAACCGGCCCGAGAAGCACAATGCCTTCAATGCCGAGGTGATCCAGGACTTGAAGAGCGCGTTTTCGGCGGCCGGAGCCGATCCGGCGGTGCGCGTCATCCTCGTGGTCGCCAACGGCAAGAGTTTCTGCGCCGGCGCCGACGCCGAGTGGCTGAAAGCGAGCGTCAACTTGAGCGAAGCCGACAACGTCGCCGATGCGCTCGAGATCGCGCGCATGCTGCGCGTGATCGACACCGTGCCCAAACCGACGGTCGCGCTCATCCACGGCGCGGTGATGGGCGGGGGCGTCGGGTTGGTCGCCGCCTGCGACGTCGCGATCGCCGCGCGCGACGCCTTCTTCGCGATGTCGGAAGTAAAGCTCGGCCTGCTGCCGGCCGCGGTTTCGCCCTACGTCATCGCCGCGATCGGCGGACGCAACGCGCGTCGCTATTTTCTGACCGCCGAGCGCGTACCGGCGGACGAAGCGGTCAAGCTCGGTTTCATCCACGATGTCGTCCCCGATCGCACAGCCTTGGCGGCCGCCGGCGAGCGTTACGTCAAAGAGTTTCTGACCTGCGCGCCGGGTGCGATCGCCGACACCAAGGCGCTGATCCGCGACGTGACCGGCCGTTACGTTTCGGACGAATTGATGAACCTGACCGCTCACCGCATCGCTGCCCGCCGCACCTCGGCCGAAGGGCAGGAGGGCCTGGCGGCGTTCATCGGCAAGCGCAAACCGACCTGGGTCGCCGGGTGAACCGTTAACGCGATGTTCAAGTCCGTCTTGATCGCCAACCGCGGCGAGATCGCCTGCCGCATCGCGCGCACCGCGCGCCGCATGGGTCTCAACATCGTCGCGGTCTACTCGGCGGCCGATAAGGACGCGCTCCACGTCCGCGCCGCCGACGTCGCCTATCCGATCGGGCCGGCGCCGGCGGCCGAGAGCTACCTCAAAATCGAGAAGATCATCAACGCCGCCAAGGCGTCGGGCGCCGAGGCGATCCACCCGGGCTACGGCTTCCTGGCCGAGAACGCGCGCTTTGCCGAAGCCTGCGTCCGCGCCGGTATCGCGTTCGTCGGTCCGCCGCCGACCGCGATCCGGCTGTTGGGCGAAAAGAACCGCGCCAAGACCTTGATGGCGAAGGCGGGGGTTCCGGTGGTGCCCGGCTACCACGGCAACGACCAGCGCCCCGCCACGTTGAAGCGCGAGGCCGACCGTTTGGGCTACCCGGTCCTGATCAAGGCCGCGGCCGGCGGCGGCGGCAAGGGCATGCGCCGGGTCGACCGAGCGCGCGACTTTCTGCCGGCGCTCGAATCGGCCAAGCGCGAGGCCGAGGCGGCGTTTGGCGCCGGCATGATGCTGGTCGAAAAGTGCATCGAGCGGCCGCGCCACATCGAAGTCCAGATCATCGCCGACCAGCACGGTAACGTTGCCCACCTGTTCGAGCGCGACTGCTCGCTGCAGCGCCGCCACCAGAAGGTGATCGAGGAAGCACCCGCACCCGGCATCAGCGCCGATTTCCGCCGCCGCCTGTGCGACGCCGCCGTCACCGCCGCACGCGCCGCCCACTATGTCGGCGCCGGCACCGTCGAGTTCATCGTCGATGTCGCGAACGGCATCGAGGCCGCGACCTTCGCCTTCATGGAGGTCAATACGCGCCTCCAGGTCGAGCACCCGGTGACCGAGTTCGTGACCGGCCAGGACCTGGTCGAGTGGCAGCTTCGGATCGCCGCCGGCGAACGGCTGCCGCGGCGCCAGGACAAGCTCGCCCTGAGCGGCCACGCGATCGAGGTACGGCTCTATGCCGAGGATCCGGCACGCGGGTTCATGCCCCAAGCGGGGAGGCTCGACCGCCTGCGGCTTCCGGCGACGCGCGGGCCGGTCCGGGTCGATACCGGGGTCGCCGAGGGCAATACCGTGACCGTTCACTACGATCCGATGATCGCCAAGTTGATCGCGCATGGCGCCGACCGCACGGCGGCGCTCGCGGCCTTGAGCAAGGCGCTGGCCCAGACCGAAGTCGCCGGGATCGCCACGAATCTCGGCTTCCTGACGGCGCTGGTCGAGCACCCGGCCTTCGTCGGGGCCGAACTCGACACCGGCCTGATCGGACGGCTCGGGGATGAGATCGCCCGGCTTTCGGCCAGCGCGCGCGACCGCTTGCTGGCGTGCGGTGTGATCGCTTCGCTGCTGGGCGGCGGCGAGACCGCCGGCCAAGCGGCCGGCGACCCCTATTCGCCGTGGGCCGAGCGCAACGGCTGGACGCTCACGGGGCCCCGGCGCGACGCCCTGGCATTGACCGTGGCCGGGGCGCCAGTGCCCGCCCACATCCTCTATCGCGGCGCCGGCCGCTTCGCGGTCGAGTTGGGCGGGCGCCCGATCGAGCTCGTTGATTGTTGGCGCGAGGGCGACCGCTTTACCGCCACCGTCGACGGCCGCCCGGTCGAGGCGCGCGTGTTCGACGCCGGCGGCGATACCGTCGCGGTCAGCGCCGGCCGCTCGGTCGCGTTCCACCGCCGCTCAGTCGCCGAAGAAGGCGGCGACGAGCGCGGCGCCTCGGGCGCGATCACGGCGCCGATGCCGGGCAAGATCGTCGCCGTCGCCGTGAAGAAAGGCACGCTGGTTAAGCGCGGCGATCCGATGATCGTGCTCGAAGCGATGAAGATGGAGCAGACCCTCGCCGCACCCCGCGACGGCCGGGTCGCGGCGGTTGCGTGCCGCCCGGGCGAACTCGTGGTCGAGGGCGCTCTCCTCGCCGCCATCGACGGCGCCTGACGCCGGCCGACCCGTGAGTTGGTCGTTGCCGCGGTCGATCGCAGGCGCGTGCATCCTCGCCGCGATCGTCCTGGTCGGTATTTCTTACACCGGCCTTGTCGCCAACCCGGCGCTTGTCCGCGCCGGCGGCATCGCGCTTTTCGCCGTCAGCTTGTTCGCAACGGGCGCGGTTCCGAACCACATCGCCTCGCTCTGGTTTTTCCTGGCCTGCATGCTGCTCGGGATCGCACCGGCGGCAACCGTCTTCTCCGGCTTCACCTCGACCCCGTTCTGGCTCGTTTTCGGCGGAACCGTGATTGGTATTGCCGTCAAGGAAACCGGGCTCGGCGCCCGCATCGCCCGAGCGCTCGCCCGCCGCTTCGGCGCGTCATACGCCGGCGCGGTCGCCGGCACCGTCGCGGTCGGGGTCGCGCTTTCGTTCGTGATGCCCTCGTCGATGGGCCGGATCGTGCTCTTGCTCCCGATCCTCGCCGCGCTCGCCGACCAGTTGGGTTTCGCCCAGGGCTCGCGCGGCCGCACCGGGCTCGTGCTGGCGACGATTTACGGCACGCTGGTACCGGCGTTCGCGCTGCTGCCCTCGAACGTGCCGAACCTCGTGCTGGCTGGCGCCGCCGAGACGCTCTATGGCGTGACGCTTATCTATGGCGAGTACTTCCTGCTCAATTATCCGGTCTTGGGGTTCGCAAAGGCGATCGTCATCGCGCTCTTGATCGCGGCCATGTTTCGCGAGGAGCCGCGATTGGCCGTCGCGCCGGCCACCGCGAACCCGATGTCGGCGGCCGAGCGGCGACTCACGATCGTGCTCGTCGCCGCGCTGCTGCTGTGGATGACCGACTTCGTCCACCACGTTTCGCCGGCCTGGGTGAGCTTGGGCGCTGCGGCGATTTGCCTCGCGCCTCGGATCGGGGTGCTCGGCGTCGACGGCATCCACGAGAAGGTCGGCTACGGCGCGCTCATCTACGTGGCTGGCATTCTCGGACTGGGTGCGGTGATTTCCTCGACCGGGCTCGGCACCGTCTTGGGCGGCGTCCTGATCGAGTGGGCCGACTTGAAGCCCGGCGCCGATACGTACAATTTCGCGGCCATCGGCGCGATCACGTCGCTGCTCGCGGTCCTGACCACCCAGCCCGGCGCACCGGCGGTGATCGCACCCTTGGCCGCCGACCTCGCCGCCGCGACGGCGCTGCCGCTCTTGACCGTCCTGATGACGATCGTGGTCGGCTTCTCGGCCGTGATCTTCCCCTACCAGACGCCGCCGATCGTGGTCGGGCTGCAGTTGGGGCGGGTCGGGTTCGGCACCGCGACCCGGTTCAACCTCGTGCTGTTTGCGATCACCATCGTCATCCTGACGCCGCTTCACTATCTGTGGTGGCGTATACTGGGCCTCCTCTCCTAGTGCGCGGTTCCCCCATGATCGTCAACCTCCTCAAGATGTGCGTCGGCATCAACGAGATCGACGAGCTCGCGCGCTGGCAGCGCGAACGCCTGCGGCGGATGAAGGCAGCGGGGCAGAAACCGAAGCTTCGCCACGTCACCCGCCACACGCCCAAGCGCCGCGATGAGATCCTGGCCGGCGGCTCGCTCTATTGGATCATCAGGGGATTCGTGCGCGTCCGGCAGCGCATTTTCGCCATCGAGACGGTCGAGAACGACAAGGGCGAAAAGAAGTGCGGGCTCGTGCTCGACCGCAAGCTGGTGCGGACCGAGCTGCAGCCGCGCCGGCCGCACCAGGGTTGGCGCTACCTCGAGGTCGAGGACGCGCCGCGCGACCTGCCCAAGGGCGTCAAGGCGGACGACATCCCGCCCGCGCTCGCGGCCGAGCTCAAGGACCTCGGGCTGTTGTGACCGCGCGATCGATCCGGCGGCGATGATCTACCGAGAACCGCTCCGGCCCCGCGACCCGCTTCGCGCCCACATCGACGCGCTTTATCACGCCGACGGCTCGGCGGTGATGGAGGCGGTGCTCGACGAAGCCGATCTCGGTCCGCTCCGCGCGCGCGTGCGGGTTCTGGCGCGCCGGCTGGTCCAGGACGTTCGCGGCGCGCAAGGTCGCGCCGGCACGCTCGAGTCGTTTCTCCAGCAGTATCGGCTCTCGACCGAGGAAGGCGTCGTCCTCATGTGCCTGGCCGAGGCGCTCTTGCGCATTCCCGACACCGAGACCCAGGACAAGCTGATCCAAGACAAGCTCCACGGAGCCGACTGGGAGCGGCACTTGGGCAAGAGCCGCTCGCTGTTCGTCAACGCCTCGACCTGGGGCTTGATGCTGACCGGCAAGCTCGTGCGTTTGAACGATGCCGCGGCCGATGCGGGCTTCGTCGAGCGGCTGGCGGCGCGGGTCGGCGGCCCGGTGATCCGCGAGGCGATGCTGCAGGCCGTGCGCATCCTCTCGGACCAATTCGTGATGGGCCGTACGATCGCCGAAGCCATCGCCCGCGCCGGCGAGGCCGAAGCCGCCGGCGCGCGCCACTCCTACGACATGCTGGGCGAAGCGGCGCTGACCGAACCCGACGCCCGGCGCTACGCGGCTGCATACGCGGACGCGATCGCGACGCTCGGACGCATGTCGCTCGATCGGCCGCAACGCGTCAATATGCTCGACCGGCCGGGCATTTCGATCAAGCTGTCGGCGCTACATCCGCGCTTCGAATGGGCGCAGCGGGACGACGTCATGGCCCGCCTGGTGCCGCGGCTTACCGCCCTGATCGCCGCCGCCCGCGGTCACGACCTCGGGGTCACGATCGACGCGGAAGAGGCGAACCGGCTGGATCCGACCCTCGACGTGTTCGAGGCGGTTTACCGCGAGGGCGCGGCCGGGAACTGGGATGGATTGGGGTTGGCGGTCCAGGCTTACCAAAAGCGAGCCCGCGCGGTGATCGACTGGCTGGCGGCGTTGGCACATCGCGCGCGGCGCCGTATTCCGGTCCGGCTGGTCAAGGGCGCCTATTGGGACACCGAGGTCAAGCGCGCCCAGGAGGGCGGGTTCGACGGCTATCCGGTTTTCACCCGCAAGGTGATGACCGACGTCTCCTACCTCGCCTGCGCGCGCGGGATGCTGGCCCACGCCGAGGCGTTCTATCCGCAATTCGCCACTCACAACGCCCACACCGTGGCGGCGATCCAAGTGCTGGCCGAGGGGCGATCCGATGTCGAGTGCCAGCGCCTCCATGGCATGGGCGAAGCGCTCTATACGGCCTTGCAAGGCACGGGCGCGCGCGCGCTGCCGTGCCGTGTCTATGCGCCGGTAGGGAGCCACGAGGATTTACTCCCTTATCTCGTGCGCCGGCTCCTTGAGAACGGCGCCAACACCTCGTTCGTCAACCGGTTGGCCGATGCCTCGGCGCCGATCGACCGGCTGATCGCCGATCCGGTCGAGGCGATGCGGACGACGCTCGGTCTCCGCCAAGCCGGCATTCCGTTGCCGCGCGACCTTTATGGCGCGACGCGCGTCAACGCCCGCGGACTCGACCTGTCCTCGGTCCACGCGCTGAGGGGGCTCGCGAAAGAAGTGCAGCGCGCCGGGAACGAACGCTGGGGCGCGTCGCCGATCGTCTCGGGCAAGCGCCGCGGTGGGCTCGCGGCGCCGGTTCGCAACCCGGCCGACCGGCGCGACGTCGTCGGCGAGGTATGCGAGGCCGACCTGGGCGACGTCGCGACCGCGGTCGCGGCCGCGGTGGCGGCGCAACCGGCCTGGGATGGCTTGGGCGCGGCGGCACGGGCACAAGTCCTCGAACGCGCCGCCGATCTCTACGAAACCGAGCGGTCGCGGCTGATGACGCTCGCGGTGCGCGAAGCGGGAAAAACCATCGGCGATGCCCAAAGCGAGGTCCGCGAGGCGGTCGATTTCCTTCGCTACTACGCGCAACGAATAAGGATCGACGGCGCGCCGCAGGCGCTCTCCGGTCCGACCGGCGAGGCCAATACGCTCACGCTTCACGGCCGCGGCGCTTTCGTCTGTATCAGCCCGTGGAATTTCCCGCTCGCGATCTTCACCGGCCAGGTCGCCGCCGCGCTGGCGGCCGGAAACGCTGTGCTGGCCAAGCCGGCCGAGCAGACGCCGCTGATCGCCGCGCTCGCGGTCGACCTCTTGCACAAGGCGGGCTTTCCGACAGAGGTCCTGCATTTGTTGCTGGGAGCCGGCGAAACCGTCGGCGCGGCGCTGGTCGCCGATCCCCGCATCGCCGGGGTCGCGATGACGGGCTCGACCGCGACCGCGGCGGCGATCGCGCGGACGCTCGCGGAACGCCCGGGCCCGATCGTACCGCTGATCGCCGAGACCGGCGGGCAGAACGCCTTGATCGCCGATTCCTCGGCACTGCCTGAGCAACTGGTCGCCGACGTGATCCGGTCCGCTTTCAATAGCGCCGGGCAGCGCTGCTCCGCCTGCCGCATCCTTTTCGTCCAAGACGATATCGCCCTGCGCGTGACGACGATGCTGGCAGGGGCGATGGCCGAACTCAAGATCGGCGACCCTGCCTATCTCGAAACCGACGTCGGGCCGGTGATCGATCCCGCGGCGCTTGGCGCGCTCAACGCCCATACCGAACGGATGGACCGCGACGCGCGGCTGATAGCGGTGGCGCCGCTCCCGGGCGGGCTCGACCACGGTACGTTCTTCGCGCCGCGCGCCTACGCCATTCCCGACCTCGGCCTCCTCGAGCGCGAGGTGTTCGGGCCGATCCTCCACGTCGTTACCTTCGCGGCCGAAGAGTTGGACGAGGTCGTCGATCGTCTCAATGCGACCGGTTACGGCCTCACCCTCGGCATCCACAGCCGGGTCGGCGCCACCGCCGCGCGCATCATCGCACGCGCCCGCGTCGGCAATATCTACGTCAACCGCAACATGATCGGCGCGGTGGTGGGCGTACAGCCGTTCGGAGGCGAGGGGCTGTCGGGGACTGGTCCCAAGGCCGGGGGACCCAACTACCTGCCGCGGTTCGCGGTCGAGCGGACCGTCTCGGACAATATCGCGGCGATCGGCGGGAACGCGTCGCTGCTCTCACTCGGCGAGGAGGTGGCCGAGTGACAGCAGCTCGATCTCGTCATCTGGCGCGCCGTTAGCCGTCCCCGTCCCCCTTCGAGGGGTCGGGGACGATTCCGGCAGTACGACGCGATCGACGGCCACGATCGGCGGCGGGACCCGAGTTTCGATCTTCGGGAATTCCGCGCTAGTCTAGATGGCGGCGCGGTATTCCGTCGGCGCGCGGTCGGCGCGCGCCGTACGGCCGGCTCCGGCCGCGGCGACGATCTGCTCGGCCATGCGATCGGCGATGACGCTGGTCGGCGTCTTCTCGGCATCGGCGCGGGCGAAGATCGCGTCGAGCGTGCCGGCGATCCGAGCGATATGGGCGTAGGCGCGGGCTCGGTCGTAACCGCCGCGTTCGTACGAGATGTTGATGATGCCGCCGGCGTTGATCACGTAGTCGGGCGCATAGAGGATACCGCGCTCGGCCAACTGGACCCCGTGCCGTGCCTCGCCCAACTGGTTGTTGGCGGCGCCGGCGACGACCTTGGCTTTGAGCGCCGGGATGGTCCGGTCATTGAGGCCGCCGCCCAACGCGCACGGTGCGAAGACATCGACGTCGGCGGTGTGGATCAGCGAGGGGGCGACTGCCGCGGCACCGAAGCGCTGTATCGCGCGCTGGACGCGGAGGAAATTGACGTCGGCTACGACCAGGCGCGCGCCGGCTTCGGCGAGGAGCGCGCTGAGCGCCTCGCCGACGTGGCCCAAGCCCTGGACCGCGACCGTGACGCCTACGAGATCGCTACGGCCCAAGCGGTGACGAACGGCCGCGCGCAGCCCCTGGAACACGCCGAAAGCGGTGGCCGGCGAAGGATCGCCGCTCTGGCCGCGCCGGCCGCTGACGAGGCTCGTTTCGCGCGCGATGAGATCCATGTCCTCGACCGCGGTGCCGACGTCTTCGGCGGCGATGTAGCGGCCCTCGAGGCTGTCGACGAAGCGGCCGAAGTTCCGAAACAAAGCTTCGCTCTTCACGTCCGGTCCGCCGATGATGACCGCCTTGCCACCGCCCAAGCTCAAGCCCGCAACCGCCGACTTGTAGGTCATGCCGCGCGAGAGGCGGAGCACGTCGGTCAGGGCTTCGTCCTCGGAGGCGTAGGGCCACAAGCGGACACCGCCGAGCGCCGGGCCGAGGGCGGTATTATGGATGGCGATGATCGCCCGCAATCCGCACGCCGGATGGCGGTAATAGACGACCTGTTCGTGGTCGGAGGCGGGTAGGTCGATCGGGTTGAGCACGGGTTTCTCCCCACGGACTGCGATATATTCGTCCGGTAGATGGGGGAAAAATCACACGTTTTCAATAAGATAACGTAAACGCGCTCAAAAAGACCGCGAATGTCTCGAAAGCCCCTCCGGCGGCGTTCTTTGTTACGCCACCGCCGGGACCGGCGGCAATTTTCTTTCAGGCCGCCGGGACCCTAGA
>Ga0194132_10002033_pt1 | contig 39175 bp, 39 predicted proteins | sample TA2KigOf80mmetaG_FD_148612 | JGI IMG/M metagenome (GOLD analysis project Ga0194132, IMG submission 148612) | Freshwater microbial communities from Lake Tanganyika, Tanzania - TA2015054 Kigoma Offshore 80m | ecosystem: Environmental > Aquatic > Freshwater > Lake | place: Tanzania: Lake...
CAGCTACGGTCGTATTATCAAACGTTCGCCTCGGCTGACTATCGGCTTGCTCATGCATTGGCGGCCGATTATTACGAACGAGTGATCAAGCGGGATGTCGCCGGCAAGCGTCACGCATCAACTGCCAATCGTTTGACGAATGACGAATCACGATTGACGGTGATGGAACTCGGCCCTGGCAACGGCAATCTCGCTGCCTGCTTCCTCAGTCATCTCAAGACTCTCGACAAGCGAGGCGCAGTCTATCCGCGGGTGCATTATGTCATGGTCGATTGGGAGCAGCCTATGTTGGACGGGGCGCTGGCCCATCCTGATCTGGCGGCGCATCGGAATCATGTGGAGATTCAGTGCCGTTCGATTGAACAGCTCACAGGAATGGTCGATGGGTCGGTCGATCGCATCATCTGCAACGAACTCTGGAACGATCTCCCGACCAAGCTGATGGCCAAGAATGCCGGCGATATCGAAGAGGAATATATCCGGCCCAACTTGAGTGAGTCTCTGCACGCCAAAATACGGGATTGGTCCGCCTTCGTATGCGCCTTCGAGAGAAAGGATTTCGAAGGACTGAAGACGGTTCCGCCGTTTCTGGATGATCTCGTGTGGGAAAAGGAATATCGCAAGGTCGAATGGAAGGACGTGCCCTTCCGGAAGACCATCATGGAGCATCTAAAGACGATCGACGAGCACGTGCTGCTACCTGTCAATCTGGGTGCCTTCGCGGTTGTGAAAGAGGCGCAGCGGCTGCTGGCTCCCGATGCGGTCGGGCTCAGTGCCTTCGATGCCGGCACTGCGGAGATGCAGGTCTTGAACGATCCGGACAAGCCTTGCTATGGCCAGTTTGGTGGGCAATACAATTTCATGATTAACTTTGCTTTGGTTGAAGCCGTGGCGAAGCATCTTGGGATCGCGCGCACGGCTATTGAACCGCAGCGCGAATTCGTCGGCCGGTCCTTGAGCACCAACGTGCTCACGCTCATGGATCTGCTGGCGACACATACTTCAGCCGGGCCGACGTTGGAGCCGTGGGAGCAGGATCGGCTTGTGCTGAAGACCATCAAGGCGCTGAATGAGACGTATGAGAGCCCCTACCCCAGGCGGTTCGAGTTTCCATTGCCTACAAACATGCCGCCGGACGAGTGGGAAACTTTGGATGTGATTCTCCGCTCGTTGAAGCCCAACGGTGTACCCGACACCGTGGCCTATCTGACCGAAGAAGAGATTACGACTGCGCACAAAGATCTGGAAGTGATTGGGTATAACATCGACACCATCAAGATGGCGCTCAGCGCGCCTCCCAGTCCCATCGAGTATTGCCATTTCAACTGCCGGTGAAACGAGGCAACGTGCTTTATCCGGTCGATAGACGGGGGAGCCATGAAAGACAAGAAAGAACGGTGGGGAGATGTAGATCTGATGCGCCAGAGACCGGGGTGTCGATCCCTTTCAACGGCTGCTCAGACTGATGTTCAAGGCACATCTGTGGTACGGCGTGTCCATTGGAGAGGAAGCGCCCGACGTGGTGAGGGCCTACATCGAGATCGGCTCCACCGACACGGTCAAATACGAAGTGGACAAGAGCAGCGGGTTTCTCAAGGTGGACTGGCCGCAGTGGCTTTCAAATTTCTGTCCGGTCTACTCTACGGACTCATCTCGCAGACCATTCCGAAGAGCGGGGGCCGGTATATTCGCCAAGCGGGCCCGCCGAAAGGGCATGGTGAGAGACAGCGATCCGCTCGACATCTGTGTGCTCTCGGAGGAGAGCATTCCCCACAGCGATATCTTATTGACCGCGCTGCCGATCAGTGGGTTGAGCCTGGCCGACGGCGACGAGGCCGACGACAAGATTATTGCCGTGATGCGGGACGATGCCGTCTACGGGGATTGTACCGACATTGCGCAACGTCCGAAGGTGCTCACGGATCGGTTCCGGCATTATTTTCTCACCTATAAAAGCGCACCGAGGACGACTCAGCATAAGATGGAAATCACCAGGGTGTACGGACGGGAGGACGCCCTCAGCGTTATCTGTGCCAACCACGCCGACTATCACAAGCGGCACCCGGAGCTGAGCTCCTTATGGCCGAAGCATCTCTCGTCCGCAGCATTTCTGAACTCGTCTTTGGAGAAGTCGTAACCAGAAGGCTTAGCTGAACTGATCCCATGTGTCGCACTGTTTGATGGACCAGAACACGGCTTCTTTCAGTTTCTTCAATACCATGTTGTCCGGATCACGAATGGCTTGGAGTTTCTTGTCGAGGTCATACAGCGGTTGGATTGAACGCTTATCCGGGATCTTTCCCAAGGCCCACGCCACTTCGGTTAGTACGGTCCAGTCGGTCTTGAGGTCCTGCATCTTCGCCAATAATGGCGGCACGACGGAGGCATCACCGAGGGTGCCCCCGATCTGGCCGAGTCCCTTAGCCGCTGCCGCCTGGATTTCCAGCTGTGGGGCCATATTCATCATGTCGATGAGCAGGGGAATGCTGTCTTTGCCAAGATTCCCGATGGCGGTCAGGGCTTGTTTGCCGAGGTCTTGGTCCTTCAAGGCCGCTTTGAGTGTGGGTAAGGCTCCATCGGCGTGCATTTCTCCCAGCAATGAGATGATCTTGAGTCGCCTTACCTGGCTCGTCTCCGAGGAGTCCAGTAACTTCAGCAGCCGCTCTGTATGGCCCCATTCGGCTGCGAGGAGAAGGGGAAATTCGTACTGTTCCAGCACCTCCTTCAACTTGCCAAGGGCATAGGCGCCTGGGTCCAGGGCCTGCGCCGCTCGAGCGGCGGCCACCGCATCGTCAAACTCAGTTCGCACTTCTTTTTGCCAGTTCACCTTCATGCCGCCCAGGGTATAGGTCAGCTGACAGGCCGGTCCCTTCCAGAGACGAGACGGCGCATCGGGTAGATCCGCATCGCCGCCGGCGGTTGTGCCCTCCCAGGTTTTGCGCTGCTCGCATTTGACGCGAAACACGACATCATGAGGCCAGGTAGAATCCTGCACGACGGTATAGCCGATTTCAGTGAGACCGCGGCTGGCGATCTCGGCGATCGCTCCCGCATCGATCCCCCCTTTCCCTGTGAGCACTAAGGCATCCACCAGCACCGTCTGAATGTTTTCCAACCGGACTCGCTGTTCAGGTGTGAACTGTTCTCGATGAGCAAAAGCGAGCGAAGTCGGCTGGAGGACTAGCCAGAGGAGCAGCCCCGTGGATAAGGCGAGGGATCGTCGCCGCATGGATTTCTCGGTCGTCATTCCTTTTCAGATATTATACCCTCGGAAAAGGATAGGGAGCCCCACAAACCGCTGAAACTCACTTGCCGATCTACCGGTCCTCATATTGACAGTTTCCATTTCCCGATGATAGACTCATGAGCTAAAGTTCATGCATGTACGCATAAGGATGGGATTTGTCTCAAGGTAGAGCACGTGGATTGCGACAGTGATTAAGCCAGCGGTTGCGCGACGTTACGCACAGGCACTCTTCGAGCTTCTCGATCAATCCAACATCGAAGTGACTCGAGGGACCCTCAATGGTCTGGGACAGGCCGTGAAGGATTCGCCAGTCCTTCGCCATGTGGTGGTCTCACCCGCGTTCGGGGTGAACGAGAAGATCGCTGTGCTTACCGAGTTGGGCGATCGGTTTGGGTGTCCACCAGTGGGTAAAGCGTTTCTCGGCCAGTTGGTGAAGAAGAATCGTGTGACATTTTTGCCGGACATTGCAGAGGCATTCGGACATCTGGTCGATCAATCAAAGGGTACCCAGCACGTGATCGTCTCGTCCACAACCGTGCTGCCCCAGGCCGAGCAAGACAGAATCAGAACGCGTTTGCGCGAGACGCTCAAGCGCGAAGTTGACGTGACATTCCAAACCGATGCGAGCCACCTCGCCGGCGTACAGATCCATGTCGGCAGCACCGTTGTTGACAGCACCGTGCGGGGACGCTTGCACGCCATGCAATCGTTGTTGACACGAGAATAGTGAAGGAGTCGTTATGCAGATCAGGGCAGAAGAAATCAGTGCGATCATCAAGGAGAAGATCAAAGGCTTCGATAAGCAAGTCGACGTCAAGGAGACGGGTTCCGTCATTCAGGTCGGTGACGGGATTGCCAAGGTGTATGGGCTCGACGGTGCCATGGCCGGTGAGATGCTGGAATTTCCTGGCGGTCTGTACGGCATTGCGCTGAACCTCGAGGAAGACAATGTCGGCGCCGTGTTGATGGGCGAGGACGTTGGGATCAAGGAAGGCGATCCGGTCAAGCGCACCGGCCGTATCGCGGAAATTCCGGTCGGCGCAGCGCTCGTCGGTCGCGTTGTAAACGCCATCGGCCAGCCGATCGACGGCAAGGGTCCGATCAAGTCGCAACACTCTTCCCGTATCGAAGTCGTGGCACCGGGCGTGAACACCCGCCAATCCGTTCGCGAGCCGCTGCAGACCGGTATCAAAGCGATCGATGCGATGATTCCCATCGGCCGCGGCCAGCGCGAGTTGATCATCGGCGACCGGCAGACTGGGAAGACCGCGATTGCGGTCGATACGATCATCAACCAAAAGGGTCTCAACGTCTTCTGCATCTATGTGGCCGTCGGGCAGAAGCGGTCAACGGTCGCGCGTGTGGTGAAGACCCTTGAGGAAAACCATGCAATGGAATATAGCATGGTGGTCTCAGCCAGCGCCAGCGATCCGGCTCCGATGCAATTCCTGGCGCCGTTCGCCGGCGCCGCCATCGGCGAGTATTTCCGCGACAACGGCAAGCACGCGCTGATCGTCTACGACGATTTATCGAAGCACGCGGTGGCCTACCGCCAGCTCTCGCTGTTGCTCCGCCGTCCGCCTGGACGCGAAGCCTATCCAGGCGACGTGTTCTATCTGCACTCCCGGTTGCTGGAGCGTGCGGCCAAGCTGAGCGATAAGCTGGGTGGCGGCAGTCTGACGGCGTTGCCTATCATTGAGACGCAGGCCGGTGACGTGTCGGCCTACATTCCGACCAACGTCATTTCAATCACGGACGGTCAGATCTATCTTGGTAGCGATTTGTTCTATTCCGGTATCAGGCCCGCGATTAACGTCGGTTTGTCGGTCTCCCGCGTCGGTGGATCGGCGCAGATCAAGACCATGAAGCAAGTGGCCGGTACGCTTCGGCTGGACCTCGCCCAGTATCGTGAGATGGCTGCTTTTGCTCAGTTCGGCAGCGAACTCGACAAGGCCACGCAGATGCAGCTGGCGCGCGGCGTGCGCATGGTTGAGCTCTTGAAGCAAGGCCAGTACAAACCCATGCCGGTAGCCGACCAGGTGCTCTCCATTTATGCGGGTACACAGGGCTACCTGGATGACGTTCCCGTGGACAAGGTGCAGCAATTCGAGGGCGATCTGCTGCATTACATCCAGCAGAATCATCCAGAATTGAAGAAAGAGATTGCCAGCATTGGGAAGATCGACGACAAAGTCGGCGGCCGGCTGAAAGAGATCTTTTCGGCTTTCAAGCAGAAGATGGGGTACGGGGCCAAAGTCTGAAGATCGTCAACCGTCAATGGTCAATCGTGAAGATTGGCGAATGACGTGCGACGATTGACGTAAAATCTAGAAATGCCAAGCTTACAATCCCTGCGCCGGAAAATTTCGGCGTTTAAAAACACACAGAAAATTACTAAGGCCATGAAGATGGTGGCCGCGGCCAAGCTCAAACGGTCACAGGATCGCATCCTGGCCGCCCGTCCCTACGCACACAAGATGCGGGGGGTGTTGAGTAATCTGAGCCAGCGAGTGAGCCGTGCGGCCCATCCGCTGTTGCAGAAACGGGACGGTAAGAAGATCGAAGTGTTGGTGGTGACCAGTGATCGAGGACTGTGCGGCGGGTTCAACGGCAATATCGTGCGGAAGAGCGCCGAATTCGTGCGGCAGTGTGAAGCGCAAGGGCTCACAGTGAATCTTAGCATTGTCGGGCGTAAGGGCCGTGACTATTTCAGGCGCAGGACGTGGCCGATTCGGCAAGAATGGACCGGCGTGTTTGACAAACTGAGCTTCGAGCATGCCATCGATATCGGCGGCGATCTGACGGATAATTTCGTCAAGGGTACGTTCGACGAGCTCTACGTGGTCTACAACGAGTTTAAATCTGCTATTCAACAGCGGGTGATCGTCGAGAAGCTGTTCCCCGTTGATGTCGCCGCTGAATTCGGGACCGCACAGGCCGCGACGATATCTGCAGGGGCGTATCTCTATGAGCCCGGCGAAGCGGAACTGTTGAACGCGCTGGTGCCGAAACATTTTCAAGTACAAGCCTACCGGATTTTGCTGGAGTCCGCGGCGGCTGAACACGGCGCCCGCATGGCTGCCATGGATGGCGCGACACGGAACGCCGGCCAGCTTATCAAGAAGACGACGTTGTATTACAACAAAACCCGGCAGGCAGCGATTACGAAGGAACTGATGGATATCGTCGGAGGCGCGGAGGCGCTCAAGTAAGACGTGTCATTCGTCAATCGATATTGGGATTTCGTGAAGTAGTTCATATGATTGACGACTGACGGTCGACGATTGGCGGATTGAAAGGAGACAGTCGTGAGTACAGGAAAAGTCATTCAAGTCATTGGGCCGGTGGTGGACGTGGAGTTTCCTCCAGGCCAGCTGCCCAATATCTATAACGCGCTCAAAGTGACCCAAGAAGAGAACAAGGCTGCCGGTCGGCCGGCCGTGCGTATCACGCTCGAAGTCGCGCAGCATCTCGGCGAGAACCGTGTGCGCGGAGTGGCGATGTCGACAACGGATGGTCTCACGCGTGGGATGGATGTGCAGGATACCGGGGCACCGATCTCCGTACCGGTCGGACGCGAGACGCTGGGCCGTCTGATCAACGTGCTCGGTGAACCGGTCGACGAAAAGGGGCCGATCAAGTCGAAGAAAGCCTATCCAATTCATCGGCCTGCACCCACACTCGAAGATCAGGAAACCAAGACGGAGGTGCTGGAGACCGGCATTAAGGTTGTGGATCTGCTGGAGCCCTACAGCAAGGGCGGCAAGGTCGGATTGTTCGGTGGGGCCGGTGTCGGTAAGACCGTCATCATCATGGAGCTCATCAACAACATCGCCTTGCATCATGGCGGATTCTCGGTGTTTGCCGGTGTCGGCGAGCGGACTCGTGAAGGCAACGATTTGTGGCATGAAATGCAGGAGTCGAAGGTCATTGACCCGGACGATTTCACCAAATCAAAAGCTGCGCTGGTCTATGGCCAGATGAATGAGCCGCCAGGGGCCCGTCTTCGCGTCGCATTGACCGGTTTAGCTGTCGCGGAATTCTTCCGTGATGAGGAAAATCAGGACGTGCTTCTCTTCGTGGACAATATCTTCCGGTTTACCCAGGCGGGTTCTGAAGTGTCCGCGTTGCTCGGCCGCATGCCATCTGCTGTTGGCTATCAACCAAACCTCTCGACCGAAATGGGTGCGTTACAAGAGCGCATTACCTCGACCAAGCGTGGTTCGATCACGTCCGTGCAGGCCATCTACGTGCCCGCCGACGATCTGACTGACCCGGCGCCGGCGACAGCCTTTGCCCACTTAGACGCCACCACAGTGCTGTCCCGTTCGCTGGCTGAGTTGGGGATTTATCCGGCGGTCGATCCCTTGGATTCAACCTCTCGGATTCTCGATCCGCAGATCATCGGTGAAGAGCATTACAAGGTGGCCCGCGGGGTCCAGTCTGTATTGCAGCGTTATAAAGACCTTCAAGACATTATCGCGATTCTCGGCATGGACGAATTGTCGGAAGACGACAAGATGGCTGTGGCTCGTGCCAGGAAGATTCAGCGATTTCTCTCGCAGCCGTTCCACGTCGCCGAAGCTTTCACCGGCGCACCGGGTAAATACGTGAAGCTCAAGGACACGGTCCGAAGCTTCAAGGAGATCCTCGAGGGCAAGTACGACCATTTGCCGGAGCAAGCTTTCTACATGGTCGGCCCGATCGAAGAAGCGGTAGCGAAGGCGGAGAAGATGGGCGTAAAGGTATAGAGAGACGGCTGAACTGAGTGTCCTCCTTGCTCGTGCAACGCGCGGTCTCGGAAGACCCTCGTTGCATGCGTACAGTCGAGGACACATCGATTCCCCGCCTTGAGAGGGGATGAGGGAAGAGGGACGATGCCAGGGAAGATTCTTTTAGAAGTGGTGACGCCGGAGAAGCAGCTGTTGAGCCAAGAGGTGGATGAGGTCATTGCGCCAGGTTCAGAAGGCGAGTTTGGTGTCTTACCTGGCCACTGCCACTTCCTTTCGACATTGAAGATCGGTGAACTCCGCTATCGCGTTGACAATCAAATCCATCATATGGCGGTATTGTGGGGGTATGCCGAGGTGACGCCGATGAAAGTTACGGTCATGGCTGAAATCGCTGAAAAGGCCGAGGATATCGATGCTGACCGCGCAGCGGCCAAGGTGGAAGAAGCCGAACGCCGAGTTCAAGCTGGCGGCCTGCCCTCCGAAGTGAAAGAAGCCCAAATCAGCCTCGAAAAGGCCCGCCTGCGCAAGAAAATCGCCGAACGTACCCATAAAACCAGCCACGCCTAGTCCCTACAATTCCATTGAGGCCCCTGTAGTTGCTCGATGCCCTCTGGTTCTTTCACCCCCTTGTGAATCGTCTGTTCTCGACGGAAACTTCTTTACGGCTCCTGAGGCCTCACTCTCGTTGAAAATGATGCTCCTTCTACAGTAGTTTGAGCATATCCATGATAACCCAATTCGTGATCACGTCCGGAGAGCAACCGAAGCGATTGGACGTGTTTCTCGTCAATCGTGAACGGGACATCTCGCGATCCGCCGTGCAACGTTTGATCGAACTTGGCCGCATCCGCGTCAACGATGAAGTGGTGAAACCCAGCCAGAAGATCAGGCCCGGGGACAAAATCACGATGGATGTCCCAAAGCCGGAGCCGCTTACCCTCAAAGGCGAGGCCATTCCTCTCGAAGTTCTCTTCGAGGATGACTGCCTCTTGGTTTTGAACAAGCCGGCTGGAATTGTCGTCCATCCGGCGCCGGGTAACTGGACTGGGACACTGGTCAATGCCTTGCTTCACCATTTCCAAACATCGGGCGGAACAGTCTCAACGATCGGGGGAAAGGAACGGCCTGGTTTGGTTCATCGCTTGGACAAGGACACGTCAGGTGTGATGGTTATTGCCAAAACGGATCAGGCCCATCGGCACCTGGCTGCTCAATTCAAACATCACACCATTACACGTGTGTATGAGGCTTTGGTCTATGGCGTACCCAAGAAAGGCCGTGGTGTCATCGAGTTGGCGATCGGTCGGGATTCTAAAGAGCGCAAAAAGTTTTCAGCCCGCACGTCTCGGCCCAAAGCGTCCGCGACGGAGTATCACGTGGATCAACGATATGGCAAAATAGCAGCCCACGTCCTGCTGTATCCGCGCACAGGGCGAACGCATCAATTACGAGTGCATCTTACATCACTGGGTCATCCCATCTTAGGAGATCAGACCTACGGAGGTCGCAAGGTGTGCGCTATCGAACAGATTGAGATTCCGCGTGTGATGCTTCACGCGCGCACGTTGGGCTTTCAACATCCGGTCACCAGCGAGGGACATGAATTTACTAAACTGTTTCCCTTAGACATGGAAATGATTTCTCGGACTCTCGAAAGCGTATCCCATGGTGGATTCGAATCCAAACCTCTTTGACGTTGCGACATGACGGGTTCTATGCAGACAGCTCATATGCTCGATGCCATTGGAGCGATGGTCTCCCAGTTAAGACAATATGCCGCGACACTGCCCCCCGTCGTGTATCTGACGGCCGTACCGACCGGCGTCAAGCCGACGCTGGAAACCATTGATACGTATGAAGAGTGTGTGTCACGAGTCCGAGCGCAGAGTGCAGGGACCCCATACAAGAATTTTACTGAGAGGCTGATTGAATCCCTCGAAGCCTTTGAGGCAGGTCGGCTACTGGGATCGGTTCAACCCCTTCTGGCGTTGCTCGATCAATTAGAACGGATGAGCCAGGACAAGGAAATCGAGGTGGGGCGAATCGATGAGAAGCGAATCGGTGAATACCGCACGGTGCTGCGCAAGATTCTTCCCGGCAACAAGCCAGAGATGGACAGCTCAGGAAATGTGAGGGGATGATGGCCAATGTGAAATGGACTAGTTCAACGCACAGGTCCCCGTCACAATTTGCCATTCACCGTGCAGCGTTGTATTCAGTGACCCATTTTGGGCCCCAGCGCATTCGCGCCCTCGGAGACCAAGCTAAAACGAACGGTGGAACGGCAGTGAGGGCATTGGGCGCGAACCGTGGTTTCGTTCACGGATTCATACTGGTCGGGCTTCAGCCACATGAGTCGGAAGCACTTGGGACAACTACGGACTTGTGTTGACATGATTTTCCTCGTACACTTCGTGAAAAGCTGTGTTCTATAGGGAGAATAATTTAGTACAAGATGCCTCCCACGCTCAAGTCTGCCGTGACAATTTCTGATGCGACCGATCTTGATGCATCTCAGCTCCTTCGATTGTTCAACCAAGCGCCCTGGGCGAAGAATCGAACAGTAACGGATGCCCAAGCGATGCTGGACCACAGCGACGTGGTGCTGTGTGCCTGGGACGGCGATCGCTTGGTGGGGTTCGGTCGTGTCCTCACGGACTTTGTTTACCGCGCGACTATTTGGGACGTCATCGTTGATCAGTCGTATCAAAAACAAGGCGTTGGCACGGAGCTCGTTCAACGTATTTTGAATCATCACCGCCTCAAGAAAGTCGAGCTCTTCTGGCTCTGTACCAGTCGCCCAGAGTTTTACAAAAAGCTGGGGTTCAGCTCAAAGGAACAGACCGGGATGGTCTGGAGCCTGAGCAAGCAGGCCCGCGCAGAATGACCGAATCTGGTCAGCCTTACTCCACTCGTGCAATGCACAAGTGAGATAAGTTCCTACCACCTAAAAACAGCTTTGCGCCGAAGAGAAAGCCGAACGAAGAAGCGTTCCCATCGTCAATCTGGCTGGCGTTAGTGTGCGCGTGATCATCGTTCCGCTTGTAGGCTCATTCCGCGTTGAGGGCTACTCGTTCGTTGAGCCGATAAGCGGTTCCCCATCCTAGCCGCCATGCAAAGGTGTTACCGGGATTGATTCGAAAAGCTGTGTCTTCTCCGAAGCTCATATGCACATAAGGACTGAATTGGCCAAGTTTCATTAGACACAGTTCGACGGTGGGAAGCACTGAGATGGTGTCTTGGTGTCTGAGATTCACGTCCGGCCGTTCCTCGCTGATTCCATGCCGTTCCTATTCAACCATTAAGCCAGCCAAGAACCAGATGTTAAAACTGTAGAGACCTTGAAAATTAATCGGCGGTCCGATCGATGTTGATATGTTGTCGGAGAGTTTTTGCGCCAGTGGCGAAAAACCGACTTGAAATCCCAGCACCCACTTTCCAGTCTTAATGCCCCCAAACTGTTGTTTCGCTTCTTCAGCTGACGAGGCAGTCGGAATCGATAGGTCGCTGAGGCCGAACACCAAGAGTGCAAACAGCTATGATCGTACGAATCGGTAAGACATGACACTCCTCCTTTTTTCGCGCAGCATTGCCAATCCACTCGCTGGGAGCGAACGCGCGATGAGATGACTCGTATGGACCGGTGGGCAGCGTGAGTGGCGGAGAGCGAGTTCGTGCCAGATGCGCCCACCATCGGCCCGGTTCCGCCTCTCGTGCAAGCCCACCAGATCGGGAAACTGCTCTTTGCACGGATCAGGGAGTATTGGGCGAAGCACAGCGTACAAGTGTGCCGTGGGCCCATCGAAGATGCGATCAGCATCTCGGCGCCTAGCTCACTAACGCCGCGACAGCAGGCGTGGGATCCGAAGAGGCACCAGATCAAGACGGTCCCCCCAGGAGTGGCCGTGGTAACCACCACAGAAACAGATTTCCCAGTGAAATGGTGGATTACTCAAACCCTCCTTAAGATCAATAGCCACGTCTCATCTCATTACACAGATGCGGGTGTAAAACTCGTCTGAGCCCTTTCGGGGGACTAGTGGGAGTGTGTAGGAGAGGAACGGTTCATTCGTTTTGGTGAGAGGAACACTGCGCAAAAGAACAATACCGTGGCTAAGAGGACGATGGCAGGCCCGGAGGGAAGATCACAGACCGCTGAGATGATGACACCGCCTACGGCCGTTGTTACCCCGATTGCCATTGAATACAGAGTGAGAGTTTTCAGACTGTGGGTCAGCTGATAGGCTGTCGAAGCTGGAATCAGGATCATGGCAAATACCAAAATCGCGCCGACGGTCTTCATTGATACGACCACTGTGAGCGCGACGAGGGTCAACAGGAGAAAGAACATCAGGCGTGCTGGGACTCCGGAGGCTTCGGCCATCTCTTGATCGAACGCGATAAAGTACAGTTCTTTGGAACACAGCAGAATGAGGCCAAGCACGAGTATGGTCAATCCACTGATCACGAGCAGCTCATTATCGGTCACCGAAAGGACACTGCCGAATAAGTAGCCGTAGACCTCCGGATTGTAGTTCTTCATCAGACCGATGAATAGAATCGCGAGGGCCATCGTCGTGGTGTACAGGATGCCGATGGAGACATCCAGTTTCATCCCGCCCCTCTCTTCGACCCACCCGGTGATCCAGACTGTTGCAAGGCCGAAGACAATCGCCAAGAACAGCGGCGGCCAGCCTATCAGGTAGCCCAGCGCGACCCCGGCAAAAGCAGCATGCGACGTGCCGGCGCCAACGAATGCGAGTCCACGCAACACGACGAACACGCCGATCACCGAACAGAGCCCTCCGACCATCGCGGCTGCGAGCAGGGACCGGTGCATGAAATCGTAGGTGAAAAGGTCAAGCATGGAACCGAATCATTCGATCAATGGTGATGGTGATAGTCCTCGACGATGACGAGATCCTTCTTGGTGATGACGAGATCTTTGCCGTACACTTCGCGGAGAATATTGGGCTTGAGCACGTCAGCCGGAGGAGCGGCGGCATAGAGTTTGGTTTTGAGCAGCACCAGCCGATCCACGCGAGATCTAATCATATTGATGTCATGGGTAATAAGGAGCACGGTCAATTTCAGTTCTTCGTGCAGCTGTTGAACCAATTCGATGACGTTGTGCTGGGTTGTGATATCAAGTCCGGTCGTCAGTTCGTCTAGCAAGAGGACTTTCGGCTGCTGCGCCAGTGCCCGCGCAATAAATACTCGCTGCTGCTGGCCTCCGGAGAGATGCCCCAGAGCAGTGTCCTGATGTCCGTCCATGGAGACATGGGCAAGCGCGTCTGTCACGATTTTCCGATCCTTGGCATTCGGATGTCTGAACAACCCCAACGACCCGTAACGGCCCATCATGACAGTTTCGAGCACCGTCACCGGGAAATTGCGATCGACGACGCCTTTCTGCGGCAGATAGCCGATCTTGGCGCGATGGTGGCATCGTAACTCTTCGCAGGCGCAGTCGAATATATGCAGGTGGCCCTCAATGGGTGCCATTAGTCCCAAGATCGCGCGACAGAGTGTGGTTTTCCCTGATCCATTGGGGCCGATGACCCCAACGAACTCACCGTCATGAATGGTGAGAGAAATGTCCTGGAGCGCCATGACGCCGGGAAACCCAAACGAGGCGTGCTCAAACCGAATGATCGGTTCTTGTCGATCTATGAGCACGGCGTCGGTAATCCTTCTGGCGATTCTGGCGGAGATGGACACTCAAGACTGTCAAGTCTGGCTCAGGGCGTCGGTCAATTGGACCACATTATAACGAAGCATGTCGAGGTAGGTCTTTGTGCCAGGTAGGCCTCCTGGCAAGGTGGTCAACACGACGACCCGCGCGTGGGTCTCCTTCGCGATGAGCAAGGGGAGCCGCTGGCTGAGTTGGATTTCCGAAACGATGACGGCGATGCGGTCTTTCTTGATCGTCGCAATCAATGACTGCAGGTGCAGGGCCGATGACTCCGTACCCGACTGCATCTGAATCGTTCCCGCAATCTCAAAGCCAAAGTGCCTCGCGAAATAAGGCCATGCCGGGTGGTGGGCAATGAAGCGACGATCCGGCAGTGAGAGGACTCTCCGGGACAGTTCGGTTCGCAGCAGATCCAATTGATGACGATAGGCAGCCAAGTTATGGTGATATTCGTCTGTGTGAGCAGGGTCGATCAGAATCAAGGCCTCGGTAATATGGCGCAACATAATGATAGCGTTGTCGGGATCCAGCCAGATATGGGGGTTCCCCGTTGCTCCACCAGCGGTCTCATCCTCGTGTGCTCCATGCCGATAGCTCGAGTCATCGTGGATTACACCGATACCCTGAGACGTTGTGACGACTCGCAACGACGGGCTGCCAGCCGTTTTTACCAGCGAGGCGACCCACACCTCCAATCCCATGCCAACTTCGAACATGAGGTGGGCCTTTCGCACGGCAACGAGGTCGGACGGCTTGGGCGAATAGGTATGTTCGTTTTCATAGCCGCTCAACAATGATTGCACGCGTACATGAGAACGTCCGACCTGCTCCGTGAGATCTTTCAAGACCGGAATGGTCACGATCACGTTGATCGGATCTCGGGCATCCGCCCTTGTGGGATGTAGCGACAGGCCAGCGAGGATCGCAAGAAACAACAGAATGGATGCGTGCATTTTACGGATCCCCTGAAGCATGGGCGCGGACCGTATCACTGCGTATCCAGGAAAGTCAATGCGAGTGCTGCCGCGTGGTTTCGCCATCGGCTGCGATCGGCTTGACCAGCAGTCTAACTTCGATTAGCGTAGCACACGTGAACCCCTGGCTCGCGCGGTGGAGATGAAAGGGTGGCCTCACGATGAAAGCTATTGGGTTAATGTCTGGAACATCCAGTGACGGTGTCGATGCCGCTCTGGTCGAGATTGGATGCCGCAAGTCGAACGTGCACGTTGAAATGGTCGCCTTTCATACGCTGCCGTATCCGCGCTCCCTCCAGCGGCGCATTCTATCCGCATCGGTGTCCGGAACGGTGTCTGAATTGTGCCACCTGAACGCGCTCCTGGGCGAGTGGTTTGCCAATGCGGCATTGGGTGTGATTCGAGCCGCGAAGTTGCATTCGAAAGACATCGATTTGATCGGTTCACACGGCCAAACCGTGCAACATTTGCCCTATGGCATCAAGGATTCCGGCGTCGGCATCATTCGCTCGACGCTCCAAATTGCCGAGCCGGCCGTCATTGCTGAACGGACGGGAATCACAACGGTTGCCAACTTTCGCCAGCGTGATATTGCCGCAGGTGGACAGGGCGCACCGCTGACGTCCGGAGTTCATGCCCTTCTCTTCCGCCACCCGCGTCTCGCACGGCTCATTGTGAATCTCGGTGGTATCAGCAACGTCACTCATCTTCCGCGAGGATCGGGAGTCAACGGGCTGGTTGCGTTTGACACGGGGCCGGCCAACATGGTGTTGGATGGACTGATGGCTCGGACCACAAATGGGCGAACGCTGATGGATCGTGAGGGGCAATTAACGGGACGTGGGAAGGTGGATGGGCGCTTGTTAGCCAAACTGCTCGCCCATCCGTACTTGTCTCAAGCTCCGCCGAAATCGACGGGACGGGAAGCTTTTGGGGCGAAGATGCTTGACGAGTTGATGAGGATGCAGCAGGCCCAGCAGCTGCCAATTGAGAATCTTCTGGCGACGTGCAGCCGATGGACGGCTGAAGCCGTGGGCACGGCCAGGCGCTGGATTCATGGTGAACTTGACGAAGTAATCGTCGGCGGCGGCGGTGTCCGGAATCGTGCCATCATGCGGCATCTTGCGGAAGTCTTTACACCGGTACCGGTGAGTACGTTCGAGTCACATGGGTGGGACAGCAAGGCGCTGGAAGCTGTGGCCTTTGCCGTGTTGGCATATCAAACCGCAACGAATCAGTATGGAAACGTGCCCTCTGTCACCGGCGCGTCTCACCCGTCGGTGCTGGGCTGTATTGTTCCGAACGGTCCTGGATGGCTTGCCAGGATTCGATCGCTTCCTGGACAGAAATAGGGCGTCCGATGGAAGCCGCACTGATCATTGGGGCTGTGGTGCTGACGGCTCTAGGGTGGTTTCTCCCGGTGTTTTACAAGAAACCTGAGGAACCGGAAGCCTTTTATCTTCCCCCCAACACGATCGTCACATCAGACCCTATTTTTACCGAGCCGGAGCTCTTTCTCTACAATCTGTTGCAGATGGCGGTCCAAGACCGCTATCTGATTCTTGCGCAGGTTCCCCTCTGGGCCTGTGTGTCCGTTGACACGCCGGAGAAAGCTCGATCGAAGTTGTTGAATCACCTGGCATTCAAACGAGTCGACTTTGTGCTCCTCCATCCAGGTACCCGGCATATTGAGCAAGTGGTCCAAATAGACCATGCGTCTTTTGATCCCTCTGCCGTGGAGCGTCGGCGTGTGGTCGAATCCATCTTGGACGCGGCAGGGATCAAGTTGGTGTTTGTGCAGTCGAAGAAGTCTTACACGATCCCCGAACTCACGGCACTCCTCGGTTTGGAGACAGACGAGTGAATTGCCTCTTGAGGAGCCCTGCTCTTCACAGAGTCGCGGTCTAGTCCGATTGTCTGTCGCCCTGTTAATACATCTCGGCTGTTAGTTCAGTGGCCTTACGGGCCAGCGCCGCTTCAGAGGTGGCCAAGTATTGGTCGATGACGTGATCGAACATGACGCGCGCGATATCATGAACACCGAGCTTGGTGTAGGTTTGGCCAAGCTTGAGCACGGACGCGGCCGTCTTGGGACTCAAAGGGTAGTTCATGACAACGCTATAGAATGAGTTGAGCGCTTCCTTGTAGCGCCCCATGCGGTAGTGGCATTCTTCAATCTAATATTGAGCATTGGCCACCAAGGCTGATTGGCTGTGGATCTTCATGAAGAGGCTGAAACCCGCCAGCGCGGCTTCATATTCGCGATGCTTGAATTCGGTCGTGATTCGATCATACAGTCGCCGAGACATGTCGTGCATGTGTTTGGGGGCGGCGAAGGACAGTCCAGTGAATATGAGGGTTGAGAGTACAAGCGAGATGCCGATTGCGCACAGTCTCATAGACGCGCCTCCATAGCGATTCAACAAGGAGCCCAGAATCTGTTTAGGCAATCGCTATGCCACGGGGGATGTGGCCGCAGTCAACAATCACCATAGAAACCAATATGCTATCAGGCGAAAAGACTGTCCATGTGAATTATTTCTCACACGGCTCAACGAGCACAAGACAGATTTGTACGATACAAAGGCCTTGGGAGGGAGGGCCAATTTTTGCCCTATCTGCGGTCGTGGCTATTTCTGGATAAGTATGGATCACCGGCAGAGTGAACGGGATAGGCACTCGATTGACAACAGCCGCGTCATATTGGAGAGTCTCACGCGATCGGGAGGAACATGCAGTGGGTGAGGAAGTAGAATCGGTGCCGGAAAACCCTCGTGGGGGCCGTACGTTGATCGTTGATGCCAGTGACGCTCGGTGTTATCCGAGGCCCAGTGCCGCGCTCGACGAGGCGGGCAACCTAGACCAGGTTTACGTTCGCCCTGGGACGTATGAGGATAAAGTCTTTGTGAACGAGCGGCCTGTTTGGCTCGTGGGCGCAGGACGTGATTCTGTGCACATCTTCAGCCGGCGCGGAGGGCCGCTGTATTTACAGCGGGTCTCGACCGGTCGTATCTCCGGTATCACATTCCGCTATGTCGGTAGCGATCAACACTCCGCAATCAACGCCCTTGATTCGACGTGTGTGATTACTCAGTGCCGAGCGATGGAAGGAATTCTGTCCGGCGTGGTGTTGTACGGACCCGAATGCCGGGTTACCTTCGTGGAGAATGAAGTGTGCCGTAATCGAGAATCAGGCATTTTCGTCTTCGCCGGGGCCCAACCACGTGTGGCGCAGAATCGTTGTATCGAGAACCATCATTTTGGGATTGCCGTTCGCGATTCAGGCAGCCGCCCCGACATTGTGCGTAATCTCTGCGAAGCCAACATGCTCAGCGGGATGCTCTTGTTTCACCACGGTGGCGCGATGGTTGTGGGCAATATCTGCAGATACAACCAGCATTGGGGCGTGTTGATGACGCCGGATTCGCATCCAAACCCACTGCCCGCAGAGTTGGCAGATGTGAACGATCTGACACAGAATCCACGAGGTGCCTTGACCATCACTGAACAGCCGCTCGCCGATATCGGCCGATAATGCGCGAATGCGATAAGAGTATCCCGTGCGGTGTTACCTAGCTGTCAAGGCAAGGTTGAACGGCGGGCAATGGTCTGCCAATAGTGTGATGGCCACGTTAGGATGGCTTGGAGGACAGCGTGGACGACGCATAATTCGGAAGATGATATTGAAAGGAATTCTCGCCCTGCTGTTTGGCCCGATATATGGCGATATCCGCGTGACGTAGGAGATCATCGATTTTGTGATCATCAAAAGGATAGATCATAATTTCGATACTGACGCCGATTGACACACGTTGGCTCCTAAGAAAGAACGGCTCGATCGACGATTTAATGATTCTCTGCGCGACCGTGGTAATTTCATCTTTGGGCACACATCGAGTTAAACGTCTTTCGCAAGACTCATTCAGCACGCTGGCGAGGGAGGGTGACCCGTCGGCTCAATTCAACGAATTGGCCGACGGATAGAGTTTCCGCGCGGATGGCAGGTGCAAGTGCAAGCGTCTGTAGTGCCCCTAGAACCAATTGCCCATCATAGCCCTCGTCCCTTAATGAATTCACGAGCGTCTTCCGCCGGTGCGCAAAAGCGGCCTTGACTAGTCGGGTAAACATCGGCTCTTCCTCCGGACTGAATTCCCGCGTCTGCTTCATCCGCAATACCACGACGGCAGAATCGACCTCTGGTCGTGGCCGGAAACAATGGGCGGAGACCTTGAACGCCTTCGTAATCTCGGTGACGTATTGGGCCAGGACGGAGAGCACACCGTAATCGCGGCTGCCGGGTTTGGCAATCAGGCGATCGGCCACTTCGTCTTGCAGCATCAAGACCAGCCGTGGGAATCGGTCGCGCTGATCAAGAAGGCGGAACAGCAACGGCGTCGAGATATAGTATGGCAGGTTAGCCACCACGATGGTTCCGATTGGAAGACTCTCCAACGAATGGGTCATGGCATTGCCGAGCACGAGCGACAGGTTCGGTGTGTTGGCATGCCGCTCCAAGAGATCGGCGTGGAGCCGTGGATCCAGTTCGATCGCCGTGACACAGGAGGAAACGTGGCAAAGAGCTTCCGTGAGGATGCCCCGTCCTGGTCCGATTTCCAATACGGGATCGCGTCCGTGCAACTTGGCGACTGCGAGGATCTTCCGAACGATATTGGGGTCGATTAGGAAATTCTGACCGAGTCGCTTGATGGCTGTAGGCGACTCAGAGGGGCTCACGGCGCGACGTGCGAAAGCTGTTTGGCCAGCGCCACCAGCGGTGCCCGGTAGCATTCGATCAAATCGGTAAATTCTTCGATCAAGTCGTTCGTAAAACACGGTCCTGGATGGACACCGGCAAATCCCTGCGCCTCCTGCAACCCGACGGCGTATGTCAGAATGGCGACGGTATCGGCCCTCCAATTCTCGACTCGTTCCATTCCCGCGACCGTATTGAGATTTTTCATTGTCTGTTCAGCCAGCTTGTCAAGTTTCTCAATCTGCAATCGAACAGCGGCGAGTCCTTTGAGAGCATTCTGTGGCATGGTGATGCGGTCCGGTTAGCCTCTAGATGAGCGGTTGTTGGCGATTTGCGCAGCCAGTTTGACTGCTTCGAGCAAGCTGCCTGGGTCAGCGATGCCTTTCCCGACGATGTCGAAAGCGGTCCCATGATCCACCGACGTTCGAATGATCGGCAATCCCACGGTCACGTTCACACAGGTGCCGAAGGCCACGAGTTTCAGCGGAATCAAGCCCTGATCGTGATACATGGCGACAATGCCATCGTATTGCCCTTTGATGGCCTTCCCGAACAACGTATCGGCGGGCAACGGATCGCTGGCAAGAATGCCTTGCGCCTGGGTGGCGCGCGACGCCGGAAGAATCACACGGGTTTCGTCATCACCGAACAGCCCATGTTCGCCGGCATGAGGATTGAGTGCCGCAACGCCGATCTTCGGCTTCTTGATGCCGAAGTGCGTTGTGAGCGCCATCTGTGCCAGTCTGATGCTCTTTTCGATTTTCGCTTGAGTCAGGTGGGCGGGGAGGTCTTTGATCGCTACATGTGTGGTGACAAACATAATGCGTAGAGGGCCGCCCACGATCATCATGCCGGATTCGTTGGCCTGCGTCAGGTCCGCCAGCAACTCTGTGTGGCCAGGATAACGACACCCGCCCATATTGATGGCTTCTTTGTTGATCGGTGCAGTCACAATACCGTCAATGCATCCGATCCTGGCGAGCTCCACGCCTTTCTTGATAAAGGCGACCGAAGCGGCGCCAGTTTCTGCCGCTGCTACTCCCGGCGTGAATCGTGTCAGTGGGGTGTCCAGGGGGTCAAGCACGGCGATTGTGTCACTTCGTCGAGGGAGTGGTTCATGACCGTCCACGCGAAAAGCTTTGAGGTTCAGCCTCAGCGTCTTGATGGTCCGCTCCATGACAGGAAGAGACCCGATTACAATCGGATAACAGATGCGTCGTAGGGCTTGTCCCGCCACTACCTTCGCAATGACTTCCGGCCCGATCCCAGCCGGGTCACCCATGGTGAGACCGAGGAGCGGGAGTTTCGTGGACGAAGTTTTTCTGGATGTGCCCTTGACCATGCGGTGCCCTCACTGTCTCAAAAACAGATAGAGCGTGTAACCTATATAAAGTAGTGCCCCGCTGCTCAGCAACCAGGCCCGCCAGGAGCCACTGATGAGCAATTGCAACAGATAGAACATCGTCGCTTGGACAGCCAACACCATAGTCACACTGGCAGCCGATGTGATCGCCCAGTCTGTTCCAAGCAATCCCACGGAGACAGGAACGGTCCCTTGGAATACCATTGCTCCGGTGACATTGCCGACGGCAAGGCGATCTTTCTTGCGATAGAGCCAGAGGAAACTGTTAGACATTTCTGGTAGCTCGGTCGCGAGCGGTGCAATAAGCAGCGCGAGTAGCAGTGGAGACACGTCAAATGTTCCCGCCAGCGCTTCTGCGGCGTTGACGAACATGTGCGCACCTAAGATCAGTCCCGCCAGGCCGATGAAGCCTTGGAGACCAATCATGAAACGGGAGGGTATGGTCGCAGATTTGGCAAAGATCAACGGGTCCAATTGACTGCTCGCTTCTTCGGCATCGGGCGTGCTCAGTTTCATCTTCATGTAGTAGGCGTACATGCCGATCAAGGCGACCGCCACAATGATGTGTACGAGCCGGGATGGAATATAAATGCAGGCCAGCGCGGTCACGTAACCGATCACAAAAAACACCAGATCGGTTACCACTTCACCGTACTTGAGATGAAGCCGCGCCGTGCGTTTCCCCGCCCACGCATAGAGCAGCAACAGCATCGCGAGAATCGGCAGCACCAATGTGCTCAGCATGAATGGCGCACCAAGAATCGCCCCCAACCCTACTTCTTTTTCTTCCTGCCCTTCGCCGAAGAAAATAGCGATAATCGGAATGGAGGTTTCCGGCAAGGTCGTGCCGATCGCGGCAAGCACGCTGCCTACGGCTCCTTCAGAAATGCCCAGCCGTTTTCCCAGCCACTCGATCGCGTTGGTAAAGAGCGCGCAGGCTCCCAACGTCACGGCGACCGACGCGACAAACAGAAGTGTGTAGGTCAAAACGGTCACGAGCTGCACCGTGAAGTAGAAAGTATCAAGGAGAAAATTAGCGGTGAGACTGCACGATCGGTCATGTTTTCCCCGAACGGAGGCGATGATAGCTGTGAACGGCTGCTTCCATCACATCTTTAAGGGAGCGGCCAGTGTTATCGGCAATGGTCTTGCAGTCGGCATATTCCGGCGCGGCCTTTTCTCTCCCCGCGCCTAGAGTGGCCACCTTCATACGAATTGTCCCGCCTGGCACTTTGACGAAGACGAAGCGCCGCGGGAGGATCCGGCGGACCACCTCTTGAACACGCACACCCAGGGTGGTGGTTTCCTGGAATACGACGTTCAATACGGCATCGATGTGATGGCGCGCGGCAAGACAGCTCAGCGCGACACCGGGCCGACTGCGTTTCATAATGATGGGAATCAGCGCGACGTCCACGGCGCCGGCGGCAAACAGACGGTCCATCACATGCTCATAGGTTTGCGGGTTGAGATCGTCGAGATTGGTTTCGATGTGTACCACTTGGTCGATCGCGTGCGCAGTCGGTTCGGGTTCATTCGAGAGGAACACGCGCAAGACATTCGGCCAACCTTCCGGGTCTTGATCGCCGGCTCCGTAACCAACCATGGTCGGAGTCAGGACGGACGCGGAGGCAAAATCCGACGTCAAGGTTCTCAGTAGGGCCACTCCTGTCGGCGTTGCCAACTCACATCGGGGCCCAGCGGAGTATATCGGAATGCCTTTGGCCAGTGCGGCGACTGCCGGGCCCGGAACTGGCAGCAGTCCGTGGGCAGTCTGAATCATGCCGGTCCCCACATTGACGGCCGATGCCGTTATTCGTGTGACCTGTAAGAGATGGCAGCCGAGAATGCTGCCGACCACATCGATGAACGAATCGATCACACCCACTTCATGAAAATGGACATCCTGCGTCGCCACTCGATGGGCCAGGCCTTCTGCTTCGGCCAGCCGCTCGAACACGGCGCGGCTTTGTTGTTTCACCGGATCGGGCAGGGTGCTGGCGGACAGGATCCGTCGAATGCGGGATAAGGTGAGCGGACGGTCAAACCCTCGCTTGATGACGACGTCTACCTTCGTGGCATGGAACGTGCCGCGATGCACATCGCGCTTGCGTAGACGGTATCCCTTCAGCTTCAGGCTCGTGAGCCCGCTGATCAACTGCGGCCACGACAAGCCGGCGCTGACGAGCGCGCCCAGGATCATGTCTCCGCTAATGCCTGAAAAACAGTCGAAATGCAGATGCCGTGCCACTTCGTCCCTCAACTTACCGAGCAACAGGCGCTCATCTTACAGAAGCAGTAGATCAACGGCAAATCGCTGGCAATGGCTCATTGACAGCCAATAATAGCTATGCTATCCACCCATCCCAAATGTACGTGAACGGGAGCCTAACACTCGTCACAGTCGCACCTCGGATATGTGCATGACGATGTTGGCGTCAGGTGTGGCACGACTGCAGCCAGTTTTGCAAAAAACAGTCCTCTGGGCAGGCCTTCTCGGCCTGTGTTTTTTGATCCTGTTTCCCATCGATGGTGTGGCCAAGGAGAATCCGTCCAGATCTCCCCGTCCAGAACCGGAACTGAAGATTGTCCAATTGAACATTGCGCCGATGCCGTATACAGTGGGCAACGGTCCGCTTCAATTTGATGTCACCGTTCAGCTTCCGAAAGAAATGAAAAACGCCACACTGTTAGAAGTGACGGCGCTCATCAGTTCGTCCTCGAAGGCGTCCCTTCGCTTTCTCACACATCGCCAGTCTGTGGAGGACTATCCGGCAGTTACAGGCAAACACGAGCAATCTAAGGTATCCATTACGCTATTATGGGATGGGCAAGACCATCGCAATCAACAGGCCAGCGTCGGGATCTATTCGTATGAGATTCGAATCAAGCTACTAACGAACGGGGACAGCGGTCCTCGCACGATGATGGTGGCGTGGCCGAAACGGGGGACCGTGAAGCTAACATAGCAGGTAGGGATCAGTGTTCAGCACCCAACTTGGGTTTTAATTTGTGTTTGACGCGGCTGCTGTCTAGATGCCGGTGGCTGTGTGCGCTCCCAGTATATTGATCCGGTGGGCCAGGCACCCGGCCCCGAATCCGTTGTCGATATTCATCACACCGACGCCGGCGGCGCAAGAATTCAGCATCGTCAGCAACGCAGACAGCCCGCCAAAGCTGGCGCCGTATCCGCAGCTGGTTGGAACCGCAATGATCGGGCACTGCACTAAACCTCCGACGACGCTCGGCAACGCGCCGTCCATGCCCGCGACGACGATGATGACCCTGGCATTGAAGAGCCGTTCTTTTCTTCCCAGCAGCCGGTGAAGGCCTGCGACGCCGACGTCGTAAAGGCGCTCGACACGGCTGCCCATGACTTCCGCCGTGACACAGGCCTCTTCGGCCACCGACATATCCGCCGTCCCTGCTGACACGACAAGCATATGGCCCAGCGGTGTCTGTGAGGGAGGGGGCATGGCGACGATGCGCGCATCCGAATAATAGCGGAGCCGCCGATCCAGCTTGCAGATCGCGCGTGCCATCGCCGGTTCTGCGCGGGTCGCAAGAAAGGGGCCACGTTTTTTTATGAGCGATCGCGTAATGGCGACAACCTGCGATAGAGTTTTCCCCTCACAGAAGACGACTTCGGGAAATCCCTGGCGCAAAGACCGGTGATGATCGAGCGAGGCGAAGCCGAGGTCCTCAAAGGGTAAGGAGCGTAACCGTTCACGCGCCTGGGTCATAGTGACACGTCCATCACGGACACGAGTCAGCAACTGTTCGAGCTGTTCTGGATTCATACCTACCCCTTTTCCGGTTTTGCGGCGCGCCCCATCAAATCGCTGACGGCTTTCCGGCACGATTTGTGTTCAAACAGGACGGCATTGATCTCTTGAGTAATGGGCATGTCCACACCATATTGCCGTGCGAGCCCTAGTGCTGCAGGGGCCGTCCGTACACCTTCGGCAACTGCTTGCATACCACCCACGATGGTCTCTAACGCTTCTCCTTTGCCAAGACGAACACCAACCGAATGGTTCCGGCTGAGAGTGCCCGTGCATGTTAGCATCAAGTCACCGACACCGGAGAGTCCGTAAAACGTCTGGGGGTTTGCTCCCATCGCGGTGCCTAATCGAACGATTTCCGTCAACCCACGTGTGATCAGGGCTGCCCGCGCATTGAGTCCGAGCTCCAAGCCGTCAACCACGCCGGCCGCCAGCGCCATGACGTTTTTCAACGCGCCTCCCAACTGGACGCCAACTAGGTCTGTGTCAGTGTACACGCGAAATACCGGTGACATGAATGTCTGCTGAAATTGCTGCACCAGTTGCTTGTCCGGACCAGCTAGACAGACTGCAGTCGGAAGGCCGGCACTCAATTCGGTGGCGAAACTCGGTCCGGAGAGGGCCATGAGCCAGTTGTGCATCGATGCCGGCAGGACGTCTTCCATCACCTGAGTCATGAGCTTGGCTGTGCCTTCCTCAATCCCTTTGGTTGCACTGATCAGGGGAACTGGTTTCGAAAGGCAGCAGGCCAGATTCTGGAGGACCGGTCTGGTGACATGCGAGGGAACTACGAAGAGGATGCCGTCGCAGGCGCTAATTGCTTTAGCAAGGGACGAGGTGGCTTTAAGGCTTGTGGGGAGGTCGATACCTTTGAGAAACATTGGATTCTGGTGAACAGTGTTGATGGCATCGACCACGTCTTGTTCATACGCCCAGAGACAGATCTCTAGCCCTTTCTCAGCCAGATGTTTGGCTAGCGCCGTACCCCAGGCTCCCGCACCGATGATGCTCAGTTTCTTGACGGTCTGCATGGTGGGACCTAGGAGAGTCGAGATGTGCCGATTATTGACCAAGCGGATTATAGGAAGCCCCCCATTCTCCTGTCAACGAAAGGAACGGGCAGCACCGCATCTGTCACGCATGGTAGTACGATACTTGGATGCCTCGGCAGTTCTGCAAATGGCACATGGCTTGCTCTGCACTTCACGGGATTTGAGAAATGGCTTTGTCAAAATAGCCACAAGGTTTAGCATCGCAATACGGGCTGAAGATTGTGAATGAATCAAATACAAAGAGCCGTCCAGTCTCTCGCATTTTCTGCGATCGTACTGCAATTAGCGGCGACCACGCAGGTTTCCACGACCTATGCTGAGATCTACATCGTTGGACAATTTGGTGTGACGCTGCCTTCAGTATTGGGGAACGGCCTTGGCGAGGGGGACCTGACTGGTCAGTTTATTATCCCTGGATCGAAGGTTTCCGGACAGGTTCTTGATGAATCGATTCTCTATGGAGGAAAGGTTGAACACTATTTCATTTCAAAGCGGCCGCGATAATCGCGCTTCCGATCAGGAGCGATTCCCAGGATTGAATATGATACCGATCCGGCGTTTTCTCCGTGAAGAGCATGACGGCAAAGAGGTAAAAAATCAGGATGGCGCTGGCGTATACCATCAGCTGGATCGCGAACAAGCATTCCGCGCGCAGGGTGACGTACAGGCTGGCGACATGGAAGAACCTAACCAGCAGGGATAGCGCACTGTAGACTGGATTTCCGAGCGCAACCACCAAAACGGTGGTCAGCGCGAGCACGCCGGAGAAATACCCGAAAAATACATGTGCCACGATACCATCTCTTCAGGCACAGCACAGACTCGACATCATCGGCACGACGCACCACAGGCCGCTTCCCCGGCAAGGGCAAGACGCCAAAGCCGGTCAATCCAGCTTGGGCGGCACGTGCGCGAATGCCACGTTGACGAACGCAGTATTGGGGTGTTGGAACTCCAACCGCTTCTCACGAACTGGAAACGACCGATCCCCAATCGCGAGCAGTTGCTGTTTGTTCAGGTGGAGCTGTTGCTTATCGTACGCTGCCTATTCAAATCCTCGCGTCATGCCCAATGCATCGACGGGGCAGGCATCCACACACATTCTGCAAAAGAGGCAGCGCGTCATGTCCATGTAGTATTCTTTGGAGTAGCGTTTCGTCGGCTCTCCCGGGACTTCGGCGCTGACGACGCGAATGACGCGCGACGGGCAAGCCGCTTCGCAGAGATCGCACCCCACGCACTTCTCGGTATCGTCGTCGTAACGCAGCAGCGCGAGCATGCCGCGATAGTTGTTCGGCAGCGTGCGCATCTCGTGCGGGTACTGCAACGTGGCTGGCTTGTACTTGAGCAGATGCATGAGTGTGATTTTCATGCCGACGGCGATTTCATAGAATGTGATGATCTTCAGCTATTCGCGTAGGTTCAATCGTGTGGGGGGTCGCCGACGGGGTCGGCGTGTTGATCGCATCCTACTTCAATTGTTCCTGGATGAATACGATGATGGAGGTGATGACGATATTTGCCAGCGCAATAGGCAGCAGGACTTTCCAGCCGAACCGCATGAGCTGGTCATAGCGCAGCCGCGGAAGCGTGGCCCGGAGCCAGAAAAAGAGAAACAGAAACGAGTAGGCCTTGAAGGCAAACCACATGGTGTTTTCAATCCAGGCCAAGGATGGAAGGCCGATTAGACTCAGGAGCGTGCCAGGATATGGAGCGTTCCACCCGCCGAGAAACAATGCGGACGCCACGCAGGACACCAAGACCATGTTGGCATATTCGGCAAGGTAGAAAAACGCGAACCGGAGGCCGCTGTATTCGGTGAAAAATCCGGCAACCAGCTCGCTTTCAGCCTCGGGCAAGTCAAATGGGACGCGGTTGGTCTCCGCTACCGTTGAAATCACATACACGGCCAGCGCGATAAGTTGCGGGGCCCAGAGCTTAAAGGCGTACCAGTTCCAAAACCAGCCTTCCTGGGCGTTCGTGATGTGTACCAGGCTTAGCGAGCCAGACAGAATCAAGATCCCAACGATGGACAGTCCGACGTTCAACTCGTAACTGATGATCTGCGCGGCCGATCGGAGTCCGCCCAGCAGCGAGTATTTGTTGTTGGAGGCCCATCCGCCGAGGATGATCCCGTAGGCACCGAGGGAGGCAAAGGCCAGAATGTAGAGAATGCCGATATTGATGTCGCTGATGACGAACGGTTTCACGGCAATGCCGGCAATCTCCCACGTCAGGTCCGGGCCCCACGGAATGACGGCAAACCCGATAAAGGCCGGAATCAGCGCCAGCAGCGGCGCCGCAGTGAAGAGGAACTTGTTGGCACCGGCGGGCATGAGGTCTTCCTTGAAAAAGAGCTTAATGGCGTCCGCGAACGGCTGGAGAGAGCCATAGGGGCCTACTTCCATCGGTCCCATGCGGTCCTGCATCCAGCCGAGAACTTTCCGCTCGGCGAGGGTGAGCAGGAGTACCGTGACGATAACGATTCCCACGATGACAGAGATTTGTGTCAGAGTAATGGCAAGGCGCAACCCTAATTCAGTCACGATACGACTCCTTGCTATCGAGGGTAGTGATAGACATTGTCGAGCAGCTTTCTCGCACCACCGTAATCACCGAGACGGACGTCCTTACGCAGCAGATTGCGCGGTCAATGCCGCGACGGAAAACGGCTTAAATGTCAATCCATCGAGCTGCGGTGGCGCAATCCCCTTATGCTGGACTAGAACTTTAAACGTCCCGCCCATTCCGTTCGGTTTCAACAAATGACGCGCCGCATGGAACGACGGGCTTTCCGGTTCCAGGTCGCCGATCATCTGCTCGACGCCAAGTCCCATGAGGAAGCTCAGTTGGTTGGTAAACCCTGTCACGGAAAGGCCATGCGCCTCGCCCTTGGCCGCCAGACTCGAAAAATCCACATGGGCCGTCATATCCTGCTCACCCACGCGCACATAAGGGTCGTCGTTGACGGAATGCCGGAAATAACAGAGGAATGTGCCGGTCTTCCGGTCGGGCCGATACAGATCTTGGACCGTGTGCCCATAATCGATCGTGAGTACGACCCCTCGCTGGAGACACTGGCCGACTTGGTTCATCCAGTCCAGTGCCTGGAGATTGACCTCGGTCCGATACCCTTCCGGCCAGCGGGTCTTCATGTCCCTCACGCGATGACTGAGAAGATCGGAGGACAGGGGCCTGGCACACTCCACAAACCGCCCGTCACGATAGTCCACGTGCAGCTCTTCGATCTGTCCATTGCTGAGTTGGATGCGGTGGATAGGGAAGGCGTCGATCAATTCGTTACTGAACATCAAGCCCGTGACACTTCCCGGTCCGAGCTCGTCCAGACTGTCGGTCCACGTGAGGAGATTTGGTTGATTCATGAACGCACTCAGGTGTTGGCGTTGCCGTTGCCGCATGGCGGGACTGCGCTCGATCAGGATGTACCGAAGCCGGTCTGGGAAGGATTCTGAATCACGCTGACATGCCGACAAAATATGTTTGGCGAGCAAGCCTTTGCCGGGTCCCATTTCGACGATCGTGAAAGGATCAGAGTTGCCGAGCAGATCGTCAATTTGACGCGCTTGCTTGGCGACCGCCTGGCCGAGTATTGGATGGACATCCGCGCTGGTGTAAAAATCACCTGACCACCCGATGCGAGCGCTGCCATCATCGGGATGCCGCATGTAGTAGCCGAACTGTGGGTGGTAGAGGGCCAGGTCCATGAAACGGACAAAAGGGATGGGTCCCGAGATCGCAATCTCGGACGCAATGGCGGCAACAAGGGCCGGGTGTCCTATTGACACAAAGAAACCCCTTATCAGTCGGGTACATGGGAAAAAGTGACACCCCTAGAAGAAGGGGAGATTTTCCCCATTTCCGCTACGGGTAGAAAGCAACGTAGGGTAGCTTTGGCAGAGCGGCTAAGTCAAGGTGAGGGCAAACAGGTGGCAATCCAATTTAGAAATGTCCGCTTTCTCCCAAAGTAGAAATGACTGGTTTATGTGATCGGCCCCGCCGCCAGAAGTTCTCGTGGAGGCAGCGCCCGTTTGCGCCAGGGATGAATCTGTGCCTATGTGATCAGTCGGTGCTGGCGTGACGCCGTCTGCGGTACGACCGGGCGTCCTGGATGTGCGGTGATGCGGGCATAGGCGAGCACATGGCTCTGATGCGTCATGCGCAGCGTCCCCTCGACCCATTCTTCCATGACCATCAGTAGCTGAAGCCAGTTGATGGCAATCCAATTCAATTCTCCGTGAGCAAATTGCGTCATTCTTTGAGCGGACACTCACCGAGATTCCGGCAGAGCGAGTTTTGCTTTCCTTTTTTTCAAGGGATCGCCGGGCCTGTGGCAACTTACGTGGAGACTCGGGAACCATTCTTGCCGAAATCCTTCGACTAGCCAGAGGCCAGGGAGCACACTGCTTTTTCCCCTTTCTTTTTTCTCTAGTTTGGTAGGGAGGCTGGACCTTCGATCTTTGGCATGGCGCTTGCCGTATCGATTGGCCATCGAGAATGTACATGCTGGCGTTGCGGCACTTTGATTCGGTGTGTTCCTTCCTCTCATTTTTTTCTTTGGGTCGGTCGGAGGGAGCAAATCTGTGGCCTCGGCATGGTGCCACAAGATATGTCGCAGTGAATCGTGCCACGCACGCTGACATGGCGACATTTTGTCGCCGCTTTACAGGCGTGCGTGAAGACAATGTGAGTAGTCGATCGCAGGAGAGAATTCGCGCATTATGCCGATGCCACAGATTCGATCTCTACGGCTGCCCCCCCCTTCACGCTCCGTGGCACTTCTTATACTTCTTGCCGCTGCCGCAGGGGCAGGGGTCATTGCGGCCGACTTTGGTGTCGGACCGCTGTGCAGAGGCCGGAGTCGAGATCGTTTCTTCGCCGTGACTCAGGGTGAGCTTTGATTGCAGACGTGAGATGACGGGCGGCGGAGGCGGGGCGTCCGGGGGCGCTTCCTGGCGCACGGCCTGCACATGGAAGAGCCGGTCCAGCGTATCGGATTTGACGCGCTCCATCATGCCGGCGAACAGATCGAAGCCTTCGCGTTTATATTCGATCAACGGATCTTTCTGTCCGTAGCCGCGGAGACCAATGCCATCACGTAAATGATCCATGCCAAGCAGGTGATCCTTCCAGTGATGATCGATGACCTGGAGCATGAAGGTCTTCTCCAAGAACCGCATCAGCTCCGGGCTCAATGCTTGTTCTTTCTTTCCGTAGGCCTCGTGCACTTGGGTCTTGAGATCTTCTACCAGTGCGTCACGGCCGACGTCGCGGAGCGATTTTCCTTCGTCCTGCTTGCCTTGGGTGATGTCGAGACCGAACTGACCGTGCATCACCTCCGTCAAGCCCTTCAGATCCCATGCTTCCGGGTACTGCTCAGGCGGACAGTAGATATTCAACGAGGAATCCACCATGCTTGCCATCATGTCACGCAAGTCGGTGGTGAGGTTGTCTCCTCCCAACACGGCCCGGCGATGGTGGTAGATCACTTCGCGCTGCTTGTTCATGACATCATCGTATTCGAGCAGCTGTTTGCGGATTTCGAAGTTGTGCGCTTCGACCTTCTTCTGCGCGTTGGCGATCGCACGCGTGACCATACCGTGTTCGATGGGGACGCCTTCCTCCATGCCGAGCTTCAGCATCAGTTGCGAGACCCGCTCGGAGGCAAAGATGCGCATCAGATCGTCTTCCAGCGACAGGTAAAAACGAGACGTGCCCGGATCGCCCTGGCGGCCGGCTCGGCCGCGCAGCTGGTTGTCAATGCGGCGGCTCTCGTGCCGTTCGGTGCCGAGGATATGCAGTCCGCCCAAGGCCACGACGTCCTGCTTATTCTTGTCGCAATCAGAACGGATTTCCTCGTAGAGTTCAAGCTTGCGGGCGTCCGGGAGATTCTCTTCCCGGTAGAGTACCTGCTTGTACGTGAATTCAGGATTACCACCCAACAGAATGTCGGTGCCGCGTCCCGCCATGTTCGTGGCGATCGTGACGGCCCCCTTACGGCCGGCCTGGGCAACGATCTCCGCTTCCCGCTCGTGCTGCTTGGCGTTGAGGACGTTGTGTTTGATGCCGTTGTGGCTCAGCAGGCCGGCGAGTTTTTCTGATTTTTCAATCGAGATGGTGCCGACGAGCACCGGTTGTCCACGCCCGTGGCACTCCTTGATGTCTTCAACGATGGCCGCGAACTTTTCCTTTTCCGTCCGGTAGACCACATCGGCGTAGTCCAGTCGGATCATCTTCCGGTTGGTCGGCACCACGTTGACGTCGAGGTTGTAGATCTTGGCAAATTCCGCGGCTTCAGTGTCGGCGGTGCCGGTCATGCCGCTCAATTTCTTGTACATCCGGAAATAATTCTGAAACGTGACCGAGGCGAGCGTCTGATTCTCGTTGGCGATCTTCACTCCTTCCTTGGCCTCGACGGCTTGATGCAGGCCGTCGCTCCATCGGCGGCCCGGCATGAGCCGGCCGGTGAATTCGTCTACGATAATGACCTCGCCGTCTTTCACGACATAGTCCACGTCGCGCTTGTAGAGCGTGTACGCTTGCAGCGCCTTGACCACGTGGTGCACCAGATCCATGTTGCCCAGATCGTACAAGTTGTCGACGCCGAGAAGTTTTTCGACGCGCATGTTGCCGTCTTCGGTCAGCGAGGCCGTCTTGGTTTTTTCCTCGATGGTGAAATCCTGCTCGGGCTTGAGCTGCGGGATGATGGCGTTAATCCTGTAATAGAGATCGGTCGTCTGATCCGTCGGCCCGGAAATGATGAGCGGAGTGCGGGCCTCGTCGATCAGGATGCTGTCGACTTCATCAACGATGGCGAAATTCAACTCGCGCTGCACGCATTGATTCAACGCGGTCACGACGAGGTTGTCGCGCAGATAATCGAACCCATACTCGTTGTTCGTCCCATATGTGATATCGGCGCGATAGGCTTCCGGCCTGGTGCAGGGGCGCAGGTGCTGGAGCCGCTTGTCCGAGGCTTCGTAGGTCGGATCGAAGATGAAGGAGGCATCGTGCTGAATGACGCCGGTGGAGAGCCCCAGTGCATAGTATAGTTGGGCCATCCATTGCGCATCGCGCTTGGCGAGATAATCGTTGACCGTGACGAGATGGGCGCCTTTGCCTTCCAGGGCATTTAAGTAGACCGGTAGCGTCGCGACGAGGGTTTTCCCTTCGCCGGTTTTCATTTCCGCGATGCGGCCCTTGTTCAGGATCATGCCGCCAATTAGCTGCACATCGAAATGTCGCATGTTGAGCACGCGGCGGGACATTTCCCGGCACACGGCGAAGGCCTCCGGGAGGATCTCCTCGAGGGGCGTCCCGGCCCCCAGGCGTTTCTTGAATTCCTGAGTCTTGTCCGCAAGGGCTTCGTTGGAAAGGGGCGTCAGGCCGGATTCCAGGCTGTTGATGCGCTCGACAATCGGCAGGAGTGCCTTGATTTCACGATCGTTTTTGCTGCCGAAGATCATGTTGAGAAATTGCGTAACCATAGAGATACCGATATTGGTGATAAGTGATGGTACCGCCCACTAGAACCAAAACACTATACACAATCTCTCTAACGAATCCTATAATTAGTGACGGCAGGGAGCTCAACCTGCCGGATTGACAGGGGTTGCGCCAATCCATTATCATTACTCCAATATCATGAACGGTGGGTTGATGAATCACCGTATCCTCAAAGCTCTGTCGATTCTGCTTGTGCTCTGCGTTTTGTCCGTCGGCGGACTCGCGCAGGCAGAATCCGTCGAACACTCCGGGCACCATGCACACCATCAGGCGGCCACTCACGGCACCGTGCTGTGCTCCTGGATGTGTGCTGCAGGCCAAGGATGGGAAACGGTTGTTACTCTCAACCCGCACGAGCTGGCCCTGATCGAACACCTTGAACTTGCCGCCATCAGTCAAATTCTAGTTCGCTACGAAGGTTCTCCAACCACTCGCGGTCCCCCTCTTCGCTAAATCCAAGTTCATCGGACCCTGTGCCTGGGGTGTTAAGCCATAGCAAGTTTCTTGGGGTACGGGTCCACCTAGTTTGTCTATCCAAGTTGTAATGTGGAGACGCTCAACATGAGCTGGTCTCTATTTTAAGATATTAAGGGTAGCAAGCCAGTCAGGCGGCGAGTTGGCACAGCGCAAGTTGACAGAACAGTCCAAAACTGAGTGGGCACAACCATGATGATTCACGCGGATGAACAACAGTCTTTCCTCTCGGCGTGGGGCATTTCGCTCGCCGTGCATAGTATAACGGTGGTCTTGGGGCTTGCCTTTTTGACGCAGATCACACCGGTCGTGAAAGAGGAGATTTTCAAATGGGAGGTCGCATTGGTGCAAGCGACGCAACCGGAACCGATGCTCAAACACGTCGAGCCGACCGCGAAGCTTGCACCCGCTGTCAAGCCGAGGCCTGAGCCGGTCATGCAACGGACGGAGCCACGACAGCCAATGCAAATGGTTCAGCCGGTCGTGGAGCCGGTTAAACCGATCGACCAGAAGACCGAACCAGTACCGGTGATAGAAGCGAAGGAACCGGAACTGGTTGCGCATGCTGAGCCGGTGGTGGCATCGGTGCCTACTCCGGGGTATGAGCCGACCGCGTATGTAACCCCGGCCCCGTCCGTGCAGCAGGACAGTCCGCCCCCCGCGACTTCTCACGGCAGTGACACTGCACCCGCTGTGGAAGAAGCACCGATGCAGGTGGCCAAGGTTGCCGAACCGGCGTCCGATATCAAGGAAGATAACCGATGGGTCGGCGAATCGCTCTGGCGGCGGGTGGCGGAGTTGAAACGGTATCCCAATTCGGCCCGTATGAACGGCCAGGAAGGGAAAGTCCTTCTGAGGGCCGTCATCCGGTCGAATGGCCAGCTGGCGGAGGTCTCGATCCAGAAAAGTTCCGGCCACAGCATCCTTGACGCGGCCGCGATGGAGACCGTGAAACTCGCATGCCCGCTTCACATGAAACATGCCGTCGGAAAGCCGCTGATCATCGTGAGTCTTCCTATTGTCTACAGTTTAGCCAATTAGCAGGCGTATCGTGATAAGCACAAAATCCATTTCGTGGTTGACGGGAAACATGGCGTGGGTCCTCTGTGCCATGCTGATCGTGGGAGAGTCATTGTCAGCGGGGCAGGTCTGGGCCGCCGGCTCCGAGCTGTCGGCTACCATGGGCTCCAAGCATATGATGGTCCATCAGGCGAAGAACGTGATCGGCCCGACCGTGCAGATCGACGAGCAAGGGTTCGTCTTTGCCGCGTGGGTGGAAGAGGACAAAGACGCGCGCGCGATCATGTTCGCGCGATCGGACAAGCCGGGTGGGCCGCTCGGTGCTCCCGTGCGTGTCAACCAGGCGGGTGAGAATCCGTACTATCGACAGGAATCGCCGGCCTTGGCTGTTCGAGGAATCGATGTCTACGTCATGTGGTCGCTGACCCATCCGAAGATCACACCGGACAAGCCGTTTGCGGGCGAGCTACGGCTCAGCCGGTCCGGCGATGGAGGCCGTACGTTTGCACCGTCGGTGGTAGTGAACGACGACGGGCAAGTCATTCAGCATACGTTCGATTCGCTGCACGTCGCGCCGGACGGAACGGTGCATGTGGCGTGGATCGACGGCCGCGAAGGCAAGAAAGAGCCAGGGACGTTTGCGGCGAGATCGACGGATCAGGGGCGCACCGTTGCCAAGAATCTGAAGGTCGATGATGAGACCTGCGTCTGTTGCAGGACAGCGTTGGCTACGTCGGCAGATGGTGTTGTGTACGCCGCCTGGCGGAAGATTTTCGATGGCAATGTCCGTGAAACCGTGGTGTCTCGTTCGACAGATGGCGGCGAAACCTATTCTTCTTCAGTAGTGGTGGGGAACGATCGGTGGGTCTATCCTGCCTGCCCACATCGGCCGGCGTCGCTTGGTGTGGACCGATTAGGCCGCCTCTATGTGGTGTGGTACACGGAAGGCGCCGATGAAACCCCCGCGATCTATTTGACCTATTCCGACGACCAGGGCCTGACCTTTTCTGACAAGAAGCAACTGAACCGCTCCAAGGGCACCTTCCCCGACCATCCGCAGATGGCGGCCGATCCGGACGGGAGAATCGTCGTGATTTGGGAGGAGCAGTCGCCCGTCCGCCGGGAAGTCGTGGTTAGCTACTCGATTGATCGAGGCCGGTCGTTCAGCCAACCGGTGAAATTGAACGAGAAGAACGGGCAGACTCCGACTGTGGCGATCAATCAACAGGGAACGGTCGTCATGGGTTGGAAGGAGCATGCAATGCCTGCTCATCGATTGGTCCTGCAAACCATGCAGCTCTCGATGGTGACCGTGGCGGTTGAAAAGGCAGGAAGCCATGGACGGTAGATGGTATTGCCAGATGATTGGTTCGCTGCTCGCGGGGTGTGTGCTGTTTCTCGCTGTCAGCGATCCCGCGCATAGCGCCGCCGGCGATCCTTTCGCCGCTCTGCGTGTCACGCGCATCACAGCCGGTGCTCCGGTGGTGGCGTTCGATCTCAAATCGCTCGATGGCGGCACGCTGCACTCGAAAGAGCTGGCGGGGAAAGTGGTGATCCTGAATTTTTGGGCGACCTGGTGCGGGCCCTGTAAAGAGGAGATGCCGTCGCTCGCTAGGTTGCAAGCGCAATTCGATCCCGCGCAGGTGCGGGTGGTGACGGTGACGACGGACTTGCATCCCCAGGGTATCAAGCAGTTTCTCGACCATTTGGGTATCCGTCTGACGGTGTTGTTTGATGAGCAGGAAGATGTATCAAGAATGTTCATGGTGCGGGGGCTTCCGACGACGGTGTTAATTGCGCAGGATAGCCGCACCGTCGGCCGTGCCGTTGGACCGCGCGTCTGGGATGGCAACGAATCGGTGGTGCTGGTGCGGCACATCCTTGAGGGCAACAGATGAGGCGCAATCTTCCTTCGGTAGCCATCGGAGTAGTGCTGCTCTACGTTGCGTTGACGATTGGCGCGATCAGCTGCTTCTTTCTGCACGCCCTACCGTCATCGCACCATCATCACGACCAGTCGCCTGCCGCGCACTCGGTGCTCTGTGCCTGGGTCTGCGAGGTCAACCCGCTTGTCGCTGCGTTGACGGTTGTGCCGCAGGTTGCCCTCTTCACCTTCGTGGCCATGTTGTCGCTGGCCGGTGCCGTATCGCTTTCGAATTCGTTTCAGACGCTGTGCCGTTCCCGCGCTCCCCCACGCTGATCCCTATTCCAACAGCATTTTCACTCAGGATACCGCTGTGCGGCCCAAGATGGTCTGCCCAGCGAGCTATGCAATTCTCAAAGTATACGGAAGGAGAGGCGTGTGATGTTGAGACAGGCATCCATTTTTGGAAGACGATACGCAACGATACTGGGGTTGTCGGTGACCGTGTTGGTCGGAGGCGCGGCATTTGCACAAGACACACTGTCTGCCGATTCGTCGCCTTCGCCGCGCGAACGCGAACTGCGAGACCAGCTCAAGAACATCCTGCAGGAATTAGACGAACTGAAGAAGAAGCAGGACGATGGCACATCTGAATCGGAACGTCCGGCCATCATCAAGGAGAAAACCGAAGCTCCATCAGGTCTCTTCAAAGATGCCGATCAAAAGTCCGCATCGGCGGCCGAACCGGATTTCGAGTTGGTTGATATGAGCATCGTCAGCAAGCGGTTTCAAAAGCGGCCGGAAGGGGTGTCGTTGTCGGCAACCGTTCCGTCCGAAACGGATTCGCAGCCCACGAGAACGATGAAGGAATCTATGGAATCACTTCCTGGAGTCGTTCTGCGCCAGGCCAACGGGCCGCGTGATTTTAGCATGATGATTCGCGGGCAGGGGGTCAAGACGACGTTCGCGGTTCGCGATATCAAAGTCTACGAAGACGGCTTTGTACAAACGCAATCGGACGGCCTCTCGCGTCTCGATATACACGATCCCTGGTTCATGCGGAGCGTCGATGTCATTCGTGGAGCCTCGTCGTCACTCTATGACAATTATGCTCTCGGCGGCATGGTGCATTTCCGTACCAGACGAGGGAGCGATATCAATGGTCTGGAAACCTTTTTCTCCGGCGGATCGTACGGGTATCAGAAATATGCCGTCGCCATCGGCCAAGAAACAGAGCGATTCGATATCGCCCTGTTCGGTAGTCAGGTTGCGGAAGATGGGTTTATCCAGCACAGCAACTACAATACGCAAACGCTCAACTTCAATTTGCGCTTCAAGCTGGATGACAAGCAAACCTTCTTTTTCAAAGGCATCACCAATTGGCTGAATACGAAAGTGCCGACCCGCCTCACGCAGGCCCAGTTTAGCGCCGATGAGCGGCAAGCCGGCAATAGCGCGATCAGCCGCAATCAAAGCCGAGTCGATCGGCGCACGATCGTCGGAGGGATCTACGAGCGGCAGATCGGTGCGAACACGGTCTTGACGATCGAAGCCGACTACGATGTCAAAGACATTCAGCAGACGTTTAGTCAGATTACGGAGAACACCAACCCCAATTACAAGCATTATGCCGATCTGCGACATGACGGCAGCCTGGGCACCATGCCCTTGAGGAGCTACGTCGGATTCTTTGTCAATCAAATGGACCAGAAGGCCAACTCGTTTACAAACAATGGCAATAATGTCGGAAGCAAGGGGACATTGGTTCAAAACAGCCGTGGGAACATTTTAAACATCGGCGGCCGCTTCCGAGAAGAATTGGAGTTTCTGCCGACCTGGACACTGGCAGCTGGCCTGGGTTTCGAGCAGTCTCGCATCAGCGTGTCCGCAACGAACTACAGTTCGGGAGCGGTTAGCACCCAGCCTAGCTTGTCTCGTACGTTTGACAATTGGGCTCCGGAGTTGGCGCTGATCTGGAAGCCAGATAACGGCTACAAATACTGGATGCGGGGTTCAACGGGCTATGGCATCCCGACCTTTAGCAATCTGCTTCGAAATCCGGTCACAGGTTTGCCTGGAACCAACTTCGATCTGAAACCACAGAAAAATGTGAACGTGGAACTCGGCACGGATATGCAGCTGCACCCCACACTGAACTTCCACCTGGTCGGGTTTTGGACATTTTACCGGGATGAAATCATTACACAGACGATTTCTGGCAGCAATACTACATCGGTCAATGCTGACTCGTCCGAGTACCGGGGAGTCGAAACGTCGGTCGATTGGCGGCCGGTGCCCGGCTTCCGATTATCGGGCGCCTATACGCACATCGATGCGCGATATATCAATTTTGCCGATCGGAGTACCAGCTTCACGATTCAGGATGGCAAGAAGGTGGCGAATGTGCCGACCGATGTCTTCAACGGCAAGATCGCCTACGACCATGAGCCGACCGGCTGGGGTGCCTGGTTTGAGGGGAGTTACCACAACAGCTATTTTCTGAACAACAGCAATACGTTCGGGATTCCCTCCTACATGATTGCGAATATCAACGCACATAAGCATTTCAAATTCAAGGATTCTTCCTGGTTCCGGTTTGCCAAGCTCTACGTGGAAGTCGACAACATCGCGGATAGAAAGTATGCCGCGTCTGGCACAGTACTCAGCGGTAATACGCATGCCGCGGCGGTC
>Ga0194132_10002034_pt1 | contig 39164 bp, 31 predicted proteins | sample TA2KigOf80mmetaG_FD_148612 | JGI IMG/M metagenome (GOLD analysis project Ga0194132, IMG submission 148612) | Freshwater microbial communities from Lake Tanganyika, Tanzania - TA2015054 Kigoma Offshore 80m | ecosystem: Environmental > Aquatic > Freshwater > Lake | place: Tanzania: Lake...
CCGCGCGCTTGAGTCGGGCGTTCTGCGCTGCGAGCTCCCGCAGCCGCTTCGCCTGCTCGATCCGCAAGCCGCCGTGGCTCTTGCGCCAGCGAAAGTACGTCGGCTCCGTCACCCCGCGCTGCTTGGTCACCTGCGCGATCGTCTGCCCCTGGCCGATCAGCACATCGGCCTCCCGAAGCTTATGGATGATCGCCTCGCTCGTGTATCTCTGCTTGCCCAAAGTCCACGTCTCCTGTCCCTTTTATGAACATTAAACATGGACGAACATTAAACATGGACCACAAATACCGGGTCAGGTCAGGTGCGTTCTACAAGAGTCAGCGAATTCCAGTCACCCTTCCAATTATCATTGCAATAACGGCTCTTTGCCGAATGATCATCTTGCAAAGTAAAAATATCGACCCTATCAATATCCTTTACGAGGCTGGAGGGATTCTCATTCTCTCAGCAGCAGCACTACTCATGAGTTATACAGATAAAATGAGTCTTGAAAAAGCTAAATTTCGACAGGATGGGTGATCAGTTTCAGCGTTCGATCCGCGAATGCCCAGCACCGCTCAGCCATCGCTGCGGATGACGACCTAATCCTGGTCGACGACGATTATTTTGGATGCATATCGAAAGAGCTGACTCGCGAGAGCTGGGCGAGGCAGTAGTTGAACACGTAGTGATAGCACGTTGTTATAGAACATCAGTTAAGTCAGAGCGGCATAGATTGCTGGCCACGTCATCCGCGCAAATCTAGCAGGATTGATAGATGACGATAAACGAAAAGATTGACCGATATAAAGAAACGCTGAGCACGTTGGGTGATAACAATGAACGGTATAAGTTTTTGATCGACTTAGCTCGCAAGGCCAAATCATTTCCAGAGGAGTTCCGAGTAGATAATTTTAAAATCAAGGGATGTATGAGCCAGGTATGGCTTGTGCCGAAATTTGAAAATGGCACTATCACTTACTTTAGCGATAGCGATGCGATGATTGTGAAGGGAACGGTCTCGCTAGTCAGTGATATTTACTCGGGCAGTACAGTAAAAGAAATACTCGATAATGAACGTAACCTCATGGAAGAACTCGACCTGGGAAATATCCTAAGCATGAATAGACGTAACGGGGCATACATCATGCTGTCGATGATTAAAGAGCATGCGAAATTATTTCAATAATCCAGTTGATATTTAATGAATAGTTATCCGGAGGCACTCCGAGGATCCGTCAGAGTAATTGTCGCGCACGACTAGTCGTCTGAACTTTTAGTAAGTTCAGGTATAGCCCCTCAGCCGGGTTTGATTTTGATGAAGCGGTGAGGAGAGGCAGGTTTTTAGAAAAGGCCTTCACCGCTTCACGGGCCAAGCTTGAAGATCGAGTCGCTAAGGTGTTCGACGTCGATCCTTGCTGCGGCATCATGCGACCGAGCGAAGAGGCACTCGCGGCTGACGAGTACCGATCCCACGCATTCTCGAGTAAAGCTTCGGCAGCGGGAGGCGGTGAGCGCGGCCCCACATCCCCGTCGTCACTGGTGAATAGATAGAGATATCCACTGATCAGGTTCCCTGCGGCCGAGATCACTGGCCCGTCTGGGGTCCGTTCAACCGTGCGTCACACCCTCCCGTTGCGGTAAGCGCTGGCAAGCTACCGTCGATTAGCGACGGGCAAATTGGGAATGCGAAAGGTATCGCCATTAACCTTATCGCCGGATTCCACTCGATTCCATTGAGACGGGATCACCAAGAGGAGCTTTGACGGTGTGACCGAGTTTCAGCGGTGTAACTTAACACTCGAGAGAGGTTTGCTTACCTCAGGTTTTTTTATTTTTTGACTTTCTGCTGGCGTTCCAGACGTTTTGCAACTAAAACTAAGTTTTCTTCTGGCGTTCGACCCCGCTTCATTGAGAAGCGTTCTTGAAAGAGCGGCTTAGATGTACCTTGGCGATACCATGAGACCAGCATGGGGATCTTGGCTAATCGGAAGATGCCGAGCTGCGGGCACCGTCGGTGTGTTTCTGCGGCGAGGGCGCGCACTTTTTGCACAGACTCTCGGGTTTTCAGTGTCAAGTCGAAATTCAGCTGCTCGAACTTGGGCTGTAGATGTAGATCAAAGAAAAAGCCTCGGATATCGATGAGTGATCGGAGTTTGGTAGTCAGGCGTGCGTGCTTGAAACCCTGATCTCGTGCAACGACCGCAATGGTAATCGACGTACACCCGGCAAGAGCGGCGAGCTGTGCGTGGACAGGCGTCCATCCCCGTGAGCGCCCGCGCAGCTCGGGTGGATCGCCGATGTCGAACCCCTCTGGCTCATCGAACATCAGCGAGGGCTGACCCTCGAAAAACCCCTCGACACGCATCTGTTCGTGAGAGACGGTGGTGACATCCGAGATACCGATGTAGGCTGGATAGGAATGCTGTTCGTTCATGCGGGCCCCTTCAATTTGCTTGATTTTAGATCAACCTCGGATATATGACTCCAGCTGCTCGATCATCTGCCGCTGCTCCTCGACGACGTGACGCACAACCTCACCGATCGAGAGCACGCCGAGTAATGTGGCAGCCTCGAAGACGGGTAGGTGACGAATCTTGTGAATCGTCATAGCCTCCATACAGTCGGTAAGTGATGCTCCGGCGGCGATCGTGATGACATTCCGTGCCATGACCTCGCTGACCGAGGTCGAACCGCTAGAGCGTCCTTGAAGCACAATTTTTCGGGCATAGTCTCGCTCGGAGAAAATGCCGATCAGTTCGCCACCCTCTAAGACGGCGACTGCACCAATGTTTTCTTCGGCCATCCGCGCGAGAGCGTCAAAGACGGAGGTTTGGGGAGAGACATGAATAACCCCTCGGGCGGCCTTTCGGAGGATTTGACCGGCGGTACGCATACTCCATCTCCTGATGCTTTTAAGTACAGTATGCGCGCTGAAATTTTTTTGCAAAACGCCCGAGCCTAATCGGTAAGTACAGGCAGGTCTGGCACGTTAAGTTGCTGATCCTACTGCCTAGGACCGTGCTTGGGCGAAGGCAGCGAGGCGAGAGTACGGAGGTTCTCACGGGCAGTATTCGCAGCGTAGCCCGTCGGTGCCGTCACATACACTACCAAGATTAGTGTTGCGGCAACGAGGACGCTTCGGCAACTATCCGCGTTTGCTAGGCGCGGCGTCTGAACTCTACCTCAGGAAATCCTGAGTTCGCTGAATCACGAAGCTTGTCGTAGTAGTTATTGGCTCCACCGAAGTAGATCAGCACGCGTGGATTTCTATCCTTCAGGTTGGCGCCCATCATCCAGGAGTGGACCTTGTCGCCCTGAGCCATAAGGGTCTGGCGATGTATATCGGCGGTATGGGCCACCCACGCTTCTTCTGCATCTCGCTTCGGCTCGCAAAGCGCAAACCCTTCCTTTTGCATCTTTTGGATGCAGTCGACGATGTACTTGATATTCTGCTCAATAGAGGTTGGCAGATTAGCGAACGGCGCCTGCGGTCCGGTGATCATGAACAGGTTCGGGAAGCCTGAAACAAATACACCCATGATCGAAGCGGATACCTCCGTCCACTTTTCCTTAAGCAGCAGGCCGTTCTGGCCGCGAATCGGCAGCGCCTCTTGCGCACCCGTATACGCTTGAAATCCAGTGGCGAGAACAATGATATCGAATTCGTAGTGGTTTTTCGTGGTGCGGATCCCACTCTCAGTAAACTCGACGATCGGTTCGCGTTCGTTGATGTCCACGAGCTTGACGTTGTCGCGGTTGAACGCCTCAAAGTAACCATGATCAAGAGGAGGGCGCTTGGCGAAGAAGGGGTAGCCCTTTGGCTTCAGCAGTTCTCGCGTCTCGGGGTCCTTTACCTTGGAGAGAGTCTTGCGAATGATGAAGTCGCCGACAATACGATTGGACTCGGCGTTGACGACGAGGTCATCGAAAGTCTCAAAGACAAACCGGAAGCTGCCGCGCGGCCAGTGTTCCTCGAGGATTTTCTCGACTTCCTCCGGCGGCGTATCGGCAAGATTACGACCGACTGGGCTGTCGAAAGCCATGCCGAATGAGTGGTTGCGACATTTCTGGATGATCTTGTCGTAGTTTTCCTTGATCTCCTTGTCCCACTCCGACGTGATGGGCTTCTGTACAGCCGGCATCACGAAGTTTGCCGTTCGTTGGAACACCGTGACCTGCGCTGCGGTTTCTGCGACGACAGGCAACATTTGAACGGTCGTTGCACCGCTTCCGATGATCGCGATGCGCTTGCCCGAATAATCTAAGCCCTCTTGTGGCCAGCGGGCGGAGTGGAAGCACGGATCTTTAAACTTGCCCATACCCTTGAAGTCTGGGATCACGGGTTCCGAGATCATGCCCATCGCACTGACGAAATATCGGCAGGTGAACTGCTCACCTTTTTCGGTACGGACGAGCCACAGCCCTGTATTCTTCTGAAAATCGGCGCCGGCGATTTTGGTGTCCAGGGTGATATGCGGCCACATGTTGCAGCGGTCCGCCACGAAGTGCATATACCGCAGGTTCTCTTCCCAGCCGGGGTAACGAATGGACCATTTCCACTCCTGCAGCAATTGTTTGGAAAAGGTCAGACAGTAGTAGTAGCACTCGCTGTCGCTTGCTGCGCCGGGGTAGCGGTTCCAGGTCCAGGTGCCACCGATATCCGAGGCCTTGTCGAATACGCGGATCGACAACCCGGCCTCGCGAGCGTAGTGGATTAATCCGAGTCCGGCGAAGCCTGCGCCAACGCCGATAACGTCGAAATCCGGCTTAACGTTGCTGTTCCCCGTAGACATATGGCGATGACCCTCGTGAGCCCGATTTTGAGCGTATATAGCACCGGCGTCTCGGCGCTAAACCCAGATTCGATACTAGTTTTCTTGTTGGTAACTAGCAACTACTCGGCCGGAGTGAGGCAGCGCAACAAACCGCGCTACATTGACTTGTTGGCGTCAAACAAGACAAACTTTGCATTCTTTCTAAAGCGGGGTTTCTGGGGGGGGCACGCCATGATCACCACGAACTGGCTCACCGCCCGAGTCCTGACCCTTTCCGTCCTATCCTTTGCCGCCGCCTCGATAGGCAAAGCAGAGGGAGTGTTCTCCTCCATTCAGGCGTCTAAAGGCAAGATCGCCTTCGATCAGTACTGTGTGGAGTGCCATCACGGCTCCCTAAATGGAACCGGACACGGCCCACCATTAAGTGGACCGTCCTTCGCGAGTAAATGGGCAGCCCGTCCGGCAGGAGAGTTGGTCGGCCTAATCAGATCCACGATGTCGACCACCGTTCCGTCCTCCGCCGGGGAGCGCGTCTTCGCCGACATGACCGCGTACATCCTGAGCGCCAACCAATTCCCAGCGGGTCCCAGGCTGCTGACGGTCAATGTTCGCGAGGCGCCAGGCGTCCCCGGGAATGCGGTGGTCGCGGTTGCCGCTTCTGCAGGTGGCGCAGACCAAAGCGGCGCTCTCCAGGAAGAGGGTGGACGCCGGGCTTGGGAAGGTGCAGGTGGCGTCGCTGAGGCAGCAGCCCGGGCTGGACGCTGGATCAATCAGTCGACTCCAGCGCTCTCGAAGGTCACTGACGAGATGCTGCGTAACCCGCCCGATTCGGCCTGGCTGAATTGGCGGCGCACGCAGGATGGTCAAGGATTCTCACTGCTCAAAGAAATAAACACGGGTAACGTTCGTGGTCTTCGACTTGCATGGTCGATCACCATGCGTGATGGTAGCAATCAGGTTACGCCGATCGTTCACGATGGCATCATGTTTCTGACCCATCCGGCGAATCTTATTCAAGCGATCGATGCAGCCACCGGCTCGCTGATCTGGGAGTACGCGTATCCGCATCCACCCGAATCTCGAACGCTGGGCGGACCGACTCGGAATATCGCAATCTATAAGGATCGTCTATTTGTTGCTACGTACGATGCAGCGTTGATCGCACTTGACGCTCGAACTGGGAAACTCCTATGGCGAACCACTAAGGCCGACTATACGAAGGGCTACACCCATACGGCTGGTCCGATCATCGCCGACGGCGTTGTAGTTAGTGGCATTAACGGTTGTGAGCGCTTCAAGAAAGAGGGCTGCTTCATTACTGGGCATGATCCTGATACCGGCCGAGAGCTCTGGCGTACTTCGACAATTGCATTACCAGGAGATCCGAACGACGCCTCGTGGAGCGGTGTGCCACCGGAGTTACGAGGCGGTGGAGACAACTGGATCGCCGGCTCTTATGACCCGAAACTGAATCTGGTTTTCTTGGGGACCTCGCAGCCAAAGCCGTGGGTTGCGGCGAGCCGCGGAATGACGGTCCGGTCCGATGCACTCTACACGAACTCGACATTGGCGATTGAGCCAAAGACCGGGAGGCTCCGTTGGTATTTCCAACATATGCCCGGTGAAACCCTCGATATGGAAACAGGCCTTGAGCGTGTCCTCGTTGATCTCGATGGAAAGCCATACCTCGTGACGGTCGGTAAGGATGGAATTCTTTGGAAACTCGATCGTCGAACGGGTAAGTTCGTTGACTTCACCGAGCTATTACCCCAGAGCATTTTCGCGAAGCCGCTAGATAAGAAAACTGGCAGACTTGTTTATCGCGATGACATCGCCAACGCCAAGATAGGCGATACCGTCACAGCTTGTCCGAGCATCTACGGCGGGCACAACTGGCAAGCGAGCGCCTTTAATCCGGGCTCCTCCACACTCGTCGTGCCCCTCCATCAGACATGCATGGAGTTCACGGGCCGCAAGGTCGATTTTGTAGAGGGCGGTGGCGGATACGGCGGCGAGTCGACTATCGCTCCGATGCCCGGCGCCAACGGGATGCTCGGCCGATTGACGGCCGTCGATTTGCGCGATTTATCGACCAAGTGGTCGCACACCCAGCGCGCGATGTTCCTCACCGGCGCGTTGACTACGGCCGGTGGTCTGACATTCATCGGTGATCTCGACCGGTACTTCAAAGCTTTTGATTCGAACACGGGGAAGGTGCTGTGGCAGAGCCGGCTTGGCACGCCGCTGCACGGCTATCCAATTACCTACTCTGTCGGTGACAAGCAGTTTGTTGCCGTTTCGACGGGGATGGGCGTGTTCAAGCTAATGACGGCGCGCGAGGCGCCGGATATTTATCAGCCTTCAGGTGGCAACGCGCTTTATGTCTTTGAACTTCCGGACGACGTCAAACCCTGAATATGGCCGATGCATTCATTTTCGATCATGTCAGAACCCCGCGCGGCCGCGGTGAGGCGGACGGAGGGCTTCATTCGGTGACGCCGATCACCCTAATTGCGCAGACCTTATCTACCCTGCGCGATCGGAACGAACTCGACTCCTCGTTGATCGACGACGTGATCCTCGGATGTGTTTCGCCGGTCGGCGAGCAAGGCGCGAATATTGCTCGTGTCGCAGCGCTAATTGCCAATTATGACGAGGGTGTTGCGGGGCAGCAGATCAACCGTTTCTGCGCCTCTGGACTCGAGGCGGTGAACATCGCGGCGGCTCAGGTAATGAGTGGGCAGGCGGTCGCCTCGATCGGTGGTGGCGTCGAGTCGATGTCGCGCGTGGCGATGGGTGCTGACGGTGGTGCATGGTACGCCGATCCGGCGGTGTCCTATTCGCTCTATTACATGCCGCAAGGCATCGGTGCCGATTTGATTGCGACCATGGACGGTATCAGTCGCGAGGCACTCGACAGTTTTGCCGTTGAAAGTCAGCGCCGGGCGAGTATCGCGTGGCGCGAGGGCCGATTTTCCCGCTCTGTCTTCCCCGTTCGTAACGTGATCGGCGAAGTTTTGCTTGATCGTGATGAACATATGCGACCGGATACAACGACCGAATCGTTATCGCAGCTCAAGCCGGCGTTCTTTGCGGTCGGAGAGAAGCTCGGCTTCAACACGATTGCTCAGCTTCGCTATCCGCAGGTAGAAACCATTCGACATTTGCATACCGTAGGAAATTCGAGCGGTATCGTAGACGGTGCTGCAGCGGTGTTGGTGGGAGGTGATGAGTTTCGAGCGGCATCGGGTCTCAAGCCGAGAGCGAAAATCCGCGGTTTTGCATCGGTCGGCAGCGAGCCGACGATCATGCTCACTGGCCCGGCAATCGTTACCGAAAAACTACTTCGCCGGGTAGGAATGAGTATCAAGGATATTGATCTTATTGAGGTTAACGAGGCGTTCGCGGCTGTTGTTTTGCGATTCATACGCCACTTCAATCTGCCCTCCGATCGCGTGAATGTAAATGGCGGAGCGATCGCGCTTGGGCATCCGCTCGGCGCGACGGGAGCAATGATTCTCGGAACTGTTCTCGATGAACTCGAGCGTCGGGATCTCAACACCGCTCTGGTCACCTTGTGTGTCGGCGCAGGCATGGGCACGGCCACGATCATCGAGCGGGTTTGAAGTCATGAATCGGCATTTTTCCGTCGACCTCGACCGCGAGGGTATTGCAACGATCGCGCTCGATGTACCGGGTACGCCACTCAATTTATTGTCGGACGAATTGGTCGCACAGTTGGATGAGACGATCAGAGAGCTCTCTACTAACTCAGATGTGCGCAGCATACTGGTGACATCTGCCAAGACGGCTTTCTCGGCCGGCTGGAATTTGCTGGATCTTATCGCGACTATCGAGGCCTCTGCAGATGCGCTAGCGCTACACCGCGCAACGGTTGGGTTATCCAAGGTGTTTCGTCGGCTAGAGACTTGCGGTAAGCCGGTCGTCGCAGCTATCAACGGGCTCGCCTTAGGGGGCGGTCTTGAACTTGCGCTCGCTTGTCATCACCGAGTAGTCGCCGATGTATCTTCGGTTAAGCTCGGATTGCCGGAAGTCAAAGTAGGCTTGTTACCCGGTGGCGGTGGTACACAGCGTTTACCGAGATTAATCGGAGTTGAGTCGGCGTTGAGGATTATGCTTGATGGTAATTCGGTCGGACCCGCGGAGGCGCTGCGACTCGGCATCATTCATCAAGTGGCGCCACCCGATCAGCTCATCGTTCGAGCCCGCCAATGGTTGCTGTCGGTTGAGAATGCGGTGCAACCCTGGGACCGAAAAGACGGTAAGTCCGCGTGCGGGTCACTCGTTGGTGATTTCACTCAGGCCTTCACGACGGCGATTCCAGAGATTACTCGTAAGGCTCTTCGTAACTATCCTGCGCCGATCGCCATACTGTCGTGTGTTTACGAGGGACTACAGGTTCCGATTGAACGCGGACTCGAAATCGAGCGCCATCAATTCGTGACACTGGCCCGTCGACCGGAGGCGCGTAACCTCATCCGTACGATGTTCTTCAATAAGGGCAAGGCTGAGAAGCTCATGCGTCGACCGCAGGGCGTGTCGAAGCAAGCGATCTCCCGAGTTGCCGTGCTCGGCGCAGGTATGATGGGGACTGGGCTCGCGCATTTGTTGGCGCGTGCGTCGTGCGAAGTTAGCGTGCTTGACGTCTCTCATGAGGCAGCCGGTCGGACGATCGCGCACGCCCGTAAGCAACTCGAGAAGGATCAACTGTCAGGTCGTATTACCGCAGAGGAGGCTGTCGCCGTTATCTCCCGCATCCGACCTACGGATGACTATGCGGATCTAGCCGACAGTGACTTCGTCATTGAGGCCGTTTTCGAGAATCGCGATATCAAGACATCGGCTATTCGTAAAGCAGAGGCGGTGATTGCACCAGACGCTGTGTTTGCCAGTAACACTTCAACGCTGCCCGTGACCGGGCTCGCTGCGGCATCAAAACGTCCGCATCGATTCATTGGCATGCATTTTTTCTCGCCGGTCGAGCGTATGCCGCTCGTCGAGATCATACGTAGCAAGACCACAGACGATAAGACGCTGGCATGGACACTTGATCTTGCCCGTCGGCTCGGCAAGACACCGATTGTGGTCAATGACAGTCGAGGTTTTTTCACAAGCCGCGTCTTTGGAACTTATTGCTATGAGGGGCAGATGCTTCTGAAGGGGGGTGTGAATCCGGCGCTCATCGAGAACGCAGGACGTTTTGCGGGGATGCCCGTAGGACCACTCGCGGTGATGGATGAGGTTTCGCTTGAACTGCAGTATCATGTTGTGCAGCAGACACGCGCAGATCTTGGCCAAGATTTTCGTGAACCACCGAGTTGGGACGTTCTACGTCATTTCGTCGAGAACTTACGTCGCACTGGGCGTAAGGCCGGAGCCGGGTTCTACGAATACCCCGCAAACGGCAAGAAGTATCTGTGGCCAGGACTCGCGAGTGAGTATCCGCTACTTGAGAAGCAGCCCACGATTGAGGCAGTCAAGCAACGGCTTCTCATCATCCAATCGCTCGAAACAGCGCGCTGTCTCGAAGAAGGCGTGCTAACGAACCCTGTTGATGGGGATCTCGGTTCGATTCTCGGCTGGGGGTTTCCGTCTTACACGGGTGGCGCAATGTCCCTCATTGACATGATCGGTGTTCGCCAGTTCGTAGAGATCTGCAAGCGTCTCGCGGTCGAGGCAGGTCCTCGCTTCATGCCCTGCAGCTTGTTGGTCGAGATCGCTCGCTCTGGAAAACGTATACATGATGCTGCCTGATACTTCGTCAGGTCGGGTCCGAGAGTCACCCGCGGGCAAGGCAAGCGCGTCGATACGGCGTGGGCCGTTGGCGGGCCTGCGCGTTGTCGAGATCGCGAGCATTGGTCCGGGGCCTTATGCAGGGATGCTCCTTGCCGATCTCGGTGCCGACGTGATCCGTATCGAAAGACCCGGGGCCCACGATGCGGGCAAGGGTGAGCCAACGTTGCGAAACCGTCGTCATATAGTGCTGGATCTTAAAGATTCGAGCTCGATCGAGGTGCTGTTCAAACTCATCGATCGTAGCGATGTGCTGCTTGAGGGATTCCGACCCGGGGTTACTGAACGGCTCGGCCTCGGCCCTGAGATCTGCTGCGTGCGTAATCCGCGCCTGATCTACGCCAGAATTACTGGTTGGGGTCAGGAAGGTCCGCTCGCCAAGTCGGCAGGGCATGACATCAACTATATTGCTTTGTCGGGCATGTTGCATCAAATCGGTCTTCTGACTGGCAAGCCTGTGCCACCGCTCAATGTTATCGGTGATTACGGTGGCGGTGGCCTGATGGTGGCGTTCGGTATCGTTTGTGCCTTATTTGAGCGGACCGGCAGCGGCAAAGGACAGGTCATCGATAGCGCTATGCTGGACGGAGCTATTTCATTCACAGCTCCGCTGATCGGCCTGCGTAATCGCGGGTTGTGGAAGGATGCAACCGGCGCAAACTTCCTCGCAGGCGGAGCGCATTTCTACGATACCTATGAGACGCGTGACGGAAAATGGTTTGCCGTGGGCGCGATCGAGCCCCAGTTTCATCGATTATTACTGCAACGACTCGAGCTCGACCCCACACAGTTTTTCGATGGAGAGGGCTTTGACCGGCATCCGTATGACAAGCTAGTCAATGAGATATGGCCGGCACTTCGTGAGAAGCTCACCGCAGCGATCAAGTCACGAACGCTTGAAGAGATGAACGTCTTATTCGATAAGACGGATGCGTGTGCAGTGCCCGTGCTGACGATGGACGAGGCGATGGAACACCCGCATAACGTCGCCCGTTCGGCGTTCATTGAGATTGATGGAATCAAGCAGAACGCGCCAGTGCCTAGGTTCAGTCGATCGATCCCTGATACCCCAAAATCAGCTCGCGCCATTGATGCGGACAGCTGGGCGATCCTTCAAGAGCTTGGTTACTCCGCAATACAAATCGAGCAGCTGGCGGGAGTCCGAGGCAAGGTACAAAATGCTGAGTGAGCAAGCTCATTACTTTGCACGGGTAATTTCGACTTTGCCTGCAGCGTGTAATTGGCGCAAGGCAGCTTTGTCGATCTTCCCAACACTTGTTTTGGGTAGTGCATCAACAAACGCGAAGTTTTCCGGAATCGCAAATCTGGCGACGAGCGGTGTGAGGAACTCACGTAGAGCGGGTACGGTGATCGGCTCAAGCTTCGGGTTACCCACCACGAAGACGAGAGGGCGTTCTTCCCAGCGCCGGTCGGGGATGCCGATCACGCCCACTTCGACAACGCTGGGATGAGCAGCGAGCTTGTTCTCAAGTTCGAGTGAGGAGATCCACTCACCGCCCGACTTGATGACGTCTTTGGTCCGATCGATAATTTGTACATAACCTTCTGGATCGATAACGCCGACGTCGCCGGTTCGCAGCCAGCCGTCTCCAGTGAATGACTCGATCGACGGATTTTGATGATAGCTGCCGGTGACCCACGGCCCTCGTAACTGTAGCTCACCGACCGCACTGCCGTTATTTGGGAGAACTTTCCCATCGTCTGCGACAATGCGGACTTCTATCCCGGGTACAGGTCGCCCACTTTTGGCGCGCCACGCGGGTTCCTCGTCTACTGAGCTCGTCCGCGGCGGAATAGATAAGCAACACATAGGGCTCGTTTCAGTCATCCCCCAGCCTTGCAGCACCGGAATACTCCAACGCTCCCGAACTTTACGGATTAGAGTGGGTGAAACTGTTGAACCGCCGGAGACAATGACTCGAAAGCTAGTCATATCGATGGGTGAATCGACATCCGCCAGCAGCAGGTCGTTGATGAGTGTCGGTACCAGTGCTGTGAACGTGGGGCGCTCGCTGACAATAGCGGAACGAATATCCATGGCCTTTAAGTGCGACCCCAGCAATAACAGATCGGCGCCCGATATCCATGCCGAGTAGGGCAGTCCCCATGCGTTCGCATGAAACATTGAGGGCAGTAATAAAATACGATCAGCCTGACAGATTCCGAAGGTATCGTGGCCAAGCGTGCCAAGCGTGTGCAGGAAAATTGATCGATGACTATAGACGACACCTTTCGGTGCACCTGTCGTACCGCTCGTGTAGCAAACTACTGCAGCTTGTTTTTCGTCGAGCTCGATCCAGCGTTCAAGTGGCGTCGTATATTTAAGAAGTGTCTCGTAGCGATGGATACGAATCGGGCCGATCCTCGGCAAGGGTTCCGTCTCCTCGCCGATCACGATCAGGTCTGTCAGCGATGGTACTCTTTCGAGGAGGGCGCTGATTTGCGGTAATAGACTTTCGTCGATGATCAGCACGCGGTCCTCGGCGTGATCCATGATTCCGACTATCTGCTCTGGAAACAAACGAATGTTTAGCGTGTGCAGCACGGCGCCCAGGGAGGGCACCGCAAGGTAACACTCAAGATGTCGTTGATGATTCCAGCAGTATGTAGCGACCCGTACATTTCGGGAGACTCCCATCGCGGTGAGCGCGGAAGCGAGCTTATCTACCCGCGTAGCGATATCCGCAAACGAAGCGAAGCGAAACGTCTTACCGTCATAGGTACCCACCCGGCTTCGTGAATGAATGCGCCGACCATGACGCAAGATCATTTGGGTCGACAGCGGAAAATCCATCATCGTGGTCAGCATCGGGATTTCTCCGAAGTTCTTTGACGGTCAGCGAGAATGTGCAAGTTCCGCAGCTTCCTCGAGCAAGGCAGGGACGTCGTACTCGAGTTTACGAGCATAGTCACTATCTATCTGCCCCGTCTGATAAAGCAGATAGGCGCCCTCGACAATAGAGGCGAGTCGCCAGAGAGCGAAGACGCAGTAAGCTCTGAAGGTTTCGAGATCAAGCCCGGTGCGCTTCGCCCAACGCTCTGCTAGGACATCGCGACTCACCACCGCCGCATCTACCCGAGACACCTTTTGCACAAACGAAAATCCGGGTGGCTCGATTGAACGCGGGCCCCAGAATGCCAGCACCAGCGCGAGGTCAGCATACGGATTACCGACTGTCGAGAGCTCCCAATCGATGATGACCTCAAGACGCGGAGCAGTCCGACAGAAGAGTGTGTTATCGAGATGGAAATCGCCATGCATCACGGTCGCTGGTGGAGGAGGCGGCAGGTTTGTTGTGAGCCATACCGCCAAATCCTCAATCAGCGGGAGAGGTCGGCCTGACTCCTCTGCCCGAAGCTTACGAAGTCTGGAAATCTGCTTGGCGACGTACTCCTCGGGCATCTTCGGGCCAGTAATGCCCAGCATTCGCCAATCGATCGTATGCAGGGTGGCGAGTTCATCGATGAGCTCGGTACCGAGCGTCGAGATGGTATTCGAATTATTCGCGTAGGTAAGAGGAAGCTTTTTAGTGATAGCGACGCCATCGATATACTCGATGATGCTGAAAGGTTGACCGATGATGGATGGATCGGCGCAATGGGCGAGCGGGCGTGGGACTTTGAGGCGTCCGTACAGTGCTTTGAGCATGCTGTACTCGCGTGATACGCCTGCACTTGCACTAGAGGAGATCGAGTTATCAGGAGGGCGTCGAAGGACAACCAAGCCCTCCGAGTGTCGAACGAGTTGCGTGATGTTCGAGTTCCCGCCGCCCAACTTCGAGCCTATCTCGACCTGTCTTAGGCCGAGTTTGGCTTCGAGCCAGCGCGCCAGAATCTCTAGCGACATCTTAAAGTTGGGCCATTATACCGCCGTCGGTAGGGATCACGGCACCGGTCATATAGGTTGAATCCGCCACCCAACTGATGACGTCTGCGATTTCTTCCTCGCGACCGACTCTGCCAAGCGGGATACGTTCGAGCAGTTTGTTCATGGCCTTCTCGTCGATCTTCGATGTCATCTCGGTGATGATCAGTCCAGGCACAACTAGATTGACCCGGATTTTTTCTCTCGCAAGTTCGATCGCGAGCACCTGGGTCAGGCCGGCAAGCCCAGATTTGCTCGCTCCGTAAGCACTATCACCCGGAAAACCGCGGAATCCGACCACAGCCCCAACATTCACGATAGATGATCCCTCGGACATCAGCGTCAGAGCGGTCCGAATGCAATGCATCGGGCCCGAGAGGTTAGTGGCGAGGACCGTATTCCAGTCCTGTTCGTCAAGTTTCGAGAGCTTGCCTCCAAGATGAAGGCCGGCGTTATTGACCAACACATCAAGGCCGCCAAAAGTGCGACCGATCTGCTCAAACGCCCCTTTAACGGACTTCGGGTCGGCCACATCGGCCTTGATGAGTAGGACGCGCTCAGTTCCTAAAGTGGCTCGGAGCCTCGACTCATCAAGATTACGTGCGAGGAGCGCTACCTGATGCCCTTGAGCGAGGGCCTTTTTAACTGTCGCGAGCCCCACTCCGCGAGATCCGCCCGTCACGACCCATCGTTTCGCTGTCATCGGAGAATTCTTCGCGGCAATGTCGCCGAATAGTGAACCCCGTCCCCGGCGACGGCGCTCACTCGAAAGTGGCGATGTCGCCGGGGACGGATGAAGGGCAGATTAATCCCCGAAGTTGTGGGTGACCCGCAAGCCGTAGGTCCGCGGCGGACGCGCAGCGCCATAAGTCCACAAGCCAGCGAAGGTCACACTCGTGCCTACGTCGTACGCCTGCGTCCACGAGTTGTCGTCAGTGAGATTAGAACCCCACAACGAGAACGTCGTGTCATTCATTCGATAACCGATGGAGGCGTCGATGGTCTCGTGTGCCTTCACGTGACTTTGTGGCGAGTTTAAAAAAGTGAGTTCTTGATCGTCCACAAATCTCAGATCCGCTTGTACCCACATAGATCCGTTAGCCACGTTCCAAGAGTAGTTTGGCGAGATCGTTGCGGTAAAGTCGGGAGCGCGACGCAAATTGAGGTACGACAGATCACGCTTGTTCGCGGGGGTAGCGGGGTCAGTATCGATAAGCTTCTTAAACTTCGAATCCATCACGCCTAGGTTACCCGACAACGTAAAGTTCTCGGTGATCCGCGCAGCAAGGTCTATTTCGAGGCCCTTTATTTCGGCCTGAGCTGCGTTAAGAACCAGCGTCTGTTGTCCTGTACCCGTTGAAGTCGGCACGCTCTGCTCTTCTTGTTTATCGTCGTACTTCATCATGAAGACGGAGCCGTTGAGGCGCACACGACCATCCATCCACTCGGTCTTCCAACCCAGCTCGAAGTTATCGACGGTTTCAGGATCGTACGCAATGGATGCGGCTTCATATGTTCCCGGACGGCCCGTAAAGCCACCCGCGCGGAAGCCCTTCGAGTAGAGACCGTACACCATCGCGTCTTCGCTCGTACGGTATCGCAGGTTTAGCTTCGGCGTGAACTCGCTCCAAGACTTTTTGAAGGGTTTAGCGAGGCTGCCGCGTGCGGTGAGTTGCGGCATCGACGCGTCGATCAATCCGCTGTCCTTGTCGTCTTTGGTATACCGACCGCCGAAGGTCAGTGTGAGCGCGTCGGTGAGCTTGTAGTCTGCTTCGAAGAACGCCGCCTTGGATTCGGTATTCTGAACCACGGTTTGGTCGATCGCCACAACCGTTCCAGCGGGCGCACCGAAAAGCACGTCCACGAAGCCAATATAGCTGCGCAGATCGATGCGGTAGTCAGAATCCCACAGGTACAGACCAGCGGTTAGATCAAGACGGTCACCCGAGTTGACCCAACGGACTTCGTGGCTAGCCTGGTTCCAGATTGCCGGGCGATCCGTGTGGTACAGCGTACGAGCTGTGCCGTCCCAGTCCTGAAAGACCTTTTCATCAGTCGAGAACTTGCCGTACACGTACTCGATCGTGTTGCCTTCATTGATCGTCAGACGAGCCGTCCCGATGTGCATCTCGCTATCAAAGTAGGTCTGATACGCGCCCTTGTCATTCTGCAAGACGGTATAGCGATCACCCGACTGCGGCACCTGTAAGCCTTTCGCGCATTCGCGGTAAGCGATACAGAAGATCTGATTACTTTGTGCGAGGTTCAGAACGGTATTGGCATCCTGATCTTGCTCAGTCTTATCGTAACGATAAGTGAATTCGAAGTTATCACTCGGCTTGAATGTGAAACTCGGACTGAAGCTTGTAAACTTCACCTCGCCCACATCCTCGTTACGGGTTTTGTTGAAGAACCAACCGTCGTTGTCGCGTTTGGCAGCGCCAATTTTGAGGGCGAATGAATCTGACAGCGGCAGATTGATGTATCCATCCAGAGCCAGCTCACCATAGTTGCCCCCGCCTGCGCGCACAGCGCCGCTGATGGCGGCGGTAGAAGGCTTCTTTCTTGAGATATTGATGACGCCCGCAATGGAATTTCGACCGAACAGCGTTCCCTGCGGACCACGCAAAATTTCCATGCTCTGAAGATCCAGGGCTTTGATCATCGCACCCGAGTTGACGCCGATGAATATTCCATCAACCACCACACCTGCGGTCGGATCAAAATTCTTTTCGACATCAGTCGTACCAATGCCGCGAATGGAGATCGCGGCAGGACTGCCAGGACCCTGCTGAAGATCATTGATAATGACGTTAGGCGCCGTGTTGGCGAATGATTGCAGGTCGACGTCCGCGCGACGTTCAATGTCCACTGCCGCTAGAGCACTGATCGACGTTCCGACGTCTTGAAGATTTTCCTCGCGCTTTCTGGCTGTGACGGTGATTTCCTCTAAAACGCCCTGGCTCGACGATTCCTCCGCAGCAGACGCCGTCATATTGAACGGCCCACAAGCCATCGCGACGGCCATGGAAACGAATAAACTCGGTTTAGACATTGACATTTGTCCCCTCCAAATTTGAATGTCCAATTTACGATTTATTTACTTCAGTATCGCCTGGTTGACATCACCGACCGACAATAATCCTCTTGTTGTCGACTAGCAAGTGAATCCGTATACTGAAAAAACTGATACCCCATCATTTTTCCTAAAGGCGTTGTTTTTAGCGTCGTCGGGGAGAACAAGCCGACTGAAAAAAAGGGGAGAATTTTAGGTGGCGTGGGACTTCGAGACCGAACCCGACTTTCAGCGCAAACTCGATTGGATGGCCGAGTTCGTCTGCGCGGAGATCGAGCCCCTCGACCTCGTGTTCCGGGGTCCGGCTGACCCCTTCGATCCAGGTCGACCAGGGCCTACCGCCGCGATGGCGCCTCTAAAAAAAATTGTTAAAAATCAGGGACTTTGGGCCTGTCACTTGGATCCTTATCTCGGCGGTCAGGGGTATGGTCAAGTAAAGCTCGGCCTGATGAACGAAATCCTCGGTCGCAGCCGGTTCGGACCGACCGTTTTTGGCTGCCAGGCACCCGATACTGGCAACATGGAGATTCTCGCCCGTTACGGAACGCTAGAGCAGAAGAAGAAGTATTTAGAACCCCTGCTCGCTGGCGAGATTGCCTCGTGCTACTCGATGACGGAACCGCAAGCAGGGGCTGATCCCGGGCAGTTCACTTGCCGAGCCGAACTCGTCGCAGACCAGTGGGTTATCAACGGCGAGAAGTGGTTTGCCTCACATGCTGATTTCGCCCGTTTCCTGCTCGTAGTGGTTGTTACGGATCCGGCCGTCCCGGTTCATCAGGGTGCCTCTATCCTCATCGTCGATCGCGAGTCATCGGGCCTCGAAGTCATTCGCAATTCGGCTGTCGGCATGCTCAGCGAGATCGGCTCAGGGGTTCACGGATACCTACGCTTCGTTAATTGCCGTGTGCCGCGCGCGAACATTCTCGGTAAGCCCGGTCAGGGTTTCGAGGTGGCGCAGTCGCGGCTCGGCGGTGGGCGTATCCATCACGCAATGCGAACGGTGGGCTTGCTCGGTAAAGCCCTCGATATGATGTGCGAGCGCGCCCTGAGTCGGCAGACCAAGGGTGAGCTGCTCTCACAGAAGCAGCTCACACAAGAAAAGATTGCCGATTCGTACACCCAGATCACTCAGTTTCGACTGCATGTCCTGTACGCAGCTTGGCTTATCGATAAGCACAAAGCCTACACCCGAGAAGTGCGACGAGAGATCGCCGCGGTCAAGGCGGCGATGCCTGGGGTGCTTCGCGACGTCGTCTATCGGGCGCTGCATCTGCACGGGTCGCTTGGTATGACGAACGAAACGCCGCTGATGTCGATGTGGGCTACCGTCCCGGAAATGGGAATCGTTGATGGGCCGACCGAGGTCCATAAGATCAGTGTCGCGAAGGAGGTCTTGCGCGATCGCAAAGGCTGCAGCAACCTCTTCCCAGACTATTACCTGCCGGACGCAATGGAGAAAGCGCGTCAGAAACTCGCATGGGCCATCGAACTCGAAGTGGGTAACGGCAAGGGCTAAAGATATCGACTGTTATCGACGGGGGTTATCAGCGATGGACGCACCAGTTGAAGACTTGCTTGCTCGCATCGACCGGCTCGAGAGTCGGCATGCTATGCGAGATCTCGTTACAGATTATTGTCGCGGCTTCGATCAGAGAACTTTTGACCGCTTCCTGTCGATCTGGTGGGAAGACTGCGTGTGGAATATCGGGCCTCCTTTCGGCTCTTTCTCGGGCCACGAGGGAATCAATAAGGCGGTTAAGGAAGTCTTGTGGCCCGTATGGCGCGAAACGCATCATCTAACGAGTAACCTCACAGTCGTTTTTCAAGGTCCGGACGACGCCATAGGAGAATGTGACGTCGACTGTATGGGCGCGTTGAACGACAACAGCGTGCAGATGATCAGTGCGACCTATAGAGATCATTTCGTACGGCGCAACGGCATTTGGAAGATCAAGCGTCGTGACGTGACGATCCACTATTTCAACCCAATCCCCGGGGCGCAGATGACCGCGCCGCCCGGCTGAGAGACTCATCGGGGGTAACATGGCATTTATCTCGAGAGAGAACGACCGAAAGATCTACTTCGAGCATCACTCCGGCAGCAAGGTTCCGGTGATGCTCATCCACGGGTGGGGCACGAGTTCACGAGTGTGGGATACCACACTCGCCTCGTTGCAGTCCGCCGACTACGCTGTTTTGGCCTTCGACCAGCGTGGATGTGGCAAGTCCGATAAAGATTTCACGCAGAACTCCATTGGTTTGGGTGCAGAGGATGCGATCGCGATCCTCAAGCATCTTGGCATTAAGCGTGCGGTGCTCAACGGCTGGTCGCTCGGCGGCGCGATCGCTGTCGAGACAGCGAGTCGTCTCGGCCGTGACTGCGCGGGCGTCGTTCTCACCGCCGCAGCCAGCCCACGTTACGTGCAGGCACCCGATTACCCGTTTGGCGGGGCTCCGGGTAGCGCGTCAGCCACGGTCGGCGTTATGCGTGAGGATCGTGCGAATTTCTTTGACGCCCTGACCAAAGCGGTGTGCGCTACTCCACAGTCGACCGCTATGAACACTTGGATGTGGTCGCTCTTCATGCAGACTTCGCCGGTTGCTGACGATTCACTTGCCGAACTCGACGTACTTGATCAGCGCGCCATACTTGGCGGTATTGAGGCGCCCGTGCTCGGGTTCGTTGGCGCGAAAGACGCCGTGGTTGCGCCCGACGTGTGCCGCTCGATAGCCAAATACGTGAAGCGCTGTCAGCTCGTTGAGTTTGAGAACTGCGGTCATGCGCCATTTATAGAGGAGGGGTCGAAGTATCGCGCCGCGCTCCTCGAGTTTCTCAAGGGTCTGAACTGATAACGGGATACACCATGGCACGCCACGTCAACTTCGGTCTTTGGCACGACTTCCGGAATCCAGATCCGTGGAGAGTGCCATTTGAGACGCTGTACGAAGACTGTCTAGAGCAGATTGTTGAAGCTGAGCGATTGGGCTTCGATTCGGTGTGGATGACCGAGCACCACTTCTGCGACGACGGCTATACGCCGTCGCCCCTCGTGATTGGTGGCGCCATCGGCGCGAGAACGAAGCGGATGCGCATCGGTACTAATCTCATGGTACTGCCTTTGCACAATCCGATCCGCATCGCTGAAGATGCTGCCACGCTCTCGTTGCTAACGCGCGGGCGCTTCGATCTTGGGGTCGGGATCGGGTATCGCGAACTCGAGTTTCGTCAGTTCGGTCGTGAGCTGAAGCATCGACCGAGCCTCGTTGAGGAGGCAATCACCATCATCCGTCGTGCCTGGGCTGGTGAGCGAATCAACTTCGAAGGCAAACGATTCCAGGTCGGCGATCTACGCGTCACCCCTATGCCCAAGCACACGCCGAAACTTTATCTTGGGGCGTTGGCCGAGCCTGCGATCGATCGCGTTGCCCGAGTGGCCGACGGCTTTCTTTCGACCGGCGGGATCGGGCATGACGTGTACCTCGAGTGCCTGAAGAAGCACGGTAAGAACCCGGCGGATGGCGTCATCATCGCTGGAAGTTGGGCGATCATTTCCGACGATCCGGAGCGTGAGGCGGTGGCCGTCGGCCCGCATGCGCTCTATCAATGTAACCAGTACATCGAATGGGGTGCATTCGGTCCGCCCGACACCACTCCGCGTTTCCCTGACGCACAGACGGCACTTTCTCAAGGGCTGTATCGACTGTGGGATGCCGATACCGCCATCAAGGAATTCGTCAAGCTACTCAAGGATTACCCGCAAATCCAAGACCTACACATCTGGGCAAGACTGCCTGGTGAGACCGTCGCAGCGGGTCAGCGACGACTCGAATACGTTGCAAAGAACGTGCTGCCTAAGGTTCGAGCTGCACTTTAATCGTCCCCGAAAAAAACTCAAATGCCGAAAACTGTAAACGCTTCCACGCCGCTAGCGCGTCGTCGCCAGGCTGATCGTGTCGCGCTGTCCGATCGGCGCCTCCTGGATGCAGCTATCGAGCTGATCGTCAAGGTCGGTATCAATGGCACTACGCTACAGGCCGTTGGAGAGCTCGCTGGCTACAGCCGTGGCCTTGCAACGCATCGCTTTGGCTCCAAGGCCGGTCTCTTTGGCAAGGTGCTTCAGGAGGCGAGTGTCGATTGGCTTAATCGCGTGCAAACAGCCGTAGGAGATCGGGTCGGGATCGACGCGCTGATGGCAGCAACCGATGCAGCGGAGGTTTTTATTCGAGAACGCCCCGAGGAAGTACGGGCGATGTACTTACTCTGGTTCTTGAGCATCGACCCGTCAGCCGACTATAAATCGAACATCGCGATCGTGCATAAGGCACAGCGTCGCGACGTCGGCGAATGGGTGAGAGCGGGTCAGGCCGCCGGGACGGTCGATCCGGGTGTCGACCCGGCGCGAGTAGCCGAGCAGTACGCGGCCTCGATGGCCGGTATCATTTATCAATGGCTCGCCAATTCGCAGATGCCCTTGTCCACGATGTTTAATCAGCTCAAGATCGATTTGAGAATTCGTCTCGAGAATAGGACCTCGGCGGAGTTACCGACGCGTGTGAAGGGCGTCCGTGCGGATTGACCGCTTGTCGTCAGAGTCGTCGTCGGCGTGCACGAATCGGACTCACCGATTTCGCCAGGGTCTTGAGTTCAACGTCGAGGCACTCGAGCGTTATTTTGCCGAACAGTTGTCTGATTTCACTCCGCCGATTCAGGTAACACAGTTCCCGGGCGGTCAATCGAACCCAACGTATCGTCTGGACACACCGAACGCGACGTACGTGTTGCGTCGTAAGCCTCCCGGTAATCTTGTGCCTTCAGCGCACGCGATTGAACGGGAGTACCGGGTGATAGATGCACTTTTCAAGGTTAGCGAGTTCCCTGTAGCGAGGCCCTTACTGCTGTGTGAGGACACCGCCGTAATCGGCACGGCATTTTATATTGTGCAGTTTGTCGACGGCCGGATACTCTGGGAGCCTGCTCTGCCCGATCTCCCGAGAGAGGGACGAAAACCTATCTACGATGCGATGGTTTCGACACTCGCTGATTTGCACGCGCTAGATTATCGAGCGATCGGACTAACGGATTTCGGCCGACCCGAGGGCTATCTCGCAAGGCAGGTCATTCGGTGGTCTAAACATTATACGGACGATGCCGATAAGGCCGGCCGGATATCTGCCCTCGAGAGGTTGATCGAATGGTTGCCGAAGAATGCGCCGGTTACAACCGCACCACCGACCATCGTTCATGGAGATTATCGTTTGGATAATCTCATGTTCCATCGAGACCAGCCGCGAGTAGTAGCCGTACTGGATTGGGAACTGTCGACGATCGGCGATCCTATCGCCGATTTCGCATATCACTTGATGGTCTATCGTATGGCCTCGGGTGGTGTGCGCGGTCTCGACGGTGTCGACCTGCGTGCGCTCGCAATACCGAGCGAGCAAGAATATGTCGCCGCTTACTGCGCGCGCCGGGGACTCGACGGCATCCCCGATCTGACTTACTACCTCGCCTTCTGTATGTTTCGACTCGCCGCCATCTGCCACGGCATCGCTGGGCGGTTGCACCGCGGGACTGCCGTAAGCCCTGAGGCTGCTAAATACGCGGCACAGGCCGAGCCGCTCGCCGAGCTTGCATGGCGTACGGCATCCGCTCATCACTCGATTCACTCAAATTGAAACGTCCTTGGAGACTGATATGACCGAGTCTCGCCCGCGAATTGCTATCATCGGTGGGACCGGTGATCTCGGTTCTGCCATCGCCCGACGGCTGCTCAAGTCCGGTGAGCGTGTGATCATCGGTTCGCGCGATGCCACCAAAGCGCAGAGTGTGGTCGACCGTCTCTTGGCGGAGTACGGCTCTGCGGTTTCAGGCGTGACGAATCGTGATGCTGCAGCGCAGGCTGATCTCGCTATCCTCACGGTTCCTTTCGCTTCGCAAGAATCGGCTCTTCAGGATATCTGCGATCAAGTCGCTGGTAAGATCGTCGTCGATACCACTGTCCCGCTCATGCCACCGAAGGTCATGCGCGTGCAGTTACCGCCGGAGGGCAGCGCGGCTGTGCGTGCGCAGAGGATCCTCGGCGAGAGGGTGCGGGTCGTGTCGGCCTTCCATAACGTTGCCGCTTCCAAACTTGCTGGCGATACGATCGTCGAGTGTGACGTGCTCGTATTTGGTGACGATAAAGCAGCCCGCGAATCCGTGATCCGAGTCGTGACGGCATGCGGTCTTCGTGGCATCCACGGCGGAGCGCTTGCTAACTCGGCGGCCGCTGAGGCGCTTACTTCGATTCTTATTTTTGTCAATAAACATTACGCGGTGGACGGTGCGGGGGTGCGCATCACCGGCGCACTGAAAACTCCCTTGTCATGAGTCGTCGCGGAGTATGAACTGATGCCTGTCGTTGCCGTCGTTCCGGTGCGTTCGTTCAAGGAGGGGAAGTCCCGCCTGGTCAGCGTGCTGTCGGCGGCGGAGCGGGTCGTCCTCGTAGAGGATATGCTCAGGCGCGTATTGTCTGCCTTGCGTTCTGCAAGACGGGTCGACCATATCGTCGTCGTGACTCCGGAGCTCCACACCGAGTTGCCTGCGGGCGTCGAGGTGCTGCGAGACGAGGGTCTGGGACTCAACGAGGCCATTCAATTCGCCACGCAAATTCTTGGCTCTCGTTTTGACGCTGCTCTAGTCGTTGCAGCCGATGCGCCCTACGTCACCGCCGCAGAGATCGATACACTTTTGGATCGTGCTGTCGGCCATGATGTTGTCGTCGTCCCTGACAGGCGAGGACAGGGCACCAACGCCCTGTACCTGGGCTTGCCGTCGGCGTTGTTGCCACAGTACGGTCCGAACAGTGCAGCTCGGCACCTCGCGCAGGCAGATCGTTTGGCGTTGCGTGTTGTGAGAATGGAGTGCGCAGGGTTGTCTCATGACGTCGATTTACCCGAGGATCTGCATGGGAGTCCTATGACTGATACGACTGTGCGAGCGCTCGTCGAGGCGAACGATCTTCCGACGCTGATGCGCCAGGCGCGTGCACTAACCGTTGACGGCTTCGGTGTTCGTATCGGCTACTCCCGCAAAGTATTCATCCCATTAACCCATCTATGCCGTGATGTCTGTCACTACTGCGCCTTCGCTACGCCTCCTCGCAAGGACGCGCGCGCCTATATGACGATCGATGAGGTCCTGCAGATCGCGCGAGCGGGCGCAGCTGTTGGTTGCCACGAGGCGCTCTTCACGCTCGGAGATAAGCCTGAACTGCGCTACCGCCAAGCCCGTGAAGAGCTGGGCCAACTCGGATTCACTAGTACCCTTGACTATCTCGAGTATTGCGCGCGGCGGGTTTTTGAAGAGACCGGTTTGTTACCACACCTCAATCCAGGCGTGATGGATCGAGAGAACCTCGTACGGCTGCGGTCGGTTTCTGTATCGATGGGGCTCATGATGGAAAGTCTCGCACCGCGGCTCAGCGAGCGGCGCGGCCCGCACTATCGATCGCCTGACAAACAACCTGCTGCCCGCCTCCGTACCTTAGATCTTGCCGGTGAACTCTCTATTCCTTTCACCACGGGGCTTCTGATAGGCATTGGGGAGACTCGTACCGAACGTATCGAAACCCTGCTCGCCATTCGCGATTCGCATCGTCGTTACGGGCATGTGCAGGAGATCATCGTGCAGAACTTTCGGGCAAAGCCGGGGACGCGTATGGCTAATGCCCTCGAGCCGTCGCTCGAGGAGTTACAGTGGACGATCGCGCTTACACGATTGATCCTCGGCCCGTCGATGTCGATCCAAGCTCCTCCGAATTTAAGCGCTGGGGCATTGAGCGCACTCATTGAGGCAGGTATCAACGACTGGGGTGGTGTATCGCCGGTGACGGCGGACTATGTGAATCCAGAAGCGCCATGGCCCGAGCTCGATTCACTCGAGCGGGATACGCGTGCTGCTGGGCGATGGCTCGTGCAGCGTCTACCCATCACGATGTCTCATGCACTCGATCCGAGGTGGATTGATGAATCGATGCGTGCGTCGGTACTCCGACGCCTCGATGCTGCTGGATACGTGCGCGAGATGAGCTGGCATGCAGGAGCCGGAGATCTGCCGCCGCGGCCTTACCTGGAACTCGCTCGGTCGAGCAAGCTTATCGGGCCGGTTTCCTCGCAAATCTCACGGACGCTTGAACAGTGCGTGGACGGTGAGCCGGTGGAAGAGCTGGAGATTGCAAGGATGCTTATGGCGGATGGCGCTGACTATCAGGCAGTGATCGGTGCTGCTGATAATCTGCGTCGATCCCTTTGCGGTGAGTCGGTGAGTTTCGTCATAAACTGCAATATCAACTACACGAATATCTGTACCTTCTCTTGTGGTTTCTGCGCTTTTGCGAAGGGTCGAGGCGCCCGCACGCTACGCGGCCCCGGATATCGACTCGATCTTGAGGAGATTGGTCGTCGAGTCATCGAGGCTGTAAAACAAGGCGCGACCGAGGTATGCCTGCAGGGAGGTATCCATCCATCCTTCACGGGCGAGAGCTATCTAGACATCGTCCGTACCGTTCATCGCGTCGCACCCGAGATCCATATCCATGGGCTATCTCCCCTCGAGGTGACGCATGGAGCGGAGACGCTTGGGATATCGGTTCGGGAGTTTCTCAGTCGACTTAAAGAGGCCGGCTTGCGTTCGCTACCGGGAACGGCCGCAGAGATTCTTTGCGACGATGTTCGTACGATCATTTGCCCTGATAAGCTCGATACGCGGAGCTGGCTTAGCGTGATGCGTGAGGCGCACGCGATCGGTCTGCGAAGCACTGCCACGGTCATGTTTGGTCACGTTGAATCACCAAAGCACTGGGCGCAGCACCTACTTGCGATTCGAGGATTACAAGAGGAGACCCGTGGGTTCACGGAGTTTGTGCCACTTCCTTTCGTACATATGGAGGCGCCGATGTGGCGTCGGGGACTCGCACGTAGCGGTCCGAGTTGGCGCGAGTCCATCCTGATGCATGCAGTTTCACGTCTGATTCTCGGACCAGTGATGAGTAACATTCAGGCTTCATGGGTCAAACTCGGTCGCGTTGGAGCGCTCGAGGCGCTGAGAGCGGGCGCGAATGATCTCGGTGGCGTGCTCATGAGCGAATCGATCACGCGTGCCGCAGGTGGGGTAAATGGTCAATGTCTGACCGCAGACTCCATGGCGGAGGCGATCCAGTCCATTGAACGAAGACCGCGTCAGCGCACGACGCTATACGGCGAGGTGAGAATGCCGCGCATTATCCCTTCATACCAGAAAATTGCGATGCAAGGGATTGCTGTATAGCTAACGCTATGTCCAAGCCGACCTCGCAAAAACAGTATCAGCTCGTCAAAGAAAATTCTGGTTTCCGTCTTGAGCGCTTTGACCATGCAGCTATTCGGTCGCCCGAGCTACACGAGGTGCTCGTACGCGTACGTGCGTCGTCGATCAACCGGCGGGACATCATGATCCTTCGTGGTACTTACCCTATTGGTGACCGCAAAACCGTCGTGCCGCTCTCAGATGGTGCAGGCGATGTCATAGCTGTTGGAGAGTTGGTTACGCGTGTGAAGCGCGGTGATCGAGTCGTTGGTCAGTTCTTTCAAACGTGGATGTCCGGACGTGCGGTGGCATCGACTGGCGCGTCAGCGCTCGGTGGCGCGCGAGACGGCATGCTGTCGGAGTATGTGACTCTTCATGAGGACGGCGTCCTTACGTTTCCTCCACATCTTTCTTTTGAGGAAGCTGCGACGTTACCGTGTGCAGCATTGACTGCTTGGAACGGTCTAGTCACCCGCGGCGGTCTACGGGCCGGCGACTTCGTGTTGATACAGGGAACAGGAGGCGTCTCGATTTTCGGCTTACAGTTTGCGGTTGCGCTAGGTGCTACTGCGCTTGTGACGAGCTCGAGCACCGCGAAACTTGATCGCGCTCGTGTGCTCGGGGCTGCCCATCTCATTAACTACCGCGATACGCCTGGCTGGGCGCCGGTGGTGATCGCTGCAACCGATGGCATTGGTGTGCACCATGTATTGGAAGTCGGCGGTGTCAATACCCTTGAGCAATCACTCGCCGCGCTCGCCCACGGTGGACACATTGCAATTATCGGTGGGCTCGGTGGTTTTGGCGGTGAGATTCCAGCTGCCAACATGATTGGCCACAGCACGCGTGTCTCCGGAATCTTTGTCGGCTCACGAGCTGAGTTTGAGGCGATGAATGTCTTCATCGATCATCATCTTCTCAGGCCAGTCATTGACCGCGTCTTTGATTTTACTGATGCTGAAGCTGCCTACGTATACATGGAGAACGGAAACCATTTCGGCAAGGTCGCCATTCGCCACGGGTGACGGATAATTCGCTGCAGCCGTGGAATTCCGCCATTCCGTTTATGCTGATCCAAAGAGATCGCGCGAAACGCGATTGCCAACGGATAACACCATCACAGTGCTGATCCTGTTCGACGAAGAGCGACTTAGTCCAGTCTTTCCATACCCCTTGAGTCCTTGGTTCGAATCCAAGCGGGCCCGGCAGTACAATCTACCTGGTCCGACCCGGGTGCTTGGGGCTCACCCCGAGCGGAGGAGGTGCATAGCAACCCGTAAAAGAGCTGCTGACACCCACGACAACGCTGGACTAATGAACGCAGGCTGCATCGCCTGCACGCTTAATTTGACTGGGGAAGCCCGTTAAAAATAGACGAATCGACGAGTGTCGGTAGCGTTTCGTTGGGCTCTCGCAAGCACCTTCGATATAATATAAAAATGCGGCGAAAATTCAGAATCCTCGGTTTTTCGGGCGGTCGATGTTGGCTCGCTTTTTGCCTCCCGGGGCTTGGGATGCTTTCGGTGACGGCGGCTGACCGGCCGCCCGCCAACGATCGCCATGTCTACGTCATTCCAGTGGATGGCATCATCGACCTTGGCCTTGCGCCATTCATCAAGCGGGTCACGGATCAAGGGGCGAGCGATGGCGCCGCTGCGGTGATTCTCGAAATAAATACCTTTGGTGGTCGGGTCGATGCGGCAGTACTGATCCGCGATGCGCTGCTTGAGAGTAAATTGCCGACCGTTGCCTTTATCAATAAGCGTGCGATTTCAGCCGGCGCGTTGATCGCGCTCGCGAGCGAGAAGATTTATATGACCGACGGCGCAACAGTGGGAGCTGCTCTGCCAGTGCAGGGCGGGTCACCGGGCGCCGCACCGCAGCCCGTCGAAGAGAAGACCATTTCGTACTTGCGTAAAGAATTCAGTGCGACGGCGGAGGCGAGGAGGCGACCGGCTCGACTCGCCGAGGCGATGGTGGATCCAGACGTCGAAATTGACGGGGTCATTGCGAGGGGTAAGTTATTGACCCTCACCACTGACGAGGCGATCAAGCAGAGACTCATTGATGGAAAAGTCGCCGACCTAGAGCAGATGCTCGGGGTGCTCGGGCTTGCCGGAGCCGAGTTACGTACGGCCGAGGAGTCTTGGGCGGAGACGATCGTTCGATTTTTGACAAATCCCATAGTGAGCTCACTTCTGATAACTCTCGGGTTGCTTGGGGTCATCACCGAAATCCGTACTCCTGGCTTCGGTTGGCCGGGCGCGATCGGCCTTGGATCGCTTGGGCTCTTTTTTTGGGGACATTGGTTGGTGCAGTTGACGGGGTATGAAGAGCTCCTGCTCCTCGGACTCGGGATGCTGTTGTTGGCCGTTGAGGTGCTTGCTTTCCCGGGCTTCGGGGTTATCGGTGCGCTTGGTGTGATGAGTTTGCTCGTCGGACTCGCGCTCAGTCTGCTCAGCCCTGGTTCGACCGCTGGGGTCATCGTTGGCGTGCTCACCAGATTGATCACGTCGGTGCTTGTGGCTGTACTGGCCGCGCTCGCCTTGCTGCGGTTTTTACCGCGCACGCCGTTCGGTCGAAAATTAGTACTCGACTCCGGGATGACGGCCGACCAAGGGTATATCTCGGCACCGGAGGAAGAGATCAAATTATTGGGACTCGCAGGTGTCGCAGTGTCTCCTTTGCGTCCTGCGGGGCTCGCCGCGATCGAGGGTCGTCGAATCGACGTCATTTCGGAAGGCGAATATCTCGATGCAGGGGAACCGATCCTCGTGATTCGAGTCGACGGTAATAGGGTTGTAGTTCGCAAAGGGGAGGGGTAAATAATGGATCCCACAGGACTCATCAGCTTATTCGGTACTGGCACCGTTCTGCTGTTGTTGCTGGTTGCGCTGTTCATTGTTCTTTATTTAGTGCCGATTCCCCTTTGGATCGCAGCCTGGGCCTCTGGTGCCTACGTGGGTCTCACCACACTCGTGGCCATGCGCCTGCGACGCGTTCCACCTAACGTCGTGATCAACGCTCGCATCAGCGCCGTAAAGGCTGGACTCGACATCACACTCAACGATCTTGAGGCACATTTCCTCGCAGGGGGTAACGTCGGTCGGGTGGTTAATGCGATGATCTCAGCCGACAAGGCGAGTATCCCGCTGACCTTTAAGCGCGCAGCGGCCATCGATCTTGCGGGCCGCGACGTGCTTGAGGCCGTCAATATGTCAGTAATCCCGAAGGTGATCGAAACGCCGAAGATCGCGGCTGTCGCTAAAGATGGTATTCAGCTCATTGCGGTATCGCGTGTCACGGTGCGTACTAACATTGATCGCCTTGTCGGCGGTGCAGGCGAAGAAACCATCATCGCGCGAGTCGGTGAGGGCATGGTCAGCACCATCGGATCAGCCGCCACGCACAAAAGTGTGCTCGAAAATCCCGATCATATTTCGAAGCATGTGTTATCGAAGGGACTCGATGCCGGAACGGCGTACGAGATCCTCTCCATCGACATCGCCGACGTTGACGTCGGCAACAACATCGGCGCAAAGCTCCAGATCGACCAGGCAAACGCCGATAAACAAATCGCTCAAGCTAAAGCTGAGGAGCGTCGTGCGATGGCCGTCGCACTTGAACAGGAGATGCGAGCACGTGTTGTCGAGGCAGAGGCCGAAGTGCCTCGAGCGATGGCCGAGGCCTTCCGCACCGGTAACTTGGGCGTGATGGATTACTACCGTATGCGTAATGTACAAGCTGATACGGCCATGCGTGACTCGATTGCCGGTACCACCGACGACAATGCGCCGACTCCGCCGACGACGCGCTGACGAATCAAGCTTGCTCTGATGGATCTCGAAGATTTAATTGTTGGCCTCGTCGCCGGTCTCGCGTTGTTGTGGTGGGCGGTGGTTTGGTTAAAGGAGCAGCTCGACAAGCCGCAGAAAACTCCTGTCCTAACCACGACGCCGAGGCCGATATCGGCGCCCCGGCACGTCGAGTTGGAAACGCGACTCGACCAGGCACCGCATTTCGGTCGCAAGGAAGTGCTCGCTTCGGCTCGCTTGCCGGCTGCGACTGAGCGAGGAAGGAGTTTGCGCCAGCAGTTGGGTCTTGACCAGCGTAGTACGCTGCAGCGCTCAATTATTTTGATGATAGTTCTTGGTCCGTGTCAGGCCAATAAGCGCGGGAAGGATACTTACAGCGATACGAGTTTCTTGTGACGAAAACGTCTGCGGATGTCGCGATTAACGTGAGCCTACCCGGGTTACCGGGCGCGGTTTTTCATTGATGTAAGGGCGGCCTCTGGGCTCGCCCCCAGCCTTCTGGTCTTCGCGAAAATTCCCAAAAAGGGTGGCCTAAACTAACCGTACTGCTGCGGCTAATCAAAGCGGGCTAAACAATAACCTAAGTAGTGCATCACATCATTTCGTAAACCTGAAGATCAGTAATTTCAGAGAGTGGTCAGGGCGATCTACTTCTGCCTGACTTATGATCTTCTTATCTGATCACTCTACGAGAATATCCTTCGGACTTTACTCAACCGCTATAGCTATAGCGACTCGCGACGGGTACGTATACGCAAAACTATGTTAGGACTCATCCGGATATCTCTGATCTTTTTTTTGGGGGGGGTGTCACTTGCAGTGAGCGCAGCGGCCACAGAGTCGTCCGCGCACTCGGCGAAGTCGGTCGTGGTACCGCAGCTAGCGGACCGTATTGAGCTCGACGGTCGGCTCGATGAGATTGAGTGGCGCGGTGCGGTGAGAATTACTGACTTCCAGCAGTTTTCGTCAGGTAATGGCGAGCCTCCCTCGGAGCCGACCGAATTCTTGCTCGCACTCGATGACGATAATCTCTACGTAGGGATTCGTTTCTCTGATTCTGATCCAGCGGGTATTAAGCGTTCGCAGCTCGTACAGGGACAGGCTGTTTGGAACGACGACTACGCGCAAATTTTACTCGATACTTTTCATGATCGACGGACAGGGTACATTTTTTTTGTGAACCCTAACGGCGTACAGCGTGACGGACTAATGCTCGGCGGTACGTCCTACAACATGGATTGGGATGGGATCTGGCAGGCTGCCTCGTCTGTCAACGACCCGGGCTGGCAGGCTGAGATTGCAATTCCCTTCAAAACGCTGTCTTTCGATCGCAACGCGGACACTTGGGGGATCAACCTTATCCGCGCTATTCGCCGTAAGCGTGAAGAGGTTGCCTGGTCGCAGCGCGATCGGCGCGTCACATTGGATGTGAGCGGTGAGATCCGCGGCATGAGGGGTCGTGAGCAAGGTCGAGGCGTCGACCTTGTGCCCTCGGTCTCAATCAGTGAGCGCGAGAACTTCCGCGTAGATAACTCGAGTATGACTCTCAAGCCGTCCCTCGACGCCTTTTGGCGCATTACACCCTCGCTCGTCGGTGCACTCACCCTCAACACGGATTTCTCGGCCACCGACGTCGATGATCGGCAGGTCAACCTCACGCGATTTTCGTTATTTTTTCCTGAAAAGCGCGATTTCTTTCTCGAGGATAGTGAGATCTTTGAATTCGGTGGTTTGATGCGAAATGGCCGCCCTTTTTTCTCCCGTACCATCGGTCTGTCGGCGACGGGCCAACCGATCGATCTTGAGGCGGGTATTCGGCTGACCGGTAAGGTTGGCCGAAATTCTTTGGGGCTACTCGCCGTACAGCAGGAGTCCGTGGGTGGTATGGATCCTGAGAGCGTTTTCGTTGCGCGCGGCTATCGAAGTTTTGGTGAGCAGTCGACGATCGGTGGCATCGTTACCGCGGGCGACCCTTCGGGCGGCGGTAATAACACGCTCTACGGCTTCGATCTTGCATTACGTGATCAGCGTCGTTTCGGCGGGCTCGTCGAGGCGCGTGCGTGGATGCAGCAGTCCTCCACGCCTGGCCGCCAGGGCGACGAAAGCGCTTGGGGCGCATCGCTCGCCTGGCCGAACGACCGTATAGAGGCGTTGCTGTCTTACAGCGAGATTGGCCCGGACTTTCGCCCTGCACTCGGCTTTGCCAATCGAACCGGCATCTCCGAGCTCCTCGGTGCATACAGCTATCGATACCGTTTTGAAAAAGGTGGATTTCTGCGCAGTTGGCATCATGGCATCGAGGCCAGCGAGTTCAGGGACGACGCACATCGACTCGAGTCACGCCGATTCTACGTAATGCCGTTTTCTTTGGACAATCAGCCCGGTGACATCCTCTCGATGGGGCTGGAACGCCAGACCGAAGTCATTCGTCGTCCCTTTGTCCTGCCTGGCGGCGTACGCGTTCCTGTTGGTCGCTATGACTTCGATCGTGTGCGTCTCTATGGGCAGACGGCAGGCTTTCGGCCGCTGGCCTTGAATTGGGACTTAAGCGTTGGTGATTTTTATAACGGTACGCTCCGTGACGGACGGGTGAGTATGAATTGGCGTCCAAATAGGCACTGGACGCTGGGCGCATCCCTTCAGGCAAATCAAGTAAATCTGCAGGGCGAAGATTTCACGACTCGTATTTGGTCGATGAATGCTAACTATGCGTTCAATGTTCGCTGGGCATGGCTCAACGTCGCTCAGTACGATAATGTTTCAAAACGTCTCGGACTTAATAGTCGCTTGCGTTGGTGGCCCGCTCAGGGGCAGGTGGCTTACCTCGTCATCAACTACGACTGGCGCGAGGACACTCGTGGCGACTTCCAACCATTTCTCGCTGAAACCGCCGTGAAGTTCACGTACACGTTTCGCTTGTAAACTCCAGTCCTCTGCTCCCCGATTCGCGCCCAAGCAGACCCCGATTTTGATCCGCGGTCTGCTCGTGCTCTTAGTTTAGGATGCTCGACTCATCGCAGCACCTCAATTAAATCGCACGAGCTCTGCTCGAAGTGCGACATTGAAACGCTCTGGGTTTTCCATCATTAAAAAGTGGCCGTGGCCTACAATCGTGATGAGACGAAATTTGGGCGATAGTGCCTTTACTCGTTTCTCATCTACCCGTGCCAAATCGGTGTTAATCGCGATAACAGGCACCTGCAGAGCGCTAAGGCTGGCTACTCCATCCCAAGCACTTAGGCCACGCAGCGCAGCGATCCCCACACGCGAGTTAGCGTTCGCCATATCCTCGACGATCCAGCGGCGCAGCACCGGGTCGGTATTTGGCTTGAAGAAACTCCTGTCGACGAACGCACGGGTCGCGGCACGAAAATCCTTGTGGAAGGCAGCGATCCTTATTTCGGTCTCAGCCGCAGCCGGAATCGGCGCACCGATACTCGCGAAGGTGTCGACACCGATTACCGCTCGTACGCGCTCGCCAAGAAGTCGCGCTGCCTCGACAGCCACCGGACCGCCCATCGAGTGGCCGATCAGAATGACCGGTGCGTGCGTCGGCAAGGACTCTATAACTCGCTGTACGTCCTCGCCGAAACTGCGCATGGAGAAATCATCTCGCTCGTCGCCCGAACTGCCGTGTCCGGCAAGATCGACGGTGACGACCGCATGATCCGCACTGAGTGGAGCGATTTGCTCTCGCCAGTACGATGAGTCGCAGGACCAGCCGTGGATCAACACAATGGGAGGCCGATCCCCCTCTAGTGAGCTATGAACTCGGTAATGAATGGCGACCTTGCCTGCGCCTTCGACAATGCGCTCAGCCTGGATGGCCTCAGTATCCGCGGCGCTAGCGAGGCTCTCGTAGCCGAGCGACAGCAACATCGCAAGCACGCAGCAGGTTACGACACCGCCTGACCGCAGGGGCCCACCGCGTAACAAACCCAGATCGATTACTGATGATCGGGTAAGCATGACTTAAAGCTTCGGCGCCAGCGCGGGAAAGTCCGACACCTGGCCCTAAACTTTATTGTTGCAGCCTACGAATCTCGGCGAGATCGCGTGGCGGCTCAAGCCAGAGCCTAGCCTCGCTCTCAAGATAGCTGCGGATCGACGGAGGCAGATCGGGATATCGATCGACCCGCCACGAAACCATATGAAGCACGCCCTTGCCAAGGTTCGCCGGCAGATCGCCGAATCGCAACCAGCTGATCTGGTGGGGGTGCTTGATCCCCGGCGCCGCCGACTGGTTAAAAAAATCATAATGCTCAAAGGCCTGCATCCGCGCGCCCGAGGGAAGCGGTAGATCAAGGAACAGCGGTGCCGAGAAGGCGACCGTGTTGCCGATTTGGCGCGCGGTGATGTCGGTACCTGGTCCAATGCGCTGTAATCTCGCGCCCGAACCCTGCTCAACCATCGTCTCAATGGCACGATCACGTAGGCTGTAGGTGATGTACTGATACGGATAGGCGATTGGGGGAAGCGGCTTACCCTGCCATTCGCGCAGGATGGCGTTGGTGGCGATATCTCGATAAACAAAGACCTTCCGCGATACCTGATGTGCATCAGAATCGCTCGAGAGTTTGGTTTCAAGCCGGGCGGCGTCGATGCCCTCAATGCGCATTACCGGCCGACCCTCGGGGTAGGTATAGGCGATACCGACGGCATACCAGTAAACCGGTTGACCTTGGCCCACGCGCATGTCAACCCACTGCCTAAAAATTTCCGGGGTGAAACCGCGATCGGTGGTGTTCGCTTCTGGTGCGAATAGGCTACTCGCGATGAGAAAAGTCGGGATCAAGATACGCATTGGGAGGGACACCTCAGGGTAAAAAATTTCGACTGCACGTGGTCTGCACAGCGTTGTCTGGGAGACGCTAGTGGGTCTTTCGATCTTCTCTTCCTGCAATTCTTACCAGGGGCTGCTCGATCGAAGAAATGACTCGCAAGAGCGAGGGATCCACAAATCGCATGCTCGCGGGGCAGTTGTGGCTGCTTCGCTCGGACTACTGAGTTGACGATCAGCGTTTGTTACTTGGATGCTCCGAGCCTGTGGCACACTTAAACGACCGTGACATCGTTATCGATCGCGCCATCGCTTTTGTCAGCCGTGGATAGGCACGCAGTGCCTCACGCTACATTTGCATGCCAAGATCTAGCCGCTGACCGATTAACACCTACCTACTTTTTATTAGCCCAGCGGGGCGATTACTGAATCTAATCCTTTCGATGATACCCTCGAAGAGGTCCCTCATGAGTTTGACTCGTCGCGAGTTCGTCGCATCCTCCGTAGCGCTCGCCACCACCGCTACAGCTACCACTGCCAGTGTTGCGTATGCCGCGCTCGCAGAGAAAGTCGACGTCATCGTAATCGGCGCCGGTCTGTCCGGGCTTGAGACGGCGCTAACGCTCGAGGAAAACGGGCTACGGGTTCGGATCATCGAAGGTAGGGATCGTGTCGGCGGCCGTCTTTATACGTTGTTTGATTTACCCGGCTATCCCGAGGCAGGCGGGAACAGCATCGCCAACGCCTACGGGCGCTGTATCGCGGCTGCGGCACGCAGCGGAGTCGAGGTCGTCAACATGGCACCGCGGCTTTATGCGACGCGTGCGGCGTCGGAGATCTTTCTCGGTGGCGAGCGGATCGATCCGCGCGCCTGGAGTAGTCATCGACGTAATCCCTTTGCTGGGGATTTCCGCGGTCTGCTGCCATCCGCGTGGGCTGATGCCATGTTTGAGAGGCATCTGCCGTTCAAGGATTTAGAGAACTGGTATGAGCCAAAGCATGCCGAACATGACATCTCCGTGCACACGTTTCTGACGCGTCACGGTGCCACGAATGAAATGATCGATCTTGGATTCAATACTAATATTGCCTACGGGACGACGGCGTATGACGCCTCGTTGTTGCAGCAAGCGTTCGCAGACTACTGGCAAAAGGTTAACCGCAGCGCCGTCGCAGCGTTCTCTCGCACAGGAGTCGCCAACATATCGGGGGCTGGTGCTCAAGGCGGCTCCGTCGCTGCCGTAGCCGCGCCTCCGGGCTTACTGATCGGCGCTTTTCAGGGCGGCAATCGGCGATTACCGATGGCAATGGCAAGACGAGTACGTGGCGATATTGTGTTGAACCGAGCGGTGGTAGCGATTGATGCAACGCCCGGTGAGGTCTCAGTGACCTGTGCCGATGGCAGCGTACATCGGGCTAAAGCGGTGGTGTGCTCCATGCCCTTCTCAACGTTACGTAACGTGGCGATCAATCCTTTACCGGATTCCGCTCAGCACAAGGCCATTCATACGCTTGGGTATATTCCGATCACGCAATTCCATGTTGTACCAAAACGCCCGTTTTGGGAGTCCGATGGCTTATCCGCGGGCATGTGGACCGATGGTCCGCTGGGATTGGTACTCCCGCAGAGGTTTGGCTCACGAGACGATGAGATCACCAGTCTGACGGTATGGTGTCGCGGATTAAATGGACTTCAAATGGATCGTTTCGGTATCGAGGCTGGCAAAGAGCGGATCCTCGCAGAGTTCGCCCGCTTGCGGCCGGCGTCAAAGGATCAGCTTGAGATCGCGGCGGTACATTCGTGGACCCAAGACCCCATGGCAGGGGGGGCCTGGGCTACTTTTAATCCGGGACAGATTACGGCGCTGCGGGCGAGTATGGCAAAGCCTCATCGAAATCTGTTCTTCTGCGGTGAGCACACCTCAGTGGGAAGTCGCGGTATGGAGGGTGCATTGGAATCAGCCGAGCGGGTATCGCTTGAGGTGCTCGCAACGGTATGAGTGTGATGGCTTAGGTTGTCAGTGGACTGAACCCCGTTACCGGATGAACGCCATCTAGCCCAAAAGAAAGGTGCTTTGCGGGCTAGGGCGGTACGAGCCGCATTACTCGCTACGATCCCGAGTGATTGATAAAAAATCAATTCGAGCGATAAGGTCTTCAAACTGATCGAGTAAAGCCCGCCTGCGGAGAGGTGCTGTATCGGTCCTATCGTTGAGAGTGACTCGCGAACGCTGCGTAACCTATCTTGATGGGTTGATTTTTGAACGGAGATGAAGAGACTCCCGCCGGGGATTGGGCGTTATAACTTGAGTGCTGTGAATCGGAACAGACCGACCTAGGGGACAAAGCGCACTTGGGAGTTCACCCGAGGAGTCGCGGAAATAGGGAACTCACTCTAAGAGCGCGTGCTTCCCGTTCCTCGTCAAAGACGCCGCGACGTCTCACAATCTGACTTACGGAAAATTATTAACTTGGCGCCCGATTATTTTTGAGCCTCACGGGTCAATCCGGCGCCCGCCTTGCTAAGGCGAGAGGAACTACCCTCTGTGCAACGCTGTTAGAGGGCGCGGGGGGCGTAACATTACCGCCCCCCGGCTGAGGTTGCCCGGCCGTCGTGCCGTCAGAACTTATACGACGCCGACAGCCCGAACTGCCTCGGTTTCGGTAAAGAGATTCCAAAACCGCGCCGGAAATACGTTGCCCCGTTCGGGGTAGATGTGGGGCCACCGATACCGTCCACATAACGCAGAACATCGAGTGCGGTATCGTCATCATTTAGATTTCGCCCCCAGAGCGTCACGTTCCAGTTATCCGTTTCCACACCGAAGCGCATTGACGTATTGATGGAGCAGCCCCATTTCGACCGGACAGTGCTGTCGTAAATAGGAGCTAGGCGTAAGCCTAGTGATACGACGATGTCTTCGAATGCAGAGCGAGTTGAGGTTTATTCGGGTATTGAGCGCCGTAGACGGTATTCGGTCGACGAGAAGCTGCGGATCGTGCAGGAAGCCTCCCAGCCCGGCATCACGATTTCCTAGGTGGCCAGGCTGCTTCCGTTCCTGGAGTTGCGTCTCACTCGCAACGGTGATGTTTCTGTTCAACCATTCTCACCATTTGCAGCTGGTCTCTTAACGGCAAATAGTCATAGTGTGTTCTTTGATGGGTCATCTGATTCTCTTACCCTCACTGCCAGGCCGCATGGTATTTCTCCCTCCCTGTTGTTTCACTGGAGACGGCGTAGGGCCGAGGGTGGGAAGGAAGCGATCCGGGTCGATGAGGAAGTCGTGGGTTCTTCCGAGGTTAAAGTGCTTGAGAAGCGCATCCGTGAACTCGAGCGGGTTTTGGGCAAGAAGACGCCGGAGAACGAGATCCTCCGCGAAGCCGTGAAAGTTGCGCACGAAAAAACTTCTCTCGCGCTTGCGGGCCGTTACCACAATCTCCGTGAGCCGATCCGCACCGCCGGCATCGGATTGTGCCAACGCAGCGCCTCCGAGCAGAGACAATGGGACAGCAAAATAAACTGCGAGGGGAAGTCTAGGAATCACTTTCATGAGGCCCTCTTAAGGTTCGTACTTGACAGGCCGCCAAATAACCGGCCAAGTTGGGAAGTGAGTTTTGCGACAAAATCAGCCCTACGGGGCAGGCGGTTTTGTCGTGAAGAAGAAGCGTTTTTCGGTCGAACACATAGCGGGGATCTTGAAGGCGGGAGAC
>Ga0194132_10002036_pt1 | contig 39161 bp, 27 predicted proteins | sample TA2KigOf80mmetaG_FD_148612 | JGI IMG/M metagenome (GOLD analysis project Ga0194132, IMG submission 148612) | Freshwater microbial communities from Lake Tanganyika, Tanzania - TA2015054 Kigoma Offshore 80m | ecosystem: Environmental > Aquatic > Freshwater > Lake | place: Tanzania: Lake...
GTCGCCGGACTCCACAACCGGATGTACGGGTAACGACCACACAGGATCGTCTGGCCGAAGTGCGACTGAACCAACACCTATTGCGCAACGAGTCTATTATGCCCCTCTCGCGTCGGCAGTTCGTCGCGTCCGGTGTCGCGCTCGCGTCGGTCGCGCCCTCCGCGCGCGGCGCGGACAAACCCGTCGCGCTCGTGAAGGACGGCAAGCCGGTGTGTACCATCCTCGTGGCGAGCAAGCCGGCCGCGCCGAAGGGCAAGAAGGAGCCACTTGCGACCACTGCGACCGAGTCCGGTGCGGCGGTGTTGCTCGCGGAGTGGTTGAAGAAGATCACCGGCGCGGACGTGCCCATTTCCGCGGTGCCGCCGCGCGCCGGTCCGGTCATCTGTGTCGGCAAAGCGGCCGAGAACGCCGGGCTGAAACTCGATGACATCGTCAGCCCGTCGAAAGAAGGCTTGCGGATCGTGGTCGGTGAGGACCGCGTGCTGATCGGTGGGCAATCGGAGGCCGCGACCGGGAAGGCCGTGTGCCGGTTCCTCGAGTCGCTAGGCTGCCGCTACTTCATGGACGGGCCGCTCGGCGAAGTGTTCCCCAGCACCGCGAACCTGATGGTGGAGCCGGGCACGATCACCGAGAAGCCGGGGCTGCGGTACCGCAACCCGAAAGGACCGACGTGGCCGGGTGGGTACTGGAAGGCGTGGAACGGGGCCGGCGGCGAGCCGTTCGCGCACGCACACTCGTGGGGCCACTACATTCCCAAGGGGCTGTTCGCCGAGCACCCCGAATACTTCGCGCAGGGCGCGGACGGCGCGCGCAAGAACGGCGACTGGCTCTGCACGTCGAACCCCGGCGCGCGCGAGGTGTTCGCCAACGGCGTCATCGCCAGTATCAAGGGCGGGCAGAAGAACCCGTCGATCTCGCCGCCCGACGGCCGCGGGTACTGCCAGTGCGATAAGTGCAAGGCGCAAGACGATCCCAAACTGATCGAGCCGAGCAGCGGAACGGTGTCGGTCTCGACGCGCTACGCCGAGTTCTTCGACGACGTGGCGAAGCGGGTGGCGAAGGTGTACCCGGATTCGGTCCTCAGTTTCTATGTGTACGCGGACTACACCCAGCCCCCGAAGCGCACCGAGAAGCTGGCGAAGAATCTGTGCGCGGTGATCGCGCCGATCCGCTACTGCCGGTTGCACGCCATCGGCAACGCGGAGTGTCCCAGCCGCAAACAGCAACTCGAAATGATCGACGGGTGGGCGAAGGTGGCGGCGCGCCTCGGCTATTACAACTACATGTACAACCTCGCCGACGCGACGTTGCCGATGTTCAAGTACACGCCCTGTCAGGAGGAAATGCCGTATCTGGCGAAGAAGGGCCTCGACTTCATGACGATTGAAGTCCTGTCGAACTGGTACATCTACGAGCCGCAAATCTACCTGAGCCTGCGCATGGCTTACGACCCCGCGCTCGACCCCGCGAGGCTGATGGACGACTACTACACCAAGTTTTACGGCCCGGCCGCGAAGGACATGCGCACGTACTGGGAGACCATCGACACCGCGAGCGCGAAGCACGGCAACCACAGCGGCGGGTTCTACGGCCTCGCCTCGGTGTTCACGCCGGAGGTGTACCGCGCGTGCGAACTCGCCATCAACCGCGCGCACGCTTCGTTCGACGACCCCAAGAGCGCGTACGGGCAGCGCGTGTGGATGCACTCGTCCGGGTTCTGGAACGTCACCAGCTATCGCGACATCTGCGTGGCAATGGCGAAGGGCGACTTCGCCGTCGCGAAGAAGCACTACGACGAAATGTCGGCGCGCATCGCCACTCTGATTGAGAAGAAGCAGGCGAACCCGGAATACGGCACCGCGTACCTGCGCCGGTTCCTGCTGAAGACGCTCGAAGGCGGTGTGGTTGCGACGAGCGCGCCCAACAAGCTGGTGAGCGTGCTACCGGACAAGTGGAAGTTCCGCACCGACGACAGCGCCGAGGGCGATAAGAAGTTCGAGACCGCCGACCTCGACGACGCGAAGTGGCGCGTCGCAGCCACGCACTCCGCGACCCTGAGCCAACAAGGTCTGTCCGAAAACACGGTGCTCTGGTATCGCGCGAAGTTCGACGTGCCAGAAGGCGCGAAGAACCTCGCGCTGGTGTTCGCGGAAGTGGACGGCCTCGCGTCGGTCTGGGTGAACGGCAAGGAACTGACGCCGGAGCCGGTGCTGGCAGTGCCGCCGAAGAAGGGCGCAAAGGCCCCGCCCGCCGGCGTGCCGCGCCGCGCGCCCTTCCGTGTCGCGCTCGGCGACGCAGCGAAGCCCGGCGCGAACGCGGTCGCGGTGCGGTGCGACAACCGCAAGATCAGCGAACTGTTCCTCGGCGGCATCATCCGCCCCGTGCTGCTGGTCGAGTGGAACGCGAAGAAGGACTGACCCACCACCCCCGCCCCGCCACGCGAGCGGCGCGGCGTAAGCCCGCCGGTAGCTGCACAACTGAGAAGCGGTAAACGTATCTGATACCGAATTGCGTTGATTCGTTACTTTGCATTTGACACCAGCGGTTTTCGGCGCTTCCTGCCAAATTGGCAGCGGATTCAGGCCGGAGCGAAATCCCGTCGATTTCCGCTTCCCGAAGGCCGAACAAAGGCAATCAACGCAAGTCGGTATGATTGTGGAAAATTGTTCACTTCTAGTATAGACAAGTCCACTACAGCCGGTATTATACACATGAGTTCATGTGTCGCGCGATGGCGCGCCGCGTCCGGCGCGGCGCGAGTCGCGCCGATGGGGGCGACAACGGACCGGGGCGAAGGGCCACATTCTAATATCGGCTTGTTGTACCAGAGTTTTCGATTTTGCAACTTCTTGGTGACGTATGGGCTGGGTGACGAGATGCGGCCACCGATACTACTACCGCTCGCGCTGGGTGAACGGGCGCTGTGTGAAGGAGTACGTCGGCACGGGGGCGGTCGCGGAAGTGACCGCGCGCATCGACGCCGTTGCCGGCGCGCAACGGGTAGCGCTGCGGACCGCGCGCGAGGCGCGCGCCAACGCGGTCCCAGCTGTCGCGGTCGCGCTCGCGCCCTTCTACGCCCTCGTTGAGTCGGTCTTGGCAGTCGTGTTCGCGCAGGAAGGGTATCACGTGTCGCGGAAGAACTGGCGGAAGAAACGGGGGTTCGCGCCCCCGCTCGCAGAGCAGATACCACCGACGCCCGCCCCGGAACCGACCGGGCCGGACGGCGGGCCGCTGCCCGGTCCCGAACTGGTGGCGCGGGCGCGCGCCGGCGATGTGCCCGCGGCGCAGGCGGTCCGCGCCCGGGCGGACGGCCCCGGCCCGCTCGAGTTCCTCGGCGGCGACGTGGCCGCGGTCGCCATCTCTCACATCATCGCGCGCATGGTCGGCCCCGACTCGCCGGGGCGCGCCGCGCTGGAGGCGAAAATGGGCGCGATCCGCGCCGAACTGGTCGGCTCCAGCGCCACGGTGCTGGAGCGCCTCGTGGCCGACCGCGTGGTCGCGACGTGGCTCGATTTGCACAAGATGGAGGGCGAGTACGCCTTCGCGGACGCCGCCGAAGCGCGCGCACAACAACCGGCGTTCAGCGCCGCCCAGCGCCGGTACTTCGGCGCGATCGACGAGCTGATGAAAGTCAAGGCCCGCGCCGCCGCGAGGTAAGGGTCGGCGCGGTCAACGGAACACGCGGCCCGCCGCTGTTCGCGACCAGCGGGTCGCTACTTTGGCAGGTCGAGGACTCGCACGCGAGGCGCGGTCGCCGTTGCCTCGGGGGCCAGCGCCTTGGCGATGGCGACCCACGCGGCCTTGCGGTCCTTCGCCCCGCCGATGCCGGCCAGCGTCAGCTTCTTTTCGCTCTCGGTCGGGAGCCGGCCCATCGTTGCCAACGTCAGCGCTTCGAGAATCGCCTCGTCGGACTTCTTCGCCGCGAGTAACTCGCCCACCAGCTTCTCGAACTTATTGACCTGTGGCACTGGCGGGGTCGGCGGCACTGGCTGAATGACGCCCTTCGGCGTGGCCGGCGTGGGCGGCACTTCAATGCGCTTAAGGTTCGTCCCGTCGAGGGGTTGCATGAGCAGGTAGTAGTCGTGCAACCAGCGCGTGGTGAGGTCGGGGGCAACGGGCGCGAGCATCTTGGCCTTCCACGCGGTGCCCAACTTGTTCTGTACGGCCGGGTCTTTCAACAGCGTGTCGAGCAACTTGTCGCGCTTCTTCGGGTCCTTGTCCTCGGTGAAGTACTTGACCTCCAGCGCGGTCGGGGCGGAACCGCGAACGTCCTTCAGGACGCGCGCGAGGAACTCGGCGTCGGTGTCCGCGGCGGCCACGGCCCACAAGCGGACGCGGCTGTCGTTGCCGGACACGAGCACTTCGTACCGGAACCCGTCGACGGGTTGCGGCTTCGCGCCGTCGGCGTCGAAGATGTCGATGTACGCGCTCAGCACGGCGTTGGCCTCGGTAACGGCCGACCGCGTCAACACGCGCGGTTTGTCGACAACGGCCAGTTGCTCACCCGTGATGGTGTTGAGTGCGACCTTGTCGCCGAGTTGCGCCCAGAACGTATCCAGCGGGAGCGCCCGCACCGCAACGCGGCGGGTGTCGTCGGCGGCGACCGTGACTCCGACAGTGCGGGTCGCGACCTTCGGGGCCGCGGTATCGCCGTGGGCCACCGTCACGCGCACGACTTTCACGCGCTCGACCGGCACGCCCAGTTTCTTGGCAACGGTGGCGCGCAGCTCCTCGTCGTCCGTCATCCACGTCACGACCTTCGCGCGCTTGTCCGCGTCGGCGTCCGAGACGAAGAAGAACGTCTCGACCGGCGTGGGCGGGAGGCCGCGCACGTGCATCGACAGACGGCGCAGGAACGTGGCGTCGTCGGGCGCGGCCTCGGGCACGGCCCCCGCGGTGGCGCGCGGTGGCGGGGCGGCGGGCGCGCCAGCGTTCGGGCCGGGCGCGCCGGGTTCGTCGCCGGCCGCGGCGGGCACGAGGCCCAACCCCAAGCCGGTGGTGAGCGCGAGCACGGTCAGCGCGGTAACCGCGACCGCTTTCAGTTTGGCGAGCAGCATCATCCGCAAGACTCCCTCAGAAAGGTGAACGGCGTTCGCGGACACGAGCGCCTCAACGGGACCGCCCCCGGCCACGACTTCCGCGGCCCGGGCCAGCCCGCCGACCAGCACGGGTGGGACCGCGGACGCGCTGGCGTGCGTGCAAAGCAGGCCCGCGAGCGCGCCCCCGGAGAGCGTGACCCCGCGGCGCGTGAGCCGCGCGGCCAGCGCGCGGCGGGCGGTCGCGAGGCGCGTGGCGAGCGTGGCCGGGGGCACGTTCAGGTGCCGGGCAACCTCGCGCTGGGCGCGCCCTTCGAGGTCGCACAGCACCACCGGCACGCGGAGCTTGGCCGGCAGCCTCGCCAGTTCCTCGTCGATCACGGCCTGAAGGTCGCCCCACGCGGGCGCGGCCGGCGGCGCGGTCGGTTCGGGCATGACGTCTACCTGCCTCTCGCGGGACCGGCGGCGGGCCAGTACCGTTCGGGCCTTGAGCGCCGTTCGGTACGCCACCCCGTACAACCAGTTCCCGACCTGCTCGCGGGGCCGCACCGCCGCGGCCCGGCGCGCGAGCACCAAGAACGCCGCTTGGAAGGCGTCGTCAGCGGCGGCCCGGTCGCCGACCACGCGGCGGCACACGCCGAGCACCATCGGCCCGTGCCGGCGCACCAACTCGGCGAAGGCATCGGCGTCGCGCGCCGCGACGAACGCGGCAAGCAATTCGCCGTCGGAGCGCGCGGCCGATTCGCGGGCCGTGACGATCCGCCGCAGGGTCGGCATCAGCCGTTCGGCGTGCCCGATGGGCATAAGTACCTCTCTCCGCTCGCGGCCGGGCGGGGCCGCGGGCCTCGTGTCCGTCACCGTGTATTGCCCACCCGCGGCCGGGCGCTCGGAACTATTTCGAGCGGGCCGAAGCCCGTACTTCGAAGCACTCGCGAAGTGTTCGAGAAGCAACTCGTTGACGCGCGCGGCGTGTTGGATCGGGAGGCCGTGTGAGGCGTCCGCGAACGAGACGTGCCGCGCGCCGGGTACGCCCGCCGCGAGCGCCGCGCTCTCCTTCGTCGGCGAAATCGGGTCGTGCGCGCCGCTGAGGACCAGCACCGAGAGTCCGGCGAGAGACGCGAGCGGTGGGGGCCGCGTTGTACCGCCGTAGCGCCCGGAGTTGCGCCTCGGTCAGGGGCGGTTGATCGGCGTGGTCGTGGCCAAACAGTGGGGCGAGCCGCGCCGCCAGCACGTCGGCGTCCGCGAACGCGCCCGGCGGCATCACGAGCCGCAGGAACGCGCACCGGCGGATGCGCCGCGTACCGACCTTTGTGCGCAGGCCGAGCCAGATCATCCGCGGCGTGAGCGGGGCCGCGGCGCGCTTGTCCGCGAACGTACACATTAGGGTCAAGCTGCCAACGCGCCGGCGCGATTCGAGCGCGAGGCACAGCGCGACCAGCCCGCCGAGCGAGTGCCCGACCACGTGCGCCGCGGCGATGCCCTCCGCGTCTATGATCGCGCGACATTCGTCGCGCCATTTGCTCGACCGTGACCGGCCCGCCGGCCGGCGCGCTGCGCCCGAGGCCGCGGTTGTCGAAGGTGATGGACCGGAACCGCGGCGCGAGGGCGTCGGTCTGCGGGGTACAGCCATCGCCGTGGACGCCCACGCCTTGGATCAGCAGCACCGGGTCGCCGGTACCGCGCACGTCGTACACGAGCCGGAACCCGTGGCTCTCGACGGTTCGCATTTCGCAGTTGATCGCGTTCATGTGAACAGCGTAAGCGCGGCGCGCGGCCCCCGCAACCGGAGTCGCGCGGCCCCCCGCCGTGGTATGATCGCCCGCGGAGGGCCGCGACATGCCGATGCACGACTGGACGCGCGTGACAAGACTGGGTGGCGCGCCGCACTAAACTTGAGGGACCACTACTGAACTTGAGGGGACCTATATGGACAGCCCGAATAGCGCCGCCGAGAGCCACGAGGCCTTCTACCGCGGCCGGCTAGCGAGTCAGCACGACGCGAACGGCGACATCGCCCCGCCGTGGACCAAATACCCCGACTACGAGCGCGGCACCATCGGTTGGCGCATGGGCGGCGGCGAAGACTGGCTGAGCTACTGGGACCGCTTCCTCGCCGACCTCGACCCGGCCTACGACGTGCGCCTCGCGTACCTGAAGCGCCACCCGCCCGCACCCGTGAGTTGGTCCGACCACGTCCTTCGCGTCTTGCGCCCCGGCGACCGCGACCCGGATGACGCCGACGAGGACGCAGACGCGCAGCTCGTAGCGCAGCGCCGCGGCGAACTGTTCGGCTTGGGGTTGGTCGCGTCCGACACATCGTACCCGATCTGGCTGAGTCAACAGGAGGGCGTGCGCTGGCCGTGGGTGTTCGCCGAGACGCCGCAGACCGCGGCCCGTTACTTCACGCGCGACTTGTGGTTCTGGTCGCGCCAAGTCGCTGCGCGGCGCGCCGGGGTGGGTGGTTCCGGAGGTGCCGACCGCATGGGAGCCGTGCGCCGCGCCGCTCGCGACCGGCACCGCGCCAGCTGTTGACGTGGGCCACGGGTTGCTCGCGCTCGCGCAAGTGCTGACCGCGGGCGCGGTCGTCCCGCCGTGGAACCTCGGCCTCACGACCGCCGACTTTGCGGACACCTTCAACATGAACATGGGCTACGTCGACGCCTTCCGGTTGTGGCTGATATCGGCGTTCGACGACCGCCCGCACATGCGCCGGTGCGTGGGGCCGAACGTGCCACCGGAATGGGATGCGTGGCTCGCCCAAGAGTTCCACTACACGTAACGCGCCGTTCGGTAGTTGTCACTGCGGGCGCGGTGCGGTACGCTGCGTTGGTCCCATTCCTCTCACGAGATTCCGCTCATGCGCTCGCTCGCCGTTGCCGTGCTGGTCGCGCTCGCCGCGCCCACCGTCGCCGCCGACAAGAACGAAGACAAAGCGAAGGACGCCGCTACCGCGTTCCTCAAGGCGGTCAAGGCCAAAGACATCGACGCCGTCATGAAGGCGTCGGCCGCGCCGTTCGCCTACCGCGACGGCGACAAGGTCGCCGTGCTCAAGGACACCGACGCCCTCAAGAAGTGGGCAAAGGCCCGGCTCGACGAACTGAAAGACCCGAAGGAAGTGCCCACCGAGATCAACATGGTGCTGCCGTTCGGCGAGATCAAGGAGAAGATCAAGGACGAGGAGCAGCGCAAGCAGATCGAAGAGGTCGTCGGCAAAGACGGGTTCGTGTGCGTCGTGTCGGCCGACGGCAAGATGGTGCCGCTGCTGGTGCGCATCAAGGACGGCAAGGCCGCCGTCGTCGGGCTGGGCCGCTAATGCCGCACGTCGTTGTGGTCGGCGGAGGGCTGACCGGTCTCACGGTCGCCTTCCGCCTCAAGCAGTTCGCCCCGGGCGCAGCGGTCACGGTGCTGGAGCCGCGCGACCGCCCCGGCGGGAACGTCCGCACCGAGGCGCACCGCGCGTTCCGCGTCGAGTGTGGGCCGAACGGGTTCCTCGACCGCACGCCCGCGGTGCCGGACCTCGTGCGCGACCTCGGCCTTTCGGGGCAGCTCGTCGCGGCCAGCGAAGGCAGCCGCAAGAACCGCTATCTGTTCCTCGACGGCAAGCTCCGCAAGATGCCGCGCGGCCCGCTGGGGTTGCTCACCACTCCCCTGCTCTCCTTCCGCGGCCGGTGGAAGCTGCTCACCGAGGCGTGGCGCAAATCCGCGCCGCCCGCGCGCGACGAATCCGTTCAAGAGTTCGTGACGCGGCGCGCCGGGCCGGAGGCCGCGAACGTGTTCGCCGACGCGCTCGTCACCGGCATTCACGGCGGCGACCCGGCGCTACTCAGCGTCGGCGCGGCGTTCCCGCGCCTGCCTGTAATGGAGCGGGAAGCGGGCAGCGTGGTTCGCGGGTTCCTGCGCGCGTCCAAGCAGCGCAAGCGCGACGCGAAGGAGCGCGGCGAACCCGCGCCCGGCCCCATGCGGATGTGGTCGTTCCGCGACGGGCTTCAAGTGCTTACCGATGCGCTGGCCGCGCAGCTCGGCGGCGCGGTAAAGTGCGGGGTTGCGGTCCAGTCGATGTCGGAGGCGGCCAGCATGGGCGCGTGGCAGGTGGACACCGCGAGCGGGAAGCCGCTGGCCGCGGACGCCGTCGTGCTCGCGTGCCCGGCCTACGAACAGGCCGCGATCCTCGCCGACCTCGATGCGCCGCTGGCCGCGGAGATCGGCGCGATCCCCTACAACCGCATCGCGGTGGTGGCGCTCGCGTACCGGCAGGAACACTGCCCGGCGCGGGTGGACGGCTTCGGCTACATCGCGCCGCAGAACACCCGCCGCGACGTACTCGGCGTGCAGTGGTGCTCGTCCATCTTCCCCGACCGCGCCCCGCCGGGCTTCGTGCTGTGGCGCGCCCTGTGCGGCGGCGTTCACCGCGCCGAACAAGTGGAGTGGGACGACGACCGCTTGGCGAAGGCGGTTCACGAGGAGATGAAGCTGGCGATGGGGGTGACCGGCGAGCCGGTGTTCCGGCGCATCGCGCGCTGGCCCGCGGCGATCCCGCAATACGTACTCGGCCACCTCGACCGCGTGGCCCGCATCGACGCGCTCGCGGCCCGGCACCGCGGTCTGTTCCTGACCGGCAACGCCTACCGCGGCGTCGCAATGGCCGACTGCGTAGAGCAAGCCGGATTGGTTGCGGCGAAGGTGGCCCAGTTCGTGCAACACAGCGCGTGAGGGCGAAGCCATGACCGAAGCGGGATGGCTGGAGTGCGATAAGCCTTCCGAGATGTTCGATTTCGTTGGGAAGCAAGCAAGCGAGCGACAGTGGCGGCTGTTTGGTTGCTGCTGCTGTCGTGCCATCCATTCGCTTCTGACCGACGAGCGCTCGCAGCGAGCTGTCGAGGTGGCGGAACGATTCGCGGATGGGAACGCTTACAAAGACGAACTCGAAGTGAGCCGGCAAGAAGCAAGGGAAGCCGTTCGATCTGTGACGGGCTTGGACTACTATTCCAGTCACGGACGAGCGCTCGCGAGTTTCGCGCGGACGGTGGCGAAACGATCCGCCGAGGCCGCCGCGGATGTGGTCGGGAAGTCGGTCGGCAAGGTGGTCGCTTCGATCTCGTCGGCCGCTCTGGAGGCTGCGGCAGAGGCGGCAGGGCGCGAAGGTGGGAAGCACGGAAAATACCCTGAGTTCAGGCATTCGAAGCTGAACACCGACCGCGCGCGGCAAGCCGTGTTCCTCCGCGACATCTTCGGGAACCCCTTTCGTCCTGTCGCCTTCGCCCCGGAGTGGCGCACGGATACCGCAATTGCGCTCGCGCGGACGATGTACGAAGCGCGCGAGTTTAGCGCGATGCCGATTCTGGCAGACGCGCTGCAAGACGCCGGGTGCGATAGCGACGACATCCTTAACCACTGCCGCGACGCCCGCGCCACGCACGTTCGTGGATGCTGGGTCGTCGATCTCGTGCTGGGGAAGGCGTAACCTCCGCCGTCGGCGCTTCGCGTTGACACGTCTCCGTTCGTACTGTTAAAGTTCGCGCCCCCGAACGCGGAGGCGGCGCGCATCAAGGCCGAAACGTGGTACGCACTGGTTCGCGGGGAGCGGCGCGGGCCGCTCGCGCTCGCCGCGCGCGCGGGGCTGCGCCTCGCGAGTTGGCCCTACGGCCTCGGCGCGTGGTGGCGCAACCGCGCCTACGATCGGGGCCGGCGCGCGGTCCATCGCGCCGCGGTGCCCGTGGTCAGCGTCGGCAACCTCACGCTCGGCGGCACCGGCAAAACGCCCTGCGTCGAATGGGTCGCGCGGTTCTTCCGCGAGCGCGACGTGCAGGTGGCAATCGTGAGCCGCGGGTACGGGGCCGAACAGGGGCGCAACGACGAAGCGATGGTGCTGGAGGAAAACCTGCCGGACGTGCCGCACCTGCAAGACCCGGATCGCATCGCCGCGGCCGGGCGCGCGGTGGAGGAACTCGAAAGCGAACTGATCGTGCTGGACGACGGGTTCCAGCACCGCCGCTTGCACCGCGACCTTGACATCGTGCTGATCGACGCGACGCGCCCGCCGGCGCGCGATCATCTGTTCCCGCGCGGCACGCTGCGCGAGAGCGCGAGCGGGCTGAAGCGCGCCGGCGCGATTCTGCTGACGCGCTGCGACCAAGTCCCGGCGGGCGATGTGGCCGCGCTGCGGCAGTGGCTCGCGGCCCGCTGGCCGCAAACGCCGGTCGCGACCGCGGCGCACAAGCCCGCGGAACTGGTGGGGTGCGACGGCGCGACCGCCCCGGTGGAATCGCTGGCGGGCAAAGTGGTGGGCGCGTTCTGCGGGATCGGCAACCCGTATGCGTTCCGCAAGACACTGGAAGCGCTCGGCGCGACCGTGACCGCGTTCCGCGCGTTCCCCGACCACCACGCCTACACACGGGCCGACGTGGACGAACTGACACGCTGGGCCGACGCGCTGCCCGCGGGCGCGGTGCTGGCGACGACGCAAAAGGATTGGGTGAAGCTCCGCGTGCCGGCCCTCGCGGGCCGCGCGCTGTGGGCCGTGCGCATCGGCCTCGCCGTCCTCGACGGCGAAGACGCGCTCGCGGCGGCGCTGGAACGGACTCTGGCGAGCGGGGGGCGAGAGCCTCCTGATGAACCGACATGACCGACCTCGTTCAACTCGTGCAGTCGCTCGGCGCGCCGCGCGTGCTGGTGCTCGGCGACCTGATGCTCGACCGCTACGTCTGGGGCAACGCGGAGCGCATCAGCCAAGAAGCGCCCGTGATCCTGCTCCGCGCCGACACGCGCGAAGAGCGCCTCGGCGGAGCCAGCAGCGTCGCCACCATGCTGCAAGCGCTCGGCGCGCGCACCAGCGTCGTCGGCGTCGTCGGCACCGACGCCGACGGGTTCCGCGCGCGGCACATCCTCACCGGGCTGAACATCGACGCCGAAGGCGCGGTCGCCGACCCCGACCGGCCGACGAGCGTGAAGGAGCGCTACATCGGCCGCGCGCAGGCCAAGCACCCGCAACAGATGATCCGCGTCGATTACGAGAGCCGCGAGCCGGTTTCCGACGCGGTCGAGGCGCGCCTCGCGGATGTGCTGGTTTCCAAGATTCGCGAGTGCGACATCGTGCTCGTGAGCGATTACGACAAGGGCGTGTGTACGCCGCGCCTGCTGCGCACCGCGGTCGAAGCGGCCCGCGCGCGCGGCGTGCGCGTGATCGCCGATCCGACGCGCGGCGGCGACTACTCGAAGTACCGCGGCTGTTCGAGCATGACCCCGAACCGGCTCGAAGCCGGCCTCGCCACGAACCGCACCATCCGCACCGCGGACGACGCGCTGGCGGCGGCGGCGCAGTTGCGCGACACGCTCGGCCTCGAAGCCGGCATCGTCACGCTCGACAAGGACGGCATGGCGCTGGCCCACCGCGACGGCCGCGCCACCGTGTTCCCGACGCGCCCGCGCGAGGTGTACGACATCACCGGCGCGGGCGACATGGTCATGGCGACGTTCGGCCTCGCGCTCGCCGCGGGCGCGGACTACGACCCGGCCATCCGGCTCGCGAACGTCGCGGGCGGCCTCGAAGTCGAGAAGATCGGCGTCGCCACCGTGACGCGCGACGAGATCATGGCCGACCTGTTGCACGCCCCGTTCCGCGCCGCCGGGCGCGTGCCGGGCGCGGCAAAGGTTCACGCGCTCCCGGCGCTGGTGAAGCAACTTAAGGCGCGCCGCGAGAAGGGCGAAACGGTGGCGTTCACCAACGGCTGCTTCGACGTGCTGCACGCCGGGCACGTCCAGTACCTCGCGGAAGCGCGGGCGCAGGCCGACTGCCTCGTTGTCGCGGTCAACAGCGACGAGAGCGTGCGGCAGTTGAAAGGACCGACGCGCCCGCTGAACGCCATCGACGCCCGCGCGCTCGTTCTCGCCGGGCTGCAAGACGTGGACTTCGTGACCATCTTCGCCGACGCGACCCCGGCCGCGGTGATCGAGGCCGTGCGCCCCGACGTGCTGGTGAAGGGCGCGGACTACCGCAAGTCGGACGTGGTCGGCGCGGACTTCGTGGAGAGCTACGGCGGGCGCGTCCACCTCGCCGGCCTCCGCGACGGCTTCTCCACAACGAACCTGATCGCGCGCATGAAGGCCGCCTAAGCCGCTCGCGGCTTCGCACGTGAACGAGAAGATGAACCGAATCGCGCTGTTCTTGCCGAACTGGATCGGCGACGTCGTCATGGCGACGCCGGCGATTCGGGCCGTGCGCGCAACGTACCCACACGCCGAACTGGTCGCGGTGTGCAAGCCGTATGTGGCCGACGTGCTTGCGGGCGCGCCGTGGTTCGATGCCACCGTCTTTGCCGCCAAGCGCGAGGTGTTCGGCGTCGCGCACAAGCTGCGCGCCAAGCCGCTCGACGCCGCCCTACTCTTCCCCAATTCGATCCGCACCGCGCTCATCGCGTACCTCGCCGGCGCGAAGCGCATTGTCGGCTACGCCCGCTACGGCCGCGGGTTCCTGCTCAGCGACAAGCTGTACGCGAAGACCGACGCGCGCGGCGCGTTCGTGCCGTCGCCGGCGCTGGACGACTACAACCGGCTCGCGGTCGCGCTCGGCACGCCCAACCCCGGCGCGCGGATGGAACTGTTCACCACGCCCGCGGACGAAGCGAGCGCCGCGACCGTCTGGGACCGCTTCGGCCTGCACCGCTACCCGCGCGTCGTCGTGCTGAACAGCGGCGGCGCGTTCGGCGCGGCGAAGGACTGGGGCTGCGACCACTTCGCGCACCTCGCGCGCCTGCTGACGACGCGCCTCGGCTGCGGCGTGCTGGTCGCGTGCGGGCCGAACGAGCGCGAGGCCGCCCGGCGCATCGCGGACGAGAGCCGCTCGCCGCACGTCTTCTCGCTCAGTGACAGTCCGTTGTCACTCGGACTCACGAAGGCCGTCGTGAAGCGCGCCGACCTGCTCGTGACCACGGACAGCGGACCGCGCCACTTTGCCGCCGCGTTCGGTCGCCCGGTCGTCGCGCTGTTCGGGCCGACGCACATCGAGTGGACGGAAACCTACTACGCGAAGGAAATCCGCTTGCAGAGGAAGCTGCCGTGCGGCCCGTGCCAGCAGCGCGTGTGCCCGCTGTCGCACCACCGCTGCATGCGCGAACTGGCCCCGGCCGACGTGTTCGCCGCGGTCGCGCGCCTGCTCCGCGCGGAGGTGCCGCGTGCCGCTTGAAGCCGATGCTTCTGTAGCCGGACTCTGTGAGGCCGGAGCTACGCGCGCCGTTCAGCTACCGGGGTCAATGACCCCGGCTACAGGGGGCTTGAAAGACGCTCAGGTCGTCTTCGCGCCCGGCGCGCCCGGCGGCGCGCTGACCGTGCGCCCGGAACTCGCGGAGGCGTTCGCGCGCCTCGGCCTGACCACCGCGAGCGCGTTCCTCGACCTGCCCGGCGAGGTCGTCAGCGGGCACCCCGACCGGCACGTCGTCCGCGTCGAACTGCCCGGCCTCGGCGCGTTCTACCTGAAGCGGCAGCACGTCGTCGGCCGGCGCGAGAAACTGCGCAACTGGCGCGCCGGCTTCGGTTGGGTGTCGCGCTGCGCGCGCGAAGCGGCGGTCCTGCGCGACCTCGCCTCGCGCGGTCTTCCCGCCCCGCAATGGGCCGCGTTCGGGGCGCACACCGGCCGCGCCTTTCTACTCGTTCAAGAAGTTCCGGGCGCGACCGACCTGCGCCGCGTTCTGACTGACAACACACTGTCACTCGCGCAGCGCCGGCGGCTCGCGACAAACGTGGGCCGCGCGGTCGCGGCAGTCCACGCCGCCGGGTTTCGCACGCCCGACCTGACCGCGAAACACGTCCTTGTGAACCGCGAAACTTTGGAAATCACGTTCCTCGACTGGCAGTCGGCGACCCGCGGGCGCGTGACCGACGCGCAGCGCGCCGACGCGCTGGGCGCGCTCCACGCCTCGCTCGCCGGTGCAACGACCGCCGAGCGCGTCGGCGCGCTGCGTGCGTTTCTTGCCTTCACCTCCCCCCCGGAGGGGGAGGTCGGCGAGGCTTTGCGAGCCGGGTGGGGGGGGAGCGCTTTCATTCGTTCCAGCGGCCTCCCCCACCACCCGCCGCCCGCAAAGCCGGGCGGCGACCTCCCCCTCAAGGGGGGAAGTAAAGAAGCAGACCCGCGCGCGATCCTCGCGCGAATCCTCAGCGCCGCGGCGCGTCACGCAACGCGCCGCTCCGTGCGCGACCAGCTCGCCGACGCCCCCGCGCAGCCGCTCGTGTGGCTCGCAGGCGAGGCGGTGTGCGCGGTGCCGGAGGTCGCGGCGGTGTGGCTGCGCCCGGCTGTAGCCCCGCCGTTCTACGGGTTCGGGACCGATGGGACGGCGCGCGTCCGCGTTGCCGGGCGCGACGCGATCCTCGTGCGCGGCAACACGTCCGCGCCGCTCGGCCGCCTGCGGGCATGGCTCCGTTCCGCGCCGTGGCGCTCACCGGGCGTCACCACTGGGCGCGTGCTGTTCCACCTTCAGCGCTACGGAGTACCCGGCCCGCGGCTGCTCGCGTTCGGCCAGCGCATCACGAGCGCGACCGACGCGGACTGGTTCGCTCTGTACGAACCCCCTCCCGGTGTGGTACTGCCTGCGTGGCGGCGCACGGCCCCAGCACCCGCGCGCCGCGCGGTCCTCGTCGCGGTCACGGAACTGCTGGCGAAACTGCACGACAGCGGGTGCGCGCTTACCGACGCCAAGAACGCCTTCACCCTTGATGGCTCGCGCGCCCTGATCGCCGACCCGCGCGCTGTGCGCATCGTAAAGCGTGTGAGCGCGCGAGCGCGGCGGCGCGACCTTCGGAGCGTCGCCCGACTTCTGGGAGTAGAATGAGCGCGACCCCGCGAACCCCGACTAGCCTCACGCGGCTCGCCCCGCTCGGCACCGATCCGGTGTCGTCCCTGTGGGCGCGGCTGCGCCGCGGCGCGCGCCTGCTGCGCCGCCAAGCCGACTGGGACCGCTTCGCCGGTGACGGTTGGCCCGACCGCGTCATGGCCGAACCGCTGACCGACCGCGAGCACCAGAAGCAGGGCCGATCCATCGGGCGCAAGGTGTTCGCCGACGACTGCGAAACGCTCAGCGTGTACCTCAAGCGGCACTACAAGCTCTCGCGGGTCGCGGGCTTCCTCGCGACGCTGTTCCCCGGTCGCGCGTGGTCGCCGGGGCTGCAAGAGTGGCAGCGCATCTGCTGGGCGCAAGAACTAGGCATTCCCGTCCCGCGGCCGGTCGCGGCCGGGCAGTTCGTCGGGCCGTGGGGCCGGTTGCAAGGCTTCCTCGCGGTCGAAGAACTGCACGGCATGTTGCCACTGCATGAGGCCATCCCGCGCGCGAGTCGCACCCTCGACGCGCGCTCCTTCGCGCGCTGGAAGCGCGGGCTGGTCGCGGAACTGGCGCGGCTCGCGCGCGAACTGCACCGCCGCAAGGTGTTCCACAAAGACCTGTACTTCTGCCACTTCTACATTCCCGAAGCGCTCACACGCGCGGTGCCGGCCGATTGGACGAACCGCGCGTTCATGATCGACCTCCAACGGCTCACGCACCACACCATCACTGCGAAGTGGTGGCAGGTGAAGGACCTCGCGCAGCTGATGTTCTCGTCGGAAGTCGAGGGCGTAACGGCGCGTGACCGCGTACGGTTCTGGAAACTGTACCGGCAGGGCTGGCCCGACGGCCGCGCGCCGCGCGCGTGGCTCGCGCCGCTGGTGTGCTGGAAGTGGCGGCTGTACCGCGGGCACAACGCGCGCAAGCCGAGCGCGGTGCCCTACGAGAAGAACGCAGCATAGTTGGACGGGCCGGAAGCCCTTCCTACAGGGGAGCGATATGGACATCGCGCTTTGCTACGAGAGCGTACTGCCGGCGCGCGGCGGGGCGGAAACGTACATCGGCGACCTCGCGCGGCGGCTCGCGCGCGACGGGCACGCGGTCCACCTGTACGCATCGCGGTGGGACGCCAACTCACTGCCCGCGGCCACACACTACCACCGCGTCGAGGCCAAAAGCGGCCCGCGGTTCCTGCGCCCATGGCGGTTCGCGGGGGCGTGCGAGACCGCGCTAAAGGCCGCGCGCCACGACGTGAGCATCGGCTTCGACAAGACGTGGGGTCAAGACGTTCTGTACCCGCAGGGCGGGTTGAACGCGGCCAGCGCCGCCCATAACCGGCTTAAGTTCACTGGCGGGTTCGCCCGCGCGCTCGCGGACATCGGCAAGTGGGTCGACCCGGCCGCGTGGTCGTTCGCGCGCCTCGAGCGCAAGCAGTACCTCGGCCCGAACCGGCCCATCGTCGTCGTGAACAGCCTCATGGTGCGAAAGCACTTCGAGCAGTACTACGGCGTACCGCCTGAGGCTGTGCGCGTCGTGCGCAGCGCCATCGACCCGATGCGTTTCGCGGCCGAGGACCGACTCAAGCGCCGGCACGAAGAGCGCAACCGCTGGATGGTGTTCCCGGAAGAAACGGTCGGCCTGTTCGTCGCCATAAACTACCGGTTGAAAGGGCTTTCGCCCCTTCTGAACGCGCTCGCGCTTGTGCCGCGCGACCGGCCGTTCAAGCTCGTGATCGTGGGCCACCCGAAGTACGAGCGCTACGAGAATCAGGCCGAAAAGCTGGGCGTGGGGGACCGCGTGCGGTTCCTCGGCCACCGCGACGACCCGCGCGACTGCTACTTCGCCGCCGACTTCCTCGTTCACCCGACCTTCTACGACCCGTGCTCGCTGGTCGCGCTCGAAGCCCTTGCGTGCGGCCTGCCCGTCGTCACCTCGCGCTACAACGGCGCGAGCGAACTGCTGTCGCCGCCGTCCGACGGGTTCGTTCTCAACGACCCGCACGACGCGCCCGCGCTAGCCGCCGCGATGCACCGCTTCACGGATCGCACCTACCGCGCCGAGGCGTCGAGCGCCGCCCGCGCGACCGGCACGCGCTGGACCTTCGAGCACCACTATCAGGGGTTGCTCGACGTGTTCGGCGAGGTGCGCAAGGCGAAGCGCGCGGCGTGAGGCCTACAATTCCCCCATGCCAGACGTTGCGATCATTGGCGGCGGGATCATCGGCCTCACGTCCGCGTACTTCCTCGCCCGCGCCGGCGCGTCGGTCGCGGTGTACGACCGCTGCGACTTCGGCAAAGAGGCGTCGTGGGCCGGGGCCGGCATCCTCCCGCCGGGGAACCCCGACCGCGCCGCGACCCCCATCGACAAACTGCGCGGCATCGGCTCGCGGCGCTTCCCCGCGTTCAGCGCGGAACTGCGCGACCTCACCGGCATCGATAACGGCTACCGCGTCTGCGGCGGGATCGAGTTCCTCACGGCCGAGGACACCGAAGTGCCCGGTGTGTGGGCCTCAGAGGGCATCGCCTTCGAGCGCTTGAGCGCAGACGAGGCGCGAAAACTCGAACCGTTGGGCGAAGTCGAAGGTGAGCCGTTCCTGCTGCACGATTGCGCGCAAGTCCGGAACCCGTGGCACATGCGGGCGCTCGTCGCGGCGTGCGCGAAAGCGGGCGTGCAACTGCATGCGAACACCGGTGCGGAAGGCTTCGCCGATGGCGCGCTGGTACTCGCGAACGGCACGCGCGTGACCGCGTGGCGCTACTTGTTCGCGGCCGGCGCGTGGAGCGCGGGCCTCCTGCGCGCGCCGGGTGTGTTCCCGGTGCGCGGGCAGATCGCGCTCTTGCGCGGCGCGTCGTGTTCGCGCGTGCTGATGCTCGGCAAGCGCTACCTCGTGCCGCGCGGCGACGGCCTCACGCTCGTCGGCTCGACCGAGGAACCGGAAGCCGGGTTCGAGAAGCGGACCACGCCGGAAGGCATTGCGGGGTTACTCGCCTTCGCGCGGCGCACGGTGCCGGCGCTCGCCCACGCGACCCTCGAAGCGTCGTGGGCCGGATTGCGCCCCGGTTCGCCAGACGACCTGCCGTTCATCGGCCCGGTGCCGGGTGCGCCTAACGTGTTTGTCGCGGCCGGGCACTTCCGCGCCGGCGTGCAATTGTCCATCGGCACTGCGCAGGTGGTGTGCGAGTTGCTTATGGGGCATCCACCGAGCGTTGCGATTGAAGGCTTCGTATTGGATCGAAAACTCAGTGGGCTTGTAAAGAGCGCGTTTCGTAGCTGATTCTGTTAGCCGGGAGCCGCAGCCGAGCGCGAACCTCCGCACTCGCCTGCGGCTCGCGGCTAACAGGTTGAACTCGAAACTCGCGCACTTCCAGCGATAATACCCCCATGCAACCGACCGAACACCGCTCGGCCGTGGGCCAGCTCGCCGACGATCTGCGCTGGCTCGAAGACCATTGCCGCAAGCAACCCGAGTTGTCGGCGCACGCCGGCACGTTGCGGCTCGCGTCGGCGCTGGCGCGCAACGTCATCGGGCCGTTCCTCGAAGGTCTGGACACGCGCCCGCTGCACGTCGCCGTCGTGGGCGGGGCCGGCGCGGGCAAGAGCACCGTCGTGAACTTCCTCGCGGGCGCGGTGGTCGCGGAGGCGAACCCGCAGGCCGGGTTCACGCGCCACCCCACCGCGTTCCTGCCGCCCGGCCCCGGATTCGCGTGGCCCAGCTACATCGGGTTCCTCGGCCCGATGCACCGGCTCACCGCCGACAAGCCCGCGAACGTGGACGAAGACGTCTATCAGGTGCGCCGCATCGATACGAAGGGCGAAGGCGCGCACGCCCTGAGCGAGTTCGTCATCTGGGACTGCCCGGACATGACGACGTGGGCGAGCGAGGGCTACGTCGCGCGGCTCATGGAGGTCGCGGCGCTCGCGGACGTGATCGTCTACGTCGCGTCCGACGAGCGCTACAACGACGAGGTGCCGACGCAGTTCCTTCACCTGTTGGTGAAGGCGGGCAAGGCCGTCGTGGTCGCGCTCACGAAGATGCGCCCGGCCGACGCGCCGGCGTTCGTCGAACACTTCCGCCAAGAGGTGCTGGGCCGGTTGCCGAAGTTGCCCGGTGGCGGCGCGCCCGCGGTGCCCGTGGTCGCGCTCCCGCAGATGACGCCGGCCGAGCGCGCCGACCCCGCCGGCGCGGGCGCGAAGTACCGCGTCCCGCTACTGAACCAGCTACTCGTGCAGGGTGAATCAACCGACGCGGCACGCGCACGCACGGTCGCGAACGCCGCGAAGTACCTCAGTACGGCCGGCGACGGGCTGCTCGAAGTCGCCCGGCGCGACCTTGCCGAACTGGAGGCGTGGAAGCTCGCCGTGACTGCGGGGCGCGTGTCGTTCGAGGACCGCTACCGGCGCGAGTACCTGTCCGGCGAGCGGTTCCAGCGCTTCGACCGCTACCGCGAGCGGCTCATCGACCTGCTCGAACTGCCGGGCGCGGGCCGCGTGATCGGCGGGCTGCTGTGGGCACTGCGCACGCCGTACCGCTGGACGCGCGACTACGTCTTCGGTCTCATGTCGCGCCCCGACGTGCTAAACCTCTCGGAACAGACCGTGCTGCACGAGTCGCTGAAGAGCTGGCTCGACGGCCTCCAAGCGGAAGCGCTGCGCAAGGCGAGCGCGCACCCGCTGTGGAAGCAACTCGCGGTGCGGTTCGAGTCCGAGATGGCCCCGCATGCGCGCGACCGGTTCGCCACCGAGTACCGCACGTTCGAGCTGAAGGAGAGCGAAGATCTCGAAGGCGCGGGCAAGGCGCTGGTCGCGGGGTTGGAACAGAACCCGGCGCTGTTGCACACGCTGCGCGCGGGCAAACTCGGCCTCGATCTTACCATCGTCGGCGCGGTGATCTACTTCACATGGCCGCCCGGCTGGTTGCTGTTGCTCGCGCCGATTGGCGTCTCTGCGACGCACCAGTTCGCGGAACTCGCGACCCGTGGCGTGGCCGAAGGCGCGCGGGCGCGCGTCCGCGCGCACCGCGAATCGCTCGTGACGAACACCCTGACCGCGCCGCTGGCGCACTGGCTCGGCGAGTGGCCGACGACCGGCGGCACGTCGTTCGAGAAGTTGCAACTGGTGCTGCGCCGCGTGCCGGACCTGATCCGCCAAATGGACGAGCGCGTCACCGCGAAGGTGAAGGCGCTCGGCGCGCCGAAGCCACCGCCGATTCCACCCACAGGCGAGCGGGGGGCGTAAGCCCCCTGTTCGAACCAACACGATGGTTGAAGAAGAGAACAGGGGGCTTTCGCCCCCCGCTCGCGAAGACGAAGCGCCACAGCCGCTGTTGCGGACGCTCGCGCCGCTGCTGCGCGGGCTGGAGCGCCAGTCGCGCGCGTGGCTCGACTCGCGCCGGCGGTTCCCGCTGTCCATGCTCCAGCGCGCGGAGTTGGAAGGGCTGGCCGACGACCTGCGGCGACAGGGCGAAGCGCTCGATGTTGAAAAGCCGCTGCTCGTCATCATGCTGATGGGCGGAACGGGCGTCGGCAAATCGACGCTGCTGAACGCGCTCGCGGGCGGCGCGGTCGCACAGGCCTCGTTCACGCGGCCCACCACGCGCGACCCCGTCGTGTACTATCACGCCTCCGTGAAGACCGACCGCCTCGACCCGGCGCTACGCATGTGCCGGCTCGCGTCGCACGACCGCGCCGGCCTCGAACAGAAAATCATCGTCGACACGCCCGACCTCGACTCCAACGACCTCACCAACCGCGACAAGCTGAGAGCGCTGCTGCCGGTTGCGGACATCGTGCTGTACGTCGGCTCGCAGGAGAAGTACCACGACCGCCTCGGTTGGGATTTGTTCAAGGAACAGCGCCAGCGCCGCGCGTTCGCGTTCGTGCTGAACAAGTGGGACCGCTGCAACACCGGCGAGAGCGGCCTGCGTCCCGACGAAGACCTGCTCGGAGACCTGAAATCCGAAGGGTTCGAGAACCCGCTGCTGTTCCGCACCACCGCGCAGCTCTGGCTCGACGCGGCGAAGACCCACAGCGGTGGCGGACTACCGCCCCGGCCAGCGGACCTGCCCGAAGGCGAGCAGTTCGGGTTGCTGCGCAACTGGCTCGAACTGGGCCTGACGCGGTTGGAGATCGAAGCGGTGAAGGCCCGCGGCGTGGGGCAGTTGCTCGCGCAAATGGGCCGCGCCGCCGACGGCGTGCGCCCGCCGGACCTGACCGCCGAGGCCGAGAAGGTGAAGGCCGCGTGGACAAAAACGCTGAGCGACGAAGCCGATGTTCAGGCCGACGTACTGGTCGGCACGCTGGAGCCGTACCAAACGGAAGTCGAGCACCACTTCAGCGTGGAAGATCAGGCGCGCTACCGCGGGCTGATGGCGGCGTACACCCGCCTCACGACGCGCTTGCGCTACGCCGGTAGTGGCCTGCGCGACCGTATTCCGCTGATGGGGTTGAAGGCGAAGCTGATGGGCGGACGCGTCGAGACGCCGACCGAATGGAACTTGGGCGAGTTCGTGCAGAAGTGCGCCGAGACCGCGGGCGAGCGCGTGCTCGACCAGCGCGGCACCGCGCTTATCAACCGGCTGCTCGTCGAGGGCGACACGAAGGGCTTCCCGCTGGCGCTGCTCAGCGACCCGACCACGAGCGCCGGGCGGCTCAACTGGCGCGAGAAGTCGACGCGCGCGGTGATCGACGCGCTTGCGGAGGTCGAGCGCCGGGTGACGCACCCCACCGGCGCGCGGAAGCTGGTCCGCGGCACGCTCGGCCTGTTCGCCAACACCCTGCCCGAAATCTCGCTCGTCGCGACCGCGGGCTATCTGCTATGGAACTTCTTCGTTCGCGGCGAAGTGCCGGACCTGTTCCAGATGACGCTGGTCGTGCTGATCCCGCTGCTGGTAGTGATCGTGCTGCACCTGCTCATTCTGATGCTGCTGCCGGTGCGCTGGGCGGCGATTCGCGGCGAGTTCCGCGCGGCGCTAGGCGCGCGCGTCGCGGACGAACTGGGCCGCGCGTACCTCGCCATTCCGGGCGATGTGGCGGCGGCGGTTCTCGACGAGCGCAAGCAGGTGGACGCGCTCGTGGCCGAAACGAAGCAGGTCGGCGACTGGCTCGCGGAGCGCCAGCAGGCGGCCCGCGTGTCGGAGCTTTACGGGAAGTAGTTTGACACTCGACCGGAGGCTCCTCGTGCGGCGGATCGCGCTCCTTTTCGCGCTGGCGCTCGCCGGGTGCTCGGCCCCGGTGCCGCCGGAGTTCGAGTCGCCGGAACACAAGTTCCGCGTGCGGTTCGGCGCGCCGCCGCGCGTCTACGACAAGCCGGACGGCACGCTTACGTCGCAAATCTTTACGGTCGCATCGAACGACGGCGCGCTGACCGTGCGCGCGTACAAGTTGCCCATTTCCGACGACGAGGCGCGCCGCGCCGCCGACAAGCTTCTCGACGAGGCGAAGGCCGAACTGGTGCGCTCGGTCGGCGGCACCGAGACGGAGTCGGCGTCGCTCGCGCTGATGGGAAAGTATCCGGGGCTGAAGTTCGTAGCGACCGCGGAGAAGCCGCGGTCCGGCGTGCTACGCGCGCGGGTAGTTCTCGCGGGCGCGCGGCTGTACAAGGTGAGCGCGTTCGGCACGCCGGACTTCGCCGACGCGCCCGCCGCGCGGGAGTTCTTAGAGTCGTTCGCGGTGCTGGAATAGTGCTAGCGGGCGGTTGATGTCAGAAAGGCAGAGAGGCATTGTTGACAGGATCAAAACAGGATGAAGAGTGGAGTTGCCCCTCTCGTCCTATCGCTGTTTATCTTGTTCATCCTGTGAACAATGCCTCTCTGCCTTTCTATCAACTGCACACTACTAGCCGCGCGGGTCTGGGACGTAGCCGGTCACGGTGACGGGTTCGAGCGCTTCGATCTCGGCGTCCGGCATGAGCTCGATCATCGCGCGGACAATCTCCTCGCGGATCGTGAGGAACGCGGCCCCGGCCACCGGGTCGAACTGGCGTCCCAGTTGCCGCTCCACTTCGCCGAACGCCCACGCCGGCGGCTTGCCCTTCTTGTTCTCGTGGTAAGGTCGGTTCGAGGTCATGGCATCGAAGGCGTCGGCCACGGCGACGATGCGCGCCAGCAGCGGGGTCTCCTCGCCGCGCAGCCGGTCCGGGTAGCCGGTGCCGTCCCAGCGCTCGTGGTGGTTCCGTACGATGGGGATGATCGGGGCCATCTCGGGCACCGGCTCCAGAATCTCGGCCCCCAGCTTCGCGTGCGTCTGCATGATCGCGTACTCCTCCGCGGTCAGGCGGCCGGGTTTGCGCAGGATCGCGTCGTCGATGCCGATCTTGCCGATGTCGTGGAGCGGTCCGCCGATCTTGATGAGGTCGATCTGGTCGTCCGGCAGTTCCAGCTTTTCCGCCAGCATCGTGGCGTAGCGGGTCACGCGCTGGGTGTGGTTGCCGGTGTAGTCGTCTCGCAGTTCGACCGCCTGCGCGAGCACCGAGACGGTGCGCAGGAACTGGTCCTTCTGGCGGCGCAGCAGTTGCGCGGCTTCGATGGCCGCGGAGACGTGGGCGGCCAGCGCATCGGCCAAGTGCAGGTCGTCTTCGGTGAACGGGTTCTGCCAAAATCTGCGGTCGAGGTGCAGGACGCCAAGGCGCTTTCGCGGGGTGCGTAGCAGCACGCACATCACGCTCGCCATCGCGCCGTCGGCAATGCTCTGCGTCACCTTCGTCTCGTCGTCCGCGGTCAACGTGCTGTACAACAGCGAGACCCCGCTCGCGAAGCAGCGGTTGGTGAGCTTCTTCGAGTAGTGGAACCGGCCGGGCGGTTCGCCCTGCCCGACGGCGAGCGCCCGAAGTCGCATCTTCGGGTCCGGGCCGTCGCTCTCGGCCAGCACGATCGCGCCGCGCTGCGCTTCCAGAACGCTGACCGCGTCGTTGAGCACCGCGTCGAGGAGTTGGTCCTCGCTCGTCATGTTGACGAAGTGGTTACCGGCTCGGAGGAGCGCGAACAGTTGCTCGCCGGCGCGCGGCATGTGATTGCGGTCGAAGGCCAGCCGCCGCATCCCTTCTTCGAAGCTGGACTGCGTGGCGGCGATGACGTGCTGGTTCGACGGCGGGCCGTCGGGCGGCGCGTCGGTCATTTCAACGATCACGGCGACCTTGCCGAACTGGACGATGTCGCGCGCCTTGAGCGGCTGTTCGCCGGGCCCGATACGTACGCCGTTGACGTACGTCCCGTTCGTGCTCTCAAGGTCGCGGACGTGCCAGCCGTCGTCGCCGTGGCGCACCTCGGCGTGCCGGCGGCTGACGGAACTGTCGTCGAGTACGATTTCGAGCGACGCGAGGCGGCCGGCGCGTAGAATCGTATCCGATTCCCACACCTGCCCTTTCACGTCGCCACTGATGCCGCGAAGACGTAGGGGACGTTTCACGACCGGACTCCTGTGCCCGCGGTGCGCGTCCGGATGTATTGCGAATCGCGATTGGGTCAACTGTACCATGCGATAGACGCCGGTGCTGTCGGGAACCGTCGGAAAATCGTTCGGATATGCAGCGGCGATTGTGGCCCGTCCTGAACCAAGCGCCCGGCTCGCACCCGAAGCGTTCGCTTGGGCGGTTTGGGCAGATTCAACCGATTCTACGGCTCCTTCTCTTTCGGGAGGCCGAAGCCCGGCGGGAGGCGCAGCAGGTCCGGGTCCATCAGGAACAAGTGCCGGCGACCGGGCAGGTCGGCGGCGTCCACGAACACCTTGTCACGAAGGCGCAGAGCATCGACCAGTGCTTGGTAGGTGAGCCGCGTATCGAGCAGCGCGCGGCGGGCGGCCAGCGCGGTCGCGCGCCGCGCCGCGAGGTCAGCGTCCACCGCGGCGGGGGCCTCGCCGGCCCCGACGCGCTTGGCGCGCTCCGCGGACAGCGCCGCCTCCTCCGCGGCCGTCAGTTTGGTGCGCGCGTCGCGCCACGCGAGGAACGCATCGCGGTCGGCGCGAGCCGCTTCGAGCTTGGCATGGGCGTCTGCCGCGGCGCGCTTGCGCGCGCTGTCGGCCTCTTGCTCTGCGCGTCGGCGCACCCGAAGCGCGTCGGCGAGGGCCTCGTTCACCGCCCGGTCGCGCTCCTGAATGGCCTTCGCGACTGTATGGTAGGAGTTCACCACTTCCGGCGGCGGGTGCAGGTCGTACAGGGTGAACCCTTCGAGCGCGACGCCCAACCCGTCCGGGGCGGCCTCGGTCACGCGACGCGCGAGGCGCTCCAGCGCGACGCGCTCGATCTCGGCGCGGCGGTGCGTCAGCAGTTCGATGAACTTATGGCCGGCGACCAACTCGCGCAACACGGACTCGGTCGCGGAACGGATCACGAACTCCGGGTCGGTCGCGCCGAACAGGAACTTGCGCGGGTCGCTAACGCGGTACCGCGCGATCGCGCGCAGCTCGACGAGGCTGTCGTCGCCGGTAATCATCACGGCCTCGTCCGTGACCGGGCCGACGCCGTCGCCGTGGCTCCCGGCCCACGTGTTCGCGCCCGGCCCCTTCTGCGCGCCGGGCACGACGCGGAACCCGATCTCGATCGTGCGCACTTCGCCCGGGCGCACGCGCGTTACGGTCTCGACCGGCCACGGCCAGCGCAGGTGCAACCCCGGCGGCAGGTCCGCGGTCACGTCGCCGAACCGCCGCACCACGCCCACTTCGCCGGCCTCGATCTGGGCGACAGCGGTGGCGAGCCACGCGGCCAGCGCGACAGACGCGAGTAGGCCGCCGACGGCCTTCCAGCGGTGCGCGAGGCCGTGCAAGAGACCGTCGAACGAGAGCCGGCCGAGCCACCCTTCCACGGCCTTCGACGCGCCGCGCACGCGCGCCAGCGCCCGGCTTTCCGTACGGTCGAACGCGAGCAACCGCATCGAGTTCAACAGCACCGCGAGGGAGCCGAGTTGGTGGTAGATGACGCCCGCGAGCGGGGCCGACTCGTACCAGTCCGGCGACGACGCGAACAGCGGCCACAGCCAGCCCGTGAGGACGATGCCGAGCAGGTTCACCCCGAACGCGAACACGAGGATGTTCTGGCGGATGATGCGAACCGTTTCGCGCGACAAACGCACCAACAGCGGGAGCGGCTTGAGCGGTTCGCCCATCATGACGATGTCGCCGGCTTCCGCGGCCACGTCGGTGCCGCGACCGCCGCCGATGGCGATGCCAACGCCTGCCCGCGCGAGCGCGGGCGCGTCGTTGATGCCGTCGCCGACGAAGGCGACGGAGGAACCTAACCCCCCGACCCCCTTCCCTAAGAGGGAAGGGGGGGTAGGAGAGGTAGCTTCTTCTCCTACCCCCCCTTCCCTCTTAGGGAAGGGGGTCGGGGGGTTAGGTTCTTGCCCCGCCACCCATTCGGCTTTCTGCGCCGGCAGCAGTTCGGCGTGAACTTCCGTTACGGGCAGTTGCTCCGCAACCGCGCGCGCCACCGCGGCGCGGTCGCCGGTGAGTAGCGCGACGGGCGCGATGCCGAGCGCGCGGAGGTCGGCCAGCACTTGCGCCGCTTCGGGGCGCAAGGTGTCGCGCGCGCCGAGGACCCCGAGAACCACGCCGTCGCGGGCGACCACGAGCGAGGTGCGCACCACGAGGAGCGAGGTTTGCCCTGCGGCGTCCAGTCGGTCGAGCGCTGCGAGCGCGTCGGCCGGGAGCGCGACGCCCTGCTCTTCCACCAGCCGGCGCGTGCCGACGATGAGTGCAGTGCCGCCGAAAGAGGCGGTTACGCCCGCGCCGGGGTGCGCGCGGAATGCATCGACCGCGGGCACGCTCAGCCCGCGCGCTGCCGCCGCCCCGACGATGAGCCGGGCCAGCGGGTGTTCGCTCCGCTGCTCCGCGGTCGCGGCAGCTGTGAGGAGCTGCTCCGCGGACGCGCCGCCGAGCGGGATCACGTCGCCCAGTTCGAGCTTGCCCTCGGTCAGCGTGCCGGTTTTGTCGAACGCGAACGCGGTCACGCCGGCGAGCCGTTCGAGCGCCGAGCCGCCCTTGATGAGCACGCCCGTACCGGCGAGCCGGCCGAGCGCCGCGATGACCGCGGCCGGGGTCGCGAGGATCAGCGCGCACGGGCACGCCACCACCAGCACCGCGAGCGCGGGGTACGCGGCTACGCGCGCCGCGGCCCGCGCGCCCGGCTTCGGAAACCCCTGCGGCGGCGTCCCATAGTACTGGTAGGCGAAGTTGCTCGCGAACGTGGCGAGCGCGAGTACCACTACGAGCGGAAGGAAGTATCGCGCAAGCCGGTCGGCGTAGCGCTCCAGCGGGGCTTTGTCCTTGAGCGCCTGCGCGGTCAGCGCGATCACCTGCCCGGCGACGGTGTCCTTCGCGACCTTCTGCGCCTCGACCGTGAGCGCGCCGTGTTGCACGATGCTCCCGGCCAGCACCGCGTCGCCCGGCCCCTTATCGACCGGAAGGCTCTCGCCGGTGATGGCGCTGGCGTCGACCGCAGAGCGCCCGTCGGTCACGACACCGTCAACGGGTACGCGCCCGCCGGGCTTCGCCACGACCTTGTCGCCGACAATCAGGTCCGCGGTGTAGGTGCGTACCTCCGCGCCGTCGCGCAGCACCCAGCACCTTTGTGGGAACAGTTCCGCGAGTTTACCTAGTGCGTTCTGCGTGCGCGCGAACGTGAGCGCTTCGAGGCACTCGCCGACCAACCCGATGAACACGACCTCGGCCGCGACCACGGGTTCTTTCAGCACGATGGCGGCGAGGCAAGCGATGGCGAGCGCGAGGTCGGAGCCGACGCGCCCTTCGAAGAGCGCTTCGAGCGACGTGTACAGGACACGCGCGCCCCCAATGACGGCGGCGAAGAGGGCGTAGCGGAACCCAGACGCATCGCGCGCCCACGAGTACGTTTCGACGCCCTGCCCCTTGAGCCACCCCGCGACCACCGGCCACAGGTCCGCGCCGAGCAGCGCCCCGACGACGGCCGTGAGCAGGTAGAGCGCGAGCGGCGACTCCGAGCGAAACGGGTCGTCAACGGTGCTGATCTCGCGATGCATGGAGCTATGGTATGGCCGCAGGGCGGACTAACTTGCGGCCGGGCAAATGAGCGCGTTATTTGCGATTGTCGAACCAACACGCCCGTCAGCTCCCACACGCGGCGTGATTCGTTGTTGAGACAATACTATGACAACCGAAGAACGACTTCGGCGCGCTGCGCGCGAGGCATAGAGCCTGCTCGATCAGCTGTACTCTGTCGGCGACCCTCCACCGGGAAGCGCGGTCGACCAAGCGGGACTGCGCGACGGGTTCGCCATCGTCGATGACTACCTCACTCACGGCGAAGTTGGCGTGGCCTTTGAACACCTGCTTTACATGATCTACGAGCCTTCGCTGCCCCTATCTCCAGCGACGGTTGCAGCGGTATATGAGGTCGCCACCGTACTGGGGATGTCACAAGAGTTTATTAGACGTTTCCCCGACTAACTCTGCCGGAACAGGTTCCACTGGACAGTGTAAGCGAATCGGGTGGCCGTATCTTGCCGACACTAGAACAGCTCGGAATCGCTCGACACACCGTCGCCGAGCGGCTGGCGCTGGTTCAAGAAATCTTTCACAGCGTGGCCGCCGAGCAGCCACCATCGCCCCTCTCGGATGCCAAACGGCATGAGCTACACCGCCGCCTCGCGGACCACCTTACGAACCCGGACGATGTGGTGCCGTGGGAGTAGATCAAGGCCGGAGCGCTGGCCCGGTGGCAGAAGTGAGTACCCCGGTCGCGTTTCGGCGCGTCGCGCGAGCCGAGTTCGACGCGGCCGGAGACTAGTACGAGGCCCGTCGCCCCGTTTGAGCGCATCGTTCACAACCGCGGTCCTATCAGTGACCTGACACGCCTCACGAATTCGCTAAAGGAAGTTGGCCTGACCGACGAGTAACCGCCTGCGCGCATCGGCGCGCGCCGAATGCCTCACTTCCGCCACTCGCGAGCGTCCTGCCGCTTTCTTCACGACGCTCTCATACCCAAATGGGTACACTTCTTTCCTTCATCTCAGCTACACACGGCATCGCGGGTGATTCGCCATGTACCGATTCTTCTTCGCGACGGTCGCGCTGGTTGCCGCGGCACTGGGTGGCACGAGTGCCGAGAGGGTCGCCGAGAAGAAGGCGGTCCCGGGCGAGCGCTTGTTCGGCACTGGGAAGGTTGTCGCGCTCGACCTGAAGATGACCGAGAAGCAGTTCGCGGCGCTCGCGCCGGCCGGCGGCGGGAAGTTCGGGCCGCCCGGCTTCGGCCCGCAGCGCAAGCAACCCGAAGGCACGCACCGCAACACCTTCGGCGTCGATTTCCCGTGGTCACAGGGCGAACTCGCCTTCGACGGCACCACGTACAAGGACATCGGTGTGCGCTACAAGGGCAACTACACGTACATGGCGACGGCGCAGTCGCTCAAGAAGTCCATCAAGTTCGACCTGAACCGAACCGTCGAAGGACAGAAGCTCGACGGATTGACGATGCTCAACCTGAACTGCGGCGTCAGCGACCCGACGAAGGCGCGCGAGGCACTGTCGTTCGCGTTCTTCCGCGACGCCGGCGTGCCCGCCTCGCGCACCGCGTTCGGCGAACTGTCGCTGACCGTGCCCGGCAAGTACGACAAGGAACTGGTCGGTGTGTACACGCTGGTCGAACAGGTCAACAAGGGCTTCCTCAAGCGCCACTTCAAGGACGGCAGCGGGATGCTGCTCAAGCCCGAAGGGTTGCAGGGCGGGCCTGCGTACATGGGCACGACGTGGAAGGCCTACGAGGACCGCTACAAGCCCGACAGCCCGCCGACCGACGAGCAGAAGAAGCGCCTCATCGACTTCACGAAGATCGTCAGCAACGCGACCGATGCAGAGTTTGCGAAGGACATCGGCGCGTTCCTCGACATCGATGCGTTCCTGCGCTTCATCGCGGCCAACGCCCTGCTCTCCAACCTCGATAGCTACCTCGGCTACGGACACAACTACTACCTGTACCTCGTGCCGGGTACGAACAAGTTCGTGTACATCCCGTGGGACTTGGACCTGTCGCTCGCGACGTGGCCCGCGGTCGGCACGCCGGAACAGCTTGTAGAACTGAGCCTCGCACACCCGCACGCGGGGCAGAACAAGCTCATCGACCGGCTGTTCGCGATCAAGGAGCACAAGGACCGCTACTTCGCAATCATCAAGGAACTGACCGCGGCGACATTCACCAAGAAGAAACTAACAGAAAACCTCGACGCCATCGAGAAGGCCGTGAAGGAGCCGCTGGCGCGGGAAGCGAAGGCAGTGGCCGCGCGCAAGGAGCCGCGCGGCGGGGGCGGGTTCGGCGGCGGGGCGTTCGGCCAGTCGATGCCGCCGCGCCGGTTCATCGACAAGCGCCTGCAATCGGTCGAGGCGCAACTCGCCGGCAAGGGCACCGGCTTCGAGCCGAAGGCGTTCGCGTTCGGCCCGCCGAAGAAGCCGTAGTCTTCTGTAGCCGGCCTCAGTGAGGCCGGAGTGATACGCCTCGTATAACCCGGCCTCACTGAGGCCGGCTACAGAGTGAAGCGGTCGCGCGTCGCACTCGGAGAACTCACCATGTCCCGGTTCCGTGGCCCTCTGATCGCGCTCGCCGCGCTCGTAGGTACCGGCGCGCCCACCGTCGGCGCGGACGACAAGCCGCCCAGCGCCGAGGGCGCGGCGTTCTTCGAGAAGAAGATTCGCCCCGTACTAGTGGCCGAGTGCTACGCCTGCCACTCGTCCGAACCCGGGAAGAAGGCCCGCGGCGGGCTGGTGCTCGACACGCGCGACGGGACACGCAAGGGCGGCGATTCCGGCGCGGTGATCGTACCCGGCGACCCGGCCCGCAGCCCGCTCGTTCAGGCTCTCAAGCACGGCGACGCGAAGACCGCGATGCCGCCCAAGAAGAAGCTCGACGCGGACGTGGTGCGCGACTTCGAGGAGTGGGTGCGAATCGGCGCGCCCGACCCGCGCGGCGCGAGGGCCGCGGGCAAGTACATCGACATCGAGGAGGGCCGCAAGCACTGGGCCTATCAGCCGCCCAAGAAGCCCGTGGCCCCACAGGTGAAGAACGCCGCTTGGCCGCGCACCGAGATCGACCGCTTTGTGTTGGAGGGGCTTGAGGCGAAGGGGCTGACGCCGGTCGCGGACGCCGACCGCCGCGCGCTGATCCGCCGCGTCACCTTCGACCTGACCGGCCTGCCGCCGACCGCGGCCGAGGTGAGCGCGTTCGTGGAGGACGCCGCGCCGGACGCCTTCGAGAAGGTCGTGGACCGCTTGCTCGCGTCGCCGCGGTTCGGCGAGAAGTGGGCCCGCCACTGGCTCGACGTGGCCCGCTTCGCCGAGAGCACCGGCAAGACGGTGAACTTCAACTACCCCCACGCGTGGCGCTACCGCGACTACGTCATCGCCGCGTTCAACGCCGACAAGCCCTACGACCAGTTCGTGAAGGAGCAACTCGCCGGTGACCTGATGCCGACCGACGACGCGAAGCGGCGCGCCGAGCGCCTCGTCGCCACCGGGTTCCTCGCCATCGGGCCGAAGACGCTGAACGAGCGCAACGGCCTCAAGTTCGAGTTGGACATCGTGGACGAGCAAATCGACGTGACGACGCACGCGTTCCTCGGCGTCACGGCGGCGTGCGCGCGGTGCCACGACCACAAGTTCGACCCGATCCCGCAGGCCGACTACTACGCGCTCGCCGGCATCTTCCGCAGCACGGAAACCTGTTACGGTACGGTGCGCTACATCAACGCCCAGCGCCAAAGCCCTCTGGTCGTGCTGCCGAAGGAGGCGAGCGCCGCGGTCGCGCGCCTGACAGACACCGAGCGCAAGCGGATCGAAGACCAGATCAAGAGCGTGCGCGACAACATCGCCAAGCTGAAAGACCCGACGCAGCAGTTCCTCACGTCCGGGCAGTTGTCGCTGTTGCAGGCGCGGCTAGACGCCTACGACGGAGACGGGAACCCGAAACTGGTGGCGATGGGTGTGCGCGACCGGCCGGCACGCGCCGAGGCCGCGCCGCCGAAGGGCGGGTTCGCCGGGTTCACCTACAACGGCTCGCGCGTGATCGGCGACAGCCCGGTCTTCGCGCGCGGAGAGCACGACCAGCCGGGTACCGCGCGCGTCCCGCGCGGCACGCTCCAAGTAATGACGGCCGCGCCGCTTAAGGTTCCCGCCGGCACCAGCGGGCGGCTCGAACTCGCGGAGTGGATCGCGAGCACGCGGAACCCGCTGACCGCGCGCGTGATGGTCAACCGCGTCTGGCTCCAGTTGTTCGGCCGCGGGCTAGTGCCGAGCGCCGACGACTTCGGTATGGCCGGTCGCCGCCCTACACACCCGGAACTGCTCGACCACCTCGCGCTCGCCTTCGTGGACAACGGTTGGAGCACGAAGAAGCTCATCCGCTCCGTGGTAACGAGTCGCGTCTACCAACTCGGCTCGGTGGCGAACAAGGCGGCGCTAGAGATCGACCCCGAGAACGCGCGGCTGTGGCGCGTGTCGCCCCGCCGCCTCGACGCCGAGAGCCTGCGCGACGCGCTCCTCACGGTGAGCGACCAACTCGACACGACGGCTCCGACCGGCTCAGTGGTCGCGCGGGCCGGCGAAGGCCCGGTGGCGCGTTTCGGCGGGGGTGGCGAACCGATCGGCGCGGCGGCGAACGACCCGCGGAACCGGCACCGCTCGGTTTACCTGCCCGTCGTGCGCGACAACCTGCCCGAAGCGCTCGCGCTGTTCGACGCGGCCGACCCCGCGCTCATCACCAGCGACCGGCCGCGCACCACGGTTCCCGCGCAAGGGCTGTTCCTGATGAACAGCGCGTTCGTGCTGCGCGCCGCCGACGCCGCGGCCGACGTGCTACTCAAGGGCACCGCGACCGAGGGCGAGCGGGTCCGCGCCGCGTTCCTGCGGTTCTACGGCCGCCCGCCGACGGATAAGGAGCAGACCGGCTCAGCTGCGTTCCTGAAGGCGTACCGCGCGCAACTCGCGACGGACCGCGTGCCCGCGGCGCAGCACGAGCGCGAGAGCTGGAGCGCGTTCTGCCAAGCGCTCTTCGCCAGTGCCGAGTTCCAGTACCGGAAGTGACCACCGTTGCGCCGCGCTCGCCCGCGGCTCGCAGCTAACGGGACAAAGCGATTCTCGCCTACCACACAAGGCTTTCCCCATGTTCTCGCGCCGCGCGCTGCTGAAGGGCACTTCGACGGGGTTCGGCTACCTCGCGTTTGCCGCGCTCGCGCACCAGCAGGCCGCGCGCGGCGCGAACGGGCGCACGGACCCGCTCGCGCCCAAGAAGCCGCACTTCGCGCCAAAGGCCAAGCGCGTCATCTTCCTCTGTATGGAGGGCGCGCCGAGCCACCTCGACACGTTCGACTACAAGCCGAGGCTGAGCGCTGACGACGGCAAGGCGGCACCGGGGCGGTTCGCGGGGCGACTCATGGGGTCGCCCTTCAAGTTCGCCCAGCACGGCAAAAGTGGGCTGTGGATCAGTGACCTGTTCCCCGAAGTCGCGCGCCACGCGGACAAGCTGTGCCTGCTCAACGGCATGCACACCGACCTGCCGAACCACGCGCAGGCGTACTTGCAGATGCACTGCGGCTTGTTCCAGTTCCCGCGGCCCAGCCTCGGCGCGTGGGTTCTGTACGGTCTCGGCAGCCCGAACGAGAACCTGCCGGGGTTCGTCACCATCGCCCCGCCGCCTACCAACGGCGGGTCCGCGAACTACGCCGCGTCGTTCCTCCCGGCCGTGTGTCAGGGCACTAAGATTAACCGCGGCACCGAGCAGGTGAGCAACCTGAAGAACGCGCGGCGCACGGCCGGCGCGCAGCGCGTGCAACTCGACTTCGTCCAAGACCTGAACCGCGCGACCGCGGACGCGCTCGGCGAAAGCCCGGAGATCGAGGGGCTGATTTCGTCCTACGAGTTGGCCTTCCGGATGCAGGGCGAGTTGCCGAAGGTGCTCGACCTGAGCAAGGAATCGGCCGCGACGCTCAAGCTGTACGGGGCCGACGAGCGCGCCGGGGGCGGCACGGGTGGTGGCTTCGGCCCCGCGGCCGGCGGCCCGACGACCTTCGGCCGGCAGTGCCTTCTCGCGCGGCGCTTGGTCGAAGCCGGCGTGCGCTTCGTCGAAGTCACAATGGGCGGCTGGGACCACCACAGCGGCATCAAGTCCGCGCTCACCTCCAGTTGCCGCGCGATCGACAAGCCCATCGCCGGGTTGCTCGACGACCTACAGGCACGCGGGTTGCTCGACGACACGCTCGTGCTGTGGGGCGGCGAGTTCGGCCGCACCCCGCACGCGCAGGGCGACGGCCGCGACCACAACAACAAGGGCTTCACGACGTGGATGGCGGGCGGCGGCGCGAAGGGCGGGTTCGCCCACGGCAGGACCGACGACCACGGCTTTGAAGCGGTCGACGGCAAGGTTCACATGCACGACTGGCACGCCACGATCCTGCACCTGCTCGGCCTCGACCACGAGAAGCTGACGTACCGCTACGCCGGGCGCGACATGCGACTGACCGACGTGAAGGGGAACGTGGTGAAGGCGGTCGTGGCGTAGTGCGGGTCACTTCTCGGCGGCGTGGATGGTGTTGTGGATCGTGCCCACCACCGCGCGGCCGTCGGTGCCCTTCACGCGGAACTTGATCTCCATGCCGCGCGTCGGGGCGAGGTCCACGATTTCGAAGCGCACGGTCTTACCGTCCGCGCTTACGGTCGCCTTCGTCACCGTCAGCGGCTTCTCGTCGATGTGCTTCGAGCCGTACTGCTGGCTCCGCTTCAGTCCCCACACCTTCACGTCGTAGTTCTTCACGTCCGCGGCGCTCTTGGCGTCGAGCGCGTCGGTGAACGTCACCTCCACCGCGCCGGCGCGCGCCTTCAACCCGACGGGCAGATCGGCCGGCTTGCCGGTGGCGCGGACGCGGTAGAACCCGCCGCCCTGCGTGCGGTTCCCGGCCCACGCGAACATGCCGCACACGTACAGGTGCCCGTCGGCCGGGCCGAACCGCGGGCGCATGATCCCGGTGGGGAATGGCGGCAGCGGCAGCGCGCACATGCCCCCTTGAGCTTGGCCGTTCACGACCTCGTGCGGCACGATGTAAATCTTCCCCTCGCCGTAGGACGTGTTCAGCAGCGAGCCTTTGAGCGACCCCCACTTGTCCGACGTGACCCAGATCATCTCCGCGGGCGAGCGGTCGAACGCGTTCGTGATCCAGCACAGCGGCTGCTTCATCGCGGTGTCCGCCGTGTCGGTCTGCTCGGTGTAGCCCCACATGTTGCCGTAGAACCCGCCCTTCTCCACAAGGTTGATGCGGTTCTTCGGCGTCCAGAAGCCCTCCTGATCGGTGACGAAGAACGTGCCGTCCGGGTTCAGGCACACGCCGTTGGCAGCGCGGAAACCGGTCGCGAGGATCTCCGTCTTCGCGCCGTCCTTGCTCACTTTCAAGAGCGTGCCGTGGTGCGGCACCAGCGCCGGGAGCGCGTGTCGCCCGCTCTTGGCGTAGTAGAAGTTCCCGTCGGCATCGGTCTGCAAGCCCATCGCGAACTCGTGGAAGTGTTCCGTGACTTGATGGTCGCTGTTGAAGCACTCGTAGAAGTCGGTTTCGCCGTCACCGTTGAGGTCGTGAAGCTTCACGATCTGGTCGCGACAGCACACGAACACCGCGCCGTCTCGCAGCTTCAGGCCGAGCGGTTGGAACAGCCCGGACGCGATCCGCTGCCAGCTCAGCCCGGCTTCGGGCTTGTCAATACCGCTGACCAGCCAGACGTCGCCGTCCCACGAGCAGACGTACATCTTCTTTCCGTCCGCGGTGAAGTCGAAGCCGGTGAGCCGCATCTGCGCGTTCCACGGGTTGCGCTCCGGCAGCGCGAACGTGTCCACCGCGAACGGCCCGTCGTTCGTGCCGACCGCGACCCCGGCCTTGAGCACCTCCGGCCACCGTTTCGGCCCGCCTTTCGTGAGCGGCGCGAGCGCCTTCGGCGCGACCGAGGTCTTGACCGCCGCCGCGAGCACGGCCGCGTCGTCGAAGGTCATCAGCACCTTGACGCGCGTGGGCGTCGCGGCGGCGGGAATCGTCAGCACGTGGAACCCGTCCTTCTTGGCGAGTGACACCGCGTTGTCACCGACGACCGCGACCGGGTGCGTGTCCGGCAGAATGCGGGCGTGAAGGGCGCGCGCGGACTTGCCGATTTCGAGTGTCCGCGTGAAGACGAGGCCGCTGGGTTTCGTCGGGTCGCCCTCGGCCCCTTCGAGTTCCAGAACCGGCGTGGCGCCCACGCTGTACGCGATGATCGTCTGGTCGCCGTAGGCGTAGCTCCCGCGGTACCGCGCCCACTCCTTCGGCATCGGGCCGTAGGGCCGGTTGTCGCGACTCAGCGGTCGCGGGTCTTTGAAGCTCCCGGTTCGCGGATCGGCCCAACCCGGTGTGCCGGGGTTCATCACGAGGATCCGCCCGGCGACGCTGGGGTGAACTTGGTGCTGGCCGTTAAAGTGAATCCCCTTCCAGTCGATGAACGGTTGGTCGGTGGCCCGCGCAACCCAGCCCGCCGCGAAACGCATCGTGTCGTGGTCGAACAGCGCCCACTGCTTGCCGCGCGAGACGCCGCCCGCGCCGGCGTCGAGGCGCACCGCGATGCCCTTGTAGGCGATGTCCAACTTGGCCCCGCCGACCGCGAAGGTGTTCATCATGCTCGGGCCGTAGTCCATTGTCACCCACGGTTCGACGTTCACCGGCACCGGGCCGAACTCGTTCTTCTTGCCCGCGGGCAGTTTGGCGAAGTAGGCGTCGTCGGCCTTCGCGTACTGCGACGGGTTGTGCGGCTTGAGATACGACTCGCGCAGGTAGTGGATCAGGTCGTACTTCTGGCGCGGCACCATCCACGTCTGCGGGGCCATGAGTCCGTAGCCGCGGGTTAGCGTCTGGTACAGGCTGAACGGGTCGCTGCCGTTCTTGAAGGCGTGCGACATGAACTTCGGCGACGTGGGCAGCGAGCCGGCTTGGTCTTTCGTGCCGTGGCAGTTGGCGCACACGCGGGTGTAGATCGCCTCACCGCGCTTGAGGGCTTTGTCGTCGAGCGCGCGGAGCAACCCAGCGTGGTCGATGTCCTTCTCGTACTCGGGAATCACGAGCGCGGTCACGGCCGGGCGCAGCTCCTTGGCGCGCACCGGCCCGCCCTCGGCGACCTCGATGAGGTACTTCGCGAGGTCGAGGAACTGCTGCCGGTCGGAAAGCAGGTTCGCCATGCCTTCGGGCATGAGCGACTTGGTGCCCGCGGCGCGCGACTCGATCTCCGCTTTGGGAATCACGACGCGCTTGCCGTTGGCCGACGGGTCGAGCAACGTGAGCGCGTCCGCGGTCTCGGTCACAACGAGGCCCGTGAGCCTGCGCTCGTCCTTCGTGGTGACGACGACCGTTTCATAGCCCTTCTTCACTTCCTTCGACGGTGAGAGCACGGACTCGATGAGGTGTTCGGCGGTAGCCCCTTTGTCGGCCTTCGCAATGTCCGGGCCGAGGAGCGTGCTGACGTCGGCGTCGGTGTCGTGGCACTTGGCGCACGCGAGGAACGGTTGGAAGAACAACACGGCCCCGCGCCCGGCATCCCCCTTCGCTCGCGCGTCTTTGGCGAGTTGGGCCAACGGTTCCCCCGCGAGCTGTTGCTGGAGAGGGGGCGGGTCGGCGGCGCGGGTCGGAGCGGACAGGGCGAGAACGAGCAAGGGGAGAACGGGCACGCAGGCTCGCATGGGACGCTCGTGTGGGACGTTGGGATCGGAGTGTCAGTGTATGGCCCCGACCAGTGCGGCGCGCTAACGATCGCGCCGACGTCACGCGATTCCGGCACTGCGGTTGCGGTACAGGACAGGATCGACGGCCGCGCACGCGTCCGCGGCGAGCGGCACGCCAACGAACTCCGCGACGCGAGCTGCTCCGCGGGGCGCGACCAACTCGCGGAATGAGACGTACCGAACCGCGACGTCGTCTCGCGCGGCGAGCCACGTGCGGAGCCGCGCGATGTGGTCCGCAAACGCAGCCCGCATCTCGGCGCGTGACACGGCAGGGTGCCCTCGCCGCGCAAGCATCACCTCTTGCGACACGGGCACTTCATCGAGGTCGCGCTCCATGAACACTACGCGGTACCGCTCGCCTTCGGGCAGGTCGTAGAGCAGTTGCGATACCAGCTTCACGGCCCGCCCGCGGCACTCCGGCAGCCACGACGAATCGGAGCAGAGACGCTTCGCGCGGTATGCGGTTGGTAAAAAAAGTGTGATACCCAGCCCGGCCGCTCTCACTTCTGTGTGTCGATCAACTCCTCACACTGGATGAGACACACGCGGAACTCTCATCGAGTTATTCGTGGAAATCGGTCACTTCAACGGGCTA